>Ga0126332_10000016_pt1 | contig 84328 bp, 74 predicted proteins | sample InaspJWI42metaG_FD_94482 | JGI IMG/M metagenome (GOLD analysis project Ga0126332, IMG submission 94482) | Marine gutless worms symbiont microbial communities from Oahu, Hawaii - Inanidrilus sp. 2 OAHU.JWI-42 metaG | ecosystem: Host-associated > Annelida > Digestive system > Unclassified...
CGGATCAACAAAGATGTAAAAGAACCAATAATGTTAAAGGGTAACCATAAAAAGTGTCACCTATGTCTCTGAACTTTTTGTTACCGAAGTTCTTGACTTGTTGAGCCCTGTGTTGCGGCCCTGATGGCTGCCCTGTGCTACTCGGAAAGGGCGCGCTCAGCACAACTCGCTACACTCAGACATGCACTTCGCTTGCCTCGCCCTTTCCTGCGATGCTCAGCGCGACACAAAGGGGGTGAAGGTCAAAGCCAGTCCGGTCGGACCAACCTATTTTAGAAGGCCTGTTATTGTGATCTCCGCATAGGATGCCCCACTTGGTGGCGGTAATCTAATCCGATTTTTTCTTCACTCCCAGTTTTTCCATCAGCTTGCGGTTGACTTTCGCCGGCACCATATCATCGATATCACCGCCGAACTCGGCTGCTTCCTTGATAATGGATGAGCTGGTAAAGATCCAGCGCAGGCCGGTCATCAGAAAAACCGTCTGAATTTCTTTTTTCAATTTCCGGTTCATCAAGGCCAGCTGAAATTCATATTCAAAATCGGAGACAGCGCGCATGCCCCGTAAAATTGCATGCGCCCCGCGTTTTTCAGCGTAGTCAACCAGCAGACCGTCGTAAGAGGCCACTTCCACATTATTGCAATCAGCCAGGCAGGTTTGCAGCAGTTCGATTCTCTCCGGCAGGGAAAAAAGCGTCTTCTTCTGTGGGTTGTGCAAAATGGTGACGATGATTTTATCGAAGATCCTGAGACCGCGCTTAATTATGTCCAAATGGCCGTTGGTGACCGGGTCGAAGGAACCGGGGTAGATGGCGATACGTTCCATGGCGTAACCTTTGGTTAAAGATTCATCGCGTGGTGCAGTTTGCAGATAATGATCCGGATAGGTCAGCAGAAGCTATCTCGAAGCAGGATTTTGGTTCCCCGCAAAAATCACGCGGGATCTGCGACAATTCAAGGCGGCCGCGAATATCAAACCGGAGGAACACATCAGGTATTTCGAGGATTTGATATGAGCGCCCAACGCCGAGATTGGGCCAAAAGACTGCTTTGAGATAGCTTCTAATTTGAAGGCGTTCATACCATATATCTCAGAAACGAGACAAGCGTTTTTCCATATTTGCGCTGATCCGCTATTTCCATAAAAGCCCTTTCTGCCGGTAGATCTTCCCGATGCGAGTGCTCGATTACCAGCGTGGCGCCGGGCTTTACGCTGCGACTTGCGTGCAGGTTGTCCAGGGTCTTGCCGATCAGTCCCCGCTCATACGGTGGATCCATAAAAACCAGATCGTACACCGGGTCGGTGGTCTGGATACATCTCAGGTTGCGGGCGATATCCCATTTGATCATCCGGATGGTATCTTCGAGGGCGAGCTGGTGGACATTTTTCTGGATGGTGCGGATGGCCTCGCGGCTATTGTCGATACTGACGACCCCCCGGGCGCCCCGGCTGGCCGACTCGATTCCCAGGGAACCGGTTCCTGCAAACAAGTCCAGGACCATGGCGTCCGTCACTTGTTCGGCGAGGATGTTGAAAAGCGCTTCCCTTACCCGGTCGGATGTGGGCCGAATGTGCCGGCCACCGAGGGAAAATAGCTTGCGGCCGCCCAGTTTTCCACTAATGATGCGCATGGATTAGCTGTTTAGGTCGAAGGTTGAAGGTAGAAGATTGCCAGATTGCATTGAACCAAGAGCCCAATGCAGGCACCCGGCGACTTCCCGGTTTGATCCGATCAGCGAGTACAGCCCCCGCAGTTTGCTGCAAGGAGCGTTCAATTCTTTACGAAGTATTCTTTAGTTTTTTGTGGAGGTAGCTGCGGGCCACCCCGATAGCCTCGGCAGTCTTGGTGATATTATTGTCCTGTTCGCTTAGTTTGCTTTGGATAAAGGCCTGCTCAAAGGCTTTTTTGGCTTCCTTGAGGTTATCGATTGCGAACAGCCGGCCTTGTTCCGACAGGCCGCTCTCTATGGCCGGGGCCCCGCCCAGGTGGGGCAGATCAGTAATGTCGATCACATCTTTCTCGACCATAATCATCAGGCGTTCAACGAGATTCTTAAGCTCCCTGACATTGCCGGGCCAGGTGTAGCCGCATAGTTTATCCATGGCGGTGTTGGTAAGCGTCTTTTCACGCCCCATGTTTTCATGGGCGTTTTCCCGAATGAATGTTTGCACCAAAAGCGGGATGTCTTCCCGTCTGTTCTTCAGTGACACCACATTGATCGGGATCACGTTCAACCGGTAGTAAAGATCTTCTCTAAAGGTGCCGTTATGAATTTCAGTTTCCAGATTCTTGTTGGTGGCCGCGATGATCCGGATGTCCACATTGATGGTCCTTGAGCCACCAACACGCTGAAACTGCATCTCCTGCAGGACCCTTAGAATCTTGCCTTGGGTTTTCAGACTCATATCGCCGATTTCATCCAGAAACAACGTTCCTCCGTTGGCCAATTCGAATTTGCCGCGTTTTTTGGTGGCGGTTCCCTCGAAGGTTCCTTTTTCATGGCCAAACAATTCGCTTTCTATTAAATCTTCAGGGATGGCGGCGCAGTTGACGTCAATCAAGGGCTTCTGGGCCCTTGAACTGAGCTGGTGGATGGTACGGGCGATCAGTTCCTTGCCGGTACCGTTTTCACCGGTTATCAGAATCCAGGCATCTTTGGGGGCGGCAATGGAGATCTCTTTTTTGAGCTCGACGGTTGCCGGGCTGTTGCCGGTAATGGAATTCTTTTCCAGGGTTTTCTTGCGCAGGTATTGATTTTCTTCTTCCAGCCGTCTGAAGTTCAAAGCATTGTTGATGGTGACGATCACCTTGTCGATCGACAGCGGTTTTTCGATAAAGTTGTACGCCCCCAGTTTGGTGGCCCGCACGGCGGTTTCAATCGTGCCATGTCCCGAGATAATGATGACCGGCAGGATGGGGTGCGACTTTTTTATTTCTTTCAGGGTCTCAATCCCGTCGATCCCCGGCATCCAGATATCGAGCAGAACCAGGTCGGGAGACTCCGCATCGATAATTTTAAGGGCTTCATAGCCGTTGGTGGCGGCGATTACCTCAAACCCTTCATCGGTCAGCAGAACCCCCAGGGACTGCAGGATGGAGGTTTCGTCGTCTACAATCAAAATCGAGGGAAACATCTAAACAACTCCTTTTACGTTAACGATCTGCCAAGCAAGCTTGCCTTGCGACCCGAGAGATAGCATGTTAGGCTGTGTCCGTCCACTGGCGGCTATCTTAAAAATGCCTATTTTGAGACAGCCTCTAATTGGTGTCCACCGGAAGTTCAATAACAAACTTCGCCCCATTGGGGTGATTGTCCTGCACCCGGACCCGACCGTTATGGTCCAGTACGATCGAGCTGACGATGGTTAAACCAAGGCCCATGCCCGCGCGTTTGGTCGAAAAATTCGGCTCGAACAGCCGGGTTTTATCCTCATCGGAAATTCCCGGTCCGTTATCAGCCACCTCGATGCGGACCATTTTTAATATCTCATCGTGCGACAGATCGATGGTGATACGGCCTTTTTCCTCCATAGCCGCCACGGCATTGTCGATGAGGTTGATCATGGCCTGTTTGATTTGCTGGCGATCCAAGTTCAGATCGGGAATATCCTCGGTAACCTTGAAATCGAATGTCACCTGGTCCAGACCTTCACGGTAAAGCGTGACAGTTTCCTCGATAATACTGCCGATATCGCACAACACGGGATTGGCTGTCGGAAACTGGGCGAAGGCGGAGAACTCATTGACCAGGTTGCGGATGAGGTCTACGTGGTCGATGATCATCCGGGTGCACTCTTCGAAGACCGGGTCCTCTATTTGCTCGACATATTTACGCTTTAGGCGCTGCGCGGACAGGGATATGGGTGTCAGCGGGTTCTTGACCTCATGGGCAATCCGACGAGCCACCTCGCGCCAGGTGGCCACCTTCTGGGCCCGTTCCTGCTCGGTGAGATCGTCAAAAACCACCACGACACCAATGCTGCGATTTTCATCGTCTTTCAAGGCATTTACCGTTACCAAAAAGCTCTTGGTCTGACCGTTAACGGTTGCCTTGATCGCGCGGTCCACCGCATCCTGCGGGCCCTGGGTCAGGATGTCCATGATCTCCTGGGCCAGGCTGAGGTGCTGATCGGTGAGGATATCGAAGAAGGGACGGTTCAAGATCCGGGAGGCTTCGAGAGCCAGCATCCTTTCAGCTGATTTATTGATGGTGGTAATGATGCCTTCGGCGTCCAGGGTTACCACCCCGGCAGACACGTTACGCAGTACGATTGATAGAAACTGCCGCTGCTCTTCAATTTCAACATTTCGATCTTTTAGCAATTTGGCCGAATGTTCCAGCTGCTCCCGTCCTACGCGCAGGTCATGGGTCATTTTGTTAAAAGAGTCGACCAGGGAGCCGATCTCATCATCGGCGGCCATGCTGATGGTGAAGCTGAGATCGCCGTCGGCCACTTTGCGGGTACCGTCGGCCAATTCCATGATGGGGATGGTAATGGTCTTGGCCAGATAAAACCCAAACCAGATCGCACAAAAGACGACCAGCAGCGCCACGATGGAAAGCGAGATATAGTAGGAGATCTGGATGGGCTTCTTCAATAGTTTGATCTGCTGATATTCCTCGATGCCCCTGGATATGGATTGCAAATTCTCCGCGATGGCCGGTGGGATGAGGACCGAAATGACCAAAAGCGCGTCGGCTTTGGCCAGATCGCTTTTAAAAGGAATCGTGCCGATGGTGCGCACAAACTCGCCGTTGGGCAACGTTTCCGTGATGCTGTGAACGCCGTTGGGCATCATTTGCTTACGCAGGTCGTCGGCGGAAACAGCATTGAAGGGAACCTCCTCCAGCTCAGGTGTGATGGCGTAAGTGATTCTTTTGGTGTTGACGTCATACACCTCGATGGCGTCCAGGTTGAAGGCCCGCTGCACTACCTGGATATAGTTGTTCAGGGCCTTGCGCTTTTTGGCGGCCAGCATTTTCTTGGTCTTGATCTGGTAGGCGGCGCGCTCAAGGAAAAACAGGTTGTTGGCTTCCGACCGATTGTAAAGGCTGCGGCCCACGCGGATCGAGTTTTCCAGGGCCTGCTCGATGGGGACATTAAACCAGAACTCCAGGCTGTTGGTGATAAAGTTGATGGAGAAAAAGAACAGAACCGTGGACGGCAGTAAGGTCAGGGCAATGAAGGCGATTACCAGCCGGGTTCGCAGCCGGGCGCCCATCACTTTGCGGCGGCGGTCATAGAGCAGCTTCACTAAGTTGCGTAGTACGAGAAACAGTAGCAGGATCAGCAGCAGCAGGTTGATGTTTATCAGAATAAACATCAAGATGGTGTTGGAGATCGGCAGATCGGTGCCGAGATGAATGACCCGGCTTTCGACGAACGTCAGCAACGCGACGAGTGCGATGGCAAAGACAATGATGATGGCTTCCCGTTTCCGGCGCCTGCGTTCCTCGGGAGAAAGTCTGGTAGTCGGCGTACTGTCGCTAAGGTTCTGGCTCATGTTCTGATCCGGCAATTCCGCTCACCGTCGCCTGTCAGTAAATAAAATAGATGGAGTACCAATCTGTTTCGAAATCCCAGAGAGACATGAAGAAAATCACATAATGCAGTTTTAACGGAAGGGTGCGTTTGCTAAGCTCGGCTTTGGCCTCTATCTGGTAAGCGGTCCCTTTTTGAAGTTCGGCCAGGGGAATCAGGTTTAGGCTGTCGACCTCCGTCATCAGCTTTTGGGCCTCTGAAAAAGACTGGGTGATGTGCGGCTCTGCTTCCCAGGAGCGTTGGATTCGATATTTTTTCTTTAGATTGTCGTATTTGATGGAGTGGGTGAGGGTGCGTTCGGCAATTTTTTTATCCAGCCACCAGTTCCGTTTGCGGTACAGATTGACAAAAAAGGAAAACGTGGCCGCCACACCACTTTTGATGGCGGTCTCCATTTCTTTTGTGAAAGCACCTTCCACGGTCAGGTAAACCAGCAGGTCATCACGGGTATTGGTTACGATGACATCGGTCAAGCGCGCTTCCTGGGCGTAAACCGCCTGGCTGGTCAGCAGGGTCAGGACGAGCAGCAGGATGACGATTTTCCGGTTTGAACCAGCTGGCATAGGGTTACCCAGGTTAAGGTTTGGTGCTGTTCAAAATGGGTCAGATATACCGGATATTTAATGGAATTCAGCTTAAATGGCAAGTTGTTTCGGTTGAGCGGGCCGGGATTCGGAGGCGTGGATTGTTTCGGTTGCCCAGCAGTCTTTCTTTTCAAAGAAGGTTTTCAAAAACTCGTGGTTAAAGGCGTGGCCGGACTTTTCAGCCACGACATGTCCCAGGATGGGCATGCCCAGCAGTGAGAAATCACCGATGCAATCAAGAATTTTGTGGCGGACAAATTCGTCCGGGTACCTCAATCCGTCCGGGTTGACGACATCATCCTCATCGACTACCAGAACGTTGTCCAGTGAGCCGCCCTGAGCCAGGCCGTAGTGCTTCATCAGTTCGTATTCTTCCAGGAATCCAAAAGTACGGGCCCGGGCAATCTGGGTTTCAAATGTTCCGTCGTTGACATCCACCGTGCAGGTCTGGCGGCCGATAAGCGGATGGTCGTAGTCAATGGTGTAGGTGATTTTGTAGGTGGAATCGGGGTAGATTCCTACGAACTTGCCGTCCCGCTGTACTTCAATCGGCTCTTTGATCACAAAAAAGCAACGTGCGCCGGCTTGGTCCTCTGCCCCGGCGGAGCTGATGATTTCGGCAAACGGCCCTCCGCTGCCGTCCATGATCGGCATTTCGTAGTTGTCCAGCTCTACCAGGGCGTTGTCGATCCCCTGTCCGGTAAAGCAGGCCATGAGGTGCTCGATGGTGGAAATGATAAAACCGTTGTACCCAATAACTGTGGCCAGGCTCGTGTCCACGACCATGTTAAAGCGGGCAGCGATGCCGGGGCTGTCCATCAGGTCGGTACGCACAAATTGGATCCCGTGATTGACCGGCGCTGGCTTGATGGTTAACGTGACTGTCTTGCCGGAATGGACACCAATACCGCTGCAGGTCACAGACCGTGCCACGGTTCTCTGGCTGGTTTGCATGGGCATGATTTTTTATCTGTTCCGGGCACGAAACGGGTGCGCCTGGCACCGTTATTCCGTCCGGTACTTTCTCTATTTTATCCCGGTTGCACCTAGCATGAATCGGATAAGGCCTTATATTAAACAAAAACAGGCAAATGTCAAATCAACACGCCATTTAATTGTGGTTTCCAGCCGGTTGGGATTTTATAAATTGCCCGTATCCGGTCAATTTGATATGGTTGCCGCACTGGTCGGCGGGGCAGCCTGTTCCGGCCGGTACTCCGGCGGCAGCGCCCTCCTGCGCGTCAAGCGGTCCTCACCGTACAGTTTCCCGCCTGAAAGCGGCATCTGAAACACAAGGATGCCAAGTTGCCCATCGCAGCTTTAAACCAAATTAATGAATACGATTACAACGGGTTAGGCCTTGTTCTGCGACTAGCGCTTATGGCCCGGCCCGTTGCGGAGACCAACTATGCTGGCAAAAGTGCTGAGCAGTGCCATCATCGGCATAGAGGCAGTAATGGTTGAGGTGGAAGTGGACATTGCTTCCGGGTTGCCGGCCTATACCACTGTGGGCCTGCCCGAGGCGGCGGTGAAGGAGAGTCGCGAGCGGGTCAAGGCGGCCATCAGCAACTCGGGATACACCTTTCCGGATGACCGCATCACCGTCAATCTGGCCCCGGCCGATATAAAAAAGGAGGGCACGGGATTCGACCTGCCCATGGCCCTGGGTATTTTGACGGCCACCCGCCTGATTCCCCAGGAGGCGGTAGCCCGGTACCTTGTGATGGGTGAACTTTCCCTGGACGGTCGGGTGAAACCGGTGCGGGGATCTTTGCCCATGGCCCTGGAAGCGGCCCGGCGGCGGCAGGCCGGGATCATCGTGCCCCGGGAGAACAGCAATGAGGCCGCCGTGGTCGACGGTATTCGGGTCATCCCGGTGAGCACCTTTTCACAGGTAGTGGAATTTTTAAGGGGGATGATTGCCATCGAACCAGTGCGAACCGATGTGGCCGCTATCTTTGATACACGCGTTGTTTCCGGGGATGACTTCGCTGAAGTCATGGGTCAGGAACTGGTCAAAAGGGCCCTGGAGGTGGCAGCGGCCGGTGGTTATAATCTGTTAATGGTTGGCCCTCCGGGATCTGGGAAAACCATGTTGGCCCGGCGTCTGCCCGGGATACTGCCGCCCATGGCCCTGGCGGAGGCCATCGAGACCACCAAGGTTTATAGTGTGGTGGGGATGCTGCAAAAAAGCCAGGCCCTGGTGACCCGGCGGCCGTTTCGATCACCCCATCACACCATCTCCGATGCCGGGCTCATCGGCGGCGGTCACATTCCGCGGCCCGGGGAGGTGAGCCTGGCCCACAACGGGGTTCTGTTCCTGGACGAACTGGCCGAATACAAAAAGCATGTCCTGGAGGTCCTGCGCCAGCCCCTGGAAGATAAAACCGTCACCATTTCCCGAGCCGCTTCCACCCTGACCTATCCATCCAGTTTTATGTTCGTGGCCGCCATGAATCCCTGTCCCTGCGGATTTCTCAGCGATCCCAAACACGCCTGCCGATGTACCGCCACCCAGATCCATCGCTACCGTTCGAAGATTTCCGGTCCGCTTTTGGACCGGATCGACATCCATATCGAGGTGCCGGCGGTACCCTACCGGGACCTGATGGGCAAAGCACGGGCCGAGCCGTCGGCTGCTATTCAGAAACGGGTTGCCGTCGCCCGCCGGATTCAGTCCCGCCGCTTTCAGCGGGCCCGGATCTTTTGCAACGCCCAGATGGGCAGTCGCCATATCCGGACGCACTGCCCTATGAATCCGGACTCACGACGGCTGCTGGAAACCGCGGTGGACAAACTGGGACTGTCGGCCCGGGCCTATAATCGCATATTGAAGATTGCCCGGACCCTGGCCGACTTGACCGGTCGTGAGCACATCGGGGCCGACCAGATTGCCGAGGCGATTCAGTACCGGACACTCGATCGCGCCAACTAGTATTTTTCCTAAACCAGAGGCTTTTTAAATAATAGGATTTGGTTCAAGGTAAAGGCGGCCGTGAGGTTTCAACCAGAGGAATACAAAAAGTATTTCGAGGGTTGAAACTGAGCGCCCAACGCAGAGATTGGGTCAAAGGCCATATTTATAGATGGCCTCTAAATGTAAAGGCGGCTCTATTGAGCCGCATTCGCAGAGAGGGATATGTGCGGAAATCGGATAGCGTAGTACTGACTTGTGGGGGAACGCCGGAGGACCGATTTCGCACCCAGTTTTCAGAAAAAATGTGGAGACGGTATTAGCGGCAAGTTAGAAAAAGGTTTAATCTGTTGTCAGATACCCTTGCATACCATTTAGGGCTTGATTATCTTCTGATAGTTTAAACGCCTACGATCATCTGGAGGATTATCTACATGGAAAAGAGAATTTTGATTGCCGTGGACGATTCGCGGCACTCCAAAAAAGCCATTCACTATGCGGCGCAGATGTCTGCCCGGGTAGAGAACTTGCACTTTGATCTTTTTCACATTCAGCCCATGATCTCCAGCTTCCTGCAGGAGGAAGCCCGCAAGGACGGCCAGGCCCGCAAGCAGCTTAACCGCTTGATGCAGGCCAACGAGAGAGCCGCGATGCAGCTGGTGGAAGCGTACCGCGACGAAATGGTCGGCCTGGGGGTAGTAGCTGACAAGATCGGGTGTCTGACCCGTAAGCGTAACCTGGGTTTTGCCAAGGACATTATCGAGTTTGCCCAGGAAAAGCGCTATGACGCGATCGTGGCCGGTCGCCGGGGATTGTCGCGCCTCGCGAAACTCTATTCCGGTAGCATCAGCGCCAACATCCTGGAGCAATCCCGGGTTATCCCGGTTTGGTTGGTGAACGGTGAAACGGCGTCCGGCGACCTGCTGGTGGCTGTCGACGGATCCGAAGCCTGCCTGCGGGTCATCGACCATGTTGGCTTTATGCTGTCCAAAAATGCAAACAACCGCATTACCCTGCTCCACGTGGCCGGAGCGTCCAGCAACCAATACCAGATGGGCACTGGTGGAGACCCGGATCAGGAACTGGCGGCAATCATCGCCCGGGGTGAAAAGGCCTGTATGGATCTGTTCTACAGCCAGGCCGAGAAGTATTTCGAGGAGGCCGGATTGCCGCGAGAGCACGTCAAGCTGGAAGTTGTCAAAGGCGGTCGCAAGGCCGGCAAGACTATTGCGGAATTTGCCGCCAAGCACAAATTCGGCACCATTGTGGTTGGCCGGCGGGGCATTGACAAGGCATTTTTTATGGGTAGCGTGTCGCGCTACCTCATCGATAAGGTTACGAGTGGGGCACTGTGGATAGTGCCTTAAAAGGTGTCCTGGGTTATCCCTGTTTGCGGTGTGTGTAGTAAATCGCACCGGTGCAGAAACACAAAATCACGAATACAAGCAGAGCCCCCACCTGGAGAGTCCGAATAAAGAAGTGGTCGATCTTTTCGTTGCTGTTATCCAGCGCATCGTCAAGCAGGCGCTTGCCGATGGCCTCCAACTTGGCGAGGGTTTCCTGCCGCTGCCGCTCGATTTCTTTTAGCACGGCGATGCGTTCAGCCGTGATGTCGGCAGACATGGCGGCGCGTTCCGTTTTAACATCACCCATCACGGCCAGGCGTTCTTTTTCAAGCACTTCCAATGTGGCCCTCCGCTGGCCATCCAGGACTGCCAGGGCGCGATCCAGATCACGCGACAGGGCCTTGAGGATGATCGCGCGTTCTTTAGCGACTGTGTTGGGCGCGGTTTCCGCCAGCGAGGTGAGCCGGTCGATATCCCTGGAAACCCGCACGAATTCAGACAGGGCCTGGTCGACTTTTTCTGTGGCGGTCAAGCTCTCTAAAAGTAATTCCGTCTGCCAGCGGGCCTGCTTGGGGAGATAGTTGGCGTAGGCGGACATCTGCTGGGATAGATCGGCTACGCCCACCGCCACGGCCTCCACGATTTCAAACGTACCCAGGTCCTGGCCGCCGAGTTCATCCGCAAGTAATATGGTGAGTGACGGGCGGATGAAGTGCAGTGATTCAATGGGGTGTTCCCGGCTCCAGGTCTCGATTTTCTCTTCTGCAGCCGAGATGTCGCCATCCCCGCTGATCTCCCGGGCGAGGGTTTCGACAATCGATTCCACCTTGTGCGCCCCCTCCGCTGCCATTGGATGCCAGCGCTGTAGAGCCTCCTTACCGTGTCCTTCCTCGAAATAAAATCGCATTTGCACCGACAGGACCCACAGATCTAGAAAGGACAGAAACGGATCAGGTTGAAAAGCGGCCTGCTGGATGGCCGGGATACCGTTGATTTTCCACAACAGCGCGTTTTTGCGGACGTCCGGATCAACGGTTTCAGCGAGGATCATATCTGCGTGGGCCTCAATGATGCCAGATAGGGGCTGGGCCGCATGTTGGGTTTTCAGGCGGAGCTCGGCCTGGGTGGTGCGCAATTTCTTGCCGGTACTTTCTTCAACCCGCTGCAAAAGGTTTTTGCGAGGTTGAGACTGGCAACCGATCAGAAGCAGCAGTATGAAGCAGACAATCAATCCTGACAAGCGGGCCAGTTTATACGGTGGTAACATGGAGTCCTCGTATTTGGAAAAGGGGTGTTGCCGGTTGTTTGGTTGTCGAAAAACGGCAAGGTGGTGATTTGGGCCCAATTGTAGCCACTTGAATAGCATTATGCAAACAAAAAGGGCGGCGTTTCAACTCGGATTGAACCGCCGCCCGCCTATGTTGTGAAGGGTTTCAGTTTGGACTCAAATACATTGATGTTGCAATCAGGCCAGGTCGAACCGGTCCAGGTTCATGACCTTGTCCCAAGCCGCGATAAAGTCGCGCACGAACTTTTCTTGGGAATCCTCACAGCCATAGACTTCCGCCAGTGCCCGAAGTTGGGAGTCCGAACCGAAGATCAGGTCGATCCGGGTCCCGGTCCACTTGTGTTCGCCCGTTTTGCGATCACGACCCTCAAACACGTCTTCGTCTCCCGTGGTTGCCTTCCACTCCGTGCCCATGTCAAGCAAGTTCAAGAAGAATTCATTGGTAAGCGTCTCAGGCCGATCGGTAAAGACGTCGTGCTGGGACCGTTCAAAGTTGGCGTTCAAGACGCGTAGTCCGCCAATGAGAACCGTCATTTCAGGTGCGGTCAGCGTTAACAATTGCGCCCGGTCCACCAGCAGTTCCTCTGCCGAGACGGCATATTTTTTCTTCTGGTAGTTGCGGAATCCGTCTGCCTTCGGTTCGAGTACGACGAAGGACACCGCGTCGGTTTGCTCATCGGTCGCATCGGTGCGTCCGGGGGTGAAGGGCACGGTCACATCGTGTCCGGCGTTCATGGCCGCCTGCTCGACACCAGCGCAACCCCCCAGGACAATCAGGTCGGCCAGCGACACCTGTTTGCCGCCGGACTGCGTGCTGTTGAACTCTTTTTGGATTCCCGCGAGAACACCCAGTACTTTGGCCAGTTGTTCAGGCTGGTTGACTTCCCAATCCTTTTGTGGTGCAAGCCGAATGCGGGCCCCGTTGGCACCACCTCGCATGTCGGAACCACGGAACGTGGATGCTGATGACCAGGCGGTAGAGACTATTTCCGGGATGGACAAGCCCGCGGCGAGAATCTTACCCTTCAGGTCGGCGATGTCCTGCTCATCGATCAGCTCGTGCTCGGCGGTGGGCACCGAGTCTTGCCAGATCAGTTCCTCGTCAGGCACCTCCGGCCCCAGATATCGCGCGCGCGGGCCCATGTCGCGGTGGGTCAGTTTGAACCAGGCCCGGGCAAAGGCGTCCGCGAATTCCTCGGGGTTGTCAAGGTAGCGCCGTGCGATGGGCTCGTAGATCGGGTCGAAGCGTAGCGAAAGGTCCGCTGTGGTCATCATCGGCCGGTGTTTCTTCGAGTGGTCGTGGGCGTCCACCACCATGTCCTCATCGTCCACGTCCTTGGCCAGCCACTGGTGCGCCCCGGCCGGGCTCTTGACCAGTTCCCACTCGTATTTAAACAGTACTTTCAGATATCCCATGTCCCATTTGGTCGGGTTCGGCTTCCAGGCGCCCTCGATGCCGCTGGAGATCGTGTCGCCGCCTTTGCCGCTGCCGAAGCTGCTGCGCCAGCCGAGGCCCTGCTCTTCGATGCCGGCCCCCTCGGGCTCGGGTCCCACATGCGATGCGTCGTCCGCGCCGTGACACTTGCCGAAGGTGTGCCCGCCGGCGACCAGCGCAACGGTCTCTTCGTCGTTCATGGCCATGCGCGCAAAGGTCTCGCGGACATCACGGCCGGAGGCAACCGGATCGGGGTTGCCGTTGGGCCCTTCCGGGTTCACGTAGATAAGGCCCATTTGCACGGCGGCCAGCGGATTTTCCAGATCCCGATCACCAGAGTAGCGTTTATCGCCCAGCCACTCGTCCTCCGAGCCCCAATAAATGTCCTCTTCCGGCTCCCAGATGTCCGCCCGCCCGCCGCCGAAACCGAAGGTCTTGAATCCCATCGACTCGAGCGCGCAATTGCCGGCGAGGATCAAGAGATCGGCCCAGGAGATCTTCTGGCCGTATTTCTGTTTGATCGGCCAGAGCAAGCGGCGCGCCTTGTCCAGGTTTACATTGTCCGGCCAGCTGTTGATCGGCGCAAAGCGCTGGTTGCCGGTCCCTCCGCCACCGCGGCCGTCGCCCATGCGATAAGTGCCGGCGCTGTGCCACGCCATCCGGATGAAGAGACCCCCATAGTGACCATAGTCCGCCGGCCACCAGTCCTGCGAATCGGTCATCAACGCATAGAGGTCCTTTTTCAGGGCCGCTAGATCGAGTTTTTTGAATTCTTCAGCGTAGTTGAACCTTTCACCCATCGGATTGCCTTTACGGGAGTGCTGATGCAAAATCCTGAGGTTCAACTGGTTCGGCCACCAGTCCCGGTTCGATGTCCCGCCACCGGCGGTGGGGTTTCCGATTTTGCCCGTTACCGGGCATTTGCTTTCCTCGGTCATGGTGTTGCCTCCTTTCTCAATTTGAAAAATGAGTCTCGGGTTTTTGTTTAATCGTTACGGTCGATTTAGCCGGCCAGCCAATTTCGGAGAAATGACCAGCCGGGGAATTGCATGGTATCAATGGAAAAAAGGTTAAAACTGGATATTTGGAAAAATCATCAACCGCATGTCGCAACATACAAACAGTTCGGGGAATGGCGGCCCTGCAGACAGACAGATGTTTTGGCGCGCGATTATCAGCTAGGCGTATAGAGCGTTTCAGGATGTGAGTCAGGTAGGATACTACACCACAACTACCAGAACTCTGGGTATCTTTCAAGGCGACCCCTAATAATATTTGTTAGTATATGATAATCATTATCATTGATATGCCAAAAAAAATTACTATCTATTTGAAGTCTGACAGGCTTTGCAGACACCAAAGAAGTCGACCCGGTGTGAGAGAATTTTAAATCCCGTTTCGGCGGAAACCTCGGCGGTCATGTCCTTGAGGCTTTCCAGGTCCGGATCGATAATGGCTGTACACTTAACACAAACCACATGCGGATGCGGATAGGGCCTGTTGCCGTCGTACCGGTTGCTGCCATCCGCAAAACCGAGTTCCAGAACTTCCCCCAACGATTTGATCAGGAGGACATTGCGGTATACCGTGGCTAGGCTCATGGTTGGGAAGTCACCCTGTAACGCCTGGTGAATGGTTTCCACGCTCGGATGACCTTCGCTGCGAGCAAGAATCTTGGCAATGGCCAGCCGCTGGGGAGTAAGTTTATGGTCGTTTTCCCGCAGGCGATTCACAATGGCGGTGTATCTATTCCGGTGATCCGTCACGCGGCCTCATGTGTTTGTTGGGTGTATGGTTTATTCAATCCTCAAAACCTTGTCCTTGGAACCAGGGCTCTTTGCAAATGATAATGATTATCAATTAGCATTTATTATCTAATATTTCAAGGAAAAACCTAATCTGCCTAATTGTTTAGAACGATTGTGAAATTAGGCGAAATTCTGAAGGTTTAGCAGGTAAAAGGATAGAAATGGTGATAGCAGAAAGCCTCCGGATCAACGCCGTAAGAAAGTTCAGAATCCGTCATACACTGACCGATGAGAGCCTGGGAGACCTCCGGATAATCGTCCCGGTCTTCCTCTTTCTTTTTACATGTCATACAGATCGGCTGATGGTCAAAAGTGGAAAAGATGCGCGGCTCTTTGGCCCCCAGTTGTTTCTCACAAACCAGGCAATGGGTTGCACAAGCGATATTTTCCTTCCAGTTCTGGGCCATAATGGATCCCCTTTTTCCAGTGGCGTGATATGTTTTTAAAATGTTAAGGCAAAGCCAATCACAAGTCAACAAACCGAAATATAGAGGCGGTTTCAAAACCTTCAATCGGGTTCAAGGTCAAGGCGGCCGCGAGGTTCATACCGGAGGTGCCAGCGAAGCCAATGCCTATCGTGGTAAATACTTATAGTATCTCGAGGATTTGAACCGAGCGCCCAACACAGAGATTGGGACCGAGGGAAGGTTTTGAAACCGCTTCTAATCGTTTATCGGGCAATAACGCACCCGTGCCACAGCCATATCTTTATTTCCTCAGATTGTAACGATGTCGCGTCATTCAAGGGTCAGGCAGGTTGCCTTTTCCAGAGCCTTCCAGATCGGGTGACTTGATTTCTTCAAACATGGCGGCCGGCGCCCGACAGATTGGGCACTGGTAAGGCGGCTGGTCGCCGTCATGGATATAACCGCAAATGGTGCATCGCCATCTTCTCAAAAGATCCTCCTCGTGCTTGCCGGTTTTCTGATCAAGGGGATAGCAGATTGACATTGTAGCCGTCAATCGATCATCGCTCGGTTTGAGCGATACGCTCAGATATGCTATCAGTTCCCAATAGGAGACGAATATGAATGACTACCGTAAGAAGAGCTATTGGCTCGAGGCCCTTCCGGAGCCCATCGTGCCCAATGATGCTTTGGCAGGCCGCCAGATCGCGGACGTGGTGATCATGGGGGGTGGTTACACCGGTTTGTCCACGGGATATCACCTTAAAAAGCTCAATCCGAACCTGGATGTGCGTCTGCTTGAAGCGGATGTCTGCGGTTACGGAGCATCCGGGCGTAACGGCGGCTTTTCCATGACATTGTTCGGATTGACCAAGGGGATCACTGCCTTCCGGTTCAATGATGACAAGGCCCGCGCGGCCCAGATCTACATGGAAGGGGCCGTTGACTACCTACACGAGTTCATATCCTCACATGAGATTGACTGTGACTACGAGCAATCCGGCTACCTGCTGGTCGGCACCAGTGCTGCCCAGGCAAAGCGAGTCGAACACGATTTCAGAATTCTGGAGCGGTGGGACCTCGGTGGGGTGGAGCGCTGGGACCGCCAAAAACTGGCCGCCGAGTTTAACACCGACTTTTACAAGGTGGGCTGGTTCGAACCGCGCTGCGGTATTCTCAATCCTGCCAAGCTGACCCGGGGGTTAAAACAGGCTGCTGAAGAAAAAGGCGTGACCATTTATGAAGAGTCTCCGGTTACTGCGTTTTCAAAAGGCAGCACTGGGGATTTTTTTGTGGAGACGGCCGCGGGCGCCATTCAGTCTGACTACCTGGTAATTGCCACCAATGCTTACTCTGTCCTTTTTCCGCAACTGCGGGCCATGCAAAAACCGGCCTTCACGCACATCGTCCTGACCGAGCCGCTCAGTCCTGATCAACTGGAGAGCATTGGATGGGGCTGCCGGGCCGGCGTGGAGGATGCCCGCGATCTGATCCATTATTACCGTCTCACCCATGACAACCGGATTGCCATGGGCGGCGGCGATGTTTCCGTCGGGTATGGTGCCGATCTGGACAAAGACCTTAACGAAAAGACATTTCGTCACCTGGAGGAGCATATAATCGAGATATTTCCGCAGCTCGAGGGGCTCGGTATTACCCACCGCTGGGGTGGTCCGGTTTCTGTGACCCTGGATATGGCCCCGGTGATCGGCTATCTCGGAGAGGATAAAAAGGCCCTGTTTTCAATGGGCTGTATCGGGCATGGCGTGTCCATGACGACCACCAACGGCCGGGCCATGGCCGAATTGATCTGCGGCCAGCCGTCCGAGCGGACCGAACTTTTCTTTATCGGCCGTAAAGTGATTCCCTGGCCGCCGGAACCCCTGACGCATGGCCTCTTACATGCCATTCGTGGATTTATGAAGTTGGAGGATCATTTTATTTACAATTAGCGGAGCCAACAATTATGTATTCCCAAAAAGCCAGTGTATCCTCGGGCGTTAGCCAGTTTGACAACCTGTTGGGAGGTCTTCTCATCGGCGACAATGTGATCTGGTACGACGATGCCGGCAGCTTGGCCTCCCTGTTTTGCCTCAACTTCATCCGGGAGTCCAAGGAGCAGCGCAAGGCAATTATATATGTGAGTTTTGATCGATCGCCCAAGACCGTAATTGAAGAACTGGGCCCTCTGGCCGAGAACCAACAATTGACCCTACTGGACTGCTTTACTTACGGCAAGGGGGATGGCTCCGAAGTGTTCAGCCGGTTTTATGAAAAGGTTAGCAGTCAACAACCTTGCAAGATTATAAAAATGGAGGAGCCTTCCAAGCCGGCGCAGGTCATGGATGCGATTTACAATCTCCACCAGACCCTGGAGGGGGATGTCCGCCTGGTGTTCGAAAGTTTGACCGGTATGCAGGAATTGTGGGGTGGCGAAGAGAAGATCCTCAAATTTTACTCCCGTTCCTGTCCGCGCTTGTATGAACTGGATACCATCGCTTACTGGGTTATCGAAAAAGGAGCCCATTCCAACCGGTTGCGGGCCAGCATCAACCACATCGCCCAGGTGGCGGTCGAGCTGAATCTCAACCGGGGCAAGTCTTCCCTGACCGTCCTCAAGGCGGACAAGCGCAATCCGGAGATCCTGGACAAACCCCAGGGATACTGGACCAGCGGCCTGGATGCCAATTTTGAAAGTGCCGCCGGAACCGCCCGCCGTAGCGATCTGGGGCTGCGCATGAAAGACCTGCGCAAGAAAAAAGGGATGTCCCAAAAAGAGTTGGCCGGTTATGTGGGGGTTACTCCCAGCACCATATCTCAGATCGAAAGCAGTACCATCTATCCGTCCATCCCGGCCCTGTTTAAAATCGGCGAAGTACTCGGGGTCGAAATCAGCGCCTTTTTCCAGAACCCGGTAGGGGTGGAACGGCCGGTGTTTTCTGGTGAGGGAGTGGCCGTGAATTTTCCAGACCTGCCCAAAGGCAGTATCCAGGGCTGGCAGCTATCGCCCCTGGATTTCGAAGGCAAGGCGGAGCCTTTTCTGCTGGAAATCGAACCCAACAAAAAATTACCGGGCCACTTTTTTACCCACAAGGGTGAAGAGATGGGTTACCTGCTGGAAGGTGAGTTGAAGACGGTTATCAACAACAACGCCTATACGGTGAAAGCCGGGGAAACCATCTACCTGAAGGTGGATAATCCGGCCGAGTGGACCAACACAGGTTCAGACACAGCACGGCTGTTGTGGGTCAAAATTAAATAGACGCGACTGAATCAAGAGCACTGAAGGGCTAAGTCCAGCATGTGCTTCCAACATGGATATCAGGAGCAGATAAATAATAATATTGGACTAGATGTAGTCTATAGCGTGTTCGATCTATTCAAGATACCTCAAAATACCAAAATCTTCCACGGTTGAGGTATACCATCTTCAACCAAGCACCATTGGTAAGAGTGCTCAGCCCAGATGCTCTGAATATATCGGCAAAATATCCAAATATGCCAGTTCTGTTTTAGCCAGCACAAACATTCAGTTTGAACAAGACTATTGGATGCGGGGATGAACGCTTACGAAGCCTCTCGATGGAATAAACACTACCTTTTTTCCCCACCACCATTTTCAGAAGGCTGGACCGCTGGAACATCGATCAGTCCCATGGATTTAGCCCGTTTTTCCCAATCCTTCCTGGCCAGTGCCCGCATATCCTCTACACGGTCTGATTCATCCACGATTTCCAAACCCAAAAGCGTTTCGATGACGTCTTCCATCGTCACGATTCCCGACATGCCACCGAATTCGTCAATTACTATGGCGATATGCTCACGCTCATTTAAAAAACGGCTGAACAGATCTGGAATCTGAAAACTCTCCGGGACAGCCAAAATCTTGCGTTCCAAAAGGTGGATCGGTTCATCTTCTTTATTTTCAACTAGCATGGTGAGAAGTTCGTCTTTTAGGATATATCCAGTGATGGTATCTATCGTTTCGCCCTCATGCAGCAAAATTCGTGAAAATGATATGCCTTTATTGGAGCGATACAATTGGCCGATGGTAATGTCCCTGGAGGCCGCCTTTACCATTACCCGCGGAGTCATGACATCTTTGGCGCGGATGGAATTGAATTTGAGCAGGTTGAAAATGATGTCCGATTCGCGCTTTTCGAAAACCCCTTGATCGGCGCCGACTTCGGCCATGGCGAGAAAATCCATTCGGGAGAATACACTTTTGGTTTTGTCCCTTTTCAATGCCTTGGTAATGAATTGGCTGAACCATATCAATGGAAATAGAACGGCGATAACCAAGGACAATGACTTCACGGTAAATGGAGCCAACTCCTTCCAGAAATTGGCTCCCAGGGTCTTGGGAATTAGCTCTGACAGCACCAGTATTGCCAAGGTCATGATCACCGGGACTATGACGCTGGTGGCCAAGGGGTTGGTCTCTGCCCATATTTGGGTTGCTTGATTGCCCACACCCACGGCACCGACAGTATGGGCAATTGTATTCAAGGTTAAAATAGCGGCAAGTGGCCGATCTATATTCTCTTTGAAAACCTGCAGCCGCCTGCCAACGTGGGTTCCCTCCTTCAGTTTGATCTGGGCGTAAGATGGCGTGATGCTCAAAAGCACCGCTTCCCACATGGAGCACAAAAAAGAGATCACGATTGCGAGGAGAAAAAAAGCAATCAAGAGTGTAAACATAGTTTTCCCTTTCGGACTGTCTTTGGATCGCTGAAATCCATTTTTATGATTGGGTGGCAACGAATGCAGATTGAACAAGGGAGCTTTCGCTTGGCCGGCCAACAGCTGGTTCGATATACGCGCGTCAAAGATCAGAAAGCTGACGGCGGATTCGATTTGATTACCTTAAAATACAGTTGCCGCAACCCGGTGTCAAACGCCTCGGTGGTTAAGATTTACTTGACCTGACAAGCCCGAATTGTGTTATCTGTAATTTGATCACCGTGGGGATAATCTTAATGGTTCGATGATATTCCTTATTTTGTGACAACTGAGAAATAGCAAAAATAGTGTTTGGGTCGGGGTGGCCGTACTGGCGTCCCGACTTTTCATTTTATGAGGCTTTACCATCGGCCAGGGCCGATAGGCGGGAATTGAACCGCGCAATACCACTAAGAGTGTGCAACTTTACGGAATTATAGAAATACTGAATGTTTTTGGCAAAAGCGTTCGTTCTAAGTGTTTTTAGCATACGTCCAGTCTCAGCACATATATAATGTCGGTAACTTAGCTGTAATTTAATGTTAAGGCTGATATGGGTACTAAACCGAAATACAGAAGAAACGCTATCATCACATCCTATCGCCCCAGCGACTTGACAAGCCACAATGTGGTATAATCCTAATAGAATAAATAAGTTTCTGCATCAATCGAAAGATAGTTTCGCTACCAACAACGGTTCAACCTGACCGCAAGAAACATCACGGTTTCGCATTAAATACTTCGGACTGCATAGATCAAGTCGCGGCAGGTTAACGTCAGCGTTAAGCCGATGTGCTGACGCTTATTAAAGGAGAGAAATATGCAACCGGAAGATTTGGTTCATACCCTTATTGATGAAGCATTCAACAAGGGGAACCTTTCAGTGCTCGAGAAGATCATTCATCCTGAGTACGAATATTGGAGCCCCGACAGTCAACTGAAAGGTATCGGTCAATTGACAGAATTTATACGGGCATTCCGTGGTGCGTTTCCTGACCTGAGCCTCCAAATAAACGATTTCTTCAGTTCTGATGACCGAACCTGTACTGCATTTACACTCAAAGGCACCCATGAGCAAAACTTCATGGGCATTCCCGCAACTCAAAAATCAGCAGAAGTTCATGGTGTGGTTATTAGTCGCATTAAAGACAACAAAATCGTGGAAGATAGAGAGCTTCTTGATAATCTGACCTTTTTCCAACAGCTTGGTATCGTTCCTGAGATCTCTTAACTATATTATTGACCAACAGAGTGGGCGACGTAACAAGGCTAATTCAGCCTACGAAAAATCGCGTAGCTGATTAGCAACGTTGGGCCAAATACGGTTCCGACACTCAATCACAATTAACTGAAAGAGGATGCCGAACCATGATTTGTATTACTGGAGCCGGAGGGACCCTCGGAAGCGAGGTTCTCAAGCAACTCGAATCAACAAATGCGCGATTTCGGTTGGCGTATTTTTCGAAGGGGAAGGCTGATCGCGCACGAGCGAGCGGAATCGAAGCGGTTGTTATCGACTACAATCGACCGGATACACTGGAGGAGGCCTTTGTGGGATGTGACAGGCTGTTTCTCCTTGGTCCAAATGTTCTGGAACAAACCGGACTTGAAATAAACGCTGTAAAAGCGGCGAAGGCTAGTGGTGTTCGACACATTGTGAAGCAGTCTGTAATGGGGGCCGCCGAAGAGTCATACAGCTTGGCAAAGGTCCATCGACCGGTAGAGAAGGCTATTGAGTCGAGCGGCCTGGCATGGACTTTTCTTCGCCCGAACAGCTTCATGCAAAACGTCGTAACCTTCATGAGCGAGACTATCAGATCAGAGGGGACTTTTTACAGCGCGAGCGGAAACGCCAAGATCAGTCATGTTGATGTGCGTGACATCGCCGCAGTCGCCGTCCATGCATTAACCGGCGGGAACCATGAAGGGCGTGCATATACGCTGACAGGGCCAGAGGCGCTAACCTATGAAAAGATCTCGGGTGAGTTGTCAGATGCGCTGGGGCGTCCAATAATACATGTGAGCCTCCCTCCTGCTGACCTTAAGCAGGGGATGCTTGCCGGGGGGATGACTGAAGAACTCGCGGACAGGATGCTTGATCTTGAACGCTACTTCCGGGAGGGTCTAGCGTCTAACATCAGCGACGACATCAAACTCGTGACAGGAAACAATCCCCGTCGTTTCCAAAATTTCCTTCGCGAGGCCGCCGCCACAGGTGGCTTGGATGTGGAGGCTGGAACGGGATGAGTAGCGATTTGCTTCGAATACCATTACCATCGGTGCCGATGAAATCTTAGGATAACGACGTCTATGGAACTGATTAAACTTGCCGTACTTTTTTCCGCCCTGCTCTGTTCGCTGGTCGCAGGATTGGTTTTCACCTTTGCGATCGTCGTTATGCCCGGCATTAAAAGCTTGGGCGATCTGGGCTTTCTCAAGTCTTTCAAGGCAATTGATCGCGTGATTCAGAACAACCAGCCGATATTTATATTTGTCTGGCTCGGCTCTGCTTTGATATTGCTGGTTTCAACTGTGCTGGGGATTTGGCTATTGGAGGGGCTGGATCGAACCCTCATGGTTTTCGCATGCGTGATCTATTTATTTGGTGTCCAATTGCCGACTGTCACTATCAACATCCCCCTGAATAATCACCTTCAATCCCAGGATCTTGACACGATGACCGAGCCTGCGCTGCAGGAAACCACGGCAAGGTTTGAGTCACGCTGGCTACGATGGAACGCCATTAGGACAGTCCTTGCAATATTGACGACAGCACTTTTGCTTATTCTGCTAGTCCGACTTTGATCAACAGATTTTCGAGTAAATAGGACCCAATAAAATCGTTTCACTGTATTTCGGAAACGGCGCAAAACCAGTAAATTCAACTTTCATGCATTATTATCTTATACGTAACTTCTAGGAAGTCTGTGAAAATCAGAAATACCTTCTGAATCTATAAAGTCTGCAGGGGTGCGTAATACGACCATTAGTTATATATTAAAATAGCAAAAGGAAATACCCCAGAGGGTAGGCAAAAGAGAAGTTTTTATCGCGTAGAGAATAAAAGAACCTCCTGGTCCTCATTGATACTTGCAAGCAAAAAGGCGTGGATTGTCTGATATAGTCCACGCCTTTCTATATTCCTATTCTGAGTATACCAATTACTCTTATCTGCTATGGTTCTCAAAATATCAAGTGGCCCCGATATGATGTAATATAGAAAGTATAAATCAAATAGAAAAGGCCTGCCGGATATTTGCCCGACAGGCCTTTTAAGTTAAATATTATTAGATTTAGGAGTTCAGAATCTTCCGCGCGCTTTCGTCGTTTACGTCCGTCACGTGCGGGATGCCCGTTTCGCGGGCGGTCTCGCGGTTGCCGGAGAAAAGCTCGTGCCGGGTCAGGTTGGTGATGGAAAACTTGCGGGCCCCGGCCAGCAGCTGCTGCAGGCCGCAGGAGAGCTTGTCGGCCATGGTCCAGAAGGCGATGGCGCCGTACGGGATGTTCTTCATCTCATCCTTGCCCACTTTCTTTTCCACGTCGAAGTAGCCGGCGAAGATTTCCTTGGCATCGCGGCCTACCGCCCGGACGGTCTTAGGCAGCTCGTTCCAGTGGCCGTTGACATCGCCGCGTTCTTCCGGATGCAGGGCGCCGTAAATGTTGGAGCCCACGAAGCCCGGGATCATGATGGCGCGGCCCATACAGACCAGCTTGGTGAACGGGGCGCCCAGGGCCAGGGCCTTGAAGATACTGTCTTCGAGGGCGAAGCCGCCGGCAAAGGACATATCCACCACGTTGTCACCCTTGGCGGCCAGGATGCTGGCATACTGGTAGGCCTTGGAGTGCAGGTCGATGGATGGCACGCCCCAGCTCTGCATCATGTTCCAGGGGCTCATGCCGGTACCGCCACCGGAGCCGTCGATGGTGAGCAGGTCCAGCTTGGCGTCGGTGGCGAACTTGATCGCCATGGCCAGCTCTTCCATACCGTAGGAACCGGTCTTCAGCGTGATACGGGCAAATCCAAGGCTGCGCAGGTATTCCACCGAGCTCATGAAATCGGCGCGAACCGCTTCGACGGTGTCGAGGTTGGTGGCGCCCAGGCGGCTGTGGCGAGCGAAAGACCGGATGGCGCCGGATTTGAAAGCTTCCTGGACTTCGGGCAGAGACGGATCCGGGTCTACCACATAGCCGCGGTCTCTCAGGAATTGGGCGTAATCGAGGCTGGTGACCTGGATTTCGCCGCCGATGTCCTTGGCACCCTGGCCCCATTTCAGTTCGATAACGACCTTGTCGCCATATTTGTCGGCCACGAATTCCGCCACGCCGTTGCGCGTATCTTCAACGTTGAGCTGCACGATGATGGCGCCGTAGCCATCGTAGTAGCGCAGGTAGCCGTCGATGCGGCGTTCCAGTTCGGGGGCGCTTTTGATACGGCCCTTGCGCTCCGGGCCGGGACCGATTTCAGATTTGAGATCCACTCCCACAACGTTTTCACCGATAACCACGGGGATGCCCACCAGGGCGGCGCCGACGGCAAAAGAATCCCAGTATTTCTGGGCGACGAAGGTAGAGCCCAATGCGCCGGTCATCAAGGGGATGCGAGCCTTGGTCTTGACTTCCTGGCCGAACTCGGTCTCCAGGGAGACGTTCGGAAAGATACAGTCGTCCGGATCATTGCTCATGCCCTCTTGCAGGCCCTGTGAGCCGTAAGCGTAGCCCTGGATCCGCAGGGAATTGTAGGAGACACCTACATGGCAGGTGTTGTTGGCACCGGCGGTCACGATGCCGTAGCTGCGCGGGTAGAGCAGCTTGCGGCCGACCAGGCTGGACAGCCAGGTTTCACATTTACCCTTGCAGTCGGCCCGGCACAGGGTGCAGAGGCTCGATTCACAGGGGTTGCCCCGGTTGGTGGTGCCCAATGCGTCATTGTTTTTAATGATTCTTTCCATAGTTTACTCCCCTCTTCGATGGCGCCCCTGATGCGGGGCAAAAAAATAAAAAGGCGCCCTTGCCACCCTCAGCAAAAGACGCCTTTGTCTCAATGTGGGCCGGATAGAGACCCTACGCCATTGTACGGCCGAAATCCGGTATAAATGATGTAAGCTCGGGTAATTAAGCAAAACTAATGTTCAAAGTCAAGAAAATTAGTGGGGATTAATTTAATGCATCTCAATAACCGGCCGGCAAAAAAGGCATATTGAACGGGCGGCGACACCTCTGCTGACGATACGTTCAGGAGAATACCGGATCTATGTGCAGGGAAATGGTGAGCTTTGGAAGGTGAGATAGTTTTAAATTTTCAACTCCTCGGAAAGGAGGATTGCTTCCGCCACCTGGCGAACATGCTTGCGGGAATCCATGCTTTTCTTCTGGATCCAGCGGTGGGCATCCTTTCCGGTCATCTTGCGCCGCATCATGAGGATCTCCTTGGCGCGCTCCACCTGTTTGCGGGTCTCCAACTCTTCCTGGATAACCTTGGTTTTGACCATCAGTTCGGTGTTCAGGATCGCCACAGCAGCCTGGCCGGCGACAGCGCTGAGCAGGTTGACCTCGGTTTCGGTGAAGTTATGCTGGTGTTTGGTAAAACAGTTCAGGGCCCCGATCACCTTTTTGTCTTTGAGCTGCAGCGGCACACCGACCATGGAAACCAGATTCAGCCGTTTGGCCATCTCCTTTTCCTTGAAACCGCCGCTCTTGAGCACGTCTGCGATGATCAGGGGGCGTTTGGTGCTGACAATGTGACCGACCACCCCTTCGCTCAATCCCAGGGAGCGGTCCTTGATATATTCCGGGTCGATGGACTGGGTCGCCTTGAGGTGGATCTTGGGCGGATTTTCCTCCTCATTGATCAACCATAAGGAACAGATGGCCACACCGGTGACGTTGGCCGTTACCATGACAATCAGTTTCAGCAAGTCTTCCAGGTAAAGGTCACTGGTAATCGCCTGACTGATATTCATCAGCGCCTTGATGTAATCATCGTGGGTATGGTCGGCATCTTTTCCCATGGATTCAGCCATATAAGAATCATGGATAAAATTCAAGCCTCTAGCACCGCACCGTCGCGGTTTTCGATCGCCTTTGCGCTACAGGGGGCCTTGGAGAATCACGGGCCAAGAGACGAATTATAAAGCGTATCGGGCCCTGATTTGCTTAAGAACCGGAAGAAGAAATTAGGGGTGTTAGACAAAGGTAACCCACAACATATTGTGGTGTCTGAACGGCTTGACACACTACATCCATTGACATATAATCGCGCGGATATTAATCTGGGTGTGGAGGCTGATCGGGAAGTATGTGGGTAGGCCTTACCCAATTGGTGCCCATCCGCAAACGGCATCTTTTGGTCCGGAGCTGTGTTTTCGCTCTTTTGAGCACGTAGTGAAGCTATAGCGCTATCCTCAGAATAGCTGACTATGCCTGCGGTTTCAAAATCGCTCAAGCCTTGCTCTGAACCAAAACCTACCATTTGAGGACAGACACCCACTAAGGAAGATGTCATGACCAAAGAACGGACGGCGGGCGAGCATACACGGGAACCGATCTGGATCATATCCGGCGGCCGTTATGTAAAACTGGATGCCAGCCGCCTGGTGCCGGGCAAAGATTATGGTCCGGTCAAGGCGTACCGCATTTCCCAGTTGGGGCGCTACCTACTCAATCCCGGTCCCATCGAAGTTGAAAAGATCCTGGTAGGGTGTGAAGTCCATTTCCAGCAGCCTTCTGCAACCGGGCCGTTCGGTCTATTCAAACGATTGCTGCCGGGTAAAAAGAAGAGCCCTTCCCCGGAAACGAACCCACCGCCGCAGGTCATATTTTCAGCCTTTGCCGACCCGGGACCACGCCTGGACACACCCGCACTCGAAGCCCATTTCGAGTCGGTGCACGAACATCTGCGGCCCTATGATGATTTTTTCCATGAGATCTCCCGCTTGGATGTGGCTGCCGTAGCCGACATCGTCGGCATCTGCGAAGATGTGGACGGCAATCGTTCCTACCTCACCATGGAAGGTAGCATCAACGACAAGCTTGACTATCTTGCCAAGCACATCCGCAAAGAAGTCAAGGTGCGCCTGGAAAAACTCTATACCGAACCGGGGCTCTTTGAACTGCGCGGCGCCGATTTCGTCAACTATGACCGCGACCAATCTTTCCGGCTGATCCGTTTCCTGCTTGACGGCACCACGCGCAGCGCTGTCTTGACCCCGGAAGGCCAGGTGGAATTCTGGGTGGAAGATTACAACCTGGTACATTACCTCCAGCTGTTTGAACATACCATCCAGACCAATCCCCAGTTGCAAGAATCCCTGCGCGATTGTGTCAACGACCGGGCCCTGCCGCTGAAATTGATGTTTAACCAGCAGCTTGATATCGATTATTCGCGGAATGAACTCCCGCGGGTCTGCCGTGAAATCTTCAAAGGTCATCAACCGGGCGAAGGCGAAAAAGAGGCCATGCTGAGTTTTATCAATGACCGTAAAATGAGCATTTCTTTTCACTTTTTACCATTGGCCAGTGGGGATGGAAAGCTCTGTACCGACATTTCGATCATGCAGGATTTCAGGTTGCTGGAACCCATTAAAGACAACATGCCGCATCTCTACTCCGAACTCTCCAAAAGAGCAGCTATCTCCGAAGCCGGCAAGTTCTACCTGCTGGATACCATACGGGGATACAAAGATGTCTGATAGCCACTTCAACGCCAATGACCATGCCTGGATTCGGGAGCTGATGGATTACCCGGAGACCCTGGCGCGGCAGCTGGATTTTTTCAACGATACCTCCCAGATCAGCATTCCGGAAGATCCAATAGAGAAAGTGGTTTTCCAGGACCGGGCCAAAGCGGCCATCCGCAAGATCGCCCAGAACCGGGGTCACATCCTGATGGTGGGCCGGCCGGGCACCGGCAAATCCCTGCTGGCGGACATGTTCAAGGAAGTGCTCGAAAAGTCGATGGGTGATTACTTGAGGCCGACCGAGTCCATCGTGGCCTACCCCGGCAAGGATCGGAACCATATCCGCCTTGCCTATGAAAGTCCCGATAAAATCGATAACCGCATCGAGGCCCTGAACGGTGATATCGTCACCGCCGCCGATGCGATCGAAGAGTTTAGCCTGGAAGAACAGATCCAGTCCGTGCGTAAAATGAAAAAGGTTTTGCTGTGGATTGCCGGACTCACAGCGGCGACCGGTTTCTTTTTTCCGCCGGCGTTCATCGGGACGAGCCTGGCCGGGATCGGGGCGATCTTTATGTTCATGCAGGAAAACAACCATCGCGCCCAGGAAAAAATCCAGCGGGAAGCACAGACCGGGAAGAAAAACACGGTGAAAAAAATCGTGGACATGGTTCCGGAAGTCCTTTTCGATCCGCGCAAGGATACGGCGTTGATGGCCCGGATATCGGAACCCACTGCCCGTAATCTCAAAGGCGGCTTCCGGCATGACCCTTACCAATCCGGTACCTTGCACACCCCCTGCCACAAGCGGGCCTTTCTGGGAGCGCATGCCACGGCTCCGATTATCTACCTGGACGAGCTGAAAACGCTGATAAAGGCCGGTTACATGGCCGACTTGCTCGAAATCATGCAGAATCGGCACTACATCCTGGAAGGCGGTCGCAATTCGGGCAGCGGTTCGGCCGATCGTTCAGAAGATCACCTGAAAGCCGACAACATTTTTATCGCCTGCTGCAACCACGATACCCTGGCCTACCTGCAGGAAGAGGGTGACGGCGCTTTTTTAAGCCGGATCGAGGACAAAGGTGAAGTGATCCAGATGGAGAGCGCGGTACCCCAGACACCGGAAAATATCCGCCAGGCGGCCCAGTACGTAAAACAGGAGATCGATAATGTCGGTCGTGAATTCGAATCGGTATGGGGCCGGATCATAGCGAAAGAAGGCCATACGGGTGTGCGGGCGCGCAGTGAGCAGATCTTCGGTCAACCGCTTCCGGAGGACTACCAACTGGCCGAGCGGGAATTTTCCCGAGCAGCCGTAATGGAGATCATCAAGGAACTGCGCTGCCGGGCTTCCGACGGTAAACTCAGCACGATCCTCCGACCGATCAACGGGGTGATCAAATCGGCCGAATTTGCGGCAATCCTGGACAATGCCGAGCTGGTTGGTCCCAAGCATGTCCGCCGGGCCCTGGAGGAACACCTAAGCCTGGAAGGTGCCATGTCCCGCGAGGTGGTCAAGCATAAAAAGGACCTTAAAAAATATATCAGCGCCATGAGCGATTCGGTGGGTTATGTGGTGGGTCTGGCCGTAATCCAATCACGGTCAAGCGGCCAGATGTTCGGTCAACCCCTGCCCATTCACTGCCAGATCAATGCCGGTGGCGCAGACACAGTGATTGCCCCGGGTAAGATGGGCGATATCGCCAAGGCCGCCGCTCAAAATGTGCGCGCCTCGATCAAGAAAGTGTTTAAAAAGGTCAAGGCTCCCTATGTGGGCTATGAGATGCATGTGGAGTACATCCAAGCGCATGGCGGCGTGGAGGGTGACAGTGCCTCCGTGGCGATGGATATCGGCCTGATATCGGACTACATTAAGCAGCCGGTAAACCAGAAGTTCGCTATTACCGGTTCACTGACCGGCGACATCATGCTGGCCGTGGGCGGCGTTACCGAAAAGCTGCGGGCCATCATGGATGCGGATCTGGGCATGGAGGGGGCCTGTATCCCCTGGCAGAACAAGCACGATGTAGAGCCGCTGCTGATTAACACCCAGGTGGATTTCATCCAGGCCAACGAGGTGCCCGGGCTGCGAATTTTCCGCAGTGTTGACCAGGGCGCACCATTTGATATCTATTTTTGCAAAACCAAGTATGACGCCTACCGCATCATGATGGGGATAGACCGGGAAGAGGTGGAAACCCGGATGGCCGCTCGCAGCCGCAAGGACCTGGAGTTCGTAAAGCAGCTGGAATCAAAAGAATAATCGCCACTTACAAGCCAGCCCTTTGGACTACACGTATATTTTCAGAATTGCATGAACGGATTCGTTTGTAATTCCCGGGCAATGGTTGAACTCGGCGTGGCACCGTAGTCGTGACCGGGCCATATAATCGTGCTGCGCGGCAGGCTGCAGATTCTGGTCGCGATCGAAGTCTCCAACAGACGTTTACTGCCGCCCGGCAGGTCTGTGCGGCCCGCTGATCCTACGAAAACCGTGTCACCGGTGAATAGATGTCCATCCGTGTGCAGGCAGATCCCCCCGGGTGTATGCCCCGGTGTATGGATGACGTTGAGGGTGACGGCCCCGATCTTGATCGCGTCATTATCTTGCAGCAGAACATCAGGGGGTGGAGAGCCTTTGCCGCCCATTATCCTCGAAAACCCGCGATTGAATATTTTTCCAAGGGCGGCTGCATCCCGGTGATGGATATAGAGCTTGGCCCCCGTTGCGGCGATTACGGCGGCGTTGCCGGCAGTATGGTCCGAATGATTGTGGGTATTGATGATATGCGTAACGGTCAAACCCTGATCGGCCGTCAGGGCGATCAGCCGATCGGTATCGAAGGCCGGATCAATCAGGGCACAGGTCCGACTGGCCTCATCAGCCACCAAGTAGCAGAAGGTGGCCATTTTTGATAGTTTAACCTGTTGAATTTGCATGTCAAAATTAGATCCATTTATAGTCGCGCGTCAGTGGCGGCTCAATTTAACATCGCCCCGGATATTTGTCAAAAAGCCTTGGTATCCCTGCAGGCGATACGGTCACCGAGTCCATTTGACATTTACGGTTCGGCCCTTAACTTAGAAGCGTATCTTTAAAGCTGCTGAACAGTGAGAAAAGAATTTAAGCTGCCCGCAAACGAGAGTGCGAGCGGTAATTTAATATGGAGGAATTAGATGGTAATCGAGACCAAAGAGCAGGTCCTGGAAAAAGTACTTGAAATGGCTAAGCCCCATTGCCCCCATTGCGAAGAAGAGATGCGCATCTGGGAAGTGCCGCCGATCAATGTCGGTGATGGATTGGGGTGGGGCGAACCCTACCTTTTCCTGTGTTTTAACGATGATTGCAAATTGTACAAGCGCGGCTGGGATGATCTCGCGGAGAATTTCGCCCAGACAGCCTCCTATCGTTGCTTCTGTTATCCCAGTTCGGGTAAGTTTGAAGTCATGCCGGTGTTCAGCCCACAGGGCGGCAAAGGCCAGGAGATCGACGAGCAGTTGCTGGCTGAACAGGAGATGTTGAAGGAAAATATCAAAAGGGGCTTTTCCGTTTTAGCAGATTGCTTTGTCAGTAAAGACGGACCTGCGATCCTGAAAATTATCTTGGATCCCACTGAGCCTGCGCGGGTGCGCCTCAAGGCGGCCGAAATGATTGGCGACATCGGTGAGTTGGAAGCAATTGAACCGCTGCGAAACCTTAGAGTCGGCAACGAACTGGTGGATAAAGAAATTGAGAGCGCAGTGGCCAAGATCCACAAGCGTTTCTATACGCGGGAGTGCCCTTTTTGTGCGGAGATCATCAAAGAGCGCGCCAAGATCTGCAAGCATTGTGGGCAGGACTTGGCCGGCCAGTAGAAGCAGCTTTAAAACCTTCCCTCGAGCCCAACTTCGGCGTTGGGCACTCGGTTCCGGCACGCAGTGAAGCTTTAGCGCTATCCTCGAAATACCTGATGTATTCCTCCGGTTGGAACCTCGCGGCCGCCTAGACCTTGGCCCTAAATACATATTTAAAGGCAGTTGCTCCGATTCTGAATAAAAGTCCAAAGCCCCGTGGTATCAACCACGGGGCTTTTTGTATGTTGCGGACCGTAATTGCCTTGCCAGTTTCTACGAGTGTTCGTTCACAGGTGGTAGATTTTGGTTCAGAGCAAGGCTTGAACGTTTTTGAACCCGCAGGCATAGCAGACGCTATTTCGAGGAGTTCAAAAAAGTGAAAACGCCGCCCTGGGCCAAAAGATGCCGCCTGTGGACGAACACTATCGGGATATGTTGACATTCATACTATCATAGGACCGAAAGACCAATTTTACTTGCTCTAGTCGAGTGGCTGGGACCGGCTGAAAATCAGTCTCATCGAAACGGTTCAATATTTCCACTTTGGTAGGAATGGCGTTGAGGCCCTCTCCGATTTTTTTGCCGGTCAGCGTGTCCAGTACTAAGGCGTTGCGGCCGTCCGACACGATTGAAATCGGTACCTGGTAATCTTCAAGCAACTTTGCGGCGGAGAGAATTTCCTTTTCACGGGAGCCGATGGAGCCGGCCGCGCATTTAATTGCCAGTAGGCGCCGGTCTCCAATTCGGATCGCGATGTCGACTGTCGCTGCGTAGACTTCACCCCGGATGTCGATCTCCAGGGGGGCGTCAATTTCCAACTCCTCCTTGGCATACCCCTTTTCTTCCACCAAATATTTTTCAACGGTCTGCCGGTTTTCTTCCGCGCCGACGTTGGGTACTTCCTTCCCTGTAACGTAATCTTTGATGTACATGTATATCCTTCCGAATCAATCTAAGGAGAGGGTTTAGAGATGTTGGTGATACGAAGTAAGTGAAAGCTTGACTCCGCAGGGTTAGGTTTTATGTGCTAAGGCCAGCTCTAATAATTGCCTTTTTGCTCGATTTCTTCGTTACACTGAAATTTTAATCCTCGAAATATTCAACATATTCCTCCGGTTAGAATATCAATGTGCCTTGAACTCAAACAAAAATCCTAATTATTAGATGTACCCTTAAGTGTTAAGCCAGTTCAAGCCCCTGAAGATCTTTGCGTGCGTGCGAGCATTATTTGCTCTTCACTCGGACCCTCGACCCCTTGGCCCCTTGAACCCTATCTTTTTATCAACGACTGCCCCGTCATTTCGGCTGGCTGTTCTATGCCCATGATATCCAGAATGGTGGGCGCAATATCTGCCAGGCGGCCCTCTTTCAGCTGTGCCGATTTACGTTTGTCATCCACAAGAATCAACCGGACCGGGTTAAGTGTGTGGGCGGTATGCGGGTTGCCAGCGGCATCCACCATCTCTTCAGCGTTGCCGTGATCAGCGGTGATGAGAACCGTCCCCTGTTTGGCCAGCATCCGGTCGACGATTTGGGCGGCACAGGCGTCCACGGTCCGGCAGGCCTTGACCGCCGCGTCTAGCACGCCGGTATGGCCCACCATGTCCATATTGGCAAAGTTCAATACAATCAGGTCATAACGGTCCGAATTGATGCGTTCAAGAACTTCAGCGGTAACCCTCTGAGCGCTCATCTCCGGTTTGTAATCGTAGGTGGGAATGTCCCGGGGTGACGGGATCAAACAGCGGTCTTCATTGGCAAATGGTTCTTCTTCGCCGCCATTGAAAAAATAGGTGACATGGGCGTATTTCTCGGTTTCCGCGATACGCAGCTGGGCCAAACCTTTTTCGCTGACGATCTGTCCCAGGATATTCTCATGATGCACCGGAGGGTAGGCCATGGGCAGGGTAAACTGCTCGTCATATTGAGTCATGCAGACATATTCGCTCAAACGCGGCAGGTCCGGGCGTTCAAATTCGGCAAAATCCGGGTCTGTAAAGGCCCTGGTGATTTCGCGGGCTCGGTCAGCCCGAAAGTTGAAGATAATAATGGCATCGCCGTCTGATACGGTTGTCAAAGGCTTTCCATTTCGGTCCGCTAAAAAGATAGGTTTGACGAATTCGTCGGTTTCGTTCCTTTCGTAAGCAGCCTGTATGGCTGCCACCGGATCGTCGGCGGGTGTGCCGTCTCCCCGGGTGTACAGGTTGAAAGCCTTTTGAATGCGATCCCACCGTTTGTCCCGGTCCATGGCGTAATACCGGCCGCAGATGGTTGCGATGGCGCCGACACCAAACTTGTCCAGGTGGGATTGAAGTTCGGCGACATAACCGGAACCGCTTTCCGGCGGGGTGTCCCGTCCATCCAGAATCGCATGTACGTAGACTCGCTCCAAACCACGGGCCTTGGCCGTATCGAGCAGAGCGATCAGGTGCGCTAGATGACTGTGCACACCGCCGTCGGAGACAAGGCCCATTAAGTGCAGGGCGCCTTGATTTACAGCAGCCTTGTCCAGCGCGGAGGTGATCACCGGGTTTGCGGCAAAACTGCCGTCGGCGATGGCCTGGTCGATGCGTAGCAGGCTCTGGTAGACTACCCGGCCCGCGCCTATGTTCAGGTGTCCGACTTCCGAGTTGCCCATGATCCCGTCGGGCAGACCCACGGCCTGACCCGAGGTATGCAGGCGGGTAACCGGGTAGGTGGCCATCATCTTATCCAGAAAGGGTGTCCCTGCTATGGCCACGGCGTTGTCGACCGACTCTGGGTTGATTCCCCACCCGTCTAAAATCATCAGCATACAGGGGGTGTTAGGCGTCATGGTTATTCTCCTGGGCCTGCAGGGCAGCTTCGTATTTTTGCAGGCCTGGTGTTTTCAGGCGGACAGCGTCGGTCCACAGGCTCTCCAAGTCATAAAAATTTCTGACCGGATCGTAAAAGATGTGGATGACCACATGACCGAAATCCATTAAGACCCATTGGCCTTCCTTGAGGCCGTCGATGCTGATCGGTTTGAATTTGTGCGTTTTCAGCTCCTTTTTGATTGTCTGGGCGATTGCGGACACCTGGCGGCTGGAGCTGCCGCTGCAAATGATGAAATAGTCAGCTACCGATGTCAGCTCCTGAACATCCAGCAGTACCGGTGCAATTACCTTTCTCTGCAGCATCGCGTTGACGATCAAATCGAGCATCGGGTCCAGTTTTGCGGTCATCGATACAGTCCTTTTTTGTTAATGTAGGCGGCCACACTTTCCGGTAGCAGATGTTCATAGGGCTCCCGGGTTGAAATCCTTTTCCTGATATCGGTGGAAGAGATATCGACCGGGGTCACGGCAAATAGGTTAACCGGCTGCAACGCGGAATGCCGAAATTGGCCCTTAGCCGAATCAAAAACATAGCCATCGGATATCCGAGCGTCAATAAACGTTTGAAGGGTTTCATGATCGGGCGGTGTCTGACTGCGACCGGCACCCGGACGGGTCATGACGATGAAAGCCACGTTTTCGAACAGACGCCAATAGGTCTTCCAGGTGTGGATTTCAACGAACGCGTCCAGTCCGAGTATAAAAAAAAGATTGGCGGATTCACCGAAACAGTGTCGAAATTCATCCACGGTCTCCGCGCTGTAGGAAAGGCCGGACCGGTTGATCTCCGTCTGGGAGACCTCCAAGCCATCCAAATGTTGGATCGCGAGTTGCAGCATGGCGTTCCGGTCTGCCGGCGGTGCAACAGCCCGGTTGGTTTTGTGGGGCGGTCGGGACGCGGGTATCAGGTAGACCGTCTCGAGATGGAAACGGTTTTTTACCTCCAGCACCGTTTTGAGGTGTCCCAGATGGATCGGGTCGAAGGTGCCGCCGAACAGTCCAATGTTAGCCATTGTCAAGTCTTATCCGTATCCAGGTAAAGCAGAATTTTAGAGTTGAGTTCTTGCAGTCCGATCCCTTCACGGGCTGATATGGTCAATACTTCCCGGTCGTTGCAGGCAAACCTAAATTTCTCAATGGCCGCGGCCGTATCGGGCAGGTCGATTTTATTCAAAACCACGATCTGAGGCCTTTTCCCGAGCGCCTCGTTGTAAAGGGTCAGTTCCTTGTTGATGGTTTTAAAGGCTGCTAGAGGGTCGGCCGGGTCAATGTCGCCGGCATCGATCAGGTGGACCAGGACGCGGGTTCTTTCGATATGGCGTAAAAATTGGATACCCAGACCGGTACCGGCGTGGGCGCCTTCGATCAGACCCGGTATATCCGCCACCACAAAGGGTTCCCCCCAGTCGGTGTGCACCACCCCCAGGCTGGGGGTCAGCGTGGTAAACGGGTAGCTCCCGATTTTTGGTCGCGCGGCGGATATTGCCGCTATCAATGTTGATTTACCCGCATTGGGCAGGCCGACGAGGCCCACGTCCGCCAGAAGTTTTAGTTCGAGTTTGAGTTCAAAGGCCTGTCCGGGCTCGCCCGGCTGCGCAAACCGGGGTGTCCGGTTGGTGGCGGATTTGAACCGGGCATTGCCCTGTCCGCCGCGGCCGCCGCTGGCCAGAACCAGGCGCTCACCATCTGCGGTGAAATCCTTGATCAACTCGCCGGTTTCAACATTGGTAATTATAGTGCCCGGAGGAATCTCGATAACCAGGGATTCACCTGATTTACCAGTTCGATTGGCGCCTTGGCCGGGTGTACCGTTTTTGGCTTTGAAGTGTTTTTTGTTGCGGAACTGCTGGAGGGTGCGCCTGGCAGAGGAAGTGATGAAGGTGATGTCGCCGCCTTTGCCGCCATCACCACCGTCCGGTCCGCCCCGGGGGATAAACTTCTCACGCCGGAAACTGACGCAGCCGCTCCCACCGTTGCCGGACTGGACGGTAATTAACGCTTCATCTATAAATTTCACTCGGCATAAACGCTTACTTTTTTACGGGAACGTCCCATCCGTTCGTAGGCCACGACGCCGTCAACGGTTGCAAAAAGCGTGTAATCCTTGCCCATTCCCACGTTGGTTCCCGGATGAATTCTGGTGCCCAGCTGCCGAACGAGGATATTGCCGGCCCGGACTTTTTCACCGCCGTACCGTTTTACACCGCGGCGCTGTGCGTTACTGTCGCGACCGTTCCGAATGCTGCCGCCTGCTTTCTTATGTGACATGGTATAACCCCCTGTAAAACTATAAGGAATTCTTAAATTTCAAATGCTAAGCTTTGATACTGTCGATCTGGACCGCCGTGAAATGCTGCCGATGACCCTGTTTACGGCGATACCGTTTGCGGCGTTTATATTTGAAAACAATAATTTTCTTGCTTTTGCCCTGGGCGACGATATGGCCGCTTACAGTCACGTTTTCGACCTTTGGTTGTCCAATGGTCACGTTCTCGCCGTCCGAGAACATCAGGACATCGTCAAAAGAAATTTCACTGCCAACATCGCCGGCCAGTTTTTCGACCTGCAGGATGTCGCCTTCGCGAACTTTATATTGTTTTCCGCCTGTTTTTACGATAGCGTACATGCGTTTTCTCCTTCCACTCAATCTGCTCTAATCTCTCGCTTTTAAAAATGGTTAGTTTTAAACTATTTCCAAGCAAAGTCAAGCATATTTTTCCGTATTTGTAAAATCGTTGATCCTTTGGAGCAGGTCAGAAATTTTAGTTATTGCTAGATGTCTGGGTTGCAAACTGTCCAGGCTTTAGGCTGAAGTTTGGCAGGAAAACCATTTTTATTGGAAACCACTTCAAGCTTCCTTTCACCTGGATAGGGCTCAAAGAATAACGAGATTATTTGCCCAACTGCCAACAGCTAATGGCTGATAGCTGACTTTAAAACGAAAATTCCTTGACAGTCGCCGATTGATTTGACATATGAACACCTGCTCATATGTTATAGATATAATGTTGAAGGAGATACCCGATGGAACCTTGCCAAATTCGGCATATCAACAGGGAAAACGTTACAAAGGCCCGTGAGGTAATTCCTGAATCGGAAGAAATTCAGGGGCTTGCGGAGATGTTCAAGGCCCTGGGCGATCCCACCCGCCTGAAGATCGTGACGGCCCTGGTCGCGGTTGAACTGTGCGTCTGTGATCTTTCCGCTGTTTGCGGCCTTTCGGAATCGGCCGTCTCCCACCAGTTGCGTATTTTACGGAATCTGCGCATTGTCAAATATCGGCGTGAGGGAAAAATCGTGTATTATCGGCTGGATGACGATCATGTTGAATCTCTCGTACGGCAAAGCCTCGCCCACATTTTTGAAGAGGACCACAGTCAGGATAACATTCGGTCGGTATCCGAAGGTAGCTTATAATGGATAATTTCGTTGGGTTCATAAAGGACAGCCTGGCGGCCGCCTGGTATGTGTTTTTTGAATCGTCACCTTATATGTTGTTTGGTTTTTTTATAGCGGGCATCATTTATGTATTTCTCAAGCCGGAACAGGTGGCCCGTTACTTTGGTGGGCGGGGTACCCGCCCTGTTGTGCTCTCCGCCCTGGTCGGCGTTCCCATACCCCTGTGATCGTGCGGGGTTATCCCGTCGGCGGCGGGATTGAAAAAACAGGGGGCTTCCCGGGGTGCCACCTTGTCATTTCTCATTTCTACACCGGAAACCGGGATGGACTCCATCCCGATTACCTACGCCCTGATCGACCCTTTGATGACGGTGGTAAGACCCATAGCGGCTTTTTTCACAGCTGTGGTAGCCGGCATTTCCGAAAACCTGCTCGGTCGCCGCGATGATACCAACGAAAACGCAGTCGGGCCGACACCGAACGTCCTTGTCGGCCAGCCCGAGCGTTCCCCGTCGCCCAACGCCACACTGAGCGTCGGCCAGCCATTTATCCACAAAATGGCGGATGGTATGCGGTATGCGTTTGGTGGACTGCTGGGAGAAATCGGTCCCTGGTTCGTATTCGGCGTGCTCCTGGCCAGCCTCATTATCACCCTGGTGCCGGATAATTTGATCAGCGGCTATTTGGGCAATCCTCTGCTGGCCATGGCAGCCATGCTGGTGGCCGGCATCCCCATGTACGTGTGCGCTACCTCATCCACGCCTATTGCCGCGGCCTTGATTTTAAAAGGACTCAATCCCGGTGCGGCGCTTGTATTCCTACTGGTCGGTCCTGCTACAAACATCGCGACCTTGAGCATGGTATCCGGCATGCTGGGCAAACGGTCCGTGGCCATCTACCTGACCGCCATCATCTTTTGTTCATTCGCCATGGGGTTGCTGGTCGATCTTCTCTATGTTACATTCCAGATTCAGCCCATGGCTGTTGCCGGCCAGGCTGCCGAATTGCTTCCCGAGTGGGTAAAGTTCGGGTCCGCCTTTGTCTTGACGGTATTGTTGGTTCGAATTTTCTGGCCGGCCCGAAAAACCCCTGACCAGGCAGTCGGGCAGGCATCCGGCGGTTGCAGTAAAACCTGCTGCACGAATAAATAAAAGCACCAGCATTTAAGTATACCTGGGTATACCGGTGTGGACATTTGCGCGCTGGTCGGATTCAGGATGCAATGCAAAGAGAAGGGACGAACGGTTTTGGAACGTAGTTCACATCGCGATATCACCATTTGGAACCAAGAAACATTCACCTCCGATTCTCTATCACTAATCGGTGAAGAGCCATTGTCAATCAGGGTGCAAGGCAATCCGTATGCGGTCATCATGCGAACCCCGGGGGAAGAGAAAGAACACGTGGCCGGGTTTTGTCTGGCCGAGGGGGTCGTGGACAATCCGGATGAACTTATCTCGATTGCGCTCTGCGATATAGACGATACCAACGTGATTGCCGTTACGCTGACCCCCGAACGGCGCGCCATGATCGATGACATTCTGGACCGACGGGAATTTATAAGCCAGACCAGCTGCGGGATTTGCGGCAAGGAAGTGGTGCGCGACCTGCAATCCAAAATTCGCCCGGTAGAGGATGACATCCGCTTCGATATCCGCCGGGCCAGCCGCTGCCTGGATGAAATCGCCAATTACCAACCGCTGCGTAAAACGACCCGGGGAGCGCACACGGCGCTTATATTCAACCGTCAACTGGATCTGATCTCGTCGGCCGAAGACGTCGGGCGCCACAATGCGCTTGACAAGGCCATCGGGAAGCTTTTTTTGGACAATCGCATTGCGGAGGCCGGACTGCTGGTGATGGCTTCGCGGGTCAGTTACGAACTGGTGCAAAAAGCTGCCCGGGCGCGGATCCCCGTCATAATTGCCGTTTCACGACCGACCGCACTTGCCGTAGAGCTGGCGGAGGCACTGAACATGACCCTGGCGACCAAAGCGAAGGGGATCGGTCTATTCGTTTTTACGGCTCCGCAGCGTTTGATCGATCAGACCTGAGGTGTCCATCTTGCCACCGTCTTACTATTGACACTGTTCTAATTGACTGATTAGATAAAGATTCCAAGTGTACATAACATACCCAGTCATCGGCGAATACAAAATAGAGAGGCCTTGAACATGTCTGCTTTCAATGTGGTCTTTAAAGGTGAAGTTCTGCCCGGGCAGGATATCGACGCGGTAAAAAGACAGTTAAGCATGGTAATGAAGACAGATGCCCAGGCGATTGAGCGGCTGTTTACCGGGACGCCCGTGGTTGTCCGCAAGTCGGTCGACGAGGCAACCGGCCGAAAATTTGAAAAAGTGTTTGCCGCAGCCGGGGCGGTTTGTCACCTGGAGCCGGTCGGGGCGCCTACCTCCGCAAGCCCGCCGGTTTCCAGTCCCGACAGTCCGTCGACTGATTGGGCGCATATATCGCCGCAGGCCACCACCATTCTGAATGTCGATGGAGGGAAAATGATTCTAACCAATGTTGAGGTTGTGCCGGGAAAAACGATCGTCGAGCATTTCGGCCTGGTCTCCGGCAGCACCATCCGGGCCAAACATGTTGGCCGGGATATCATGGCGAGTTTGAAAAATATCGTCGGTGGCGAGTTGAAAGGCTACACCCAGTTGCTCCAGGAATCGCGCCGGCAGGCCACGGAACGCATGATCGAACAGGCCCGCGGACTGGGTGCCAATGCCATTATCAATGTGCGGTTTTCGACCTCTTCGGTGGCGCAGGGGGCGGCGGAGCTGTATGCCTACGGCACAGCAGTGCGCGTCGAGTAGGCGCGGCTCTCAAAGCGTCCCACCAACTCAATCTCTGCGTTGGGTTGGACAGTTCAATCCTCGAAATATGCGCATATATTCCTCCGGTTGAACTGCCCAACCCGCCTTGACCTTGAGTCCGTGTGACGCTTTGAGAGCCACGCCTCGGTTATAGTAAGAATTGAAAACCTGAAAGCCACTTTTAGCGCCAGTAATATGAAAAACCCAAAGAAGTAATCGCCTTAACTTACGCATGAAGGAACTGCCATGGATACTCTAATCACATTTTTAATACTCATGGCCCTGGGGTATGGGGTTGGCACGTTTGCAGAGAAAAGGCATTACAAGTCCATCATCAAGCGGGAAAAAGAGTTTTTAAACCTACCGGCGGTAACCTTGAAAACCGCCCACATCCCTCCGGACCAGGTGGGCTCGGCGCGCCTGGTGCATGGCAGTGCTGTGATTTCCATCGATTATTTCAAGAAAATTCTAGCCAGTCTGCGCAATGTTTTCGGCGGTCGGGTAAAATCCTACGAGAGCCTGGTTGATCGGGCGCGCCGGGAAGCCACTTTGCGTATGAAAGAGATGGCGCAAGATGCCGATATTATTGTGAACATGCGTATTGAAACCGCTGCGGTTGGTAAGCAGGCCAATAAAAAAGGCGTCGGTTGTCTGGAAGCCATTGCCTATGGTACGGCCCTTACAAAAAAGAAATGAAATTCACACCCCGCCAGGTAGATCCCGAAACCAACGTCAATGTCACCCCGACCCACCCCCTGAAAGAGCTGGCCGTTTTGCTGGGCGGCCTCATTGGAATAATAGTCGGCACCTACATCGTGCTTGGATTTCTGGTAGATCTTGTCGTCCCCAGAATTTCACACGAAACCGAAATGCAGTTGGCCGGACTTTTCGTTGGTATGGTACCGGAGCGCGAGGATGTGGACGAGAAAACCCGGGCCGTGCAAGAGTTGACGGATCGCATCCAGTCACAGTGTGTAAAACTGCCGTACACCTTCACCGTGCATGTGCGCAAATCACCGACCACCAATGCCATGGCCATGCCGGGTGGCCACATTATCGTGTTTACCGGACTGCTCGAGAAGGTGGGCAGTGAGAACGAACTGGCCTTTATCCTGGCGCATGAAATCGGGCACTATGCCCATCGCGACCACCTGCGCGGGTTTGGCCGGGCCATGGTGTTCATGACCGTCTCGGCCGCCTTGTTCGGGGCGGACAGCGGCGTCAGCCGCATTGTCGGTCAGGCCCTGAATCTGACCGAGATGAGTTTTTCACGGGACCAGGAGACCTGGGCGGATGAGTATGCCCAGGATACGGTCAATTGCTACTATGGGCATGTGGCCGGGGCTACCGATTTCTTCAAAAACATCCCCAAAGAAAGAGACCCGGGCAAGTTCGGGCATTATTTTGCCTCCCATCCGGAAAACCAACGCCGCATCGAGAACCTGGAAGAGCGGGCCCGGTTAAACGGTTTTCGGGTCGAGCAAAAAAAACCCCTGGACATATTTTAGTTCCAGCTTCTCGGGGGCGACGTTGGCATATTCTTCTTCCAAAGTGCCGAACAACTTCTCGAAAGTCCGGCCCAAAGCCGCGGAAACCTCGTGTTCCGGTTGGCCGGCGGCCGCTGCTATCCACGCCAGAAACGCTTCCTTCTTTTGATCGGTTACCCGGTATGGTGTCTCCGGCTGTTCCCACAGGTGTTCGAAGAATTGCCGGACCGGCTCGATGGCAAATGGGGCCAGGTTTCCGGATATTGCCAGAACATGGCGGGCCCACAGGCTCAGGACAAGGTTATAATGGCCAACGTATCCGTATGTGTCGAGCGGTTGCAGGGTGATGTTCATGTTTGATAGCAGGGCATCGAAGGCCATCACCTCTGCCAGGACCGCGCCAGTCTTTTCCACGTCGGCCAGGGTTTCAAAATCCCGGTAAAGGACCCCATTGGTGTAATTATCGTAAAAACGGGGGTGATCGAGGAGTAATCCTCCCAGGACCCCCAGCCATGCTTCCCCCCAGAAATTCAAAGGCAAACCGACCTGGTTGGCCCAGGATCCGGCCTGCCATTTGCGGGCCTGCCATTTGAGGTTCAGGCCCAGGCCGTAGCCAACCCGGAAGACTTCGGCCAATCGGTATTGGCAGATCAGGGCGCCCGCCAGGGCGGCACTATTCCCTTTTCTACCTATCAGCAGGTGCTCGAGCCCCAGGCTGATGGTAGCGCACGCTTTTTTGACTTTCTGTTCCAGCTGAAGCTTTTGCCGGATCGGTTCCCTGTCCGCGACCACCACCTGGTTGCATACCGTGGCGAATTCTCCCTCCAGCTGAGAGACCAGCTCAGGGTCGGAGACCGTCTTCAGAGCCCGGCCGAAAAGGGTGTCGGTATCCAGAAAGGAGGACGCCAGGACCGGCACCGGCAAACGGCCCCGACGTTCCCCCGGGACCGTGTTTTTGGGGCGCTGGTTCAACAGTTGGTCGGCCGTGATGGGTTGGTAGATTCCGATAGCTTCATCCCAGGGAAGAAAGCCTTTTTCAGCCATGCGAACATTGCGTAAGCGGTATTCTTCTTCGGCTACTTCGGCCGGAATTACCCGCACCGCTTCGATAACAATATTGCGGTACAGGCTATAATCCGTGGCCGCCATACGGTTGAGCAGGTCCCGGACCAGTTGTTTGCGGAGTTTTTCATCATCGGACGCGGGTCCATCCGGATGGGGGTAATCCGGGATGTTGATATAAACGGTATCGTCGTAGGTAAAATAGGATGGCGGCAGGGTGCCGCTTTCCTGGTCGTGTTCCCGGATGACGACCTGGATATTGCGAAACAGGAACAATTCCAGAAATTCGAGTTTCTCCGTCATCAGCCAACGGGTGGTTCTGTCCGGATCCGTCCGGTAGAGCACTTCCAGCCACCGGATGGTCTCCATAAAATCGATCTGGTCGGCCGCCCATATCTCTGTGTCCACGATATATTCGAGTTGCCGTTCTTTAGCCAGGGCCAGCAGCGGGCGGGCATCATCGATACCGATGTCGTGGATCAACAAATGAAAATCCTGCTCTGTAAGGGCGTGTACAACGGCTGCGGGGTGCTCAGCCGAAAGGATGGCATCCAAAGCCATTTTTGGAGGCAGACCAAGGATTTCACGCTTTTTGGCATGCAGGGCTTGGATTTTCTTCTGGACAATATCGCTCATGGCGTAACTTTGGTTGTAAGGTTTACTACCTTGGCAACAATATAGCATTACCACCTGTTAGCGGTGCTTGCCAATAAGGGCTCACGGGCCCGAGTTGAAAACCAAGGCGTACCACCCGATTAATATAAGATCCTTTTTAAAGACTTATTATCGATATCTTTGTGATTTTTTGGGGCCATGGGTTTATTTGGTTTTGATCTTTCTCTCGAACCCTTGGCCCCTTTGATTCTTTGCCCCTTGCCATTTTTTTCGTCACGCCGAAACAATAAGATTAGTGGCGCTAAAAGGCAACCATGTTTTTCAGGCTGGCGGCTTAGGTGGGATTAAGTGGATGTGGTTCATCAGGCGTGTTTGTGTCGGTCAAGGTGACAATCCTGTCGCCGCCATAGGAGCAGATGTTATTTGCGGTTGAAGGGGGCAATCCGGATCAACATGAGCAATCCCGGAATAGCGATCAGGGCACAAAAGACAAAGAATTCCACCCAGCCCAGATGCTTGGCGAAATAACCGGTGGGGGCGGATGCCAGCACCCGCGGAAAGGCCATCAAACTGGTGAGCAGGGCGTACTGAGTGGCGGTGAACTTTTTATTGGTGATACTGGCCATGTACGCCACAAAGGCAGCGGTACCCATGCCGCTGCTGATATTTTCGAAGGCGATTACACCGGCCAGCGCGTTCAGATTCGGTCCGATTTTGGCCAGAATGGCAAAACAGGCGGTGGACAACGCCTGCAGCACACCAAACACCCAGAGACTGCGGTTGATGCCCAGCTGCAGCATAAGTACCCCACCGACCAGGGCTCCGCCAATGACCGCCCCGGTGCCGAAAATTTTCACTATCGCGCCGATCTGGGTCTTGGTAAATCCGATGTCGAGATAAAACGGCGTGGTCATGGCGCTGGCCATGGAGTCCCCGATTTTATAACAGAGGATGAAGGCCAGGATTAACAGCGCGTTGCGGCGGCGAAAGTATTCGGACAACGGGTCGATCACCGCCGCCTGCAGGGTGTGCGGTTTGCCCAGCGGCATCTCCGGTTCCGGTGCCAGCAGGGTGGTAATCAGGCAGGGCAGCATAAAGACGGCCATAATGAGATATACATTGGACCAGGCCATATGATCGGCCAGAATCAGGCCACCTCCCGAAGAAAGCATCATGCCGATCCGGTAGCCGTTGATGTATAGCGAAGAGCCCAGGCCCAGTTCGTCGTCGGCCAGGGTTTCCCGGCGGTAGGCGTCGATGACGATATCCTGGGAGGCGCTGAAAAAAGCCACCAGCAGGGCGGCCAGGACCATCAGGGTAAAACTGCGGGCCGGGCTGCAAAGACCAAGCCCGGCAATTGCCGTGATCAGCGCCGCCTGGGAGAGCAGCAGCCAGCCCCGTCGCCGGCCGAGGCCCAAAATTGCATAGCGATCCAAAAACGGCGCCCATAAAACCTTCCATGTGTACGGAATCTGGACCAGGGCAACCAGGCCGATGACGGTCAGGTCCACGCCCTCTTCCGTCATCCAGGCCTGTAAGACGCTCATGGTGAGCAGTAGCGGCAGGCCGGAAGCGAAGCCCATGATCAGCGCCAGTGCCATGCGGCCGCTGAATATGACTTTTAGGGGTGATGCATCATTCAAGATCTGAGTCATCGGGGGCTCACTAAAATTTGAGGTCTACATGCTGATTGGTTTTAATGTTCCTTCTAAGACGCGCCGAGCATCGCAGGAAAGGGCGAAGAGAGCGAAGTGCTTGTCTGAGCGTAGCGAGTTGCGCTGAGTGCGCCCTTTCCGAGAAGCGCAGGGCAGCCCGCAGGGCCGCGTCTTATGGGCGTTTTCTTTCACGCGAAAGAAATTGAACAAAACGTTAATTAGCAGGGAATAATCCAGCCTGGCATAAATTATTAATACAACGACACACGCTGAAATATAGGCCTCATGTAAAACGAATGGGCAACGGCATTCACCGTTACCCATTCGTTATCATATTGGGTACGTTATGGCTACGCCGACAAAAGCTGCTCCGGGGTAACCACGGCGCCGAACTTCTCCTGCAGAGCCTGCAAGCCCAGCTTTTGTTCCTCCAGGACTTCGAACAGCTGCGGGGGAATGTTCTCCTCTTTGCCATAGGCCTCGATTTGCATATTCACCCGGGCCAGGATGTTGTCCAGGTAGAGAGAAAATTGCCGGGTATACAGATCCCGGGAATAGTCCTTGTTGATGATCTCCTTGAAGAGCTTTTGGAGATCTCCGTATCGGGGCAGATAGCCGATAGGCGTGTCGATGGCCTCTACTTCACTGTGCACCCGCCGTTCAAGCCAGCTCAACCATGCTTTTACGTCCCGTTTCTCCCCGAGCAGTTTTTTGGTCTTGCCGCCCCGGGCCTCGTCGGTCAAAAAGTAGTTCAGGCCGGCCATGATCGGCGCATGCTCCGCGGCGATATCGGGGTGGTTGAAAAAATCGAACTGGGCCTGCATGTAGTCGCCCAGAGATCCGGGGATGAAAGGGGCGTTGGCCCACGGGGCGCGCTTGACTCCGGTGGCGCCGACCTCCGTCGCCGTGGCTGCGGATACAATGCACGCGCCGATGGCGACGCCCTGGTTCGGCGTCTTGGCTACCCAGACCGGCGGCATGGTATCACTGTCGCGACCACTGTAGGTGATAACCCGCGTTTCGACGCCCCGGGGGTTCTCGCATTCGTTCGAGTAATTGGCCAGAGCGCTGGCCGAAACCGTGCAGCGGGCATTGGGGTGGGAGATGGGTATCGGTTTACCGTCGTCATCCGTCATGCCTTTTTCCCATAGGCCCTGGAAATTGATACCCTTGGTCGGAGCCTCTTCGCCATTGCCGACCCAATGGGGTTTCCCGCGATCGCCTATGAGGACATTGGACCAGATTACCTCCGTGCCTGGCTTCCTTAAAAGATCCATCAGGTAGGGATCGCCCACCCGGTTGACGTCTTCCACGATACCGAAGATGCCACACTCCGGATTAACGGAGCGGATAGAACCGTCGGCGGCAAGCCACATCTGGGCCAGGTCGTCGCCGACAAAATGGGTGCCGGCCATGGCGGTGGTGGTTTTGCCGCAGCCACTGGGGGCCGCGCCGGTAAACCAGGTAATCCGGCCGCCCGGGCCGTCCATGCCGGTGATGAACATGTGTTCGGACAATTCATTGCCCCGGTTTTCGTAGACAGCCTTATCGACCGCGAAGCGGTGGTTGCCTTTTTTCAGCAGCAAAGTGTTGCCGGCATAGGTGCAGTTGACGCTGAAGGTCGTGCGGTGACTGCGGTCCATGAACACCCGGGCGTTAGGCAAATCCTCGGGCCGGTTCAGCCCCTGACTGTGAACGTTGGTAAAAAAGTGCCCGCGTTCGGCAACTTCGTTGTCGAAGTTTGCAAACGCATTCCGGTAGAGAATCTCGGCACTGTGGGTTACGTAGGCCGAGCTGGTGATTTCCAGGGCGGGGTTGGACACCGGCGCACCGATCGGACCGCGCATGTAGAATCCCACCAGCATGATCATGCCCCGCATGATGCCGGCCATTTTGTCACGGACATCTTCAAGGGCTTTATCCCGCAGCATTTTATTGGCCAGGGAACTGACTTTCTCACCTTCGTTGGCGATGTAGAACGTGCGATCGATGATCCGGCCCTGTTCATCTTTGAGGTCGTAGTGGATGGTGTGGTCCGGCATGGCGAGCGGCGCTTCCTCTTTAAACTTGAGTGCCCAGTATCGGATTAGACGGCGGTCTTCTTCCGAGCCGGTATTGATGAAAATTGAATCCGGGGCGCACATGGATGCGGCATTGGCAATTTTCAAGATAACATCCGGGTTGGTGATGCGGTCGATCCTGGCGGCGTTTTCGCCGTCCATTCTACTTTTAATGAGATCGAGCCCTGCGGCAGCGTCGGTAATTCCTCCTATTTCACTTAGGATATCAATCCCCTCACCTGTTTGTAACATTCTGCTCTCCTACAATTCCCATAGAAGTTATATGGGGTTTGACCAGACAAGTGTTGTTCAAACCGCACACGAAGGAGCTCCAATCCCGACCGGCTTTTGGCATGCTGTTGACGAAAGAGGTCCGGTCTCCCCATGGAATTGAAACGGTTTCTTTATTGGGTGCGATCTCGTCAAATTTTTCGAGACCGCTTATACGCTTTGTTCAAAGGAGGTAACGATAATTTCCTCCAGGCTTCGTTTCGGGACGTGGTGCACCTCCTGGTCGTCCCGCCAGTATTTGATATCACCATCCGGGCCCACCTTTTCCAGTACGATTGTTTCCGCCGGTTTGCCGATAGCGAGGACCAGCAGGATCTCCAGTTCATCCGGGATGGCGCAGGCCTTTTTCAGCCTGGGCTTGTTGATGGCGCCGAAGATGCAGCCGGCCAGGCCTATTTCCCGCGCTCCGAGCAGTATACTCTGACTGGCTATACCGTGGTCACACCAGTAATTGGTGGCGATGCGGGTATCACCTGTGATGATAATATAGGCCGCCGGCCGCTCCCCGGGCACGGGTCCCGGCCAGTTTTTAAGGTAGGCCGCCCATCCCAGACATTCGAAAATGGTCTCATTTTTTTTGGGGTCCGAAGACGTGATGTATTTGAGCGGTTGGCGATTGGCCGCGGATGCCGAGCAGCGGGCCAGGTCGATGAGTTCCCGCAATGTCTCAGCTGCAACCGGATGATCTTGGACAAAGCGCCGGCAGCTGCGATTTTGTTTAATCAGTTCAGCAATCATTATCACTCCCGTGGCAGGCGAACCTCTCCGGGACCGGCATGTGGCGTTCGATCCAGGTTAGGACCTGGTCGAATTCAGCTTGTACTTCCATCAAGGCCTTTCCGCGGTGGCTGACCTGGCTTTTTTGTTCCCGCGAAATCTCGGCAAAGGTTTTTTTGAAGGGGGCATAATAGAACACAGGATCGTAGCCGAAACCGTTTTCACCGGATGGCGCGGTGGTAATTTCACCCTCGCACCGGCCTTCATAGGTCAGGGCCGGACCGCCGGGCACCGCGATGGAGATCACGCATTCAAAGGCCGCCCGGCGATCCTGCCGGCCCTCGAGTTCACTTAAAAGTTTGCGGCATTTATCCTGGTCGGTCGCGTTTTCACCGGCCCAACGGGCGGAATGGACCCCCGGCGCCCCTTCAAGGGCCGCCACCACCAGGCCGGAATCGTCGGCCAGGGCCGGGAACCCGAGTACCCGTGCAGTAAAACTCGCTTTCTTATAGGCATTCTCCTCGAACGTGTCGCCGTCTTCCACCACTTCCGGGATGGGGCCGAAGTCATCCAGGCTTTTGATGTCTACCGGATAATCTTTTAACAGGTCGGATATTTCTTTGAGTTTGCCCTGGTTACGGGTGGCGATAACCAGGGTTACGGTATTGTTCATCGAAACCTCGTGATCCACAGCACAGGTTCCATTTAGGAACCGGTAAGCTCATTCTTGCCGCCGATGGTCGTTGCGGGCAAGGTTCGCAGAAAATTTGAATAACTCTCATTGCTAAAATAGACCGGCTCTTTTGTAAAGATTTTTTCTAAAGATAGGGATTGAAGTTTTTTGAAATCAATGTAAGTATAAGAGACTGTTGTGTAAACAGGCCATCCGGGCTGTCTGTTGGACCGGGCAGCCCTGTCTTGAACCGCCACCTGCAAACTCGCTATGAATATCAAACATCGTCTCCAACTGGTTCTCCTGTTGATCGTCCTCGTGATTTTGGTCGGAACCCTGGGGTACTACGTCATGTTCCGCGGGCAATACACCATCATGGACTGCCTTTACATGACGGTGATTTCCATTACCAGTGTCGGTTATGGCGAGATTATCCAAGTTTCCGGCAATGCTACGGCAGAAATTTTTACGATGGTGCTGATCATATTCGGCATGAGCATCATTTTATATGGCCTGGGTGCCATGACGGCTATCTTGATCGAAGGGGAATTGTCTGGTCTCTTGAGGGAAAAGAAAATGAAAAAATCCATCAGCAAACTCAATAACCACATCATTATCTGCGGCGGCGGACAAACCGGCCTGCCCGTCATCCAGGAACTGATCAAGAACAACGAGGCCGTCGTGTTGATCGAACACAACCAGGAAGCCATCGACCGCTGCCTGTCCTATATCGAGGATCTGCTTTACATTCACGGCGATGCCACCGAGGATGAAAACCTTTTGACAGCCGGCATCGAAAACGCCCGTGGAATTGCTATCTGCCTGCCGTCCGACAAAGACAACCTGTACATCACCATGGCCTCACGCATGCTCAACAGCAAAGCCCGCATCATCTCAAGCCTGACCAATGTCAAACTGCAGCCCAAATTGACCAAAGCCGGGGCCAACAGCGTGGTTTCGCCCAACACCATCGGCGCCCTGCGGATTGCATCGGAAATGATACGGCCCACCGTGGTCGATTTTCTGGATTCAATGCTGCGCAGCAAGCAGGGCAACCTGCGGATTCACCAAGTCGTGATTACCCAAAATACGGCCTCGGTCGGCAAAACCCTCGGTGATTCCGGGCTTAAGGAAAACTTCGGCCTTTTGGTGCTGGGCTCCAAAAGACCCGGCCGGGAGATCCAATTCAACCCCGACCCTTTCATTACGATCGATCCAGGACTGGTGCTGATTGTGATGGGGGAGGTAGATAACATCGCGGCTGCACAAAAGAACTTTTAAAGGGTCCAAGAATTAAAGGAGTCGAGGGGGCAAGGGTTAAGGCCACCCAAAACCGGTAAAGTCCTCTCTCTTTTTTGATATAATGGTTTGAAAGGTTTAGGCCTTTTCCGCGGACCCTCGACCCCGCGTAGCTTGTCGCTACTTATTTCCACCGGCCACTCTATTGACCTCACACGGAAATTGTGCAAATTTCAGCTCCATGCTCCTCGAACTTTCCATAAAAAATTTTGCCATCATCGATGACCTCAGTATGCAATTCAATGGGGGGTTCACCATCCTCTCAGGTGAAACCGGGGCCGGCAAATCCATCATCATCAATGCCGTCAATCTAATTCTGGGTAGCCGGGCGTCTTCGAAAATGGTGCGTACCGGAGCCGACTGCGCTGAGCTTGAGGCGCTGTTTGCCATTCCGGCTAAAAGTAAGGTGGGCCGCATACTTGCGGACCAGGGCTACGGGTCCGAGGATGGGCTGATCATCAGAAGGGTCATATCCGCCGTTGACCGCCACCGGGTCTATATAAATGGTCGCCTGGCCACCATGCAGGCCCTGGGGGCAGTCACCCGCAGCTTGGCCAGTATTTCCGGGCAGCACGCCCACCAGGTGCTCCTCAAGGAAGAAGAACAGTTGGGGATCCTGGACCGGTTTGGAAAGCTCGCCGGCCAGCGCGACATGGTCACCCAGGGGGTCCGCCGGATCCACGATCTGATCAAAGAATTAAAGCGGCTCAAGGCCCGTGAGAAACGCAGTGCCGAACAGCGCGAGTTGCTCGCCTTCCAGCAACACGAAATCGACGCGGCCGCAGTAAGCCCCGGCGAGGATGAAGCGCTGGAGGTGGAACGCAAGCGGCTCAAGTATGCGGAAACCCTCTACGGGACAGTCTTTAAAAGTGTGGAGATGCTTTATAGCACCGATGGCGCGGCCGTGGAACGGCTATCCGCGACCCGGTCTGACCTGGAGAAGGCTGGTGATATCGATCCGGTTCTGGCCCAGCGGGCCAAGGAGCTGTCCGAAGCGGTTTTCCAGGTGGAAGACGTGGTCCAGGAATTGCGCTCCTATCTCGGCACCATTGAAGTGGATGACAAGCGCTTGGAAGAAGTGGAAGAAAGATTGGATGAACTCAGCCGCCTGAAGAAAAAATACGGCGGCTCGCTCGCTGGCGTCCTTGCATTTCGAGACGCCATCGACGGTAAACTGACCGAAATAGAAAGCCTGTCCGGCGCTGTAAACAAGACCCGGGCGGAATTAGCCGCCTTGAATCGCGAGGTCGGCGGCCTGGCAATGAAACTTTCCGAAAAGCGCCGGAAAGCCGGTGTGCGGCTCTCCAAGCTGGTGGCTGCCGAATTGGCCGGGCTCGAAATGAAAGGGACCCGCTTCAAGGTGGTGGTGGATCGGCTGGCGCCGGATGAAAAGGCAGATGAAAGTCTGACCTATCGGGATTGCCTGCTGACGGAACCCGGGATCGATTCCGTCGCGGTTCTCATTGCACCCAACGTGGGCGAGGACCTCAAACCCCTTTCCAAGATTGCTTCCGGCGGGGAACTCTCCCGGGTCGTCCTGGCCCTCAAGGTTATTCTGGCCGGCACCGAGGCGGTGGAAACCGTGGTGTTCGACGAGGTCGATGCCGGTATCGGCGGCGGCGTGGCCGAAGTGGTCGGCAAGAAGCTGTCCGAACTGGCCGGTAAATGCCAGGTCATTTGCATCACCCACCTGCCCCAGATCGCCCGTTTCGGCGACAACCACTTTCTCATATATAAAAAGGTCAAAAACAAGCGGACCCTGACCCACATCGAACCCCTGAATCCAGAGCAGCGCGTTCAGGAACTGGCCCGGATGCTTGGCGGTGTCAAGATCAGCCAGACGACTTTGGAGCACGCGCGGGAGATGCTGGGCCAGGCTGCGCCTGGCAGGTAGAAGGTTTAAGGTAGCAGGCTGAAGGTAAACCAGAGGTCTGATGCCGGATACCTGCTGTCAGGCGCCGGGCCCGAAAGCTTGCCCTTCACAGCCGGCAGTTCAGGAACACTATTGGCCGGAGGTTGGTTTGAAATCCAGGATTTCCATCTGATTTTGGATGCTTAGATCAGCCTGCCAGAGTGTTCATTAAAGTTTCCCAACCACCCGGCGATATTAGAACCGAGCAGAATTTCATAAATAGGGGAACTTATATCATGACAAGGAGGAGGAAATGAAAACAACGTTGCGATCTTGTATGGTCGCCCTGGCGGTTGGCCTGTTTCTGACATTTGGTTTCAACTCAGCCCAGGCCGCCTACCGGATAATTAACACGGACCAGTTGAGCCAAATGTTGGCCTCACCCAACAAGCCAATTTTAGCGTTCAGTCTCAGCCCGATTGAGTTTGGTGCCGGACACATTCCCAATTCGGATTGCATTCCCTACGAATTGGTTAAGAATTTCTATGGAATGCCTAAAAAATGGGATCACCCGATTGTGTTCTACTGTCACGGGCCCGGTTGAGTGAAATCCAAACAGGCTGCCGGGGCGGCAGTCGAGCTGGGTTACAGTAATGTTTACTGGTATCGCGACGGTCTCAAGGGCTGGAAGAAAGCGGGCAAAGATGTCCAGGTTCAACTTCCCTTTCTAAATGAGAAGTGTAAATCGGGTGTCGATCCTAAAACCCTGAACAGCATGCTCTCTTCAGACCAGGATACCATTTTGGTCGATATTCGGGCTCTGGTTTCAATTCAGAAGTTCGGGCGCATCGATGCTTTTACAATAGATTATCCTTTGTATCGTCTGAATAAACTGATGAGTGAGCTGCCCAGATACAAAACGCTGGTACTCTACGATATCAGAGGGAAACAAGCGCCCGTTGCAACCAGGTTCCTCAAGAACTTCTTATACAAACCCGAGAGGCTCTGGTACCTCAAAGGTGGCATTGAAGCTTGGCAGAAGGCAGGTTTTACGGTAGTTATGGAGCAGTAAGCGGGGATACGGGCTTGTGCTTATTAGGTGGAAGGTTTAAAGTAGAAGGCTGAAGGTGTAAAATCAAGAGATCGGAGGTCTGATACCGGAAGTCAGAAACGCCTCTCACCTCTGGTCGAATTGTAGGTTGAGGCCATGACAAGATCATACCTGATAGCTTTGCTGCTGCTAATCAGCACGATTGTCGCCTGTTCGAGTGTCAGGGTGAGCCAGGATTATAATCTGGCCAAACCCCTGCCGGTTTTGAAAAGCTACCGGTGGCTAACTGCCCAGCAGACCACAACCGGTGATGTTCGCGTGGACAACCCCCTGCTCAATGAACGCATCCGCCGGGCAATTGATCGTGTTTTGCAGGAAAAGGGCTATCAGGCGGAACCGACGGGCCGGGGTGATTTCCAGGTGGCCTACCAGTATTCTATCAGCCGGACACTCCGCTACGACGATGTAAGCGGTACCGTTGGCTTCGGCGTGGGCACCTATGGCCGGCACGGTGGGGTAGCCGTCGGCACCGGCCACCATGTGTCCCAATATGACGAGGGGTTGCTGGTTATCGATCTGACCGATAACCAGGGCAACCTTTTGTGGCGCGGCCAGGGGACCCGCTACCTGCCGAGGCACCCCAAGCCCGAGAAAACAGAAAAAATCTACAACGAGCTGGTTGAGAAGATATTGGCCCAATTCCCACCGGGTAAATAGGCTGTAGGAAAAACCCTGAGTTCAGAGGTCTGAGCTCGGAAGTCAGAAGCGCTTTACTACGTGTAAAAAGCTGCGTAATAGTAAACCACCCACTGAAGGTTAGCTAAACCTCATAACATCCCAGTATCTCTCCGAAGTACATCGTATGATAATCCTTTTCCGGGTAGAAGTGTTGGTAGCTTTCAACTAAGAATTGGGGATCCATGGCGCTCTTATGCACAATGCGGCACTCGAAGTGCAGGCCGGGCAAATCAATGATCGGCGAATAGGTCTGCTGGGCTGCTTTGGTTTCCATACCGAGTTCTTTGAACTTGTCTACATCCCTGCCGGACTGCGTACCGCAATACATGACCGCGTTTTTCATATTCAGGGCCGGGATGGAAACCGTAAAGTCATCGGCGTCCTCGATGATGGAATAGGTGTACCGTGAGTTGCGGACCATTATCATGAAAATGGGTTTTTGCCAGCAATAGCCGATGGTGGCCCAGCCGATCGTCATCGTGTTGAGCCGATCGCCAGCCTTGACCGTCAGGAACACACCCTGTTTAATTTTGGCCATGGCTTCGTCTGCAACGGACATGTAGTCAATGTTTTTCATTTCTTCAGATCTCCATAGAAATCAGTGTTAGGTCTTATGTGTTAAGTGTTAAGACTGGTTGAAACCGCTTTAGAGACTTAAAACCTAACACTTAAAACTTAAAACGGACTGCTCTCGTATCTGTTAAAAATCAACGGCGGGTTATTAAATAGCATCATTTGTTCAACTCGGGAATACCTAAAAAGTGAAGCAGTCCCGAAATATTGTCACTATTGATCATGCCATCGCTGTACTCTTTCAAGATCTCTTTAGGATTGAACGCGATCGCTAGGCCTGAGTTTTCGAGCATGAAACGGTCGTTGGCGCCGTCTCCCACGGCAACGACCTGGTCGACGGAAATACCCTCGCTGTTTGCAATTTTGCGGATGATTTCGCCCTTGCGGTTTGCATCGATAATCTCGCCTTTTATCTGGCCGGTGACCACGCCATTGTCGATTTCCAGTTCGTTGGCGAATACGTAATCCAGATTGAGTTTTTTCTTTAGATAATCGGTGAAGAACGTGAACCCGCCGGATATGACCCCGACCTTGTACCCCATGAAATGCAGTGTGGCGATTAATTCTTCGGCGCCGGCCGTTAGATTGATATTCCCGGAAAGCAGTTCAAGTTGTTCCGCGGTCAGGCCCTTGAGCAGGCTGACCCTCTCCTTGAGGGCGGCTTCAAAATCCAGCTCGCCCTGCATGGCACGGTCGGTCATCTCTTTTACCCGCTTACTGACGCCGGCCGCCTTGGCCAGTTCGTCAATAACTTCTTCTTGAATGATAGTGCTGTCACAATCAAAAATCACGACTCGCTTGGGCTTTTCGAAGACGTCGTGGTCTCGCAGGGAGACATCCAACCCGGTCTCTTCCGAAAAGTTATAAAGGGTTTTGCGGGCGACGGACATATCCGGCACTTCGGACGCGTCCACGCTCAGTTCCATGGCGATGTAATCGCCGCGGGCGATCATCCGGATAGTCTCGATGTTGATATCTATCTCCGCCAGGATGCCGGAAACGCCGGCTACGATTCCCGGCCGGTCCTGACCCATGACCGTCAGAACCATCATGCGCTTCTCGGCTTTGCGACGGCCGGCGTCATATGGTTCGATGTTGAGGCCCAGATTGAAATTCGACTCCAGGGGTTTCAGGCTGGTATACATTTTTTCGAACCCGTAGTCCGAGGTGCTCAGATCGATGACGATGAACAAGGAAAAGTGCCCTCTTACCGAACGGGCGTCCACATCCACAATGTTGATGCCGAGCTCGGCCAGGACGTTGGAGACACAGTAGACCAGACCGGGTTTATCCTTGCCGACAGCGGAAATAACATACAGTTGGCTCATGGGAAAATCCAAATCATTGTTTTAGGTGTTACGTTTTAAGTGTTAGGTGAAAGGCGAAAACTCATAATTACAGGAGCTTAAGGCATTTAGACCTACACTGCTACGACCCGCGAAGTTGCGAATCACATCATGCGGGATTATTCATCAAGCATCTTTTAATAGCCAATATTGAGGTTCAGTGCAATACCGTTCCTGGTGCTGTTAACAATGGTAAAATATTGTTTAATGAGACTTGATTTTAAAGCCTGAATTTTGCATCACGCTGGCGAAAACCGGTGTTTCGTTAGAGGCATGTTGGCGTATATCGCTTTACATCGGCTTTCACCGAGGTGACGGCCATGACGAATGGACATAACTGCACAATTCGATTATGTTCAGGTCTGTTTGGATGTTCGAAGTGCTTGCGTGACGATTGAAAGGAACGTGTAGGTAGATGGCAAACGATAGGAATAGTGATGTTTTAATCCTGGGCGGTGGGATAATCGGGCTGGCCAGCGCCTATTACCTGGCCCTGGCCGGAGTGCGGGTGCGGGTCATCGAGCGGGACAAGATAGGCGCCGGAGCGTCTTCCGGAAACTGCGGCTTCGTGTTTACCAGCGATCTGCCGCCGTTGTGCGCACCGGGCGCCGTCACCCACGAACTGGCCCGGATGCTGGTGGGGAAATCGCCCCTTTACATCAAACCGGAGTTGGATCTTGAAAAAGTGCGGTGGCTCTTGGGGTTTGTCTTAAAATGCACCCGGAGCCATCTTGAACATGCGGTGGCCGCTCGGGAAACCATTTTGAGATATTCAGCCGCGCTTTACGACAGCCTGTTCGACAGTGGTGAGATAGATGGTGGCCGCGAGCAAAACGGGGTGCTGATGGTCTGCCGCACCCGCAATGGGATGCAGCGCTACGGCCGGACCAATGCGCTCTTGAAGCCCTATGGGCTGGAAGCTAAGCCCTATCGCGGTGCGGCCCTGGCAAAACTGGAACCGGCCCTTAGGGAAGACCTATACGGGGCCTGGCATCACCCGGACGATTTCCACCTGCGACCGGAGCGTTTGGTGGCGGCTTGGTGCGCGGCTCTGGAGCGGATGGACGTGGACCTGGAGGAAGACTGCTGTATCGAGAAGTTGGTGTGGGATACGCGTGCGGTTCGTAGCGTGGTAACCTCGCGGGGCGAATTCACGGCCGACCGGTATGTGTTGGCTCTGGGTGCCTGGAGCCGGCAGTTTGCCCGGAGCCTTAAGACACGCATCCCGGTCCAGCCGGGCAAAGGCTATACCCTGACCATGCCGCGGCCGGCGGTTTGTCTACAGATCCCCTGTTATATGTTCGAAACCAATGTCGTCGCCACCCCCTGGAAGGATGTCTACCGGCTGGGCGGGACGATGGAGTTTTCCGGTTACGGTTTATCCATTAACCGGAAAAGAATTGCACGCATTAAAAAATCCGCAGCCCGATACCTGAAGGAGCCGTTCGGTGAGCCCCTGCTTGAAGAGCGCAGCGACCTGCGCCCCATGAGCTATGACGATTTGCCTATTATCGGCCGGCCGCGCAACCACGCCAACCTGGTCCTGGCCACCGGCCACGGCATGCTGGGAATTTCTATGGCCCCGGGCACGGGGAGGCTAGTGGCGGATTTGGTGCGAGGCGTACAGCCGGAGATTGATCCGGGGCCGTTTAGCCCGGAGAGGTTTTAGAGGATAGTTTGATGCTTGGGTTTAGATTTACACCAAACAGATTTATCAAACATCCCCCTCCCTTAATCCCTCCCGCCAGGGGAGGGAAACTTTGCCTGCCTGCCGGGCGCAGCCTTGAGCGAAGCCTGGACATCTGAATTCTAATTCCAGACTCCTGATTTTGGCCGATCTCTGACTTCTGCAACCTACCGGCCGACTGGAACCAGGCAAAGCGGCATCTCATCATCTTTGAGCTTCAGGATCCGGGCAACATCTGCATCTGAAAATGCCCCGATGACCACGGACCCAAGCTCTAGGGCGACGGCCTGCAGGCAGATATTCTGGGCGGCGTGGCCGACTTCCTGCAGAACATAGCGAACGCTGCGGCGGCCATACTTGACGGCAGTCCTGCCTGGTTCCGCGGCAAAGATGAAAACAGCCGGCGCCTGCCTGACAGGCTGTTGACCGAGAGCGGCTCGGGCCAGGGCAGCGCGCTGGTCGCCTTTTTCAATCGATTCCAGCGCATGCTTGTGGGGGAGATAACGGAAGATACCGGCCTCCAGGCCCTGAACCTGACCGACGGCGATATAGAGCTCGAGGGGATACAGTGCTCCGGCCGAGGGGGCGGTCCTGAATCCGCGTTTGCTGGTAATACCCTGGGCGGCCCACAATAGCTGGGATACCTCGGGCAGCGTCAACGCCGAATCTTTATACTTGCGAATCGAACGCCGCTTAGAGAGGGTGGTTTCAAGGGGTTGGGTACCACGGGTATCCGGGGTGGGCAGGGCAATCAGGTGATTGTCATGTCCGTTGTTCATAGGTTGCCCCGCAAGTCCGGCCCCCAATCCCGGGTATAGCCAGAGCAGCAATACGATCCACCCGGATGCTTTTGTGAATACCGATTTGTTCCAGCGCAGGCAACCTGGCATAACAAGCACCGTGTGATGATTTCATTTTTCAAAATAGCCGGTCCGGGTTTGTAGGTGCCTTGAAGATCGATAAGGAGCCTTTTAATCCAGACAGGCTTTAAATAATGGTTAAAATGATTTTATTCCCATAGGCAGAAATAGCGAAGCTTCCCCCTCCCTTAATCCCTCCCGTCAGGGGAGGGAAACTTACTGCCTGCCGGACGTAGCCTTGGGTGAAGCCTGGACCCCTGTCGTTTGATTCCGGACACCTGGATTGAGCCGGCCGCCGACATCTGACTTCATGGTTTTCATTCAGCCTTCAGTCTTCTACCCAAGCAACCTATTCCTTCAAAATCACGGGTCCGGGCTTATAAGTGCCTGAAGTTACCTGCTCCCAGAAGGTTTTTTTATCTTCCATCCAGCGGGATCCGAAACGTTTATCGAAGGCGCCGCCCAGTCGCTGGAACATGCGCTTGAGGCCCGAGCCGTGTTCCAGGGTCAGGACGTCTTCCAGAAAATCGGCAATATCGAGCATGTTCTCTTTGGGGATATAGGCCCGGGCCCCCATTTCGATGGATTGCTGCAGGGCCTCGGCCGAAAAGGCATGGGCGGTGAGCATAACCGTCGGAAACCCCAGGTGGACCGAAGCGTAGAGCAGATCGAATCCCCGGACGCCCATGATATCGAGAATGACGGCATCGTAAGTCCAGGATCTGAGCAGATGGTAGCCGGTCTCGTAATCCGTGGCCCGGTCAAAAATCAGCCCGGGGTGGTCATCCAAGAGGTCCTCCAGGGTATCGAGGACATCCGGTTCATCGTCGACAGCCAGGATGCGTTTGCCGTCCAGTACATTCGTGCTCATTTTGCCTTCTCTCTCATTGATCGGCCTGAAATATCGGGCATTCGGCAAAATTGAATCTTAATTGAGCTATATCTTTGCCGATGAGTTTCAGCCGTCATGCCGGCGTAGGCCGGCATCCATAGGGTCCATGCCAGTAAATTGGATCCCGGCTTTCGAGGCTGTGTCATAATGCCCCCTTTGGCCCCATCTCGGCGTCAGATAAAAACTACAATCCTCAAAATACTCAATGTATTCCTGCGGTTGAAATTTTTATCTTCTTTGACCTGAAGCCAAATTGAACATTGTGACACAGCCTCTTTCACCGGGATGACAAAAGTGGCGGAAATCCGCCTGATTGTCTTGCGATTCTATTATAAGATCACTTTACGTGGGTAAAGCCCTGCAGAACCATAATGTTGGCTTTACCTTACTTTATATACGAAGTCAGTTTCTCAACCGGTTTGCGCGGCACCGCAGCCGGCTTTTGAGCCGGTTTGCCGATGCAGACTAGTGAGATCGGGGTCTTGTCTTCCGGGATATCCAGAATTTTACGCAGTTCGCCCCTGTCAAAAAAGGTAAACCAGAGACTGCCCAGGTCAAGGGCCTGGGCGGTCAGGAGCATGTTCTGGATGGCGGCGGCACAGGCCAGTTTATACCCGACGCTACCTTCGGTTTGAAACATGTCGACACCGGTTTTCTGAGGATCGCCCACCACGGCGATAACTACGGGGGCCTGCTTCAGAAAATCAAGGCCATAGGAATGCAGCCAATTCCAGCCGCTTTGTTCGATGGCCCAGGCTTTGCATCTTTCGGCCTCGGCCAGGATCGCGTCTTTTTTCTCCTGCGAGGTTATGACGATGAATTTCCAGGGCTGGGTATTGAGTGGTGAGGGGGCCCAGGCGGCGGCTTCCAAAATACGTTTGATTTTGGCCGCATCCACGACCTCCGGTGCGAATTCCCGGCAGCTGCGCCGGCCTTCAATTGCTGCGAATAGATCCATGGTCCTCTCCTTATCAGGAAAACAGTTTCTTGTCTTTCGAAGTCCGGCGGGCCTCGTCGTCGCGGACTTCCCGGCGTAGCAGCTTGCCGACTTTCGACTTGGGGAGCATATCCCGGAACTCAATGTAGGAAGGTACCTTATAGGGGGCCAAGCGTTCCTGGCAGAAACGGATCAACTCGGTACCGCCGACGCCGCGGGCATCTTCCTTGAGCACCACGATGGCCTTGATGCGTTCACCCACTTTCGGGTCCGGGACCCCGACTACGCAGGCCCCGATGACGGTCGGGTGATCCTGGAGGGTGGCTTCCACTTCAGAGGCCGATACACGAAAAGCTTTATGTTTAATGATGTCCGCCGAACGCTCTACGTAGATGAGTTCGCCGGTGGGCTCGGCGCTGACGAAATCTCCCATCCGGCACCAGGTACGGCCATCGAGCTCAACGTAGGCCTTCTCCGTCTCCTCTGGTTTTTTCAGGTATGCCTTCAACGTGTAAGGGGAGGTGACCAGCAGCTCTCCGCTGTCTCCGATGGGAACCTGTTCCAGGGTGACCGGGTCGACGATGCGGCACTCGCGGCTTTTGAGGGGGAAACCGATTGCGCGGGGGCTGGGCTCGATGCCGATTTTGCTGTAGGTGACATGGCCGACTTCGGTGGAACCATAGACCTGATAGATGGGGATACCGCAGTGGGCGCGCCAGCGCTCCTTGACCTCCGCGGGCAGCACGTCGCCGCCGCAATAGCAGTATTGCACGGAGCTCAGATCGTAGCGGTCCAGGCGGTCGTTTTCCAGAAGCATGCGGTACAGGGCCGGGACGCCCAGCAGCCAACGGATCTTGTAGCGGGCAATGGTTTCCAAAATGGCATCCACATGGGGGGTGGGCATCAGGACCGTGGTATTGCCCTTGTTCAGCCCGATAGACATAAAAAACCCGAGGGCCATGATATGAAACAGCGGATTGATGGCAATGTAGGTATCCCGTCCCTCGTAAAGGTGTTCGCCGGCAATATCTTCGGTGACGTCGTTGACGTAGGAGGTCATGCCAATGTGAGATCCCGGGACGCCCTTGGGAAAGCCCGTGGTACCTCCGGTGTAGAGGATGTAGGCCAGATCCTTGGCCGGGTCGAGCGAGACCGCCTCTTTAAAAGGCGTGGTGTCCAGCAGTTGTATAAATTTGTGGATTCGGCTGTTTTTGGCGACTTTTCCGGTTGGTATCCGGTCGAAGAGAAACCCCAGCAATTTTTTCCATCCGGGCAGCAGGTCGATCAGGTTGGTGACGACGACGTGGGCGAGGTCGGTCTGATCGAGCGCTTCCTGGACGTAACAGAAATTGGTGTCGGCACAGACGATGGTCTTCACATCCGCGTCTTTTATCATATAAATGATTTCATGGGATGTATAAATCGGTGCCACCGGAACAATCACGGCCCCGATTTTCTGGATGCCCAGAAAAGCGATCACCCACTGGACTGAGTTGGCGATATAGACCATGACCCGGTCGCCCTGGCCGACGCCGAGCGCCGAAAGGCCTCCGGCAAAGCGTTCGCTCAATTCACGCAGGCGGCGATAGGAGAATCGTTCCCCGAGATAGATTACAGCCGGACGTTCCGGGTACGTTTCGCTCATCCGGTCGAACCGGGTAAAGGTCAATTCCGTAGAAAGATCAACGGTGCTTGGTTCCATGCTCACTCAGACTCCTTATTCAACACCAAAATAAGCGGCGCGTACATCAGGGTTGTCCATCAATTCTTTATGGGTGCCTTCCAGGACGGCGGAGCCGTTTTCGAGAATAAAGGCATAATCCACGATAGGAAATACCGGGCGGGCGTACTGCTCGGTGACAATGATGGCGATCTTGCGCTTATCGCAAATTTCCCGGGTAGCCCGCATTAAAAGGGCCTGCATCAGGGGGCTCAGACCCAACAGCGGTTCGTCGAGCAGCAATATTTCCGGCTGTGCCATCAGGGCCCGGCCGATGGCCAGCATCTGCTGTTCGCCGCCGCTGAGGAAGCCGCCGAGGCGCGAGCGCAGCTTGTAAAGGGCCGGAAATATCGTGAAGATATAGTCCAGGGTTTCTTTGGCCTGGACCTTGGTGGCCAGGTAGCCGCCGATCTTCAGGTTTTCCAGGACCGAACTCTCTTTGAAGATCCGCCGGCGCTCCGGGCAGAGCACGATGCCCATGCGCGCCCGCCGACTGGGTTTTACATGTTCAATAGCCTGTCCTTTATAGCGGATGTTGCCGGACAGGGTGATCCGCTCTCCGCCGGCCATTTCTTCTTTTTTGCGGATGTCGAGCATGATACCGGACAGGGCATACATGAGGGTCGATTTGCCCGCGCTGTTGGCGCCGAAGACACCGACAATCTGGTTTTCGCTGCAGCGGATGCTCACATTGTTCAGGGCCAGCATATTTTCGTAAAAAACCATCAGCCCGCTTGCTTCAAGCATGATCCATGACCTCCTTGACCTCTTCCGATCCGAAGTAGGCTTCCCGCACCCGGGGATCGGCCATGACCTCTGCGGCGTTGCCCTCCACCAGCTTTTCGCCGAAATTGAGCACCATAACCCGGTTGGCGACGCGAAACAGCTCCCGCAGCCGGTGCTCGATCATGATCAGGGTGATGCCGTCCATTTGGAGCCGCTCAATCAGCGGGACCATACTGGCGATCTCGCTCATACTGAGGCCGGAAAAGACCTCGTCGCAGATGATGATTTCAGGCTTCAGGGCCAGGCACCGGGCCAGTTCCAGGCGTTTAAGATAGCCGGTGGGCAGCGTGGCTGTTGTCTTGTAGGGCACATACGAGTCGCGTTCGAAACCGATTTCCTCCAGGATATCGATGCTGACGGTATTGCGATCCCCCATCTTGCCGCCGCCGCGCCAGCCTCCGGTCCGCCGGGCCCGAGGAGAGAATAGCGGAATCACCAGGTTTTTATAGGCCGGCAGGCTGTAGTACGGCCGCATGATTTGGAACGTCCGGGTGACCCCCATGTCGGCGATTGTGTGCGGCGGTTTGCCGGTGATGTTCCGGCCCCGAAAATAGACCCTGCCCGAGGAGGCTTTGATAAATCCGGTAATGCAGTTGACTACCGTAGTTTTGCCGGAGCCGTTCGGTCCGATGATGCCGAGAATCTCACCTTCGCCGACTTCGAAACTGACCCTGTTGAGGGCGATGATGCCGCCGAAGGTTTTGGTTACTTCTTTTACCTGGAGGATCGGTTCGCCGGTCATATCTTGGTCCACCTTTCAAACTGATGATATTTACGCTGGCCATAGACCATCAACCCCTCACTGCGGAACACGACAAAGGCCAGCAGGATCAGGGAATAGAAAACAATCCGCAGGGTACCGAAATCCCGTAACAGTTCCGATACCGGCACCAGGATCAGGCAGCCCAACACCGGGCCCACCAGGGTGGCGCTGCCGCCGATGACCGTGGCGGCGATGGGCAGGATGGAGAAGTCCAGGGCAAACTGTGAGATACCGGACCACATGTAAATGTGGACCAGGCAGGCGCCGCCCAGGCAGCCCAGCGCAGCGGCGATAAAAACGGCGATGGTCTTGAAACGGGTGATGTTCATGCCCGAGGCCCGGATGGCCTGGTCGTTGTCCTTGACACCGCGCAGCACCAGGCCGAGGTCGGTATTGACCAGTCGCCGCAGCGCGAAGAGAAATACAAGCATGATACCGATGACAAAATACTGCTCGACCCAGCGGTTGCTAAAACCCTCGATGCCCAGGATGCCGTCCGTACCCCCGAAGATGTCGAAAGCTTCGATGACCCGCGCGGCGAACAAGGGATACATGAGACTCACGATGGCAAAGTAGACGCCGCGCAGCGGCAGGCAGGGAAACAGCAGCAGGGTGCAGATGCCGGCCCCCAGCACCGTGGCCAGCGGCACGGTCAACAGGGGGGGCAGGCCGAACGACGTATTCAAGATCGCGGCCAGGTAACCGCCGACCCCTACGAAAAAGGCTCCGCCCAGGCATACCAGCCCCACGTAGTGGGCCAAAAAATCAAATCCCAGGGCAAGCAGGGCATAAATGCAGGTAATGGTGATGACGCGCGGCCAGTACATGCCCGGCAGTACCAGCGGCAGCAGCAACAATCCGCCGATCAGGACCGTGCGCGGTATGATCAGGTAGGCCATTTCACGCCAGGACATCAGGGCGTAAAGCCCGTCCGAGCGAATCTTGATGCCGCGGTCGATTCTTTCCTTGCGGCGTTTGGGGCTCGCAGTGTTCAAACTCTTTCCTCCAGTTCCTTCTGTTGTCCAAACAGGCCCGACGGTTTTAGAATCAGTGTGAGGATGATGGCCAGCAGGGCAACCATCATCTGGTAGTGGGAGCCCAGGTACACCACGGTCAAGATCTGGGCGAAACCAATCAGAAACGCTGCCAGTACGGCCCCGGCCCAACTGCCGATGCCGCCAACGATGCACACCGCGATGGCCAGGATAAGGACGTTGTAGCCGGACTCGACCACGATATTGCCCAGCGGCAGCAACAGGATGGCTGCAGAGGCTGCCAGCATGGACCCCAAGCCCATGGCGACCACGGCCATGATGTCCGAGTCCACGCCCAACATAAGGGCGGCCCGTTCATCCTGGGCCATACCCCGCAGGGCCAGGCCGATCCGGGTGTAATGGGTAAAGGCCCACAAGAGGGCGACCAGCACCACCCCGACAGCCACTACCACCAGGCGCTGATAATCCACCAGGACACCGAAAATAGTCGTACTGCCATCGATAAACGAGGGCAGGGTGTAGGTCATGCCTTTGAATCCGCCCCAGCGCAGCCCTTCCAGGATCGCCAGGGCGACGGCATAAGACGCGATGATTTCGGAGATTTCCATGCCCCTGATGCGGATCAGGAAAAACTGATATATCAGGGCGCCGATCAAAGCGGTGATGATCAGGGAGATGATGATGCCTACCAGGTAGGGCAGCCCCAACGTATTGATGACACTCCAGGTGATGAACCCGCTGAGCACGTACAAGGCGCCATGGGCAAAATTCGGCAGGCGGCTGATGCCGTAGACAAGGGCGAATCCCAGGGCGTACAGGGCCAGGGTGACACTATTGATAGTGCCGTATACAAGTATTTCCATTGGGCCTTTCCGTAATCGAAATCGCTATCGGGATCGGAATCGAACTCGGCCTGCAAATCCGTCTGTTGTAAATATGATCGATGCCGACACTTTTGTGGTTACTCGTTGGAGTAAAGCGACCTGGGTGCGGGCGAGGTCGCTCTACTCCTTTTGGTGTTTTTACTTCTTCATCCAGGGCGGCAGCAGAATCTCGCCCTTGGCGATGCTGGCCGGATAGACCACCACCCGCTTGCCGTCCTGCCACTGCAGGATACTGCCCACGGCACCGTCTTTGGGATCGGCAGCCGGGATAACCTGGTGGCTCTTGGGATCGAAACGCAACCGGCCATAGACACCCATGACGTCTGTTTTCTCCAGTTCGGCAACCACCTTGTCGGAATCCAGGCTCCCGGCCCGCTCAATGGCATCTTTCAAGACCTGCACCGCCATGTAGCTGCTGGAGGTGCCCAGGCCTTCAGGCTCCACCCCCCAGCGCTTGGTGTAGGCATTGTAGAATTTCATGGTCCACTCGGTGGCCTCGGACGGTGCATTCCCCGCATTCACAATGTTGCAGAGGGTATAAGCGCCTTTACCGTTGGTGGCTTTCCAGAAGCCGGGCTGCTCGGCCGCGGCCAGGGTGGAGCCGAAGGGCAGGGCCGGGATCTTCATCTCGTACCACTGCTTGAGCAAGATGGCGCTTTCCGGCATGTCCATCCAGATATTGATGATTTCGCTCTTGGTACGCTTGGCCTTTAAAAGACCTATGGAAAAGTCGGTGGCGCCGGTGGGGTAGATTTCAACACCGGTTACATTCCAGCCCTTTTTCGTGGCCACTTTCTGCATGACTTTGGCGGCCCCGCGGGCATGGGAAACATCCTGGGCGATGATGAACAGGTTGTTGAAGCCATGTTTCTCCTTCAGGGCACCAAAGTTGGCAAACATTTCCCCGACCAGTTGTTTGGCTTCACCGTGAATGCGGAAGCAATATTTGAACTTATCGTACTGCTGGGCCACCATGGCGTGGTATTTGGGCGTCAGTACGCCGGTGGTGACGATGGAAACTTTTTTATATTTGGATAAAAGGGGCATGGCTGCCAGGGCGGCTTCCGAGCGCACCGGTCCTCCGACGATGAAATCGGCCTCTTTGTCCAAAATAAGTTTTTCCACTGCCAGGAGCGCTTCACTGACCGGCACACCCGGCTCAAGATCGCGGGTGTCGATCACTTCCACCGCAAAGGGCCGTTTGGTGCCACCTACGTTGACGCCTCCGGCGGCATTGATTTCCTCGATGGCCAGGCGGATGCCCCTTTCCGCATCCCAGCCATACAAAAATGCAGTCGACAGTGGACTGCCAATTATAATCGGTTTTGCGGCCAGCACTGGGCTGCTTGCAAAAACCAGCAGGCCGACTGCCAACAACACCAACAAGAGTTTGCAGCTTTTCATTTTGAGCCTCCTTTGCATGTAAACGAAACGTTAAATTTCCAGGCAAGCACAAGTTTCTAGATGAAAAAGACAAAAACCCTATATCGGGGAACCTGGCGGTTCGCCGGGATGTTCAGCTTAGTTCCAAGTCAGAAAGTCAAAATGAGCGTCGAAAAACGACCTGTTACCGCCGGTCGGGTCGGGCTCTTTATTTTGCGGAGTAGTGCTGTGCACGTCGGAATACGGGTAACGTGACATAAATAAAGCGGATGCAAGATGAACACATCTAAGACGGCTTGAATTTTAGCAGGGGTACCTGCTTGTGGTCAAGTCTGGTTTTAGGTACAAATCAGCGTCGGTGGATGCAGTGGCTGGATGTTCCTTATAGAGAACACAAGCGGCTATCTTGAAAATGTCTTTTAACCCAATCTCGGCGTTGGGCGCTCGGTTTCGGCACGAAGTGAAGCGAAGCGCTATCCTCGAGGTACTTGCGTATTCACCACGATGGGCATTGGCTTCGCTGGCACCTCTGGTTGCGACCCACATTTGCGGAATTGACCAGGCGGGCAGTCCCGCAACGCGGGGGAACCTCGCGGCCGCCTTGAATTGTCGCAGACCCTGCGTGCTTTTAGTGGGGAATCAATATCCTATTTTGCAGATAGCCTCTATCTATTGGGCAGGGAAATATGCTTCGGACGAGCTTTTAGTAACACTTCTTTTACCAGCAAAGCGCCATCCCGGTTGATGTCTACCTGAACACGGTCTCCGTGTTTCGTGTAAAACAGGGCAATTTTCAGATCCGCCAGGGTTTTGATCGGGTGGCCGGCCACGGCGGTTATAATGTCTCCGGCGGCCAAGCCGGCCTTTCCGGCCGGACCATGTTCGATGGCGCTTTTTACGGCCAACGTACCCCCTTGTTCTGTTACCATGATACCGAGTTTCGGTGACTTGACGCCTTCGATCGGTGTGGTGAAAAGGACGTAGTCGGCAATGCCCGCTTCGATGTCTTCATCCTGTACGATTACGGCATACGGTTGGGCGACACGCCGAAACAATCTTTGCGGGATACCATATTTGTAACGCAGGTGACCGTTACCGGCCAGGACCACCAGTTTGTGGTCCGGGTTGGCCTCCATCCAGGCGGCGGCCCGGGAAGCCATGGCCTCGTCCCAGAGCGTTTGGGCCTGGTAGAAATAGTTGAATTCGTTCAGGCCGGTTTCACTGCCGTGCAGATTGAAAACCTGCTTGAGATCTTCGCGGTATCGGTCGTCGCTAAAATCTAGATGCGCGGGGACTTGGCGCCGCTGCTCGGCCGACAGGCTGTCCAGGCCCTCTCGGCCGGTCTGACGGGATATCTCGCCGGAAACATTGAGCCCTACCAGGGGGATTTGGTTGGCCTTCAGGTAATCTATGATCGGTTTATAAAGGTGATAATCATAACGCCAGCGTTCATAATATTCCGATTGCCGCAGAAATTCGCGCTCGTCGATCCTGCCGGCCATGTACGCATCGAGGACTGGTTGATAGGGCCCCTGAAACATCTCCATGCCCACCCCGATTTTGTCACCGACCGTATGCAGGGCCTGGATGACGGCCAGTTGGTTCAAGTGGTGCGCCAAACGGTCGTGCTGTTCACCCACGAAGATCACTTGTTTGGACCGAATTTCCGGAATAATGTCCGCCAGGGTTTCCTTTTCTTGTGGCTGGACCACCAGTGGTTGCGGTTGAGACAGCACCGGTATGCCTGCGTTTGACCCCGCGGTGGTCTTGACTGTATTGCGTCCATTCTGAAAAGCAAGCGTTGAATACTTACCATAGTGGCGTAATTTGCGGACAACCGCCCTGGCTTCATCCACACTCCCGGCCTGTACAAGCATCAGGCGTTTTTCAGGAGCAAAGGGATTTTTATAGATTTCCAGGCGGACACCTTCCGGCGGCGTCCGACGGCCACCCAGAAAGCGGCTGGCCAATGGGTTTGTGAATCCCGCAATAATCAGATTAGCCGTTTTAAGACGATCGAAATGAACGCTATCCGGGTCGATCCAGGCCGCTTTGGGGATACCCAGGGCATCCACCAGGGGCTTGTAAACCGATCGCTGCCGGGCGGCGGCAGCTACAAAAACACTGTCGCTGCCCAGTATATCGGCTAAAATCGGGGGGCGTTCGGCCGGCTGCACAGTACGCATGATGTCATATTCTCCATCGAGAACCACCTCCCGCGGTGACGCATCCAGGGGGATGAGCACCTCGGTGGAACTTTCAGAAATTGTCACTACCCGCTCATGCTGGGACCGGGGGGTTTTTACCGTTATGGGTAGAGCCAGCCGGTAGGGGGTGTCGCTTTGCACGATCGCAAAGCTCAGGGCCAACCGGCCCCGATCGAGGGTGAGCTTGACATTTTCTGCGTTTATGGTTGGTATGTCCCGGCGATCGAGCCAGTGCGCGAAGAAGTCTTCCAGGTTTTCAGAAGTGGTTTTTTCGAAGGCCCGTCGGACATCCATCCAGGAGGCCTCCTGAAAGCTGCGGGTATGGATCAGTTCCCGCAAAGCTGTGAAAAAGGCTTCATCCCCATACTTGCGGCGCAGCATATGGAAGATCATGGCGGATTTGCCATAGCCAATGGCAGCTTCCGCCCGGTTGTGACGGCTGGTAAAACGGCTCACCGGCATGGCATTGTCCGCGTTTACATAGGCCTGGTAGTTGAGCATGATTTGCTTGCGGTATGCCGGGCCGCGGCCCTCCAAAGCGGCATAGTGGTGGTCGGCCAGGTAGTTGGTCAATCCTTCGGCCCAGTTGCCTTGGGAATAGTCGATATATATGGAGTTGCCGAACCATTGATGCAGGATTTCATGCCCCAAAGATGTCCGGACGATAAACGGCAGCTTCACTACCGACCGCCCTAAAAGGGTAAACGTGGGCATGGAGTATCCGGTGGGTAGCATATTTTCCACGATGGCAAAGCGCCGGAAGGGATAGGGCGTAAGCATGGCGGTATACATGTCGAGGTACTTTTTCGTGTATTGGATATAAGTGTCCGCCAAGGCGGCATCCTCTTTGAAAAAATACGTTTCGATGGCAATGCCGCCGTGGGTTTCCTTTTGGACGACAAAACGGGGCGAAGCCGCCAGATAGAGTCCGTCCAAAGGGTTGTCGAAATGAAAGTCAAAGGTGGTGCTTCCGGAATGCGTTTGCCGGGAAACCGTTTCAGATGCCCCCACCGCCATAAAATTTTCCGGCAGGGTAACCGCCAGACGATATCGGACCGGGGTATCCGGTTGTGGGTACCAGCCCCCGGAAAGGAACACATGCTCCCGATCGATGTATATATGAGCAGATTTTTCTTTTCTGAATACGGCTTTGTATGTGATGCGGGCTCTCTTGCCGCTTGCCAGGTGGACAGCGATTCGCTGATGACCGTCAGGGGTGACAGGTCGGTCGTTTATGCGAACGTCTTGCAGTCCGGCCACGGACAAGTTGAATTCGGCCGTTTCGTTTGCATGGATGAGACCCGTGCCGGAAAATCCCCCGCTTTCCGGGTCAATATTGACTTTGAGATCATAGGTGAGGTCCAGGCACCAGCCGGCGGCAGGTATCAGAATCAACAGCGACGTGAACAGGTATTTAAGTAGGGCCATACAGCGGCTTCCTTCCAAAGGTGTTGAGTTGCAATTCAGGGCTGGACCTGAAAGCCCAGCAAGCCAAGACGCACAATACCGGACAGCGTTAAGTTAATTCCGTTTTTATCATGTGCAAGATAGCGGGCAAGCACATAACCGGCCATGGCCAAGAGGACGATGGCGGCCAGATAGTGCAGGTAATGGGTCACGTAAAACTGCGCCAGCCAACCCAGTCCGGGGATATCCGCAATATAGTACCTTTTAAAAATCGGCATCTGCCCAAATCCGGTCAGCGTTAACAGGAGCAGGATACATCCATACAGATAGGCCAGCGGCTCAGGCGCACGCCGGTTTTCAACATGATGCTTGGCCATCTTTTTCTTTCCCAGCGACTTTCATGGTTCGACAAAAGTTACCCACGAAGGCGGCGGCCCCGGCCAGGGGTGCGAAAACCATCGCCTTGACCAGGTTGTTGGCATCCGCCATGGCATCCGCGACGGGTTTCAGGTGGGGCTTGCCTTTGCCCGGTTCAACGCCCTGGTGTAACTGTTCAAAGGGGACCGGCGACACGTAAATGGTATTGGTACCGCCGTTTTCAACTTCCCCGTAAATATAGCCGTTTATCTCTTTTGCGAGGGCATGGGCTTGCGCGACAATCTTATCGCGGGGGCCGATGGTTTGCACGCCCTCGGGACAGGCTTCTATGCAGGCCGGTGCAGCACCGGCGGCCTGGCGGTCATAGCAGCGGTCGCACTTATACATCACCCCGTTGCCGGCCAGGGCCGGCAGCAAGTCCAGATACAACCCCACTCCGGTCTGACGTTCGGGGATATCCCAGGGACAGGCAGCCTTGCATTTTGATCCGCCCAGGCAAAGGTCCGCGTCGATGCGGGAGAGACCATTGTCCAGTTGGCGGGCCGCCCCCCAGGGGCAGAGCTTCACGCAGGGCGGATTGACGCAGTGCATACACCGCCGAGGCAAATTCACCGTGGTGGCCTTACCGTTCAAAGGGACCGTTGCCTGTTGTACGTATATCCAGTTGTAGGGCGTCAACCTGTCGCGCACGTCCCGCTTTTCACTCCAGTCCATCACCGGCACCCGGTCGGGTATCATCTTGGGAAATGGTTTTTGCGGGTTGGGATACTTGGCCGCATTGGTCTCCTGGCAGGCATCCACACAAGCCTCGCACCCGATGCATTTACGGATATCCAGTAAGGTGGCCAGCGGCTGCCTCCCGGGGGCCGCGGTGGCCGTGCCGGGCACCTGGGCCGCAGCCAGTGAGCAGGCGGCGGCAGCACCACCTTTTAAAAATGACCGTCTGGAAAGGTTCACCATTATATCTCCCTCTGTTCGTATATCGATAATGCCTATACACAACTACCGTGCCAGATTGCCCCAAAATGACAAAAACCCGGAAAAGCACTACAACTTACTGTATATTCTACATTATTTTCCTCAGCTCCTTTTTTTACCCGCCGAGAAAACGCTTTTCATTGACATCCTGGTTGCGTTACCTTAACTTATCGTAACGAAAGGTAACGTTACTGTAACGCAACGGAGAGCACACATGGATGCCAGTTTTGCAGAAATGATGTTTGAGGCCATAGCGGAGGGGGTCTTCACCCTGGATCCGGATGGCCATATCACGGCCTGGAATCCGGCCATGGAAAGTATCACCGGATATCCGGCAGACGATGTGATCGGCCGGAAATGTTCGATTCTGAACTTCAACAGCTGCCTCAATAGAAGCTGCCCGAACGGCTCACTGGAATGCGGAATCTTCAAACAGGGCGCGGTTGACGGCAAACAGTGCACCCTGCGGCACAAAGACGGCTTTGATATTCCGGTCCTGAAAAGTGCACGCTTGGTAAAAGACCCCGACGGCCAGATAAAAGGAATCGTCGAGTCGGTTACCGACCTCCGGGAGCTGCTGGAGGCCAGAGAAAGAGCAGCAGAAGCAGACCGCCGTCTGGGTGCTCACTACCGGTTGGGCAACATCATCGGTAAAAGCAAGGCCATGCAGCATGTCTTTACCGCCATCGAAGCCGCCGCCCGCAGTGATGCCGCTATCCTGGTGCAAGGCGAAAGTGGAACCGGGAAAGAATTGGTGGCCGGGGCCATCCATTATAACGGCAACCGGGCCTCCGCGCAGATGATAACGGTAAACTGCAGTGCTCTATCGGAACAGCTGCTGGAAAGTGAACTGTTCGGCCATGTTAAGGGTGCGTTTACCGGGGCCATCCGGGATCGCAAGGGCCGTTTTGAAGAGGCCGCCGGCAGCACTATTTTTCTGGACGAGATTGGTGAAATCAGCCCCTACATCCAGGTCAAATTGCTGCGGGTGCTGCAAGAAAAGGAGATTGAGCGGGTCGGCGAATCCAGGCCCCGTAAAATTGATATTCGCATTATCGCCGCCACCCGCCGTGACCTCTACAGCTTGGTCAAGGAAGGAAAATTTCGCGACGATCTTTACTATCGATTAAAGGTATTTCCCGTGCAGGTCCCGCCGCTGCGGCAGCGCCGGGAAGACATACCCTTGCTGGTGACCCATTTTTTGGGACGTTACAGCCGCAAAACAGGTAAAGAGATCTACGATATTTCGGCCCGGGCCATGCGCCTTCTCATGGATCACCCCTGGCCCGGCAACGTACGGGAATTGGAAAATGCGGTGGAACATGCTTTTGTTCTGTGTGAAGGAACCCAACTACGCACCCTGGACCTGCCGGTTGAAATCCGACAGACGGTCTACGCGCCGGCCGGTGACCCGCCCGACACCCCGGCAGCTGCTCCCGTCCGCGGTAAAGTCAACCTGACTGAGGAAAAATTACTGAAGGTGCTGCACGAATGTGACTGGAATAAAGCCGAGGTGGGACGGCGGATTGGTCTCAGCCGCACGGCTATCTGGAAATATATGAAAAAATGGGATATTCCCCTTAAGCAACCCCTGCCGACCTAGCCACCGGACTGGCTGTCGGGATATAGAACGGCTAACGTTTCAAAATTTGCTGTTCTATAAAGTCAGCGATTGGATCAACCTCGTCAAGCCCAAACACCGGCAGAGCAGTTTCAACCTTCACATCGGCCACCAGGGCCAGCAAGCGTGGGTCCCCCAGGCACACCGGTTGGCCGCCGGCAGCTTCCCTGAAAATCTCAATCTTGGGACAGCGACCGCCCTTGAATCCCTCCACTAGAACAATGTCCCGATCTTCTAAAAATGGCAGGGCCGCTTCCAGGGAATCCTGCTGCGACGTTTTTACAACGGCGATTCGCCGGGGTGAAATTGCTACGACGGTGTCGGCTCCGGCCGCCTGATGACGATAGGTATCTTTGCCGTCCTGGTCCATGGTAAATCCATGGTGGGTATGTTTCACCGTCCCTACGGTATAGCCCCTTTCTTTTAATTTAGGGACCAGTTTTTCAATCAAGGTGGTTTTCCCGGTGTCGGAATTTCCTACGATGGCAACAAGTGGCGGCATAAATAGTCCCGTATCCATTGGTTTTAGACGGTTGAGCGGTCAATCGATTGTTGCCTGGCAATTTATGCCCGGCGCCCATGGTTGTCAAGCCCGCACTCCGGAAAGCGGATGAAAGCGTTGACACAGCCTGAAAACTGCCTATGATAACGGAATTATGACTCTTTTCGGCAGCCCACCGCAAATGAGACAATGATGGAACCACAACAGGTGAACGCCAATGACAACGGTACTCCAGGTTAAGGATCTGGCCAAACAATACGGCAGCCTCGCGGCGGTGGCCGGGGTGAGTTTCGGGGTGGACGGCGGGACCTGTTTTGGGTTGCTGGGCCCGAACGGCGCCGGCAAGACGACCACTATCGAAATAATCGAGGATATCATTGCGCCCACGGCTGGCGAGGTTTACTACAAAGGCAATCGGCGAGCCGGATCGTTTCGTGAAGAAGTCGGCATCCAATTTCAGCACACCGCCCTTTTGGGATTTCTAACCGTTCGTGAAACCCTGCAAACGTTCGCGGACCTTTACTCCCGCCCCCACGACCTGGACGACCTGATCCATATGTGTCAGCTCGAAGACATCCAGGACCGGTACAATGATAAAATATCGGGTGGTCAACGCCAGCGCCTGCTGCTCGCAATGGCCCTGGTAAACCGACCCGAATTGCTGTTTCTGGACGAACCCTCCACCGGCCTGGACCCCCATGCCCGCCACGAACTGTGGAAGGTGGTCGAAGCGGTAAAAGCCCAGGGCAAAACCATCATTCTGACCACCCACTATATGGAGGAAGCGGCCCAACTGTGTGATCAGATAGCGATCATGGACTTTGGTAAGATCATAGCGCGGGGTACGCCGGAGGCCCTCATCCGGCAATACTGCGGCGGTCCGTCGCTGACCCTGCCCAAACAGTTGCTGGCAACCGTCAAACCGCAATTGCACGACAGCTACCGGGAAAGCGGCGACAAGTTAGAAATATTCCCGGAAGATACCAATGAATGTTTGGCCCGGCTGATCGAGATGGGCGTGGACCTTTCGGAAATGACGGTGCGCTCCCCGAATCTGGAAGATGTTTTTCTGACGCTCACCGGGCGCCAACTGCGAGATTAATCAACCTATGAATGTAAAACGATTTTGGGCCATGTTCATCGCCCGCAACCGCGAATTTTTCAGAGATCGTTCGGCCTTTGGGTGGAACTTTTTGTTTCCCTTCCTGCTGGTCGCCGGGTTCGGTATCATATTCGACGGCAAGGTCTATAAAGACCACAAAGTGGGCGTCTTCCCCGCCGAGCATACCCCGCCGGCTATCTCAGCCGCAGATCTGCCGGACAGATTTCAGGATTTGCAGCAGGTCGAATTTATCGGATTCGCGTCGCTTGAGGAAGGACTGGACAAGCTGCGCTATCACAAAATCGATTTTCTGGTGGAGTTGGGTCCCCGCCCCTACCGTTATTGGGTCAACGAAAGTTCCCCGAAAGGGTACATCCTTGAAAAGCTTTTCGAAGGCAGTCTGGCGGCCCCCCCGGTGACAGACGCAAGTGCCCGCAGAATCCCAATCGAGGGCCTTGAAATCCGCTACATAGACTGGCTCTTTCCCGGTATTCTGGGCATGAACATGATGTTCAGCGCGCTGTGGGGCGTTGGTTATGTGGTTGTCCGCTATCGTAAAAACGGCGTTTTAAAGCGGTTCAAGGCCACCCCCCTTACCGCGCTGGAATACCTCAGTGCGCAGATGCTCTCACGACTCTTTCTCCTGATGTTTACCCTGGTAGTGGTCTGGACGGGCTGCCATCTGATATTCGCTTTTAACATGGTCGGTTCCTACCTGCACCTGGCCCTGGTCTTTTTCCTGGGCAGCCTTAGCCTCACCGCACTGGGATTGATTTTGGCCTCCCGGGGTACCAGCGAGGAATTGACCACCGGTATTTTGAATTTCATTTCGTGGCCTATGATGTTTCTCTCGGAAGTCTGGTTTTCGATTGAAGGGGCCCCCCGATGGGTGCAATGGTTTGCCCAGGCGTTTCCCCTGACCCACTTACTGACGGCCGCACGTAAAATCATGAGTGACGGCGCCGGACTCGCGGCTATCATGCCGGAGATTACGGTCCTGACCGTGATGAGTGTCGTGTTTTTGGCTATCGGCGCCTGCTTGTTTTCGTGGACCCGATAAGCCCTGAAAAATTTGACATTCCACCCCCAAAAAACATGTGATAACGGGCCAGCGGGCGTCCTGCCGTCGTTGCTGTAGTGACTGTACCAAGCTTTTGGGAACCCCAAATCGAGGCCATCTCAAAAATAGGATTTTGGTTCAAGGTACAGTCTTCGCTCTTTGAGCTTACGTCTTCGCCTGAGGCTATGCCGGACAAGAAGACATTTTTGAGATTGCCTCTCGATATCCACGGAGACACATGCCCCATGCCGAAAAAAAATGGCCCCCGGCGGCTGCCGCTGTCTGCCCGGTCTCCGGTCTGCCGGTTACCCGTCGACCGGAATGGACGGACATCGACCTGGGCAATGGTTATTCGGTCTCGTTCGAGTTTATCGGTGACCGGATCCTCCTCTCACGATCAAAGGGCTGGAAGCGCGCCAATCGGCAAACCATCAAACAGCTGTTCCGGGAACGCCGCAAAATTCTCGACCAGATGTTGGCAAAAGATGAAACCTTCGTGGAGTTGAGGGATTACGGCCACTACAAAGGCATTTCCTCCCGTGAGTCCCGCGATCAATTTATAACGGAAATGCGAAAAGACAGACACCGGGTTGAGGCCTTTATCGGCTTCAACGCCCCCCGGGCCGTAAAAATCGGTTTCAGCGTTTGGGGTCGCCTGTTCCGGGCCCCCTTTCCGGTCTTGATCGAAAAAGACTATGCCGCCGCATTGCAAAAAGCCTTGGTGGCGGCAAGTCACCAGGTATCCAGCACCGACTGGCTGGGCCGGAAAGTCGTCAAACAACCCCAGGCAACCTATGTAAGTGACACGTACCGGGTTGAATATGATATCATTGATGATCGCATCGTACATTCTGACGGTAAGGGGCTTTATACCAGCCGCGATGTCGCGCCGACCATGCAATGTTTTCGAAGCGTCTGTGCCAAAGTCGCCGAAGACCCACGGGGTTGCTATCACATCAATGGTCTCAGCAAAACCGGCCGGGCTTCGCGCAACTCGCGTTTGCTATATCTGGATGCCATCAAGCAGTGGTATGCGGACTTCCCACACTTTCGGATGATCATTTTCTACGGGGCCAATCGCTGGATGAAGGCGGGTATCCACCTGGCCAAACACCTGGTGCCGTTCAAAGTCAAAATCGTGGATGATCTGGATAGTGCCCTGGCCTACATAAAAGTGAGAGACTCCTCTGACCACCACCAACTGGAGCCTGCGGATGCGGATACCCCGGACCCTGAATCGAATGCGTCCCCCTATCCCGGCCAACCGCATGAAATCCTCGAATTTCTGGGGAACATCAGTTGGGGTTCCGAGGATCCGGGAATCCCTGAGCCCCCCGCTAATGCGGATGCCCGTTTCAAACCGGTCTACGACGCCATATCGCTGATTAAATTAGATCTGGACGAGCTGGAGGAAGACCGCCGCAAAGGTGAAAACGAACGGCAGATCCTGGCCACCGCCATTGAACAGTCGACGGACAGCATCACCATAACGGACAACGCCGGCATAATCTTATACAGTAATCCCGCCTTTAGCCGGATTACAGGCTACGCGTCGGACGAAGCCGTCGGGCGGCACATCTCATTTATTTCACGGGACCGGGACGCCGTGAGCGGATTTGACACCCTGTGGCGGTCGGTTACCTTGGATCGGGCCGCGACCCAGCAAATGACCTGTCACCAAAAGGATGGGACGCCGTACCTGGCGAAAACAACCATTTCACAAATCATCAGCAGTGATGGCCGCAACCGGAATTATGTCACCGTACAGCGCGATATCACTCACGAAGTTCAACTCGAGGCGCAGTTGAAGCAAATACACAAGATGGAAGCCATCGGCACCCTGGCCGGTGGCATTGCGCATGATTTTAACAATATCCTCTTTCCGATCATTGGTTACACCGAAATGTCGCTGGATGAAGCCCCGCCAGATAGCCTATTGGCCCAGAACCTGACCGAAATACTGCAGGCCGCCAATCGGGCCAAGCAGTTGGTAAAACAGATTCTCACTTTCAGCAAACAGGACCACTCGACCCGCAAACCAATTGATCTGGTGCCCGTGATAAAGGAGGCCGCCTCCCTGCTCAGGGCCACCATTCCGGCTACCGTCGATATCCAGCAGGTCTATCAAAAAAGTGTCGGGCACGCCCTGGCAGATCCCACCCAGATCCATCAAGTGATCGTCAATCTGGGGTCCAATGCCTTTCACGCCATGCGTGAAACGGGCGGCACCATGACAATCTCATTGGCCCAAATAACCGTAATGGAAAACCCGGACGAGGCGATCGGTGCGTCACTCAACCTACCGGCCGGCGACTACCTGAAACTGAGTGTCAGTGACACCGGGCATGGCATGCCGCCGGAAGTCAGTGCGCGGATATTTGATCCTTTTTTTACAACCAAGGAGATGGCGACCAACACCGGGATGGGGCTCTCCATGATCCATGGTATCATCACCGGTCATGACGGCCGCATTATGGTGGCGAGCGACCTGGGCAAGGGAACCACCTTTGATATATATCTGCCGGAGATAAAGATTCCGCAACACCCGGAAGAGGGCCCGGTCGAAGAACGCATTATTTCTGCGCAAACCGGGCGCGGGCACATCCTCATAGTGGACGATGAAATTCAGAGTTATAAAATCATACAAAAAATTGTGAATGGCCTGGGCTATGAAACGACGTGTTTTCAAGATAGCCGCAAGGCCCTGGCCTACTTCGAAGAATGCCATAAAAGTGTCGACCTGGTGATTACAGACCTGGTCATGCCTGTTATGACCGGCGACGTTTTGACCATGGAAATGATGAAAATTAAACCGGAAATCCCAGTAATCATTTGCACCGGTCACAGGGAAATGTTAAATAATATCGATACGGCCAAATTTCGTGAAATCTTAATCAAACCTGTCTCTCGCAACAATCTTGCCCAGGCAGCCTGGCGTGCCCTGACAAGTACCATGGATGCGTAAGGAAGGAGCGTATATCATGGCTCGAATTCTGATAATCGACGATGACGAAATCATCAGAAGAATGCTGTCGCTCATGCTCACCAAAGCTGGTTACGAGGTTCTTTCGGCCGCCGATGGGAAAGAGGGGATGGATCAATTCCGGCAAAATGAAGTTGACCTGGTCATCACTGATCTCATCATGCCTGAGAAAGAGGGGATTGAGATGATTATGGAGTTGAAAAATGATTTCCCCGACGTCAAAATCATTGCGATGTCCGGCGGTGCTCAGATGGGACCCGAAGGGTACCTCCAATTGGCTGATGCCCTGGGTGCCCAGCGGACCCTGAAAAAGCCCATTGCCAGAGATGACCTGCTCGGCACCATTGCCGAAATCCTATCCTGATCAACTCATTGCGCTCATTGCTTGCAGGAAAATCAAACTCATGAAAATGTTGTTTGTTGTCGGTCCCTTCAGCATCCCCGCCAGCGAGGAGCCCACAGTCACCCATCTAATGGGTCGTTACCGATACACTATCTCAAAAAAATAGATTCCGGCCCAGGGTCAAGGCTGCCTTGAAGACCAAAGGATCCTCGCCGAGAGGGCCAGGCATTGGGTTGCCCTCAAAGGGGCCTTGCGAAAACCAAAAAGCAAAACCAAGCATCGCGTAGAGAGGCAGAGGCGCGGAGAACAACAAAACCCTGATTTCGGCGCACTGGCGTGCGTAAAACCAATTTAAACCTCCGGCCTAAAAATCCTTTTGGTTCTAACCGGCGGAGCCGGCAACAATCTCGGTTTTCTCTGCGCCTCTGCGTCTCTGTGCGAGACTATCAATGTCTATCGGTTGTCACTTAAGCGGAGGCTGAAGGTTGGGCCAAGTCGCCGTCGCCATATGGCTATGCCTGACAAGCAGGCTGTCTAGCGATAGCTTCTACTCCACTTCTGAAAATTGCTTTTCCAGCATAATCTTGAGGATCGTCCGGTCAGTTTCAATCATACCCTCGGTGCTGAGCGTGCCTACGTTTCGCATGGTTTGCTCAGGCGACAGACCGACAATGCCGTCCGTGGGCTGTACATTGACGCCCTGGAGGGCGAAAAGCGCCGACTGCACGGCCGTTCCAGCGGCTGTCGCCAGCTTCAGGGCGCAGCCGGCTTTGGCGCCGTCGCAAATAACCCCGGCTAAATCCATGGTCAGGTTTTTAATCGATCCGGCAATCTGGGCCTGGTTGCCGCCCAGGAGATAGGCTACCCCGGCGGCCGCCCCGGCACCCGCTGCTACCGAGCATCCACAAACCGCCGTCAGCCGCCCCGTGTGGGCTTTTACATAGGCGGTAATCAAGTGGCTCAAGCCGATGGCCTTCAGGGCCGTGCGATCGGCGCAGTCCACCCAGGTACGCACCGCCCAAATCGGCAAAATCGCGGTCAGGCCATGATTCCCGCTGCCCGCCGAACTCATGGCCGGCAGCTTTACCCCGGCCATTCTGGCATCAGAAGCGGCCGAGGCCAGAATCCGGGCATCCAGGATCATATCCCGGGTGACCAGCTTCTGGCGGGCCAGCCGCTCAAGGGCCAAGCCGATCCCCAGTCCGGGTCCGTATTTCAGGCCGTGGTTGGCCAGGGCCATATTGGTATCCACGCCGTCTTGTAAAAAAGCCAGGTCCTCATCATCCAGATCGTCGAGCAGTTGCAGCAGCCGCCCCAGTGAAAGGGTTTTCAACCAGGTTTCCAGCTCTGAAACCGGTGATGCACTCTGGTCATCAGCCGTTGCGGCCACGAGCGGATTATCCACCACCGGTTGCCCATTGAAAGACAAATTCACGATGTTGTCATGGAGATCCCGAATCAAGGATTCCGCCCAATCACCAGCGGCGCTCACTCGGGTCTTGATGTGCAGCCCCCTGTGATCGGCCAGCAGATGAACCTTCACTTTGCCTGCTTTGATCAGCTGTTTGGCCCGCGGAACCGCATCTTCATCCACGCTTTCAAGGACTTCCAGTTTCAAGGTCGGATCGCCGGCACAGGCGCCAATGGCGGCCGCCATGTCCAGTCCGGAAAGGCCGCCCGTACCCGGAATAGAAACGGCGAGGCCGTTTTTGTAGATGTTGGGATCGACCGAGACTTCAATCAGGTCGATTTTTTGCTTGTCCAGCAGGGATGCCGCTGCCGCCGCACCCAGAGCAATGGCGACCGGCTCGGTACACCCTAATGCCGGGGCAACCTGCAAGTTCAGGATATCTTTAACGGTATAGTCCATGGCTATCACTCCGATGGTTCAGGTTTTTGTTGAACAGTCGTTGGCGTATGCCTATACTCTAAATAGTAACCCCAGTTCAAGACCCTTGTGGGTCGGGCCAATTTCGCTCACGGCGCTATGCCGGACAAGAAGACATTTTTAAGCTATCCTTTAGAAAGCGCAGGTGCTTATGATCAAGACAGCGGAAATCATGTCACGCGAGGTGATCACGCTATCCCCGGATATAGAAATCGCGGAAGCCACCCGTATACTGCTGGACAATAATATCAACGGTGCCCCGGTGGTGGACAGCCAGGGCCAGCTGGTGGGCATTCTCTGTCAGAGCGATTTGATCGCCCAACAAAAAAGACTTCCGATTCCGTCTTTGTTTACCTTCCTGGACGGCCTCATTCCACTTTCATCAACGAAACAGCTGGAGAAAGAGGTGCGAAAAATTGCAGCCACCACTGTGTCACAGGCCATGACCAGCAACCCGGTCACCGTCTCCCCGGAAACCGGCATAGAAGCTCTGGCCGGCTTGATGGTGGATAACAATTTTCACACCCTACCGGTGGTAACGGGAGGAAAACTGGTCGGCATCGTGGGCAAGGAAGATGTGCTCAAAACCCTGATCTCTTCCGCCTCCCCAACTCCCTGATCACACGGTCGCCGAACACTGGCCGCCGGGCTAAGCAGGGCCGCTCGGTTCAAGGGCCCGTTGAGATCATCATCCAAAGCGACAATCGGGTCGTCTTATCTGTTTTCCCGCTGTCGATGATGGCCTGGAAGGCATCATTGCGCTCCCCGGCCACCTGGCCGATATCCACCCAGCGGCCCAGCGGTACCCTAATCTGCGTGGCAGCAGCGGCAAATCGGATAATACCGTCCTCGTAAGTGCTGATTCTGGGTGTCAGGCGTACCAGGGCCACGCGCCCGCGCACCACCGGCAGCACCTCGAAACCGGTGGCCACCCGTTTATAGGTGGTCTGCCGCCGACAGCCGCCATACGTGCGGCAGACCCGGGACCAACGGGTTGTAAAGGGAATGTCGCTGCCGGTGGCAATATAGGCCGGTTGTCCGGATTGACCTTTCAGGACGTATTCAGATTGTAACCGGGCGCCAGTCTGCGCCTGGTTGAGCGATACATCAATCCCGTCTTCGGTGTGACCCGGCGTGCCCAGCGACCAACCCGGCCCGGATATACGGCCCTCAACGGTCAACTCCTCTTCCGTGTCTCTCTGCAAACGCCCAATTCTGACCCGGATGGTCACGGCGGGTGCAGGCTGGTCGAGGTGTCGAACCAGATCCCGCACCTGGGCGAGCACCTGGGGCGTATCGTTTACAATCAGGGAGCGGGTTCGGCGGTCGAATGAAAGACGCCCCTCCGGCGACAGCAGGGCGGATACGGCCCGGGAAATGTCATCCGGATCAGAGTGGTCTATCTGGATGACGGCCAGCGCACCCAGGCAATCAGGAACTAGGTCGGGCGCCCACTGCATACCCGTAAAAAGCACGCCCAGCAACAGGACGCTATAAATTTCTTTCAGGGACATGTCGAGACCTTTCCTGCTGGCTGGGCATGACCCGGACGACCTGCCATTGACCGGTTTCGCAGCCAAGATTCGATCTTGCCATCTACCCACGGTAGGTATAAAGAGTATAGCATCCGCAACTATCCTGCAACCCGTGAACGTACCAGGAGAGAACGAAATGAAACTGGGCATTATCGGTTTGCCGCGATCAGGCAAATCAACCATTTTCGATGCACTCACCCGCAGCAGTGCCCAGCCCGGCAATCGCACGGAGGATCGCATCGGCACCATTCCGGTCCCTGACAACCGGATCGATGTTCTCAGCGGTTTGTACAATCCGAAAAAGACCATTTACGCTCAGGTGGAGTACTTTCTTCCCGGTGCCAAAGGCGGCCTGGACAAGCGTGATCAAACTACCTGGACACCGGTCCGGGATGCGGACGCATTGATCCATGTGATTCGGAATTTCAGCGGCTACGGTTTTGAAGCGCCAACCCTGGCCGAAGATTTCCTCGCGATCGAACAGGATCTGATCCTGACAGATCAAGTCTCGGTAGAAAAGCGGCTGGAACGATTGGCCCTCGAAAGAAAACGCGGCCGCAGTGTTCATCCCGAAGAACCCGGTCTGCTTGAAAAATGCCTGAAAGCTTTGGAAAACGAACAACCCCTGCGCCGGATTCCCGAAATCGCCCATGCTCCCCTGCTCAAAGGCTTCGCCTTTTTGTCAGCCAAACCGAAACTGGTCCTGTTCAACAACGAAGATGAGGATGATTGCCTGCCGCAACTGAGGCCGGCAATCGACCTGGCGGAAACAATGGTTATTCGGGCCAAGCTGGAACAGGAACTGAGCCAGATGACTCCGGAAGAGGCCGCCGATTTCCTGTCCGAATTCAATGTGACGGCCTCGGCCATGGACCGGGTCATTAAAAGGTCCTACGCTCTCCAGGGGTTGATTTCCTTTTTTACGGTCGGTGATGACGAGGTCCGGGCTTGGACCATCCGGGAGGGCACCCCGGCTTTAGATGCCGCCGACATTATTCACTCTGACATCAAAAAAGGCTTCATCCGGGCCGAGGTTGTCTCTTATCATGATTTAATGGCCGCCGGTTCCCATGCCCAGGCCCGTAAACAGGGTACCGTGCGGCTGGAGGGAAAAACCTATCCGGTGGCGGATGGCGATATCATCAATTTCCGCTTCAATGTATAGGGCCCCCAACGTAAAACACCGGACCACAAAGCACCGCCAATTTCGAAAACCAAAAGCCGACGCCCCCCCCCCCCCCCCCCCCACCTCATTCCCAAACCCCCCCCAATTTTACACACCCCCCCCAAACCCCCCACCTTTACACAAAAAACATTTTTTCCCCCCCCCCCCCCCCCCCACCCCCCCCCCACC
>Ga0126332_10000018_pt1 | contig 78968 bp, 64 predicted proteins | sample InaspJWI42metaG_FD_94482 | JGI IMG/M metagenome (GOLD analysis project Ga0126332, IMG submission 94482) | Marine gutless worms symbiont microbial communities from Oahu, Hawaii - Inanidrilus sp. 2 OAHU.JWI-42 metaG | ecosystem: Host-associated > Annelida > Digestive system > Unclassified...
CCACTGTGCTTGGTAATCGCTGCCGTCAGCGTCGTCTTACCGTGATCGATATGCCCAATCGTTCCCACGTTCACGTGGGGCTTGGTCCTCTCAAATTTTTCCTTGGCCATCTTCCCGTCCTCCCATAAAGTATTTGGCGTTATCTCTCCGCACGGCTCACAATGTCACATAAATGCAATAGAGCTCTTCATGTTATCCGGCCTGGCGCGTAAACCTGTTGTCGTCGTGAAATTCAATAACGTTTTCAGGTCCCTGAAAAACACATTCTGGAGCCCACGATCGGAATTGAACCGATGAACCTCATCCTTACCAAGGATGCGCTCTACCGACTGAGCTACGTGGGCTTTATCACTGCCGTATTCTCCAGATTGTAGTGCCATCGGGACCCCATTAAAATATGGAGCGGGAGACGAGGTTCGAACTCGCGACCTCCAGCTTGGAAGGCTGGAGCTCTTCCAACTGAGCTACTCCCGCTCAATGCTGGGTGAACCAAATGGCCCGGGTGACCCGGTGAGACTCAAAAGATCCTCAAGAAGCGCAGACTTACAGAGGAAGCCACGTAGTTAACCAGCGGCCCCGGTTTCCCGGAACCTCCTACATACGACTCTCATTGAGGCTGGTGGTGGGGGGAGGATTTGAACCTCCGAAGGCGTCGCCGACAGATTTACAGTCTGTTCCCTTTGACCACTCGGGAACCCCACCATTTTTACATCCATGGAGCCAGAGACAGGAGTCGAACCCGCGACCCGCTGATTACAAATCAGCTGCTCTACCAACTGAGCTACTCTGGCCCAAGGCAACCGTTTTCAGCATAACAAGCACGGTTGCAAATAACACCCAGGCGCACTGCGCCCTAAAAGGCGCATATATGTCAAAACCCGCTGTGACTGTCAAGATGTTTTTTCGCATATTTATGAACTTTGTCTGACGGATGCCGCGAGCGTCCCTATATAAAAGGTAACCCCAGGTTGTCTAACTTGACCGGCTGGCATTAGGATAGGGTCGTTGCGGCCGCCGCCCGGCGGTCCGCCCCCCTACCCAGGAGTAACATTTAAGCATCTTTACATAAGCATCCTTAAAGGTTATGGCAAGATCGCCGATAGTAATTTATATATCTCTTGACAATAGTAAGGGGGGTTGTGTAATTCGGAGAACAAATTTAATGCCCACGATGCAGCCCTGTTATAAACCTGTTGGCATAAGGAACTCTACGTGGCAAACCTGTTTAGATTGATCCTGCTCCTGATTTTACTCCCATGGTTTTACGGTTGTAATCAGACAGTTATTAAAAATAGCCTCCCCGATAGTGCCCAGCCTCCAATCCAGGCTGAAAAACCGGAAGTCCCCTCGCTCCCGGCTGAAACCGGTCCAGAGGATCAACCTGCCCCGGTTGCAGCCGAACCTGCCCCGCCGGCGGAATTACCCGAAGCAATCGATACTGAGGCCCCCCTGACGGATAACAGTACGCCGGCCAATGGCAAAGTGTCTGAAGATGGTAAAAAAAATGAGATCGCCCTGGATGAAGCCCTGGACTTTATCCGGGCTTCTCATGAATTCTGGCAGGCGGGAGAACTGGACAACGCCTTGGAAGCATTGGATAAAGCGTACTCGCTGATCCTGGATGTGGATACGGCCGGCAATCCCAAACTGATCCAGCAGAAGGAAGACCTGCGGTTTCTCATCTCCAAGCGGATTCTGGAAATATATGCCTCGCGGCACATTGTGGTGAACGGCCATCATAAAGCCATTCCCATGGACATGAACCGCCATATCGAGGCTGAAATCAAACTTTTCACTAACGGTGAAAGAAAGTTCTTCATAGAGTCCTACCGCCGCTCAGGGCTGTACCGCCCCGCGATTGTGGCGGCCTTGCAGGAAGCCGGGCTGCCCACCGAACTTTCCTGGCTGCCCCTGATCGAGAGCGGCTTCAAGTCGCACGCTCTGTCCAAGGCCCGGGCCCTGGGACTCTGGCAGTTCATTCCCTCGACCGGGTACAAGTTCGGGCTCAAGCGCACCACGTATCTGGATGAACGCCTTGACCCGGTCAAATCAACCCGGGCCGCTGTGGCTTACCTGAAGGAACTGCACCAGATATTTGGCGACTGGACCACGGTCTTGGCCGCCTACAACTGCGGCGAGGGACGCGTTCTGCGGGTAATTCGCACCCAGAACGTCAATTACCTGGATAATTTCTGGGACCTCTACATCCGCCTGCCCCTGGAAACCGCGCGATATGTGCCGCGGTTTCTGGCGACCCTGCACATTCTGCAGGATCCGGAAAAGTACGGCATGACCGGCTTGGTCGCCGATCCACCCCTGGAATACGATACGGTCCAGTTCACCCGGCGGGTCCATCTAAAAGATGTGGCAAAAGCTATTGGTAGCAATTACAATCAGTTGAAAGTACTGAACCCGGAGCTGCGATACAAGATAACGCCGGACGAGCCTTACACCCTCCGGGTTCCTACCGGTAAGGGCAACCTCCTGCTGACCAAAATCGAAACACTACCCATCACTTCGCGGCCGCAACCGGCTTATGTCTATCACCGGGTCCGACCAGGTGAAAGCCTCTCCGTGATTGCGCGCCGCTACCGCACCAGTGTCGGCAAGATTATGCGGGCCAACAACATTCGGCGCAGCCATTTTATCCGGGCCGGTAAGAAACTTAAAATTCCGACCAGAGGTGTCGTCGTAACCCGTACGCCGGCAAAATCACCGGCAAAGGTAGCAGGCCCGGTGCCGTCCCGGCATGTGGTCAAAAGTGGAGATTCTCTCTGGATTATCGCCAAACGGTATGGTACCACCACCCGGGAAATACAGCAGCTCAACGGCCTGCAGGGCCCCTATCTGTCGATCGGGCAGGTCCTCAAAATACCCAGCAAATCACCCCAGCCGGCATCCAAGGCCGGCCTCAAGGCCTATAGAGTCAAATCGGGGGACAGTCCCTTTAAAATCGCACAGCTCCACAACATGGATCTGAAGCATTTTTTAAAGATTAACCAGTTGACCCCCCGCACCCTGATATACCCGGGGCAGACGCTCTACGTCGACTAAAGCAGCGCACCCCACCACCCGTGCGTTCACTGGCGGCCGTCTGGCGAGGCACGTTAGGAGTGTTTGCATGGCAGGGAATTTTTAGGTCTGGCAACTGATTAAACCCAACTAAAGGTCGCAGGGCGCTGACCGCTCCAGATCGATGATATCGATATCCATGTACTTTTTGGTTTCATAGCGGGCAATCTGCATCAGGCGCCGGGTAAATTCGCCCAGACGCTGCTCCTGCTGGGCGATTTTCTCCAGCTTTTCGTAGGCGGGGTCTGCGGGGTTCATCCCCAGTTTGCAAAGGTCGACAAACCCGGCGATGGCCATGAGGGGCTGATTCATTTCGTGACAGACCGCACCGGCCATCTCGAGAACCCCCTGGAGTCGTTCGCGCTCCTGCAATGACGCTTGCAGGTGCTTGAGATCCGTAATATCGGTCAGCAAAATCACAGCCCCGGCAAACTTGTTGCTCACATCCTGCATTCGCTTGATTTTCACGAAGAAATCACGTGTTCCCCGAGCGGTCTCCACTGTTTTTTCAAGCACCTGTTCATATGTGACGGCATCGGCAACCACCCTGAGACCATCCGCCAACCAAGGCAGATTCCTTTCCACCGGCTCCCGACCGTAATAAACACTGCCTGGCACCGCTTCCCCTTCGAAGAGTTGTATCCAGGCGTGGTTGACATTCACCACCCGGTTGTCGACATCCAGCAGGATGGCGGGTTCCTGGAGACTTTCGAAAATGGTCAGGTACTTATTTTTCTCATTGGTCATGTCCCTATTCTTGGCCTGTAGTTCATGGGTTTTCGCGCTCTCACCATGCGAGGCCCATTCCGTACAAAATCCCAGTTCGACCCGGTCAAAAAAGCGTATGACAATCAAACGGCACTCCTGCAAATAGTCCGACTCGAAACCAGCGCTGTAGATCAGGTCGAGATACGTCTGGCGATAATATTTCATAAGACTCAGGAACATGCCCAGTTCCACACCGCGCTCGCGGTGCAGTTTTGCTTCCCGAACACCAAAGGAGGCGATAGGGTCGACCTTGTAGTCCTCCTCGGGAAACAGTTCCAGTTTTTCAAGCCCCATTCCGATTGCCTGCAGCAGAGATTTCGAAAGGCCCGAGATGGAAAGGCGCCAGGCCTCCTTGAGAGTGGAGGTGTATATAGTGTATCCGCGTGCCTGGGCATATTCCAGGATGCGATCCATAAGCCAGTCTTCGCTGTCCAGAACCAACTGGGACAGCCTGCCCGGCACCTTGGTTGTAGCGGCCTTCATTTTGATATCATCCGATATTTTGTGCTGCCCGAGTCAGCAGCCGCATTCATTGCGGCCGTGGTTTCGATCTGCGTTAATATCAATTTAAACTAATATCGGATCAGAACGGCGAAATCTTTAATGGAGAATCGAAAACGTCCTTGATCGCATCGCTAAGCCCGCTGCAGACCTACCGGTCGTGTCTATGAACTCTGGAAAATGCAATACCCTGGCGAGACTATCCAGACAGTGGCAACTGTTACTCTGGCGTAGCTTGAAATGGCTTGTCAACACATAGGAATTGGTGTAAGGCTGATGCACCTTATCAGCCGGAGTTCCGGTAACTTGACCGCGATGCCCCCGTAGCTCAGGGGATAGAGCATCGGATTCCTAATCCGTGTGCCGCAGGTTCGAATCCTGCCGGGGGCACCACGCCAATCCTCTTCAGCAATTTCTCAGAACTGATCTTCCTCCGTGGAACCATCCATGGCCCCCACCGTACTCTGCCCGCTGGTGACCGCATCCATCAGGCGGTCGAAATAGCCGGCCCCCACGAACTTCTGGTGGGTGGTGGCCATGTAGCCATCATCTTTGCCGAAGCGGAACTCCTCCTCCTGGAAACGCGAGTAGGCCAGCATGCCCTCATCCCGGTAGCTGGCGGCCAGTTCGAACATGCCCAGGTTCAGGGCGTGGAAACCAGCCAGGGTCACGAACTGAAACTTATAACCCATGGCGCCCAGTTCGCGCTGGAATTTGGCGATGGTGGCATCATCGAGGTTACCCTTCCAGTTGAACGAAGGCGAGCAATTGTAAGCCAGCAACTTGCCGGGAAACTTGGCATGGATGCCTTCGGCAAAGACCTTGGCCTGAGCCAGATCAGGCTTGGAGGTTTCACACCAGACCATGTCGGCATACGGCGCATAGGCCAGCCCCCGGGCAATGGCGGACTTGACCCCGCTTTTGATATAGAAAAAGCCCTCGCTGGAACGCTCGGCATCCAGGACGAAAGGCTTGTCGCGCTCGTCAAAATCGCTGGTCAGCAATTTGGCCGAATCGGCATCGGTGCGGGCAATGAGGATAGTGGGCACCCCGCAGACATCGGCCGCCAGACGGGCGGCGACGAGCTTGGTCACTGCTTCGAAAGTGGGTACCAGGACCTTGCCGCCCATGTGGCCGCATTTTTTGGCGGAAGATAACTGGTCTTCGAAGTGCACCCCGGCAGCCCCGGCTTCGATCATCATCTTCATTAATTCAAAAGCGTTCAGCGGACCGCCGAAACCGGCTTCTGCATCGGCCACGATGGGCGCGAACCAGTAAGGACCGCTCTTGCGCCCGTCCAGGACCTGGATCTGATCCGCCCGGCGCAAGGCCCGGTTGATGCGGCTGGCGACGGCCGGCACACTGTTGGCGGGGTATAGGCTCTGGTCCGGGTACATCTCTCCGGCCAGATTGGCATCGGCGGCCACCTGCCACCCGCTGAGATATATGGCTTTCAATCCGGCCTCCACCTGCTGCACTGCCTGGTTGCCGGTCAAGGCGCCCAGGGCGGCCACGTAGTCTTCATTTTTAAACAGGTGCCAGAGCCGCTTGGCACCCACCTTGGCAAGGGTATATTCAATGGCCAGATTCCCGCGTAATTTAAGCACCTCTTCAGCGCTGTAGGGTCGCACAATACCTTCCCAGCGTGGATCTTTGGCCCAGCTTTCTTCCAATTCATTCTGCTCGTCAATGACAACCTCATGACAGGACAGCCGAGCACATATCTCCTCGGCTTTTTCTTCGATGGTCTTCATATCTCCTCCCTCCCAATGTTGCCTTTCGCGATTAAAACAGGTCCCGTTGCAATTTCTAACCGGGAAGCACTATCGCAGGTTTCCAGGATGCATTTTGAATTCAGGGCGCAAGCTATAATTCAGCATAGGCCGCCAGGGTTAAGAACTCGGCAAGCTCGTCATTGGTGATAATGTCGTCGAACATCTGCGCCGCCTGGGCATAGTGGCCCTTCTCAAACGCCGTGGCCCCCACCACGGCTTCGATTTTGGCTACCTCCTCCGCTTGGATAGTTTTGTACAGATCCAGGTCGATGGCACGTCCATCCGCCAACCGGCTGTCCGGATGGTGCACCCACTGCCATAATTGGGCCCGGGATATTTCAGCAGTTGCCGCGTCTTCCATCAGATTGTTCAACGGCACACAGCCCGACCCGGAAAGCCAGTTCGCCATATAGCTGATCCCGACACTGATATTGGTGCGCAGCCCCTCTTCGGTAATCGTGCCGGCCGGCACGCGCAGCAGGTCCTGCGCCGTCACCTGAACATCCTGCCGTAACCGTTCGATCTGGTTCGCACCGGGCATCTGCTTGTCGAATTCATCGCGGGCAATGGCCACCAAGCCCGGGTGGGCCACCCAGGTACCGTCATGGCCGTCGGTCACCTCCCTGGTTTTGTCTTCGCGTACTTTGTCCAGGGCGGCCGCGTTGCGATCCGGATCATCCTTGATAGGGATTTGCGCCGCCATGCCACCGATGGCATGGGCCCCCCGACGGTGGCAGGTCTTAATGGCCAGTAAAGAATAGGAATGCATACAATGGCGTGTCATGGTAATCTGGGCCCGGTCGGGAAAGAGATAGCCCAGCACGTTCTTGAAGCGTTTGATGAAGCTGAAAATGTAATCCCACCGGCCGCAGTTCAACCCGGCCATGTGATCCTTGAGCTCATAAAGGATCTCGTCCATCTCAAAAGCAGCCAGAATCGTTTCGATCAATACCGTCGCCTTGATGGTACCGATTGGGATTCCCAGGGCCTCCTGGGCAGCAACAAACACATCGTTCCACAGCGCAGCCTCCCGGTGGCTCTCCATCTTCGGCAAGTAAAAATAAGGGCCGCTGCCCTGTTCAATCAGCGTTTGGGCATTGTGGAAGAAGAAGAGACCGAAATCGAACAGACTTCCTGAAAACGGCCTCCCGTCCAGCAGAACATGCTTTTCATCCAGATGCCAGCCCCGCGGCCGTACAATCAATGTCGCCGTCTGGTCGTTGAGACGGTAGGCTTTTCCCGCAGGGCTCTTGAAATCTATGGTGCGGTTGACCGCGTCCCGCAGGTTAATCTGACCTTGGAGCGTGTTTTCCCAGGTGGGGGCATGACTGTCCTCAAAATCTGCCATGTAGGTGAAGGCACCGGAATTCAGGGCATTGATGACCATTTTACGATCCACCGGCCCGGTAATTTCCACCCGGCGGTCCTGCAGATCCGCCGGCACGGGGGCTATACGCCAGTCCCCGTCTCTTATGTGTTTTGTCTCCGGCCGAAAATCGGGCAGCTTGCCCTGATCGATATCGGCCTGCACGGACTGGCGGTGGGCCAGCAGTTCCAGCCGCCGTTCATCAAACCGGGCACATAGGTCGGCAACAAAGTCTAGAGCTGCCGGGGTTAAAATGGTTTCGAAGTCTGCCGAAACCGGGGCAGCGATGCTGAGATTTCGGCTGGTGGCACTGGGCATGTGAACCTCCTTTCGTTCACTGTGGTTGCATGTCAGGTATCTGCAGAAATAAAAGCAAAACGGATCGCCGAATGAGACTAGCGGCTTTCCGCCGGGCACACGCGGTGCCTTCGCGGAATGGATGTCCGCGGATCGGTTGAAGGTTGGATACCTGCTAACATAATGATTCTGGCGAGATTGTAAAGCGGCAAGCGCCTCCAGCAGGTTCTCATCTAATCCAGCGTAACGCGGTAATCCGGGGTATATGGCAAAATGTGTTTGATATTGCCGGCCTGAATGTCGGCCTGCACCCTTTGCCAGAATGCAGGATCAAAGAGATTCTGGTGGTGTTTCAAAAACAGCGCCTTCAACTCGGGCGACAGGCCCAGAAAGCGGACGTGCTCTTCGGGAAAGACATCATTCTCGGCCACATAGTACCATGGTTCGGCAGCCATCTCCTGCATATGGTTGCGGGGGGGCGGCACCTTTCTGAATCTGCAGTCGGTCAAAGGAACAATCTCGTCATAATCGTAAAACACCACCCGCCCGTGGCGCGTGACGCCGAAATTCTTGAGCAGCAGATCCCCGGGAAACACGTTGCTATAGGCCAGATCCTTAATGGCGTGTCCGAAATCGACTACCACCCGGGCAGCCATTTCCGGGGCCGCCTGTGCCAGAAACAGGTCCAGCGGAGTAACCCGGCGTTCCACATAGGCATGTCGGATGATAACGCGATCTTTCTCGATCCGGACGGTTCGGGAGGCCTCCCGGGTCAGTTCGTCCAGGAGCGCATCGGTGAACCAGCAGATATCGAACGACAGGTATTCGAAAGGTTGGGCTTCGATAAGTCGACCAACCCGGTAGTGTTTGAATACGAAATCGTATTGATCCATCACCTTGCGCCGGGTCGTGTTTTTGGGTTTCTGGAATTGGTCGCGGATCAGTTTCAATACCATATCATCGTTGGCCATATCGAACACAATCATGACCATGCCGCGCTGACCCGCTGAAATTTCGAACCGATCGAAAGTGCATTCCCGGGTATGCTGCCGCAGGTCACGGTATAAAAGGGTTTTCCCGTGTTTGTAATAGCCGATGGCGGAGTAGATCTCGGCTTCCGGTTTGGACTCCAGGATCGAGTCGAGGAAATGGACCGTGCCGGCCGGCCGGGGAACAAGGACATGGAAAGCGCTGCGGGTGAAAGAAAACAGGATACGCACGGGCGTCACCCCGATTAAAACCGCATCCACTTTAATGCCCTGGGCTGACTGCAACAGCGCAAAGACGACACCTGTGGCAGCCGTGCCGTCTGTCAGCCTTCCGATCAGGTAGGCCCCCTGGCCCCGGTAAAAAATCTCGCGATGCATTTCCAGACGCGGGACTGCATCCGTTTCTGTAAACGACCCTATGGCGTGTTCAATGGGCGCGGCAATCTTTCGCAGGGTATCACCGGTCCCCAGAATGCCCGCACTGAAACCGTAGTCAGCTAAAATTTTGGGCAGCACGGGTTCAATCCGCGATGAAGGTGAGTAGGTCCTGAAAACGGAGGTGCTGTCCGGCGGATCAAGGGCATCGAAATCATCGGACGGAAATTCAATCCGTGCATCCACACCAACGGTGGTAAAAATTCGCCGGGTAACCGAATTGAAAAAAGTCCGCGCCAGTTCGGGAGCATCCGACTCGCCCAGCAGTCCGGTGTAGACGGTTTTGATCTCTGCCCAGAGTTGTTTGTCTTCACCTTGTTCGCCCAGCATCATTTCAAGTGCGGCCGTAACGGCATCCAGGCAGTCCGGATAGAGGTCCAACCGTTCAACGGCATCGGATTGCATTTTAGACCACTGCCGATGTGCAAATCGACCGGAAGCCCTCTTGGTAACCTGCTGGAAACGGGCCTGGTACTCTGCGAACATGGCATATATTTTGGTAGCATAGGTGGTGGCGGTTTTCATGTTGGGTGTCATTTTGCGCATATTCCGCGGCCGGCCGGACGAGTTCTGATTGGATTAACACTTTATTGGCTCAGCGAATCCGGGCAGATTATCTTCCCCGAACCGAAGATACATCTATATGGTTGAAAACAAGGTGTTTTTTATCTTAAACACCAGCCACGATTCTTTACTTATGTTAAAATAGGTGTTATTCTTCGATATGCAAGCATATCTGGCGATACGAAGCGGCGGCCCGAAAACGGGCCGGTGATGGCAGCATACCATAAGCCCGTTAAGCGTGGTGGCAAAATCACACAATACAATTTGAAAGCTTGATAATCCCTGCTAAACATTTGCAAGGGGTATGATATGGACAGCGAGCAATATAAATTTGGTGATCCGGAGGCCCTATTTTCGACGTGGATGAAAACAATCGGCGATTTCTGGCAGGGTGCTTTCAAAACATGGAGCCCGGACGCCGCCACACAAGCATCTTCCCAAAATAGGAACAAATTCGAATCAACCAACTTCAAGGGCAACCTGGGGGCCACCATGAGCGCCTTTCAGGCCGCCGCGGCCGGCATGACCGACCCGGCAGCACTGCAATCCCTATTTAAGGGGGCCGGCGCCATGCCGGAACTCCTGGCCCGTCTCGCCCAGACCAGCCTGGGCAGTTTTGTACAGATGCAGCAGAAATTGTTCGAAAGTGCCAGCCGTATCGGCAAATCGGCCGAGGCCTACAATTTCGATGAACTCGATGAAAACATCTTCCACTCCTGGGCGGACATTTACGAGAAGGAATTCAAGCAGTTTCTGAACGTGCCCCAGCTGGGATTGACCCGCCTGTACCAAGAAAAAAGCAATTTGGCCCTGGATAAATACATGGTTTTTCAAACCGCCCTGGCCGAATTCTCCCGCCTGCTGGCCCTCCCGGTTGCGCGTTCCTTCAACGTCCTGCAGGCAGAGCTGGGGGAACTGGCGGAAAAGGGAGAACTCCCTGAAGACAGCAAAGTGTATTACAACATGTGGGTAAAAATACTGGAAGGGCATTACATGACCCTATTCCAGTCGCCGGAGTATATCAAATCGCTGGGGTATACCTTAACCACCATGTCGGAATTTACCCGGGCCCGGAACGACCTGGTCGAAGATTTTCTGGGAGCCCTGCCGATACCCAGGCAAAAAGAAGTGGACGAACTCTACGAAGAAATTTACAGACTGAAAAAGCGGATCAAGATCCTGGAGCAGAAGCGTTAGATAGCAACAGACTGGTATAGACTTGCAGCCCGATTTCCTGGAGAATCCCGAATTGAGGGCTTGCAGCGGGAGACGATGTTATGAGCCGATCCAAAATCCCGGTTGACCTGATCCTGTCCAAACTGGCTGAAGAGGCGGACAAAGCCCAGGAGAGGGCCCAGAAGGCCTCCGATGTGTTACTCGACGACCTGGACACCGATCTGGCGAAAACGCCCTATGAAGTGGTCTATCAGGAGGACCGCGTCAAGCTGAAACACTATCTGCCCATCACGGAAACCCGGTACAAAACCCCCATGCTGGTGGTTTATGCCCTGATCAACCGCGAAACCATGTTGGACCTGCAGCCCGGCCGCAGCGTGGTCGAGACCTTTTTACAGCAAGGCATCGACCTGTACATGATCGACTGGGGGTATCCCACGCGCAAGGATCAATTTTTAACGATCGATGACCATGTCAACGGGTATATAGACACCATGGTCGAACACATTCGCCAACAGCATGGCGTAGATAAAATAAATCTCATGGGCATCTGCATGGGCGGCACTTTCTGTGTGATCTATTCGGCCCTGCATCCGGACAAGGTCAAAAACCTGGTGACCACGGTTACGCCGACCAATTTCGACACGGACAAGGGGCTGCTGCACATCTGGATGAAAGGCGTCGACGCGGACCGCCTGGTAGATACCTATGCCAATATTTCCGGTGATGTGATGAATTTTGGTTTCCTGTTGCTGAATCCCGCCCGGTTGATGCTGGATAAATACGTGGGATTTTTTGAGCATATGGACAACAAGAAGTTCGTGGAAAATTTCGTGCGCATGGAGAAGTGGATCTTCGACAGCCCTGATCTGCCGGGTGAAACGTTTCGTCAGTTCATCAAGGATTTTTACCAGAAAAACCTGTTGATCCAAAGCAAGCTCGAGGTGGGTGGCAAACGGGTAGATCTCAAAAACATCACCATGCCGCTGATGAACTTTTATGGCAAGTTCGACCACCTGGTGCCGCCGGAAGCCTGCGAACTGTTAACCGGCAAGGTAGGCAGCCGGGACACTACCGATGTCTGTCTGGACACCGGCCATATCGGCATCTATGTCAGTTCCAAATGTCAGCGTGAGTTTGCCCCCCGCATCGCGAACTGGCTTTTAGAGAGAGATGCGCCGTCTGTCAGGAAAACCAAAAAGAAGACCCCGGCCCGGAAAAAACCCCGCGCTCGGAAGAAAGCGCCCGGAAAAAAATCTAAAAAAACTCAGACCAAATCATAACCCAGGAGTTCATCCATGGCTAAAACCAAAGATTTTTTCAAAGCAATCTGTGAGGTCAGCAAGGCGTTCGGAACGACCCTGTCCCGGGAAAAGTTGCTGGATCTGATCGTAACAAACGCCGTTGACAGCATGGACGCCAAAGCCGCGTGTCTGTTTCTGGAAGACCGCCAAAATGACATTTTTATACCGGTAGCCCAGAAGGGGCTGTCCAAGCAGTACCTGCATGCCAAACCGATCAGTGCCAAAACAATTGTGGCCGCGGTATTAAAAGGCGGCCATCTCTATATCAAAGATTGCACCACCGACCCGCGCGTGGAGAACCATGCCGAGAAAAAAGCAGAGGGGCTCGCCTCCATTCTGGATGTCCCGGTCACCGTCAAAGACCGGGTCATCGGTATTCTGGCACTATATACCAGCGACATCCGCAAGTTTACCAAAAAGGAGATCGAGTTTTTATCGGCACTGGCCGACCAAGGGGGTATGGCCATCGAACACGCCCGCGTGGTGGACCGGCTGCAGAGGAACGCCCTGCTCTTTCTTGATCTGGCATCAGACATCAATTCCAGCCTGGACATCAAAAAAATCCTGGATAACCTCACCGATGATATCTGTAAAGCCCTGGGCTTAAAGGGGGCCGCAATTCGTCTGTTGGACAAGGAAAGTGATGATTTGAAATTGGCCGCCAGCTATGGGTTGAGTGACAGCTTTCTCAACAAAGGTCCGATTAAATCGACCAAGAGCGCCGTCCATGCCCTCAAAGGCGAAATGGTGGTCATCCCCGATGTTACCACTGACAAGCGGGTACAATACAAGGATGCCATGAAAAAGGAGGGCATTGCCTCCATGATCGTCTCCCCTATCAAATCCAGGGATCAGGTCATCGGCACCCTACGGCTCTACAGCGCCGTACCCCGCGAATTTCCCGAGGATGTCCAAATAATGGTCAAAGCCCTGGCCCACCAGGGCGCTCTGGCAATTGAGAATGCCTCTATGTACCTGCGGTTACAGGCCGACAAAGAGAGTCTCGAACAGGATATCTGGAGTCATCGCTCCTGGTTCTGAACATACTTTATAATCCCCAGGAAAAGATTTCAGTCAACCGGCTGAATCTAGATGTGACGTGGCAGAAAGGAGTGTTGCTATGATGCATGGCAAGACAATCGACCAGATCAAGGTTGGCGATCAGGCCGCGGTAAGTAAAACCATCTCCGAATCCGACGTCTACCTATACGCCGGTATCACCGGTGACCTGAATCCCGCCCATGTGAACGAGGCCTATGCCGAGCAAACTTTTTTTAAGACCCGTATTGCCCACGGCATGCTATCCGCCGGCTTTGTGTCCGCCCTGCTGGGTATGCACTTGCCCGGCCCCGGGACCATATACCTGCAGCAAAGCCTGTCGTTCAAGGCTCCGGTGAAAATCGGCGATACCCTGACCGCCACCGTGACAGTCATTGAAGTGATTGCAGAAAAAAACCGGCTGCGTTTGCAGACGGTTTGTGAAAACCAGGAGGGCACTGTGGTCCTGGACGGTGAAGCCCTGGTCAGCCCGCCCAAGAAACCTAAAACCTAATTGCCGCTTAACAGCCGTTGTCCGAAAACAATTGTAAAAGCGGTTTCTATTCTTTTGATTCAAAGGCCTCGGTTAGATTCTGAATAAGATCCTGAAACTCATCCGCCTGTTTTTCCATCAGCCTTGTAAAAGCATCCACGGCCGCGACGGGCGTGCCGCCATCCGGAGTTCCCGCCTGGCGCAGGCGGCGGATGGTGATTTCCTGAGCAGCCAGTTTCTCTTCAAGGTCGTGTACCTTTTTCTCCAGAGCCTCATATTCCGACCGGGGAACCACTGCCATCAATTCCAACCAGGCCGATAGTGAGGCCTGGAAGCTGTCAAAGGCCTTTTGCCAGGCCACTGTCTGGTCCGCACCCTCTCCATGTAGGGGACCAAGACCATAAAACTTGCGAAACAGATTGTCCAACTCCTTGTTCCCACCCGGTGCGATTCCCATCCAAGTTTGCATCTGCGTCAGCATTTGCTGGCTGCGGGCGGCATTGAGAAAAAAGTGGCCAAGAAATTCGAGGAAGCGACTATCCATTTTTCGGCTTGCCTGTTTTCTTCTTGGCTGTGCTTTTACGGCGTGGTTTGGCTTTCCGCGGTTTGGCCTGGGCTTTCTCCAGATCAAGCTGGAACCGCACCGGTCCACGGTAGTTGCCCTCACCGAAACGGGTGTGCAGGGCGCAGGCGGATTCGGGATCGGACCAGGAGGTGGCGATGGCCACGTGTCCTTTGGGAAACGGCGTCACCTCAGCTTCTATATAGTCAAGCGGTGCTAAGGCCGTCTCTTTTTCAACCAGGTCGTCATGCTGACCATAGCATATCAACCAGGGAATCCCCATGGCTGCCAACCGTTTGAGATTCAGCTTTTTTCCGAACAGCTTGACCGGTAGGGTTCCGTCCGCCGTAATCGGATCATTGTAGGAAGCAAAACTCATCCGGGTGATTTCCAGGGGCAGGTCGTTGCGTTCGTTGTTCAACCAGTAATTTAGAGCGGCTGCGGTCTTGCTGATCTGCAAGTCTTTCTCATCCTGCCCGGAGAACATCGCCAGGTCACGGTAAAATGCCGCAAGCGGTGATTCCTGCTCGATGCTTTTTAGCTTGTAGACCCATCCCATGAGTTTGCCGTCGGCCACCTGGTTCCCATTGGGCAGCGTTTTGGTGCCGTAGATCAGATCGTTGAACCGCACGGGCAGGTTGTCCAGAAAATGCTTGAGTCCTTTGCTGCGCGTACCGTCCATGGGGGCCACACAAGTGATGAATGCATCCACGAGCCCATCGAGTTCTCCTGATAGTAAGTTACACAGGGCCGAGAAGCCGCCCTGACAGTAGCCGTTCAGGGTAACCGGTCGGCCGTGGCGTTTTTTAACAGTCTCGCAGAACAAGCGTGTATCCCGGGCATCGTCCTCACCGGTCATGACCTGCAGGGCCGCGGTCGTTTCGATATCCTTGAGAATGCGGATATAGGTGGGAATGCCGCGGTTTGCGTAGCAGTGGGCGTAGCTGCGATGCTCGTGTGGAAGGAAGCTGAGAATGTTGGCGCCCAGGACATAGGGCGGTAGTATCACCAGTGGTTTACCGGTTTTCCGAATCCGGATTTTTTTATCTATGGGTGCGATTTGATAAAGATAGAAACGCTCGGTCTCAGCCACAAGTTCGTGCTCATTGCGCTCAAAGTGAAAGCCGTATTCGGGTTCGATGGCCTCAATGGCTTTAGGGTAGGTGTTTGCCAGCAAATCCATCAAACGGGCCTGCCGGGAGACATAAGCTGTCAACGCTTCACCATCCAGCTGCACTGAACTATAGAGGGCGGCCAATAGATCGTTCAGGGCAGTCTTCCCAAAACCATTGAAGGACTGCATTGCCCCAAAGACCCCACGGCGAAAAATGTCCACGTTGAAATCAAACAGTTTAAGGTATGAAAAAAAGCTGTCCAGAGGAGATGTCCCGGCCAGACGCTCTTTTTCTATGTTTTGGAAATAGCCGATCGAAATCAGGTAGGGGACCATGAAGTCGGTGGCATAACGGGAAAGTCCAGCCAAGTAGTTATGAGATGCATTCAATAGCTCATTGAAAGCAGGAAGATTTTTTAAGTTTTGCGATCCGTTATCGGTTGAATGCTCAGGCGTGTGACGGTTATTGGGCATCTTTCGCATTGCCTCCCAACTCGAGTGACCGGGTTGCACTAGCCGGTTACGGCCCGGGCCGGCCTGCCCGGGCCGTAAGGCACTTGATTCGATGGGGCCGTGTTCTATAGTAGTGGGATTGGAATGCTACTTTGTCAAGCCTTAGTCAGACCCGGTGAAAAACTCATCGACTTTCTGATAGTTGTCGTCAACCATCTTTTTGAAATCAGCACAGCCTTTTTTATAGGCATCGACCCAATCGGTAATTGCTTTTTTACCTTCGTCGGGCAGCCAGGTGGCCTGGTCCAGGAACGCACCGATCATTTTCTCGTTTTGTTCATATACCATAGTCATGGCATTGAAGCTGTTGTCAAAGGCGGTTTTGTTGAACTGAATCATCTGCAGGGCGATTTTTTTCTGGTCCATCTCTCTTTCCTCCATTTAAACAATTGGTTTTTACCCTCTGGGGGTGTTTTTAACCGGGGAGCGACCGGCGAATTGCCTCTTGCTTCTCCGGTACCGAACTCGATCCGGTTGCATGTTGTTATGGACCCATTATAGTACCGCTGTGCGGCTTGTCAAGAAATTTTTGTTGCGTTGCACAATTTTTTATTTTAAGGCGCCTTATAGCCATTCTTTCATTTATTTATCAATATAATACTGTTTTTGTTCTGTAAATTTGCTATTGACTAATTCTAAAATATATCTATTATATTGTGACAGCTTAAAAATGTCGCAATACAGCATTTCAGGTTACCACTAAAAGGAGCCCACCATGGAGGAAAAAATCCTCTTAAAAAAGTATGCCAACCGCCGCCTGTACGATACCGGGCAGAGCAAATATGTGACCCTGAATCAGGTTGCCGCGCAAATTCGCGAGGGCCGTCAGGTGGAAGTTCATGATGCGAAAACCAAGGAGGATGTGACGGCGTTCATCCTGACCCAGATCATCCTGGAAGAAGCCAAGCGTAAGAATGTACTCTTGCCGGCCCCCCTGCTGCACACGATTATCCAGTACGGCGACAACGCCCTGGTAGAGTTTTTTGACAAACACCTTCAGGAAACCATCAGTGCGTATCTGACTTATAGGAGCTCAGTGGATGAACAGTTCAAGCAATGGTTGGGGATGGGCATGGATATTTCTCGGATGACGCAGGAAGGCGTGGCGCAGATGAATCCGCTCCAATCCATACTTAAGCGTTTTGCCGGTGGTCCCGAACCGGACAAAGACAACACATCCAAATAGACATCGGCACCAGGTTTACAGGCGGCATTCAGGGGTTTTGCTCTCTAATATTTTCCGAATCTTCTTATAAACAGCTGCTTCCGCCTGGTTGGGAAGGCTATCCGCGTCCGCCAAAATCTGCTCAGCAATGCGCAGCACCTCCCGGCGCCGGGCCATTGTTTGGAGCAGTTGGGGCAAGGTTTCCAGCGCCAGCGCTTCATCCGCCTGAATGATCATCGCCTGCTGCTTGGCAATCCGCCTTAAGTCAAAGGGTGCGATCTTACGGAGCACCTTGTGTTCCAGAACCACCTGCCTGGCGATCTGGTACTCGTTGCGCTCAAAAACCCGATCTGCACTGAGGATGGCAATGATCACCCGAATCGCTGCCTCTTCGAAACCGCCACTGCCCGCCTCCTTGACCAGCATTTCCTGGCCGGCATCCGCGCTCGATGGCTTTTTTACCGCAGCATCTGCATCTTGCGGGTCAGAAAACAGCCATTTCATCCAGGCATTGCCATAAAGAGACTTAAACACGAATTCCTGGCTGGCATCCCGTATATCCCGAAAAAGATTCAAGGCGTCCACAATGCCGTCTGCACAGTCTTTTTCAAAGGCCAGAAAAGGGTTGTCCGGCCGGGCCGGCTGACGCTTGTTTTTCGCTTTCTCGGCCAGCGCTTTGGCCGGCAGCATAAACGGGTTCATGTCCGAAAGCAGGTACTTGGATATCCGCAAGGGATGCATCTGCCGGATCCACTCGGCCATGGGTTCCGTCATCGTCATTTTAATCCAGGGGCTCAACATGTTTCGGTACATCTGGTCATTCAGCCGCGATAAAAAGGCCGCCGGTTTGAAATCCTCCTCATCTTCGAAGCCATCATCCAGCCCCATGATATGCTCCATGTCCCGCTCTTCGAAACGGACCGTACACGCCCCGTCCCCCCGAACCACCGGGGTTTCGTCAATAACCATTTCGTACAGCCCCGGCGCAAGGTAGTCCAGCATGTCGAAACTGGCGATTATCTGTTTGTGCTCTTTGCGGGCCACCTTGGCGGAGACGAATATCCCGAGGTGGCCGATGTTCTCGTGCACCATGTAGACGATCACCTGGCCGTTGCGTTTAATTTCGTCGACCGTATGGTAGACTTTGACGATCCAGTTCAAAGCCTGCTGCGGCGGGGTGATGTTGTCACCGCGGGAGGCAAAAACCACAATGGGTTCTCGAAAATTCTTCAGATCGACGGTGGTCCCGTCTTCCAGCACCAATTCTCCGGTTTCCAGCTTGTTGCCGATAAACAGGCTGTCCACGATAAAATGGATCTCTTCGGCATTCATCAAGTAGAAGCCATTCCACCATCTTTCAAAATTTAAATAACGGTCCTCCTCGGTGTCGCAGCGGGTGTAGGTGTTGTACTGCTTGGTCCAGTAGGTGTTCGCTGGATTCAGGTCTTCGAAACCGGCCACCAGGTGGGCGCCGTCAAAGCGGCCATTGCCCAGGTCGTTGGCTAGAGAGGTCATCCAGGCACCCCCGAACAAACCGCCCCGGTAGCGCATGGGATTGGCGCCCTCCACACCGCCCCAGTACGAAAGCGGAGATCCGTTAAATACCATGGGGCCGACCACATCCGGCCGGGAACCGCCGATAAGAGCGGCTGCCCAGCCTCCCTGGCAATTGCCGATGACCACCGGCTTTTCAGCTTCAGGGTGCCGCTGGGCCACCGTTTCCAGGAAGAGGACTTCGGCATTGCGCACGTCAGCCAGCGTCTGGCCTGGTTCAGGATTAGGATAGAAGATGATGAAATAAACCGGATGCCCAGCGTCGAGAGCGATGCCGATCTCGGAATCGCGTTTGGAACCGCCAATCCCGGGACCGTGGCCGGCGCGGGGATCGATAATAACAATTGGTCTTTTGACAGGGCCCGAACGGGTCCCCTCCTTTTTGCGCCGCTCCGCCGCGCCTTTGGGCTTGCGCGTTTTCTTGGCCCTCCGGTCGATGATGCCGACCAGGGCATAATTTACCGGGCGTTCCAGGTCCCTGCCATCAACGATCGTCTCGTAGTCGAACACCAGAACCGGCGGCATGCCCTCTTTGGCATGCTTAATATAGATATTGCCCCGCTTGCGCATGATGTCGGCGTATATCAGCGATTTTTGGCAGGTGTCTAACCAGTATTCGGCCGCGCTCGTAAACCAGTTGGTATCGCGCATCAATTCAGTCCACCGCCGCGTCATTTTACTTAAATCCAGGGGCACCATGTTCATACGGTCCTTTCATGTCTGTAAGGATCAACATAGATCCAAGATAGGCTTTCAGAGTCTGAGGTCAAGTTTATACAGTTTGCTGCTTAGAATCAAGACATCGAGTTGGAAGTCGTGCCGGGTGTCCATTGCCGCCACCACAACCTTGCGACCCTTTGGTCCGGCTTGTATTAAAAAATCACAGTGCTTTGAATATGCCGCCGATCATCTGGAAACTATCCCAAGGTGGCAACCGATTGATATGCGGCATCATCGCTTCTCCCGCATAACGAGCTGAGCTATTTCTCCGCTTCATTTACATTAAACGAGCGTTTTCAACAAACATTTCTTTCCCCCTGTCCGCCCGGAAACATAGTCCGCCGTGCGGTCTGAGTGGATCTTCTGCCTGCAACGGCAGTTGACTTAGATTGGTATCTTGGTGTAAATCACCCCCATGCGTTTTATCCGCAACGTTAAAGCAAACTTGGCCGTTCGTCTAATCATGGCCGTTGTCGTGACAACTTTCGGGAGCAGCGGGGTTCTGGCCGGCGAAATATCGGTTTACAAAGATGAAGACGGGGTCATCAACCTCACCGATCGCCCGGTGCCATCCGGCACCCAGGTTCAGCATGTGATCCGCTACAAGAAAAAAAGCGCGGAAGAATTGGATCAAGCCAAGGCGGCCGATGACCAAAAACGCCGGGCGGCCGAAGTGCAAAAGGAAGCCGAAAAGACACAGGGGCTGCAGGAAGCAGCCGTAAAAGCTCGTGAGGAGGCTGAAAAGGAAAACGCCCTGGCCCGGGAAAAAATTGAAGCCGCCGAAAAGTACCTGGAAAGGTATCGCCAGAAAAAGCGGCGCCTGCGCCGGCGTCATCGCCATGAAGCTGAGCGGATCGCGCGGGAAGCCGAGGAGGCCCAGGCGCGGGCCAATGCAGCGATTGAACGGGCCAATGAAGCCGAGGAAACAGCCCGGAAAGGCTCCACGGCTCAATCCGGAAAAAAGTAGGACCTACCTGTTCAAAACCAATTAATTTCTCAAGTTATCCGACTTCAGGCCGATGGTATGGTCAGTAGTGGGTTCCGCGAAAGCCTGCTATTGTAGTTCCTTTCTTAACGGGGGAGCCTAGCGTGTGGGCTCCTCCGTGTCCTTTTGGGGCCGCCATTTTACAGACTAAAAACCGGCATTCACGCCGAGGTCATAATAACAATCCGATAATATTATTTTTTTTATTATACTTTTTTATTGCTTATCACAGAAGAATAGTATATTTCTTGAATAGTACTGTTCATCTATTCAAGAAAGGAAGAATTGTATGCGTCGAATTGCGGTCTCTATGGCCAAAGGCGGTGTGGGCAAAACCACCACGGCCGTCAACCTTGCCCACGGCCTGGCGCTGAAAGGGCACAAAGTGCTGCTGGTCGATTGTGATACCCAGAATCAAGCGGCCCTGTTTCTCGGTGTTAAACCCGTCCACGGTCTGTACGAATTCATAACCGGTACCGATGAAAAGGGGCGCGCCGTATCAAAAAAAGACAGCATCACCCCGGCCCGGCCGAATCTCTGGTTACTATCCGGGGGCCTGAAACTGGTGGAACTCAAACACTGGCTCGGGGAACAACCGCGGGCCCAGCGTCAGACCCTGCTGGGCAGCCGCTTTGCACCTCGCAACGGTACCTTGGATTACCTGATCTTCGACTGTGCGCCGGGCTGGGACATCCTCAGCGTGAACATTCTCATGGCAGCCACGGAGGTTATCTGCCCGGTGGCTCTGCAGAGCCCCTCCATCGAAGGGCTGAAAACGTTTTTCGGATACCTGCTGTCTGCGCAGAAGTTGAACGACGACCTGCAGCTCAAGTATGTCCTGCCCACCATGTTCGATCAGCGCACCCGCCATAGTCTCATCATGTTGAAGCAACTGCTTAAGCTGTTTCGCAAACAGGTTTGTGATCCAATTCCTTACAACGTCAGGCTGTCAGAAGCGCCGGCTGCTGGAAAGACTATATTCGAGTTTGATGCCCACGCCACAGGTGCCCGCGGCTATAAAAAACTGATCAGGAGGGTAACGGATAATGACACCAGATAACCCCGGTCCAGCCGATTTTTTCGAAGATACCCATCTAGATCCGATTCAGGCGGCTACCGGTGGCAAATCCACCACGGTAGCCAAAAAGAAAGCCGGTTTTTATCTTTCTTTGGATTTACTGGAGCGCTTCAATAGAAAATTTTTTGAACTCAAACTGGCCGGGAGCCCTATCGAAAACAAGTCTGCCCTGGTGGAAGCTGCCTTGCTATACGCTCTCAATGATCTGGATCGGGGCGAGAACAGTCGCATTTTGCGCGGCATGAAGGCGTAAGTACGGTGTCGCGAAAATATCTGCAACCATCGCGCTTGTTTGGCATAAGCTGGGTCGGCAGGCTATATCTCAATAGGTTTGGCTGGTCAGAATTGCAAACAGCCAAAAAGGCCTTTTGTTCCCACACATTGTCTGTTAATGAGTTGATCCAAAGAGAGCCGGCCGGAACTTGGGACACCACCCCGGGCTCGCAAGACGCACCTGGAGAATACACATGAAAGGCATTATACTCGCAGGAGGATCCGGAACCCGCTTGTACCCCATCACAAGGGTAATCAGTAAACAGCTCTTACCGGTGTACGATAAACCCATGATTTACCACCCTCTGGCCGTCCTGATGCTGGCAGGGATAAGGGAAGTCCTGATTATCTCCACCCCGCACGATCTACCGCTTTTCGAAACCCTGTTGCAAGATGGGTCCCAATGGGGTGTCGATTTTTCATATGCCGAGCAGCCCCGTCCCGAAGGGTTGGCCCAGGCATTTATCATCGGGCAGGAGTTTGTGGGCAGCGGCCCCGTTTGCCTGGTGCTCGGTGACAATATTTTCTATGGCGAGGGTTTGACGGAAAGCCTGGCCCAGGCGGCCGCCCGGCAGGAGGGCGCTACGGTTTTCGGATATTGGGTCAAGGACCCGCAGCGCTATGGCGTCGTGTCATTCGACATGCAAGGTAAGGCAATTGCCATCGATGAGAAGCCGGAAGATCCGCAGTCGAATTACGCGGTCACCGGACTCTACTTCTATGACAACCAGGTACTCGACATTGCGGCCGGCCTCAAACCGTCCGCCCGGGGGGAACTGGAAATCACCGACGTAAACGCCACCTACCTGTCCGCCGGTAAGCTGCATGTGGAAAAACTGGGCCGGGGCATTGCCTGGTTGGATACCGGCACTCATGAGAGCCTGATGCAGGCGTCCAGTTTCATCGAAACAATACAGGAACGACAGGGCATGAAAATCGCCTGTATCGAGGAAATTGCTTACCAAAAAGGGTATATCGATGCACAGCAGGTGGTAAAGCTCGCCGAGCCCATGATGCATAGCGAATACGGCCACTATCTGATGAACATGCTGAAGTATGAAAGGTATCAACTTTGAAGACGGTCGTTACCGACATTGAGGGGCTGCTGGTTATCGAACCGAGTGTTTACCCGGACAAGCGCGGATTCTTCACCGAAACGTTTCAGGCGCGACGCTATGCCGAAGCGGGCATCCGGTGCGAATTTGTGCAGGACAACCTATCCTTCTCAACCTGGGGTACCTTACGGGGGCTGCACTTCCAGATAAAGCGGGCCCAGGCCAAGCTGGTGTATGTCATTGCCGGTGAGATCTTCGATGTTGCCGTGGACTTGCGTCCCGGTTCACCCACTTACGGGAATTGGGCCGGTATCACCTTATCTCAAGAAAATCGTCGGCAGCTTTTTATTCCGGAAGGTTTCGCCCACGGTTTTTGTGTGGTCAGTGAAACGGCCTATTTCGCCTACAAATGCAGCGACTACTATGTTCCCGAAGACGAAGGTGGTGTACTTTGGTCGGATCCCGAGATCGGCATCCGCTGGCCCACAGACGACCCCATTATCTCTCCCCGGGATCTTGGCTTGCCGACTTTAGCTGCCCTGACCCCGGACAAATTGCCTTCTAGGTAGGAAAACACAGCAAGACTGGACAGGGATAACGATGCGAATTCTGGTAACCGGTGCAAAGGGCCAATTGGGTTGGGAGATTATAAGGCAGGCCCGGGCCAGGGCAAGGGATTGCATCGGCATCGATATCGAAGAGGCGGATCTCACCGATCCCACCCAGGTCAACCGGGTGGTGGCCGATATCCGACCGCGGCTGCTGATCAATGCCGCGGCTTACACACTGGTCGATGCAGCCCAAACTGAAACGGATACGGCCTTTGCTGTAAACCGGGAGGCGGCCGCGCACCTGGCCGCGGCATGCGCGGTCAACCGTATCCCCATGGTGCACATTTCAACGGATTTTGTCTTCGACGGAACCCAAACGGTACCGTATACCGAAAATGATCCGGTCGCCCCGCTTAGTGTTTACGGCCAAAGCAAGGCCGCCGGCGAAACAGCGGTGCGCGACACCCTGGATCGGCATCTTATCATACGCACGGCCTGGCTTTACGGAAACCATGGCCACAATTTCGTCAAAACCATGCTGCGCCTCGGTCAAGCGAAACAGGAGGTACGGGTCGTCTCTGATCAGGTCGGCTGTCCGACCTACGCCGCCGATCTGGCTGCCGCCCTGCTGAGCCTTGCTGAGCGCTTGTCCGGTTCGACGGACATCGCTTGGGGAACTTATCATCTCTGCAGTACGGGCGAAGTGTCCTGGTACGAATTTGCCCGGCACGTCCTGAAGGTGGCCCACAGGCTCGGCCTGGTTCCCCCCGTGGCAGTGACCCCGATAACCACCCCGGAATACCCGACACCAGCCCCCCGCCCCGCATATTCGGTGTTGGCGTGCCGTAAAATCGAAGCAAATTTTGGAATTGTCTGCCCGCCCTGGCGGGTCAGCCTGGAAAAAATGCTGCAGCGGCACGCCCACCGCTTTCAGGAGGTGGGCTGATGCGTGGTGATTCTGCCCGAAAGGTCGAACTATTGGCCCCGGCCGGTAATTTCGAAAAATTTGAAATTGCCGTGCATTATGGTGCCGATGCGGTCTACCTGGCCGGCAAGGAATTCAGCCTGCGCAATTTTTCAGGAAATTTCAGTTTGGATGAAATGCAACGGGCGATCGCGTTCGGGCACGAACAGGGAATAAAGCTCTATGTGGCCTGCAATATCTATCCCCGCGATGAGGATATACCGGCCATACGCGACTATCTGGCCGCTGTGGGCGCCTTGGAACCGGATGGAGTGATCGTGGCAGATCCCGGCATATTCAATCTGGCTAAAGAGACCATCCCATCCATACCGCTGCATGTGAGCACCCAAGCCAACACGACCAATTCCGCTACCGCCCGGTTCTGGAAAGAGATGGGTGCCGTGCGGGTAAACGTTGCCCGCGAGTTGAACCTGGCTGAAATTACAGACATCGTCACATCCAGCGACATTGAAGTGGAAGCCTTCGTACATGGCGCCATGTGCATCTCCTACTCCGGTCGCTGCCTTTTAAGCAGTTTCATGGCACAGCGCGACGCCAACCGCGGACGGTGCGCCCACCCCTGCCGCTGGAAATATTCGGTCGTTGAGGACCAACGCCCGGGCAAATACATGCCGGTCGCCGAAGACGCGCGGGGCACGTATATCTTCAACGCCTATGATCTTTGCATGATTGCGCACATACCGGAAGTGATCCGGGCCGGTATAGCGGCTGTCAAAATTGAAGGCCGTATGAAGGGCATCCATTACCTGGCAGCAACCGTGAAAGTATACCGGGAGGCAATCGATGCCTGGTACGCGGATCCGGGCAACTACCAAATCGATCCGGATTGGATGACGGAATTGAGCCGAATTAACAATCGGGGTTACTGCACGGGCTTCTATTTCAATGCCCCGGATCAAGTAGCCGCCAACCTGAGTAACCTCAAACCAGATCCCGGAGCCCGTTTTGTGGCTAAGGTGTTGCGGGCGGATGTCCCGGGGACGCCTCTGGTTGCAGTGCGCAACAAGATCCAGACCGGGGATCAGGTAGAGATCCTACCCGCTAAAGGCAAAATAGAGCGCAGCACCATTGGGGGGATTACGGATGAATCGGGACAGCCTACTAGCATGGCCCAGCCGGGGCAAATAGTCACCCTGGCTCTGGCCGCATCTTGTGCTGAAATGGACCTTATCAGGCGCATTAATTAATTATAAATATATATAAATTAATTAATATTTATTATAACTTAAATTTGTTATATATAGTTAATTTGTATTATATAATATCGTATTTTATGTTTACATATATAAGCATAATTGTGTATGCGCATTCACGCTATGTTGTTTCGGGATCTACCGGCCGGCGCGTACCCGGTATGCGCAGACCACCTCGGTGTTCTTGGGAACCGGCACTGAAAATTCAACCGTAAAGGCATCGGTCTGTTCATAGGGATGACTATTTCTGAGGATACGCCAATTGGCCGGCAGCGACTCCACGACTGCGACCGTCACCGCTTCTTTCTTACGATTCTTTAAAATAATCTTCCAGGCTGACTCGTGCTGATGGTCGCTTATTTGGCGGTAATCTGTCTGTATTCTGTGCGCCACCAGGTCAAATGCCTCTCCCACGCGCAGCTTGACGGTCTCTTCCTTGGGGGTGTGACCGATGCGGTCTTCCCCGATATACTGATAGCTGCCATCTGCATCGGCTTTGTAAAGGCGCACAATGCCGGCCGGCAGCGGTCGCCCCAGCTTGTTAGGCTGGGTATTGTCGAACTGAATGTATACCGACACGGGAACCCTCAGTGCCTGGCCGCCCCGGGTACGCCGGAAATAGCGCCCGGAACTGCGCACCTGGAGAGATTTGACAACTTTGACCGGAGCGGCTTCCAGCAGTTTGATCTGTTTGGTCTGATTGTTTTTCAGATCGGTTTTACCCTGCAAATTGTAGACGTGGTATTCAAATAATTCACTTTCGCGGAAAGCCGGCGGGCTGGCGGCCGCCATGCGTGCTTCCGCCGCGTAAACGCGCTGGTCCGGGCGAGGTTGCACTTTGTGCGGACTTCCGGCCACGAGTTTCAGCCCCGCGTTGCGATAAACGGCGCCACTCTTGTTATCGATGGTCACCCAGCCGGACAGATCGGCCCGGGTATCGGCCTTATTCAGGGCCAGAACGTAATCCGCCTTCCAATTTATTTTGCCGGTAAGGTAGGTTACCTCGAGCTGCTGGGCTTCGCGCAGGTTATTGCGGTATTTCCAGGTGAGGGTGGGCGTTGCGATCAGGGCCTCGGGCAGCTTCGGCAGCACCCGGATACCCGGGTATCCCAGATAAATCCGGCCGTCAATTTGAAACACTTGGCCCTGATTGTTGCTCAACAGCAGCGCCGAGACTTCGCGGCAGGGCTTTGACTGACTGCCGCACGCCGGATCCAGTATGGCAATCTTACGGCCGACATATTTATCCAGTAGTTTATCGGCGCTCATCAGATCATATTCATAATTTTGCTCAATGACCCTGAAACCGTCCTGATGGCTGATGGAACGGGCCCTTACTGTAACTGGGTCGACATGGGCAGCCACGTCCCGAAAGCGTAATTCACCCTTGCCAACCGGCAACTTTAGGGTACGCACATCGCGGATCAGCCCCTGATTGTTATTGTAAACCGTCACCGCCACATGCTCGCGCTGCCGGGCATCGCTTTCAGCCGCTATTGCGGCCCAAACCCAGCTGCTTGAAATCAAAACGAGGGTGGCAATAAGCAGCGTGCCTTTCCGGATCGTAGGCATGATCCACCTCTTCTTTATTTAACCTGGTTGAGTTCGCGTGCGTCCGTTTTTACAAACGGTCCGCGCCAACCCCGCATCAAGTCGACTTTCTGAAAACACAGTCTATTTTTTTATGGTAGCCAATATCTGTTCGAACTTGCCGGTAAGGCGCGCGGTCATATCCGCTGCTTCCAACAACTGGGCACCGGCCTCCGGCATGCCGTTTGACTGCGCCCTTTGCGCCCAATCCCGGTAGGAATCCACATGGTCCTCGTTGTGTTTGATCCAGTGTTCCAAAAGTTTGATCATTTTACCTGCAAATGATAGGGTACCTTCCGCGTGCTGGGCGTGATCGTGGTGTTGTTTATGGCTGCGGCCATGGGAATGGCCGTGGTCATGATGGTGGCTCATGTTGAATCTCCTGTTGTCCGGTTTTCATATGCCCCTGTGGCAATGGGGGTTCCTGTAAATTGAGCCCTTTTTTAAAGGCCCACTTTTGTTTCAGTTCAAGGCGGGCGAAAATTTTAATCATCGAAATACTTCCCGTATTCCTCCGGTTAAAATACGAGCCGACGCAAGCCCGCAGTGAAGCCTTGCGCCAAGGGGCTAAAGGGGCATTCTAAAAAGGTCTCAAATTCATTATACAGATTGATTGATAATGCAACTGAAATCCTTCCTTGATCGCAAAATGGCTGCTCTGGCGGCAGTTCTGTTGAGTGGCCTTCTGTTCGGTTCCTTGGCAGGGGCTTTCTTCGCGTTTACCCGTGACCTGCCGCAAATACGCGCCCTGGAAGCGTACTCACCATCGGCGGTCACACGCATATATTCCGCCGACAATCAGCTCCTGGCGGAACTCTACGCTGAAAAGCGAGATCCGATCGACTTGGTGGACATGCCCGCTTATCTTAAACAAGCCCTGATTACGACTGAAGACAGAAAGTTCTACTCTCACGGGGGGGTTGACATAAAAGGCATCGCCCGGGCCATCGTGCGGGATATCCGGGCCGGTGAGTTTGTGGAAGGTGCCAGCACGATTACCCAACAGTTGACCAAGACCCTCTTCCTGACAAATAAGAAGACCATCACCCGCAAAATCAAGGAAGCCATTTTGGCGTTTCAACTAGAAAGGCGCTACACGAAAGATGAGATCTTGGCGCTCTACCTCAATCAGGTCTACTTCGGCAGTGGCGCCTACGGAGTGGAATCTGCCGCCCAACTCTTCTTCGGAAAGGCGGTCGGAGAACTAAACCTACCCGAATGCGCCCTTATCGCCGGCATGCCCAAAGCGCCCTCGCGTTATTCCCCGTTGGTTAACCTGGACTTGGCCACCCGGCGCAGAAATATCGTTTTGAAGCAGATGCTGGTTACCGGCCTGCTTTCCCAACATCAGTATCAAGAAGCAGCGGACAGTCCAGTCCGCCTCGCAAACCGGGTACCGGCTAATCAGGTCGCGCCCTACTTCGTCGAGTATATCAAGCCCAAGCTGGAAGAAGCCGTCGGGGAGTTTCAACTATACAAAGGCGGTCTCACCGTTTTCACCACTTTGAATTCCAAGTTGCAACTAGCCGCCCGCCAGGCGGGCCGCAAAGGCCTCGACCGTCTTGGACAAAGAATGCGCCGCAACCGGGTAGTGAACCCGAACCCCCAATACGCGCTGGTCGCGCTGGATGGCCCCTCCGGGGGAATCCTGGCCATGGTCGGGGGGCGTGATTACTCACAGAGCCCTTTTAATAGGGCCACGGATGCCTATCGCCAGCCTGGATCGGCCTTCAAGCCGCTGGTATATGCCAAGGCAATTGAAAATGGCTACTCGCAGGACCGGTTGATTCTGGACGCACCGGTTGTCTACCGACAGGGCGCCACGAATAAGCCCTGGCAACCGCAGAACTATTCCAAAGACTTCAAAGGCGAGATCACCCTGCGCCGGGCCCTGACCCTTTCAAGAAACATTCCCGCGGTACGCTTGATAGACGCTTTGGGGCCGCCGGCAGTCATAGACTTCGCCCGCCGTATAGGTATTCAGGCCCCCCTGCGGTCCAACCTCTCCCTGGCGCTAGGGACCTCGGAAGTAACCCTGCTTGAGTTAACCGCAGCCTATGCGGTCTTTCCAAATGGCGGACACCACATCAAACCATTCGGCGTCACGGCCATTACGGACGCATCCGGCCACATCCTCTGGAAGAACACTCGACAGAAAAACGTGGCCATGCCGCGAGACGCGGCCGCGGTCATGACCGATATGCTCATAGGCGTTGTTCGTGAGGGCACCGGTCGTCAGGCCAAATTTCTAGGTCGTCGTGTGGCGGGTAAAACCGGCACGACCAATGACTATCGGGATGCCCTGTTTGTGGGCTTTTCGCCAACGGTTACCGCGGGTGTCTGGGTCGGCAGGGATGACGGCGGTCCCCTTGGATGGGGAGAAACCGGCGCCAGGGCCGCCCTGCCCATCTGGATTGATTTTTTCCATTCTGTATTTCAAGACGACACGGTGGCCTATTTTGACCATCCGGACAATATCCGGCGCCTCTACCTAAACCCGAAAACGGGTAAAACCGCGGGCGCGGCCTTTCCTGGTGCTGTGCCGGCCCTTTTCCGGGCCACCAATCCGTGAAGATCAAATGCGCACCTTCTAAAAATGGCCCTCTATACCCCAGACTTTTGCCGATGTTCTTTAAACGCCGCTTTTGTTTAGCCGGTGTTTGGTTCCGCCAGGGAAAAATAAGCCCACCCTCAATGACCACTATTGCCGATCTTCGCATGTTGACTTATTCTATAGCATGCAATATAAAAGTATAACACCTTCGGGTGGTTAACAGTTCTATCCGCATTTTTCGGGTGTCTTCTTCAATCTGAAACCGGTCTTTCGATACTGGCGAGACCCTTGGGAAATGCCCAGTTTTGTTTCCGTTCACCCTGGCGCTGAATCATTGCTGCTACAATCCGGTGCGTATAGTGTGGATACACAGGGAATTCGGTGAGCGAACGGAAGCAAGAGGGTGTTCTGACAGGGCCTCCAAGCATTCACGCTGCATGGTGCCTTTATGAAAAAACTATTCAAGTTATCACCCTTTAAGCTATCTATCCTGATCACCATGGCCGGCATTGTAGCGTATATGGCCGGGATTCCCTTTCTGGATCTTATGGAGTTGAAAACCCTCGACCTGCGGTTCCGGTCCCGGGAAAAAGCTCCCGCGTCCCAACAGGTCGTGCTGGCCGTCATTGATGAAAAAAGTATCAATACCGAGGGTAAATGGGTTTGGCCACGATCAAAAATGGCCCGGTTGATCAACAAGCTCTCCGACGCCGGTACGCGCGTGACGGCCTTTGATATCGGTTTTTTGGAACCGGACGACCAGCGCGTCGTCAACGCCATCAGCGCTATCCAATCTGATTTCGGACAGTTGAAACTACAAAATAGCCGGCTGCAGACTTACTTGGAAGAGTTGAAACTCAGATCGGACGAAGACCGTCTCCTGGCGGGAGCTATCGAAAATTCGAAATCAAAAGTCGTCCTGGGCTATTTTTTCCACATGGGCCAGTCAGACCTGTCGCATGTGGATGAGCAGACCATTGAAACCCACCAGGATAACATCGCCCCCGGTGGGTACAAGTTCGTACGCTACGCAAACCCGGAAGCCCAGCAACTCCCCATGATTGAGGCGACCTTACCGCAATCGAACATTGCCCGAATCGCCACGGCCACACCCTATGCCGGCTATTTCAATATGTTTCCAGACCCCGATGGGGTCGTGCGCTGGATTCCGGCTGTGATTAAGTTCCGCGAGCAGCTCTTTGCGCCTCTTTCCATGATGACGGTAAGCGCTTTTTTGGATGAACCCCTCTCCGTGAGAGTCGCCGATTTCGGCGTGGAATCCGTCGACATCGGGACCCAGGGCGTGCCCACCGATGAATTCGGCCGGGTGCTGATCAACTACCACGGACCGGAAAAAACCTTCCCCCACATTTCGATAACCGACATCCTCAATGACGCTGTTCCGGAGGATATGCTGAAAGACAAAATTGTCATGATCGGTGCCACCGCCGTGGGTATCTACGATCTGAGGGTCACGCCCTTTGGGTCGGTATTCCCCGGGCTGGAAATTCACGCCAATGTTGTCAGCAGCGTACTGCAAAACCGGTTCATCATCCACCCCGCGTGGGGGGCCGTGTTTGACCTGATCGCCATCATTGGCGCTGGTTTTCTGCTGGGCTTCGTGCTGGCCCGCACCGGCGTTATCGCCGGTGGCCTTACGGCCTTTTCCCTGGGCACCGTGTTTATCATGTTCTGCCAGTATATGTTCTCCTCCCAGGGAATTGTATTGAACCTAGTTTATCCCGTTACGGTTCTGCTTGTGACATATACAGCAATCACCGGCTATAAATATCTATCCGAAAGTCACCAGAAGAAATTCATCAAGGATGCCTTTTCTTCCTACCTGGCGCCCACGGTAGTCAAACAACTGATCGATTCACCGGAGACCTTGAGCCTGGGAGGGGAAGAGCGCACCATTACGGCATTCTTTTCAGATGTGCAGGGGTTTACCAGCATATCCGAAAAACTCACTCCAAGCGAGTTGGTCGAACTACTGAATGAATTTTTAACGGAGATGACGGACGTTGTCCTGGAGCACGAGGGCACTGTCGATAAATTTGAAGGCGATGCCATTATCGCCTTTTTCGGAGCCCCCAATTACCTGGAAAATCAGGCCGAAGTCGCCTGCATGGCCTGCATCGACATGCAGGCCCGACTTAAGAAAATGCGCGCCCGCTGGCGCGCAGAGGGGCAACCGGAGCTGCACATGCGCATCGGGCTGTGCACCGGCCCGGCCGTTGTCGGCAACATGGGCTCCAAGAGCCGAATGGACTACACCATGATGGGCGACACGGTCAACACCGCCGCCCGCCTAGAGGGCGTCAACAAGGTCTACGGCATCTATACCCTGATCAGCGACTCTACGCGGCATTCGGCCGGCGACAGCATCGTCACCCGCGAAATTGACGCCATCAATGTAATCGGCAAGGCGGTCCCCATAACGGTCTATGAAGTCCTTGGGTATCAGGGCAGTACCGATCCGACCTTGTTGGAGGTGGCCGACGCCTACACCAAGGGCTTGTACGCCTACCGCAATCAGGAATGGAACCGCGCTATCATCCATTTCAACGCTGCCCTGGATATTGACCCGCAGGACGGACCCAGTAAAACGATGCTGGCCAGGTGCAATGACTACAAAAAAACACCACCGCCCAAAGATTGGAATGGTGCGTATTCGATGACCTCAAAATAGAAGGAAGTTAAAATGGGGATATTTAAAAAACATCCGACCCTGGTTCTCGGAGTTTCCATTACCATTCTCTTTCTGGCAATGGCGTTCATGCGGGCCGGATTTCTGGATACCATGGATCTCAAATTGTACGATGTGGGTATGAGCCTGCGTAGCGATCCGGAAAGTGCCAGCAATATCGTTATGGTCGACATTGACGATGACACCATCGAAAAACTGGGCCGGTGGCCCTGGCCCCGAGCTCTGGTGGCCGCGGGTCTGGAAAAGATTGACGCCGGCGGTCCCCGGGTCATTGGATTGAATTTTATCCTCAGTGAACCCGAAAACAATCCCGGTATCGCTGCCATCAGACAGCTTGAAGACATGTTCTCCCAGGAACTGCTGGCCGCAACCGGGGAAAAAGGCCAAATGTTCGTTGAAGCCATGGTCGACATGCAAAATGTACTGGATAATGATGCCGCCCTGGCCGACGCCATTGCGTTTTCGGAAAAGGTCATCCTCCCGGTATTTTTCAGGCCGCCGGTACCGGGTGCCGCCCCGGATCAGGGCCTGTTGGAAGTTCTCTCCGGCAGCAGCATTCCGAATGTCAGTAGCCCGGAAGGGTTCTCCGCACCAATGGCCGGCGATATTATCCTGCCGGTAAAAGTGTTTTTCGATACCGCCATGGGCATTGGACACATCAACCTGGCCTACGACATGGACGGTACTGCCCGGCGCGAACGTCTGCTGTATGACTATAACGGTCAATACATCCCGGCCTATACCCTCCGGTTGGCAGCCGCCTATCTGAACGTACCGCTGAACAAAATGCGCGCCGAGCTGGGCAATACGGTCCAGTTGGGTGGCACGCAAATTCCAATGACGCCGTTTTCCGAACTCCTGGTTAGCTTCAAAGGCCCCACCGGATCCTTTAACCGCTATTCCTACTTTGACGTGCTGAACGATAAAATCCCCCTAAAGGTATTCAAGAACAAACTCGTCATCGTCAGCGCCTCGGCTTCCGGCATCATGAACCCGTTGAGTACGCCGGTGGATGCCAGTATGCCCCTGGGCGAGTTCACTGCCAATACCATCTGGTCCATGCTCAACGGCCAATTCGTCTCCAAGCCGGTATGGGCCGCCCTTGCCGGACTGGTCATGATCGTGGTCGTGGGTCTTATCATCACGTTTCTGCTGCCCCGGCTCAAAGCCATGGTGGCCGGCCTGCTGTTCTGGCTGCTGGTATTTGCTCTGGTGGGCAGTTCGACCTACCTTTTCGTTTTCGAGGGCCTGTGGATCGGCATCACCTATCCCGTCTTGCAGCTCATCTTAGGGTATATCGGTGTTGTCAGCATTAAATACTTCGTTACGGAAACCGGCAAAGAAAAAGTCGAAGGAGAATCGGCGGAAACCAACCGGATGCTGGGGCTAAGCTTTCAGAACCAGGGCATGCTGGATATGGCCTTTGACAAGCTGCGTCGCGTGCCCGTCGATGACGAAGTCAAGGACATCCTCTACAACCTTGCTCTTGATTTTGAAAGAAAACGGCAACTTAGCAAGGCAGCCGCCGTTTTTGAGTATATAGAGGAACATGACGCCAAGTTCAAAGATGTTAAAGAACGTAAAGGGAAACTCATGCAGGCCAGTGAAACCATGGTGTTCGGCGAAGGGCTCGGCGGATCGACCGGTGATGGTCTGCTGGCCACCGGAACCGGCACGAAGCCCACCCTGGGCCGGTATGAAATTCTCAAACAACTCGGCAAGGGGGCTATGGGCATCGTGTACCTGGGCCAGGACCCGCGCATCAACCGCACAACCGCCATCAAGACCTTTCGCTTCGGGGACGATCTGGAGGCGGAAGAGGCCGATAAACTCAAGGAAAAATTCTTCCGTGAAGCGGAAAGTGCCGGAACCCTCTCCCATCCGAATATTGTGACCATCTACGACGCCGGCGACGAGCAGGATTTAGCGTACATTGCTATGGAATTTTTAGAGGGCAGCGACCTCGAGCCATACATCAAAAAAGACAACCTGTTACCCATTCGCCAGGTAATGGACTATTGCGCCGATGTGGCCGACGCGCTTGATTACGCGCATGAAAAGGGCATCGTCCACCGCAACATCAAGCCGGCCAACATCATGCTCATCAAAGGCAACGTCATAAAAATCACAGACTTTGGCATCGCTCGGATTACGGCGACCTCGCAGACGCAAACCGGGGTGGTAAAAGGAACCCCGTTTTACATGTCACCGGAGCAGTTTTCCGGGGAAAAGGTTGACGGCCGTTCGGATATCTTCTCACTCGGCACGATGCTCTATCAGATGCTCACTGGGTCCCTCCCCTTTCAGGGTGACAGCCCCCCTGCGCTCATGCACCAGATCATGAATGTGAAACACAAGAATCCCAGAACCATCAACACCAAGATATTCAAACCCCTGGTTGCGATTATTGACAAAGCCCTTGAAAAAGACCGCGACCAGCGCTACCAGCGTGCCATGCAGATGGCCAACCACCTCCGCACCCTGGGTAAAAAGGTGGATGCCGCCATCGCCCATCGCAAAACCATGGATTCCAGTTAAAGCCATTTCAAATTTTCTCATCGGGCTGTCGGAAAGACCCATCTCACGCAGTGATGTACCATCCGGCAGCGCATTCGGACCTTGTTGAAAAGCTTGACCTTTTCACGCCAATTATATATAAAGAACAGGTTGCAAAAGGTTGCGATGCAGACGACTTTATACTGGATTGACCATCAGAGTCGGGCTTTCTCTATTCGCGTGGGATGAGAGTATTTTCAATGGAGTCCAGGGTAAATGGTTCTAATAGAATCTGCAGGCATAACCGATGTTGGCAGAAAACGACCCCACAACGAGGATTCCCTCTTTATTGATGAAGAACAGCATCTATACGTGGTTGCCGATGGGATGGGCGGCCACGCAGCCGGGGAGGTAGCGAGTAAGCTGGTAGTCGAGACCCTGCGCGACTATATGCAACGTTTTGAGAAGGATGAAGACGCTGAGGCGCTGGAGGACGCCGATGAATCCCTTTCTAAGGAAGCCAACCGGCTGCTTTCTGGCATTCAGCTGGCCAATCGGGGCGTATTTCATGTCGCCTCCAGCAAAGAGAAATTCAAGGGCATGGGTTCCACTGTTTCAGCGGCCTATTTCACCGATGATGCCCTGATTCTGGCCAACGTGGGCGACAGCCCGATTTACGTGATCCATAATGGTTCGATTGAACTGCTGTCCGTGACGCACAATGTCATCTCCGAGCAGATGGCGATTGATCCTGACGCTGCTCAGCAAATCGGCGCCCAGTATCGTAATATGCTCACCCGAGCCATGGGCATTGAAGAAACAGTTTTCCCGGATATAACGGAAATCCCCTATTATCAAGGGGATATGGTAGTAATCAGTTCTGACGGGTTGACCGATCTGGTCGAACCCGAAGAGATTCTGGATATCATTGAAAACGAAAAACCGGAGAAAGCCTGTAGAACCCTGGTGGATATGGCCAATGACCGTGGCGGGCACGACAATATTACGGTCATTACCCTGAAAGTAAAAGCGATCAAACATCAGAGTGGTGGAATCATGGGCGTGATTTCATGGCTGATGTCCCCCTTAAAAAGGTTACTTAACTAAAAAGAGGATTTAAGATGCCGACGCTGACGTTAAAATTCAAAGACAACAAACTCGGTGAATACCCCATTGAGCCTGGGAAGTCCCTGACCATCGGTCGCAAGGAGAGCAATGACATCTCCATTGAGAACCTGGCGGTGTCCGGTCACCATGCGAAAGTAGATGCCGTGGGAGAAGAGTATCTGCTCACCGACTTGAAGAGTAAAAACGGCAGCTTCGTGAACAAGGAACTGGTGACCACGCATTGGCTCAGGCACGGCGACAAGATCATCATCGGCAAGCATTGTCTGGTTTTTGAGTACAATGAAGGCGAAAAACGTCCGCCGGCGGCAGCAGCCGGCACCATGGATCAGACCATGGTCATGGACACGGATAAATACAAGGATATGCTCTCGAAAGCCGCACCGGCCGCCAAGAAAGCCGCCGTCGCCACCGGGGTGCTATCCTACCTGGCCGGCGGTGAAGGTGAAATCGAGCTCACCAAGAAACTTACCAAAATCGGCAAGGCATCCTCGTGCGACATTGTCATCGGCGGTCTGATGATGGGCAAGACCGCCGCCACGATCAGCAAACGCCCCAACGGCTATTCGCTGGCTTTCGTCGAAGGCATGACCAAACCCAAGGTGAACGGTGAAACGGTTAAAGATGCGGTCATGCTCAAAGAGTTCGACAACATCGAGTTCGGGGCCGTCAAGATGCAGTTTTTTATCAAGAGTTGATCATAGACCGCACGATTCCATATTCATTTAGAAAGGCCTGATATTCAGGCCTTTTTTTATTTTGGAAGGTGCGTTTTAAAGGCTCAGGCCACGTATCAACATGCTGAATTATAAGTCGGAAACACCTGAAATATCCGTCATTATTCCCGTGTATAATGCCGCCGGCACCATACGGACGGCACTTACATCAGTTTTCCGACAAACATATGAAAATATACAAATAATCGTTATTAATGACGGTTCCACGGATAACACCCTCAAACAAGTGGAGGCTCTGACTGATCCGCGCCTTGAAATCCATTCTTATCCGAACTGCGGTGTTTGCTCGGCCACAAACAGGGGGATGGAAAAGGCCACCGGCGAATACATCGCCTTCCTGGATGCTGATGATTTCTGGGCTCCCGAAAAATTGGCCAGTCAGTTGAACGCACTCAGGAATCACCCGGAAGCGAGCGTTGTATACAGTCAAGTAAACGCCGTTGACAGTCAGGGAGAATTTCTGTTTCGTTACCCTTTTAGCTTGGCCAGCGGCAATGTCAGCAGCCGGATTATGGAATCCTGTTTCATTGTAAGCGGATCTAATCTTCTAATAAAAAAAGATTGCCTGAAGCACACCGGGTTCTTTAATCCAAGCTTGGTCTGTTTCGGAGATTGGGAGTATGCCATCAGGCTCGCCCGCAGGTACCAGTTTTTAGCCGTACGCGACTATCACATAAACTATCGTTACCAAAACGATTCACTTTCAGCCAATGTCTTCCAAATGGAAAAGGACGGCCTAGCTGTTATCACCGAGCAAGTTGCGCGTCCGTTCCGTTACGAGGCAGAGGCTGCCAGGGCTTTTGTTTACCGGCATCTTACGTTTGTTGCCCTGTTCCGTACCATCGATCCGGGGCGGTGCCGCCTTGCCTTGGGATATCTCGCCGAATCCGCCAGACATTCTCCACGCTCGGTGATTTCAATCGAGTATCTTAGGCTTATTGCGGCCGGCATGTTGTTGGCATGTCTGCCTGGAAATAGCTCCGGTCCATGCTGCCGGTGGTTGCTGAAGACTTATAACTGGTTGAGTAACGTCATGCGTCGGCAGAAATCCCGCTAAAAAGTACTTACGAGAACCATGCCACCGATCACTATCACCCCGGCATAAAAGGTGTTTCGGTAGCCGCTTTGTCAGATCATATGATACCTTCTAGGACATATTTAGGGCGATGGCTCTCATTTAGAATCAGCTTTTATTAATTTGATCAGATCATACCGAATTTCATGAATTTTGATGCCCTATCGCGCGCTACGAAGCAGGAGAGAGAAGTTTCTTATGTACATGTCCGTTATCCTGTTACTCTATGCCTTGCAAACCGACTCCGCCACAGAAGCCGAAGACTGACGGACGGGAAGTCCCCATCATGCCATGTTAACCTTTCCGTGTAAGTGCTGATGTGAGCGATTAGCTCTTGGCGGCTGGCTGTCTGCACGGATCGATCGAAAAGTGCTTTCAGCAGACAGAATTTTGTTAAACTCATGGCTAAAAGCTAATAGCTGACCGCTTAATGCAAGTAGGGGATTTTTCATCGTTCTACTTCACATGATGATAGGATAGTTCAAACGGAACATAGTTTTAAAAGGCACTCTATTTCTGACAGCAGACTGCCGTATAATGCCCGGTTAGATATCTGGTGGGCAGGCGGGAAAGCTTCTCAAAGCGCATCAGATATTTCAGGAAAAGCCTCTTAGTCCCCGATGAGGCGTGGTGTTCCACCCATTTGGCAACCGGAATAGCAAAAACCCGGGGGCAATGCAGCACCGGTTGCATGTCCAGTATTTTGAATCCGGCTTTTTCCAAAGCCCTCTTCAGGGCTCCCGGAGAAAGGGTACGACCATAGTAGAAAGTGGTTACACGCAGTTTCAACAGAAGGTGATTTGATAGTTCCTGGCGTATAGCCAAAACGGGATTGAGAGGGTTATCCATGGTGAGAATCAGTCTGCCGTTAGGTTTAAGAACGCGGTAACATTCGCTCAGGCTGCTGGCAATCTGATCGGTCGAATCGAAATGATCCAGGGTAGAGTTTGAGAATATGGCATCGAATGAATCTCCGGCAAAAGGCAGCTCGCGTATATCCGTGGCAACTACGAACTGGGGCCCACCTGCTCGCCGGGCAGCCTTCAACATTTCCAACGCGATATCCATACCAATGGCTGTCCAGGATGCCGTCCGGGCTGGCAGGTGGATACCGCTGCCCAGCGACTCGTTGTACATATCCGTTTTAAGATACAATCCGGCCTTTTTATCCGGCAGCCACCGAGCCAGCAAGCCGGAGTCGACCGCATCACTGTGCAGTCGCCACAAGCGGCCTGGTTGTGTTTTTTGTTGAATCCGGGACACCTTATCCCAGTAAGCCGGATCAGTTTTCATCTTCTTCCCCTTCTCCACTCCGGCGGCCGCAGGCTATTGATTCCGAAAACTGACACTTCTCCAAGTCCCCCGTAAAACACTACGATGATATGATGACAAAGCAAACTACGGAGAGGATACCATACAATTCCGACCCAAAATTCCGCGACAGGAAAGCTGCCGTAACAACCCCGGTTGGCAAACTCACAGCTGCACCGATGAAGCCCTTGATAGACCCTATGGCAAGTTGGTGTCCATGCTTTTTTACCGCGATTGATTCCATATAAGCACGATTGAATGTTGCGAAAGATCACTTAGCTATAAAAGTCATCGGCAGAGATTTTTGCGATTGCCCCCTTAAAATAGACAGGTGCAATTGCACCGACCAGTGTTTGCGGCAGCAGCCTCAAATGGTGTGTATTTACGATTAATCGCATCAGGTATTCTTTGAGTCCGGGAGAACCTGCCCGTCTTTTCATAGCCTTGAAAGCGTTTTGCGCTACTGCCTCAGCAATTTCAGCACAGGGCAATCGCAACTCCTCTGACAGCCGCAGCAACTGGGAAGTCGCTGAATTGATTTTTGTGTAGATAATAGACTGAATCCTCCGGCCAGGTATCGAAGCAAATTCCATGGTTCCGCCCAGTACACCGCCACAATTCGTTATGAAATGCGGAAGGCACAAAACGCCCTTATCCATCAAATGGCTCTCAGCTTGTGACGTAACCGGAAGATTGGAACCGGCAGAAACAATACCGGCTTGTATGGTGTCAGCATTGCGGCTTCTAATTCGATAATGAATCGAACAGGGGCATAGGATGTCTGCGGGTAAACTTATTAGTTGCTCTGTCGTCAATGGTTCACCATCAGGATATGCCCGAATCGCAGTAGGACCATAATCTTTCAGAAAGCGAACAAAGCGGTCAAGTCGTATCCCACCGGGTTGATATACAGCGCCGCTTGAATTGCCTATCCCAATAACCTTGGCACCCAGGTTCGTCAGAATCATAGCCAGATTACTGCCTACACTACCGAATCCATCAATCACAACTCTGGCGCCGCGCAAAGTTTTTCCTGTGTGCTGCATTGCGGAGGCCGCCCCCGCTGCAACTGAAACAGCTGTGTAATACCCCGAAAGGGAGCTCCGGTAATTGTCCAACTGTTTTTCAACTTTGAGGGACCGCAACATATATTCAATATCCGCATTACTGGTTCCCATATCTCCGGCCGGATTAAAACGGCAATCGAGCAGAAACGACCGGATTTTTCTTCCAAACCTATTTAGCTCATTTAATCGATCGGAATGGGGCGCGTCCGGATCACCTATGATTACGGCTTTAGCACCGCCCTGCGGAATTCCTGAAAAGCCGAACTTCAGCGTCATAGCATGGGCCATCCGGAGAATTTCAGCTTCTGAGATCTCCTTCTGGAATCTTATACCACCCCACGCCTTTCCATTAATCGTTGTATCAATAGCCAAATATCCTCTTGGCGAGGCAACTGATACTAACTTTTTCATACAACTCCCTTTTCGCTGAACCAAACTCATCGCGCCAATTTATTATAAATCAGTCCGATCAATCCCCCGCTGACGAACCCTACGAAAAAACCATAACCAAACCCTATCAGACTACCTACGAATGACACCCGGTACCCCCAGAAAAACTGCCCGAGCAACTGCAGGTGGGGGCCCACCGGATCGCCACCTTTAAGGACCAACCAATTCGTAGCGATGAAGATGAAAACGCCGCAAACGAGCCCTAATGATACCGAAATGACCCTGGTATTTAACCACATGGTCCGGGTCATGAACGCCTTAGCTTGATCTTCCTGGTTTGTCTTTGCTTCTTCCATGATTACCTCAGCAAATCGTTATATACGATCCAGCAGATCTTTAAGTGAATTATATTCAGCTTTTTTGCGAATTTTGAACAGGTAGAATACCAGTAAAAAATTCCGCAGAAGTGCAAAAATCCAGCCGCAGCTGAAACCGGTGGCAAACCCATAGAGAAATCCGACAACGGAGCCTGTTAACGTAACGGTATATCCAGGATAATACTGCGCCAGCAGACTCATCTTGGGCCCCACCACCGGACCGCCCTTGATGACCAGCCAAAAAGTGGCCAGGCTGATGATCAACCCGGCGGTCAGGCCGACAGCCGTACCGAAGGCAAGTTTATCCATATGGGTGAACACCTGCGTGACCATATCTTCCTGATCATTCTCGACATTGAGATCCGCTGTCTTCTCAAGGTATTCGGAGTCCGCATTGACTTGCCACAGGTCGTATTGCATGCCGCGGGTATTGCGGGCGGCCAGTATGCCGCTCTGCATGGAGTGGTCCATGTTGTTGTAGCGGTGGGTACCATTGCGACCAATTGACTGCAGGTTTTCGAAATGGTCTAAATAATCACGAATAATCAAACGGTTGCGCCGGTAGTTCCGGCCATAGACTGGATAAGCTTTCGCCTGTCGGATGACGAGCCCATCGATCACATCGCTGCAGCTGGCAAGGCCCAGTTTTTCAAGTTCCCGGGCTGCCAGGTCAATGAGGGCTTCGTCCGGTTTGCTCCAGGTAGCATCCCCTTCATTGCAAAAATATTCCATCCCGATATTGGTTGCCATCCCAGCACCCGCCATTTCGGGGCTCCAGTTTTTAAAATTCTGAACCCGACCTACCTGTACATCCGGATCGTGAATATAAATCCATTGATCTGAAAACAGGTTGCCTCGATTCAGAATCAGTCCGGCCATCACCAAGGCTCGATAGGTAAGGCTTTGTGCGGCGGCCTGAACCTCCGGTGGCGCCGGCGGATCGAGTGTTTGGATAAGATTGGCAATCGACATGCTTGATATTACTTGTTCCACGGGGACCTCGACTGATGTTTGGCCGTTCTCAACTTGCAATGCCCTGATAAAACCACTTACATGTTTCAGCCCGGTAACCACATGTTCTGTCTGAATGGCCCCGCCCCCTCGGACAATTGCGGTTCCAAAACGATCCCACATCATGCCTGGACCGGCTTTCGGGTAATGAAAGCTATCGATGAGTGTCCTGGCGGATCCGGTGCCAAAAAGGGCCTTGGTGACAATTCCGATCATGGAAAGGCCTCTAATCCGTTGTGCAGCCCAGTCCGCCTGGATGGCACTGCAAGGCAGCCCCCAGACCTTTTCAGTGTATGCTTTGAAAAAAATTCGGAAAAGACGCGAACCGAAGCGATTGGACATCCATAGGTCAAAGGTATCTTCTACGGGGTTGGGAAATAGCTGCGCCTGGAGGTAGCTCACTAAAACCCGTGAACTTTCTACAATTCCCAGGTTTTGGATCGTATTGACCGTACTCAGGGGATAGGCAAAAAAGCGACCATTGTACAGAATGCTGGACTTGCGCTGCACCAACCTGAAATCCGGTCCAAGCATATTCCGCCAAAGTCTATTGATAGTGCTCAATTTTGTGAAAAACCGATGGCCGCCGATGTCAAATCGGCAACCTTGATAGGTAACCGTACGGGCAATCCCGCCAAGATCAGCTCCGGCTTCGATGACCAGCGGTTTAACACCCTGATTAACCAACTCGTAGGCAGCCGCCAGCCCGGCTGGTCCTGCACCAATGACGGTAACGGGGGCGTTATTCATCGTTACCTGCCCCATCATCTATGTTGGTTCTAGTTGTGAGTGACTGCATAATGCTTATACCGCGATAAAATTTATTAGTAATGTCTGAGTGTTATCATTACTGATCTCACCAGGAAGGGTTATATCGGACGATAAAAACCGGGCCGCCGACAGCGGAGGCTTCACCGATATTATATTGACTATTCCAGGTCAATCCTTTATTCTCAGGGAGCGTATATTACCATACGGCCAATGGTACCACCCGCAGCGACCAGGCTGCCGATCACCCGACACGCCATATCGCAAAAACCACAGGAGGCTTTCACCATGCCTACCCACCTGACACGCACCGCTATCAACGGTTTCGTCTTGGTGTTTATTCTCTTTTCCCTGGCCGGCGCTGGCCCGGTCCTGGCGCAGGAGACCAGCGATCCACCCGGGTACAAAGTTAAAAACCAGGAAGCGGTCCAAAAACTGCGCCTGATGAGCAAACAAGAGATCGACAACCTCGATGCCATCATCAGCCAGGCGCTTGAATTGTATTATGACCGCAAGTACACAGCCGCACTACCGGTTTTCCTGGATATTGCCGATAAAGTCGAAACAATGGATATCATGTTCTGGATCGGTACGAGCGCTGCCCGCAGCGGGAAACTGGATCTGGCCAAAGAGCAATACGAAAAAATGCTGCAAATCGACCCTTCCCTTGACCGGGTCAGGCTGGAACTGGCCACGGTCTATTTTGCTATGGGGAAAAACGATGCCGCTCGCAAAGAACTTGAGACGGTTAAAGCCGGCGATCCACCGGCTCAAGTTATGGCCAGCATCCAAAGGCTTGAGAAGGCCATTGAAGAACGTTCCCGCAAATATGCCTGGAACGTTCGGGCGTCCGCCGGCTGGATCTGGGATGATAACATCACTTCCGGGCCGGATGCGGGTGTCTACACCCTGCCCGGTGGATCGACTTTCACCCCGGCCCCCGGTTCCTCTAAAATCCGTGATGATGGCTTTGTAGCCACAGTAACCGGAAACTATCTTTATGATATCGGTGATCCGAAAAGTTTCATGTGGAATACCGGCGCCAATGTTTACAGCAAAACGTATCGTAATTTCGGAGAGTATGACTATTTGGCGGCCAATATCTATACGGGCCCATGGTGGACCAACCGGGATGGAATTGCCAAGGTCCCGTTTAACTACACCACCACATATTACGGGAGCGATCGGCTCTCTTACCTGATGAGTGTTGATCCCAGCTATGAACACTTTTTCTCTCCTCTTTTCAGTCTGCGAGGAGCGTATACGTATAAGGATGAAAGGTACTTTAATGAAAGCCGGGCTGCCGATCTGGACAGTATCTCACACATCATTGAACTGGCTCCAAGCTTCTATTTTCAAAACCGGCGCCACATCCTGACCGCTCGCCTGGGCTATGACCATCATACTGCTAAAAGCCATACATTCAGTTATTATGCGCCTTATGCCGCCTTAAGTTACTTCACGGTTCCCCTTGCGTACCGAGCTTTACCTGGCCTATCAGTGGACCCAGCGGGACTACGCCAAAGCGCAGCCGTTTCCTTACGCCGGACAAATGCGGCTCGACAAACGCCATTACTATACGGCATCTATTAGCCAGCCGTTTTTAAAATATTTTTTCGCGGCCTATGCGTTCGCCTATACCGACAACCAGTCAAGTCTGGATTTGTATACCTGGGATAAAACGACCCATACCATCAGCGTGGGATGCAAGTTCTGATGGTTAGCGGAGGTGTCTTATGAGCAAAATTTATAAACTATCCATCATCGCGGTCTGCGCTACGTTGATCCTGGCGCTGATCTCTGTTCCCCCGGCATCAGCCGCTGCGGCGAATCGGGGCCAGGGCGTCACGCTTGATCAATTGCCGGAAGAATTACGCAACCTGGATATACAAAAAAAGTTCATCCCCGGCCAGGGGGTACCGATTGGCAAAGTTCGGACCATACGCGGACACCTTATTGTGCGCCATGGGAACTCTCCCCAGGCATATTTTGCTGCCCGGGGCGACAGCCTGTACGCCCATGATGAAATTTTCACATTAAGCAGGAGCCGGTGCCGAATCCGGTATACCACCGCCGATATCGTCACCATGGGCGCCAATTCACGGATCCGGGTGGATGAAGTGGTGGACGACCGTAAAAAACGGGTAAAAAGTACCAAAATGAATATGCTGCGCGGCAAGGCCATGTTTTATGTCATGCGATTGTTGAAATATAACAAAGTGGATACCGAAGTGCGTACACCGACTGCGGTCTGCGGTGTAAGGGGTACGAAATTCGGCGTGATCGTTCAAAAAGAGAACGGCCTGCTGTCCATGGGAATGCCTTTGTACCTGGCCGACGCATCCGCAACCCCCTTGAGCGACCTGCTGGCCGACAATGGCGGCGGCAATATTAAGACCACGGTCGTCACCTATGATGGCAACGTCATCGTTTTCTCCACGCGTGATGGCAGCTCCCAGAATGTAGGCACCGGCCAGAGTTTAACCGTTGACACCACCGGGGCTGGCCAGGTGGGGGCAGCCGATCCGACCCTGAGTCAGGGCCTGGACAACGACACAAATCCGGATACGGACACCGGCGGTACCGATGGCGACGATAGTGACGGCGGCGATGGTAATACCGGTGATAATCCCAATGCAGCCGGAGAAGCGGAACAGAACGCCACCAATACGGGGGCGAATGTAACTCAGCAAAACCTGCAGACCGGCCGTCCTGCGAAAAAAATCGGCTATTTTGCAGGCATGTTGACCAAGATTTCGGACTATGGGACCCCGGTACAGGAGCTGGACCACATCTATGTCAGCCCCTCCAGTCATGACCATGAAGGCCCGGGTATTGTAGGCACGGATATAAGTTATAACTTTGACATCATCTCGTTCGATGGTGCACCGGATGTCTCCCCAACCGCAACCCAGGTAGATCCAAAGACGGGGCCGACGCTTACCCCGGGCAGCGGCCTTGGCCCCGAACACCAGGTCAAATATTCCGAACTGGGCTTCAACCAGTTCCTGGAATGGGGCTGGTGGATTGTGGATGTCCCGATGACAGACGGTATGGTCGGCACATGGGTGATCGACAATGCGGGGGTCTACGTCCATGGCGACCCCACACCCTTGGATAATCTGCAGGGCATCACCGGCCATTATGTCGGCACGGCGTGGGGCACCATTTGGAGCAGCGCCGGGACCCCCGGCATCCTCCTTATGAACGGTACCATGTCAGCCGATGTAGCCCTGGGATCCACGGTTCTAAAGAACCTGAATGTTTCCGTATCGGACGGCGGCTCAAATTCCGTAACCATACAACAGCTACCCGGAGATGTAGATTTCGATCCAATGACGGGGACCGCCATCCTTGAACAGGGTACCCATATGAACGTCACGATAAATGCAGAGCCTGCCAACTACGGTTTCGGCAGTGTGGGACTCTTCGGAACAAATGGTGAGGCCATGGGCGGTGTGGTCGGAGCAGAATCAACCTCGTACGGCACAAATGTCGGCTTTGAGGGTACCGAGCAATAGCCGCAGGGTAACAGCCAATCGAACCAAAGGGCACTGGCTTTTGCCAGGGCCCTTTTTTCATCGATTAAGGAAAACCGACAAGGTTTTGATGTCAATCGCCAGTCAAAATCGACACCTGTTGTCAAGGGTGCTTGCCCTGATGCTGATCGTAGGGACTGGCATTCTGGTCTATGGGCAGGTCTATAGTTTTGATTTCGTCTATTTCGACGACAATACATATGTGTTTCAAAATCGACAAGTCCTGCAGGGCCTGAGCATGGATAATCTTTTGTGGGCTTTCACGGCCACCGTTTCCAAACATTGGCATCCGCTGACGTGGTTGTCACACATGTTGGACGTGGAGATTTTTGGTGTCAATCCGGCCGGGCATCACTTGGTAAATCTCGGCCTGCATCTGCTTACCGCCCTGCCGCTGTTTTGGTTTTTGTCCCGAACCACGGCCGATCTCGCTCCGGCGCTGTTCGTTGCTCTGGCGTTCACCCTCCACCCTCTGCATGTGGAGAATGTCGCCTGGGTAGCGGATCGCAAGGACCTGCTCTGCGCTCTTTTCTGGATGGCTGCCTTGCACGCTTACACCGGGTATGCAAGGCAACCGGCCATCTCAAAATATGTCCTGGCCTTGTTTGTGTTCATCCTGGCAACCCTCTCCAAGTCTATGGCCGTCACTCTCCCGCTAATTTTCTTTTTAGTGGATATGTGGCCGCTTAAAAGAGCGACCGGGATTGGAGCGCACGGTTCCGAAATCAAAAAGCAATCCCGCTACGCCGGCGTTGTCAAATTGTTTCTTGAAAAACTGCCCTTTATGGCCGTATCAATAGTAATCGGTCTTATTACAGTGTCCACCATTCAGACCGGGGACTACCACCACACCCCGACATCGCTTCAAGAACTCGACAGATTAGGTCTCGGCCTAAGAGCCTACATCGTATATTTTGGAAAACTCTTTTACCCTGTAGATTTGGTCACACCCTACCCAGTTAACATACACATGCATAGCTGGATGCGTGCCTTTTGCGTGGGTCTGGCAATAGCATTCACGGCTATGGCCACCCGTTTTAGAGAGCGGCATCCCTATCTGCTGGTCGGCTGGTTGTGGTACCTTATCACTCTGCTGCCCGTGGCCGGATTTACCGGGCCGCCGCGTATGGCGAATCGGTATGTTTACATTCCCCTGATCGGTATTTATATCCTACTGGCGTGGGGAGCCGCTGCGGTCTGCAAAAGATGGCCCCGATTGACAAAACCATTCTGGGTTGGGTCTACTTGTCTACTTATTTTTTGGACGGCAAACGCATACCGATTGGCCGGTACCTGGCAGAATACCGAGACACTTTTTCAACACACGCTTAAGGTATACCCGCAATCCTCGGTTCCCCATGTCAACCTCGGTGCTTATTACTTTGCCCGGAATGATCTTGACCAGGCGATCCAGCACCAAAGGGAGGCCGTTCGGTTGGCGCCGCATAAATCCGAATACCTGTATAACTTGGGAATCTCTCTGTTTAATAAAAAGAATTACACCGCGGCCCTGTATCAATTTTCGCAGGCCGTCCATCTGTCTCCTGAATATACTGATGCCATTAGCAGGCAGGGAGTCTGCCTGCTGCATCTCGGTAAACGGGAAGAGGCCCGTCGGGAATTTGAAAAGGTGCTAACCCTCCATCCCGACCATGCCCGTACGATTAACCACCTGGGCCATTATTACGCATTACAGGGGGACCTCGAGGAGGCTGAAAGGCATTTTCTCCGTGCCATATCCATAGACCCAGAGTATGGTGATGCACTAGCCAACTTGGCTGGCACATTGGCTTCTATGGGGGCGTATTCAAAGGCAGAATCCTACTACCGAAAAGCACTGCAGGTCGCCCCCGATGTGGCGGACTATTTTTTCGCCCTGGCAACCCTGCTTGCCTATCAAAACAGGTTCAAAGAGGCAACGCAAACACGCCAGTTGGGGATCGAACTTGAGCCCGGCAACGCCGGACAGCACTATTTCATGGCAGTTGACCTGTATTTTATCGGGGACCTAAAAAATGCACGCGATCATCTGGATAGAGCCAAACAACTGGGGTATGCTGAAGTGGAAAAACTCTTCGAGGAGAAACTGACCAAAAGCCTGAAGTCATCCAAAAGTTCGGCAAAAGGTCCTCAATGAAAGAGAAGTGGACAAACGGGTCGAATTGGGACGATCCCATCCCATCTGTTTCAGTCATTATTCCAGTACATAATGGCGGCAGACCCTTTATTCACTGCCTGGAAGCTATCCTTCGCAGTACGAAAAAACCCGCAGAAATCATTGTGGCCGCCAACGGCTGCCGTGACCGCAGCGTGGAGATTGCCCGGCTATGCGGCGCCCGGGTTTTTGAAACTGACCACGCCATTGGTCCGGCAGCCGCTCGCAACGCAGCGGCCAGACAGGCGCGCGGCGATCTTCTCTTCTTCATTGATGCCGATGTCGCTATCCATCCGCATGCCCTTGACAGGGCGCTCGCTTGTTTTAAAGCCAATCCGGATATCGCGGCTTGCTTCGGGTCCTATGATGATACCCCTTTGGAAAAGAATTTCTTCTCTCAATACAAAAACCTTTTTCACCACTTCATTCACCAGCAGGCCCGGTCACAGGCAACCACTTTCTGGGCCGGGTGCGGCGCTATACGACGCGATGTTTTTGAGAAGATGAACGGATTTGACGAAACCTATCGGCAGCCCGCAATCGAGGATATCGAACTGGGATATCGCTTAACGACCCGCGGATATCTTATCCGCCTTGAGAAAAACCTGCTGGCTACCCACCTGAAACGTTGGACCCTTGGCAGTGTATTAAAAACGGATATCTTCGGGCGGGCCTTACCCTGGGCCCACCTTATCATGCGATCACGTTCGCTGCCGGATGATCTGAACACGAAAAAACGCTACCAGTTAAGCACTCTTTTGGTGGGCCTCTTGGTAGGCCTGCTGACGCTGGTACTGATCACCGGCTGGTCTTTTTGGCCGGCATTGTTGGTTGCCATTGTAATATTGGGGCTTAACATGGATTGGTACCGCTTTGCCCAACAACGAAAAGGTTGGCGTTGGACGACTCTGGCCGTCGCCTGGCACTGGATTTATTATCTTTATAGTGGGGCCGTTTTTGCATATGTAGTCCTCAAGCAACTCCCAAACGTACAAACTGGCCAAGACGGGTAAATGGCGCCAGGCGAATTTAACGAGTTGAGTCGTGCATTCACAATCGCCGTCTGCAAGATGTTCTCCTACGCTAACCCTGATTTATGGTTGGAAAAATACTAATATTTCATGTATATTAATTGAAATTCTATTGGAACGGAAGATCCCGTTAAGCGTAACGAAAAGAGTATTCAGTAATCAAAGTGACTTCATTTGTGACGGCATGATACGGAAAGCTACTATCAAAGACATCCGGGCCATCCACACCCTGCTGCAAATATATGGGGAACGTGGTGAGTTGTTGGCGCGACCGCTGAGTGAATTATATGATCACGTGCGGGATTTTTATGTATATGCCACGCCTGAGGACGGTGTCGTGGGCTGTTGTGCCCTGCAGTTCTGTTGGGAAGACCTGGCTGAAATCCGCAGCCTGGCGGTGCATCCTGATCATCTGGGGAATAAAATTGGCACCCGTCTTGCGGAAACCGCCATTGCCGAAGCGATCGAGTTCAGGGTCGAAAAACTCTTCACCCTCACCTACAAACCGGAATTTTTCAAACCCTTCGAATTCAAACAGGTCGACCGCTCCCTGCTGCCGCTCAAGATCTGGAGCGACTGCATGATCTGTGTCAAATTCCCCGACTGCGATGAAATCGCCATGATGCGCCAACTCTTCTAGAGGCTCTCCACCTTAAAACGGCGAGCCATGGGGATAGGCGGTTACGCCGAGGCTAATGAAGTTCCTTCAGCCTTCAGCCTTCTACCTTCTACCTTTTACCGAACCAGCTTTCCTACGAATAGATCACATTGAGTGGCAGGGGCGGATATTTCCAGACCCCTGGTTTGGGGATGAGATGCTGACCGCCCACGGAGAGCCAGTTCAAATCCGGCTTCAAGTCGCGCAGTTTACCGTCATCCGGCGGCCGGGAGTGATCGGTGTAGGCATAGGTGGCCTGGAAGATGCACAAATCCTTTTTCTTACTCTTGATGGCCACATAATTCTTCCTAAAGGTCCGCGGCCGGATGTTGTGTTCCTGAGCAATCTGGTCGACCTCTTCCCGGGAGAACTCCATGAGAACCATTTTAGACACGCCTCGCTCTGAGATGCGTATCAGTCCCCGGGATTCGCTGGATCCGACGTACACGGTGGAGATGCAAGGGATGCTCTTCAAGTACTGGGCGGCCACGATGGCCGCAGTGCGCCGGCCGCCGACCATCACCGGCACACCGTAATACTCGAAGAACTTCTTTTGAATGTCTTCGGCGTATTTATCCCCATGCTCGTAAAGGTCTTTGGATATGTAGCGCAGACTGGTGGCCAGGCTTTCGGCGGCATCGGCAATGGGCCAATCCACCCGGACATGAAAATGGCTCAACTGGTAATTATCCCGGGCGCGACTGGCCGGGTTGCGCTGAATCAGCAGGGCATAGTCGATGGGTAGCAGTTTTTCGATGAACTTGTTGAAATGAACCGACTCGAGATTTTTCTGGTTCCGGTCGAATTTCTCATTCAGGGGCAACGCCCCGGTATGCATCAGGTTATCTTTGGTGGTTTTGTTGACGTCGAAAAAACGAATGTACTTTTTATGTGCGGCCGGGATGGTGTCTTCTACGAACAGAACCAGAAAGGTGTTCTGGGCGTCATATTCTTTGCCGGGAATCCGGGCGCGGGGTTTGAGTTCGCGCTTTTCGACAAAGGGATATTTTATTTTGCGGCGGATAAAATTATGGTAGGAATCAACCAAGGCATACTGGGTCATGAACTGGTCCAGTTCATCCCTGAGCAGTTCATAATAGGATCGCCTTAACCGGTTTACCTGACTAAGTTCTTCCCGAACGCTCCAGAAAGCCACGTCTCTTCTCCCGTATTCAGTTTCGCTTTAAGGTAGGCCCGAATATCCTGTTTTTTCAAAAAGATAACACTATTGGTTCTAAGCGTCAACCTCAAGAGGGATTCTGTTTATCATTTTTGAGGGATGTGCCCAATGGCGGGAGAGGTGGTTACCTGGTTGCTGAATGATGGCGACTTGGTCGGTGGTGTGGCGCCGTATTTGACAATCACCCGCAAACACGATCATTCCTTCCGGCGTTGGGCTTCTTCAAGGGCCGCCACCGCCGGTAGGGGTTTGCCTTCCATCAACCTTAAAAAGGCGCCCCCGCCTGTGGAAATATACGTGATACGATCGGTCTCACCGGATTTGTGAAGGGCGACATCCGTATCGCCTCCGCCCACAATCGTCATGGCATAGGAATTGGCCACGCTGTGGACCATGGACATGGTACCCCGGCTGAAGGCGTCCATTTCAAAGACGCCCATGGGACCGTTCCACACCACGGTCTTGGCGTCATACAGCACCTCGCTGTAGAGCAGCGCGGTGGCCGGCCCGATATCCAGGGCCATCCATCCTTCCGGTATCTCCTGGGCCGGTACGATTTTTGACTCCGCCCGCTCATCGAGTTTACTGGCAACCACAAAATCAATCGGCAAGTAAAAGTGAATGCCTCTGTCAGCCGCCGCTTGCATAATATCGGTGGCATTGCCCATCAATTCGGCTTCCACCCGTGAGGCCCCCATAGCAAGGCCACGGCTTTTTAAAAAGGTATTGGCCATGGCCCCGCCCACGATGATCTTGTCCACGTTCTGCAACATGTTCTCCAGAGCTCCCAACTTGCTGGAAACCTTGGCGCCGCCCACAATTGCGACCAGGGGACGTTGCGGATCGGCCATGGCCCTGCGAAAATAATCGAGTTCTGTTTGCAACAGGAATCCGGCCACGCACACCGGTGCAAAACGAGTAACGGCATGCACGGATGCATTCGCCCGGTGTGAAACTGCAAAGGCGTCGTTGATATAAACATCGCAAAGCTCGGCCAGGTTCCGGGCAAACCCGTCATCGTTGGCTTGCTCGGCGGAATGAAACCGGAGGTTTTCAAGCAGGAGCACATCCCCGTCGCCCAGACTGTCGACCAGGGCGGATACATCCGGACCGATGCAATCCGGCGCCATGCGGACATCTTTTTCAATAAGGCGTCCCAGCCGTTTGGCGACCGGCGCCAGGCTCATCTCCGGCACCACCTGCCCCTTGGGCCGACCGAGATGCGAGGCAAGAATAACTTTAGCACGGTGGTCAAGGGCATATTGAATCGTCGGCAAAACCGACCGTATCCGGGTGTCATCGGTAATATTCTGGTGTTCATCAAGGGGAACATTGAAATCCACCCTGATGAAAACCCGGAGACCGGCCAGGCTGATATCCTTTATTGTTTTCATAGCGCCTCCCGGCTAGAAGTTCTCTCAAAGAACGGGTTTTTTGAAAAAGGTGCGGCGGGTGCTATATTCGAACCGGAGTAATATTAAGGTATTTAGCGCCCAACGAAGTCTATCGGCCGTAACCTGAGCCGACGCTAAAGATTGAGCCAAACAGATTTTACAGAATTGGCTTCTATTCTTTTTTCTTTCTTTGCTTGTGTAGCGCTTTTTTTCGTGACCAGCGGCCAAAAAATCCGACCATGCCGGCCTCATAAGCCCGCTCCAATTTCTCTTCACGGACAGACAGGCCCTCGGCCCCTTCCATGGCACTGCGCAGGCACCTGGTTTTATAAAGGCAGACCAGGCAGGCTTCGGGTGTATGCCTGAGCCCGTCCTCTCCTTTAGGAAAGACTTCTTCTAATTTAGCGAAGCAATAAGGCAGTTTTTCTTCAGTGTCGATCATATCGATTCAGTTTGGTAGCGGGTATCGAGTTCCCGGTTCAGGCGCGCCATATACCCCTCATCGGCAAAGCTGTAGTAACGATTGGCCCCGATGATGATGTGTTCATGAACGGTAATACCCATCACTCGGCAGGCGAATACCAGCTGGCGGGTAATCTCCACATCTTCGGGTGACGGGTCCGGTTCACCGGAAGGGTGGTTGTGGGCAAATATCAAGGCCGCGGCATTTTTTTCGAGAGCCGCTTTGACCACTTCCCGTGGGTAAACCGCACTGGCCGTCAGGGTTCCGGCGAACAGGGTCTGAACGTCAAGGATCCTGTTTTTGGCATCCAGGAACACGACCTTAAAGCACTCCCGGGTTTTGTCTCGTAGGCTGTGATACAGAAAATCGAACAACTCACGGGAATTATTGACTGCGGTCCGGCCGAGTACCTTTTCTTTCAGATACCTTTCCGCAACCGCTTTTACCAGCCGAATCCCCAGCATGTTCCGAGGCCCTATCCCGGGCACCTTTACCAGGGTCTCGGCCGAGGCTTCCATAACCGCCTGCAAGGAACCAAACTGCTCCAAAGCCGCCTTGGCGCTTGCCTTGCAATCCTTGCGCGGGGTTGCCAGGGTTAACAACAGCTCGATCACTTCATAGTCGTGAAAGCCCTGCAAGCCTCCGGACAGAAATCTCTCCCGCAGCCGGCCGCGATGGCCGGCGCCTCTGTGAGACGTTTTATCATTCATATACTAAGTTCAAGGTTCCCAGGATTCAAGGGGGCCAGATTTAAAATCACACAGACCGCATGAATGCTTGGATCGTTTCAACAACGGTGCAGAAAATAATGGTGCGGTTGCTACTGGTTCACGTCCAACTCGTGCTTCAAATCCCTTGTCATCAACTGGCCCAGCACCTCCATGGGATTGAGATCGTTGTAAAGAATATCGTAAATGCCATGGGAGATGGGCATGTCCACGCCTAGCTTCCGGGACAAATTATAGACAGACTTGGCTGTTTTGACGCCCTCGGCCACCATGTGCATCTCATCCAGGATCTGCTTGAGGGTGGCGCCTCGGCCGATTTTTTTGCCCACCGTATGGTTGCGGCTCAAGTCGCCGGTACAGGTCAGGATCAGGTCGCCCACGCCGGAAGGGCCGGCAAAGGTCCCGAATTTAGCCCCCAGCTCCAATCCCAGGCGTCGAATCTCAGCCAGTCCCCGGGTAATCAAGGCCGCGCGGGTATTGAGCCCGAGTCCGAGACCATCTATCATCCCGGCCGCAATGGCGATGATATTCTTGACCGCCCCGCCCAGTTCCGCTCCGATCACATCCGTGCTGGTATACACACGAAAATAGGGGCATGAAAATACGGCCTGGACAGCCTCGGCCACATCCAGATCGGTTGCCGCCGCGGTAACGACAGTCGGCACCTTCCGAGCGACCTCTTTAGCAAAACTGGGCCCGGTCAGCACCGTCAAGTTGCGGGCGGGGACGTTGGACAGGGTTTGCGCCAAGATACCGGTCATGGTCAGGTGCGTAACATTCTCAATCCCCTTTGAAGCTGATACCAAAATTGTATCGGCCGGCAGATAGTCCGCCATCTTCTCGGTGGTTTCCCGCATGACATGGGAGGGCACCACAATCAGGACAAGATCCTTATTGCTGACCACGGTTTTGATGTCGTTGGTCGGCACCAGGTTCGCGTTCAAACGAACCCCGGGCAGAAACATGCGATTTTCGCGGGTGGCCTCCATTTCGGCCTTCACTTCAGGTTCGAAGACCCAGTGATCTATCCGATAGCCTTTCAGCGCCAAGAGATTGGCCAGGGCGGTTCCCCAGCTCCCGGCGCCCACCACTCCGATTTTCAGCTTATCGACCTCCATCGCGTTATTCATCTTCCGACAGTTCCTGTTCTTCCTTTTCAGCCAAACGCGCCGCTCCGGCTACGTGTTCGCCAGCATTCATTCCAATCAGCTTGACGCCCTGAGTGTTCCGGCTGATGACAGAGATCCCCCTTATGGGCATCCTGATCAACATCCCGGAATCGGTCATCAACATGAGATCATCATCTTCCTCTACCAGCAGGATCGCAACAACCTGGCCATTGCGTTCATTTGTCTTGATGGTAATGACGCCTTTGCCGCCCCGCTTCTGGACTGGGTATTCGTCAATCAGGGTCCGCTTACCGAACCCGTTTTCAGTGACCGCAAAGAGGGTCTGGCCGTGACTCAGCACCTCCATCCCCACAATCCGGTCCTCAGGATTAAGCCGAATACCGCGGACTCCGCGCGAAACGCGTCCCGATGCCCGAATTTCCGATTCATGAAACCGGATGGACTTGCCACCGGCCGATCCCAGAAAGACGTTGAAGGTGCCGTCGGTAATCCGGGCTGCAATGAGTTCGTCGCCGGGCACCAGATCCAGGGCGATGATGCCGCCCGTTCGAGGCCGGCTGTAAGCCATGACGTCCGTTTTCTTTACGAGCCCGTTCCGGGTCGCCATAAGAATAAAGGCGCCGGGCACGAACTCGGCAACGGCCAAGACCGTGGTTAGTTCTTCGTCAGAGGCAAGATCAAGTAGGTTTACCACCGCTTTACCTTTGCTCATCCGGCCAGCCCGGGGCAGTTCATAGACTTTGCGCCAGTAGACCCTGCCCAGATTGGTAAAAAAGAGAAAAGTGTGGTGCGTGGAAGCCACAAACAGGTGTTTGACGAAATCTTCTTCCTTGGTCCCCATGGCGGTCTTACCGCGACCGCCGCGATGCTGGCTCTGGTAAAGGGTGATGGGATTGCGCTTGATGTATCCGCCGCTGGATATGGTAACCACCATATCTTCTTCGACAATCATGTCCTCAAGGGTGATTTCCCGCGTGGATTCCACAATTTCCGACCGGCGGACATCCCCGAACTCAGCCTGCAGGTCGGTGAGTTCATCCTTGATAATGTTCAAAACCAACTGTTCACTGGCCAGAATCTCCTTGAACCGGGAGATCGCTTTTAGGGTATCATGGTATTCGGCAATGATTTTATCACGTTCCAGGCCAGTCAAGCGTTGCAGTCGCATGTCCAGAACCGCCTGGGCCTGGATATCGGTCAATTCAAACCGTTGGATCAGACGGGATTTGGCCTCACCGGGCGATGTTGATTTGCGGATCAGAGCCACCACATCATCTAGATTGTCCAGAGCGATCTTGAGCCCTTCGAGAATGTGGGCCCTGGCTTCCGCCTTGATGAGATCAAAACGGGTGCGCCGTAGCACGATCTCTTTGCGATGGCCGATAAAATGCTCCAGTATCTGTTTCAGGGACAGCAGTTCCGGGCGGTTGTCAACAACCGCCAGGAAAATGATACCGAAACTGTTCTCCATCTGGGTGTGCTTGTAGAGCTGATTGATAACGACTTCGGCCATGTGGTCCCTTTTGATACCGATGGCAATCCGCATGCCGTCACGATCCGATTCATCCCGGATAAAACCAACCCCTTCGATCTGTTTGTGACGAATCATCCCGGCGATCTTCTCTATCAACCGGGCCTTGTTGACCTGGTAGGGCAGTTCGGTTACCACCACGGTTTCGCGCTGGGTGCGTTTGTCCACTTCCACATTCACCCGGGCTCGCACCCGGATAATACCGCGGCCGGTTTTATAAGCCTCGAGAATGCCATTCTTGCCGTAGATGATCCCTGCCGTGGGGAAGTCCGGTCCGGGAAGGTGCTCCAGCAACTCTTGCCAGGTGATATCAGGATTGTCGATGACCGCTTTGATGGCGCCGATGGTTTCGGAAAGGTTGTGCGGGGGGATGTTCGTTGCCATCCCAACCGCGATCCCGGAGGAACCGTTAACCAGCAGGGAGGGAATTTTGGCCGGCAGGACGGATGGTTCGAGAAGGGACTCATCGTAGTTGGGTGCAAAATCGACGGTCTCCTTGTCCAAATCGGCCATCATTTCGTGGGCAAGTTTGTGCATGCGGATCTCGGTGTAACGCATGGCCGCCGGGGGATCGCCGTCCACGCTGCCGAAGTTGCCCTGCCCGTTCACCATCGGGTAGCGCAAGGAGAAGTCCTGCGCCATTCTGACAATGGTGTCGTAGACCGCACTGTCACCGTGGGGGTGGTATTTACCAATGACATCACCCACAATCCGGGCCGATTTTTTATACGGTTTGTTCCAGTCGTTTTTCAACTCACGCATGGCGTATAACACGCGCCGATGCACCGGCTTCAGACCGTCCCGCACATCCGGCAGAGCCCGGCCAATGATGACGCTCATGGCATAATCGAGATAAGATTTCTTCATCTCTTTCTCGATGCTGATACCTGGAGTTTCAACAGCTTCGGTCATTATTACACCTTATCAATCTAATGTTCACAGTAAACAAAACCGTCCGGCAGTCCTACTGCGCTGCCGGCTCACGTTGTATGGTTAGGGTGATGTCGGCGGCAACTCCTCCGCAGCAGGATCAAATAATTTCTGATAGTTCGCGTGATAGATATCGGTCAGGGTTAAAAAGGCCGTGATAATGAGGGGACCGTAAATGATCCCGAGTATGCCGAAAAGCTTTAACCCTCCCATGATGGAAAGAAATACCAGCAGGGTATGCATTTTAACCCTATGGCCCACGATTTTGGGTTTGAAAAGATATTCAATCCCACCGGACAGTATCACATAAAAAATAATAAAAAATATACCGCCCCCGACATTGCCTTTCAGAAACAGATAAATGGCTGTCGGGATAAAAACCAGACCAATCCCCAGGATGGGTAAAAAAGCCAGTAACCCCATGATAACACCCCATAAGAAGGGCGAATTCAGGTTAAAAAGATAGAAGCCCCCCCCCCCGATTACCCCCTGGATGAGACCGCAAAGGCCGTTGCCGATAAGCACCGCTCCGGCCATATCCTTGAATTTAAGAATCAGCTTTTCATCCTGATCATCGGGCAGGGGCGAAAGATCCACGATGAAGGCGATGAGTCGATCCCCATCGATCAGGAGGTAAAAAATGATGAGCAGCATGAAAAAGAAATAGACCAGAAAATTGAGAATATTGGAGGCAATCGCTTGCGCCTGCTGGTAAAGAAAAAGCCCGACGACTTTGCCCGTCTCCGACAAGGCCCGGTTCAATTCATCGCCGGTAATCTGGTAATCGAACCCGGAAAGGAGTTGATTGGCCTTGTCCAGTACCTGGCTGCCGGCCAGCAGAGATTTGACCTGCTCGCTGATCACGGCATTACGGCCCATCTGGTAAAGCCCGTAGGCTTCACTGGCCAGTGTGGTTACAAAAAATACAATGGGAATGAACAGGACGATAAAAATCAGACAGCAGGTTGCAAACGAGGCAACTCCCGGGCGGGCGTTGCGGCACAGGAATAAATAAAACGGTTTGAATAAGCCGGTTACGACCGCGGCCAGGATCAGGACGGAAACGAACGGCATCAGCAAGCGGCCCAGCAGGTAAATCGAGACCAGGAACAGGGCCAAGAAAAACCAGATGATCGCATTTCTGGAAGTTCCGCTTAGCATGTTACCTCCAAATAGCGTTGTGGCGGGCAAAGGCTGTTTTTAATGATCGCCGTCTTGAAAATAACAGTGGCACCGGTTTCCATGCCGCGGGAACCGATGCCACGGTGTTCATGCGAAAGGATACGTGCAAGCTGCGGGGCAGGTGGATTACTTGCTGACAAGCGCGCCGGCAAAAATGTACAGGATCACCTCATAGACAGCAACGGCGGTATAATCTCCGTGGGTCAGAGCATAGAGAATACCGCCACCAATGATGGCCGGTACCATAAAAAAAACCAGGGTTCCCAATCTCCTGCTAACTGTCATTGTTCACCTCATCAGAGTAAGTTGCACTTCGGCTGACTGCCGCATTTTGCACCTGCTGCCGAGGCCCGAGACCGGGCTTGCGACACGCTTTTTAAACTGGCGAATACTATCAGTAACCGCTCAGGATGTAAAGAAAAAAACGGTCTTTTCCCGGCTAACGTTCAATGATCATGGCCATCCCCATACCGCCGCCGATACACATGGTTATGAGACCGGAATTATAGCCTTTTCTCTTCATCTGATACATGCCGGAAACCATCTGGCGCGCCCCGGTCGCCCCAATGGGATGGCCCAGCGAAATTCCGCTCCCCAATTCGTTCGGTTTGTCCGTGGCAATATCCAGTTCGCGCATACAGCCAATGGCCTGGGCGGCGAAAGCTTCATTGAGTTCGATCAGGTCCAGATCAGCCACGGTCATCGCGGCGCGCTGCAAGGCCTTGCGAACTGCCGGTACCGGTCCGAGTCCCATGTAGGCCGGATCGAGACCGCCAGAGGCAAATGCGCGAATATTGACGATCGGCTCGAGCCCCAATTCAGCCGCTTTGTCGGCACTCATCACCAGGACCGCGGCGGCACCATCGTTGATTCCAGAGGCATTTCCAGCGGTTACACTGCCATCTTTCTTGAAGGCCGGGCGTAGCTTACCCATTTTTTCCAAGGTGGTTTCCATGGGTCTTTCATCGGTAGCGAACAAGATATCACCCTTGCGGGACTTGATGGTGACCGGCACGATTTCCTTGGCGAACGTACCATCCTGGATCGCCGCCATGGCCCGGTTATGGCTGAGGACACCCAATTCATCCTGCTCCTGGCGGCTGATGTCATACATTGCGGCGATGTTTTCGGCCGTCACCCCCATGTGATAGCCGTAGACAATTTCATAGAGGCCGTCAAACACCATCAAATCATAGATATCGCCTACCCCGGTCAGTTCCATGCGGTGCCCCCAGCGGGCTTTGGGCAAGGCCATCGGCACCATGCTCATGTTTTCCTGACCACCGGCCAGGATCACATCTGCCTGACCGCACATAATAGACGCCGCGGCCAGGGCAATAGCCTTGAGCCCGGAACCGCAAACCTTGTTAATGGTGAACGCCGGCGTTTCCTTGGATATACCGGCCCTGATCATCGCCTGGCGGGCGGGGTTCTGTCCCTGATTGGCCTGCAGCACGTTGCCCATGATCACCTCATCGAGTGCCACCGGGGTGGCCGCCTCATCATAATCATAGGCAGTTTGCTCCAACTCGATACGTCCCTGGTCTGTCAACTTGGCGGGAGCCAGTTCATCGTTATCGGCGGGCGGCACCGGCCGCAAGTTGAGTTTTTTCAGGAGATCTTTCATGACAAGGGCCCCGAGGTCCACTACCGGCACCGTCTTGAGGGAACCGCCGAAATTACCGACCGCGGTTCGGGATCCGCCAACAATTACAACCTCTTTCATTATACTTCCTCCTTATTGAAAAACCTGGGAAAATGTCTTACGTTCATCTCGGGAAGCCGGCTAAAAATCAATTTTGGTTCAAGGCCAAGGCGGCCGTCAGGTTCATACCGGAAGAATACAGTGGGTATTTCGGGGATTTGAACCGAGCGGCCAACGTCGGGATTGGGCCAAAAGGCTTTTTAACGACAGCTTCCAAACAAGTGCTTGGAGCCTTAGCATTTTAACCGCTGCAGGTCAATGGTGGTCGCACATGTGTCTGATCCTTCTGGCGTATAACAGCTTCCCGGATTATAAGCTACTGCTGGCGGCCAACCGGGACGAATTCTATGAACGGCCTACAGCTCCGCTGGAAATCTGGGCGGACAACCCACGAATCGCCGCCGGACGTGACCTGCGCGGCGGCGGCACCTGGATGGGGGTAAGCCCGGACGGGCGCCTGGCGGCGCTCACCAACTACCGGGATCCGCTGGATATCAAACCGAACGCCCCAACCCGGGGTACCCTCATAACCGACTTTCTGTCCGCGCGCACACCGGCTTGTGAATACCTGGAAAATCTGCGCCGATCAGCCGACGCATACAACGGCTTCAACCTGGTTGTTTATGATGGGGAAGAGCTCTGGTTTTTTTCCAATCGCGCGAGGGCAAGGTCAAATCGATACGACCCGGCTGGCACGGGCTGAGCAACCATTTGCTGGATACACCCTGGCCCAAGGTCGAACGAGGGGTGGCGCTTTTTAAAACTGCCGTGGCAGGCGGCGCCCCGTCCCCGGAAGCAGTCTTCAACGTATTGGGCGATCGCACGCAGCCACCGGACGAACAGTTGCCGGAAACCGGTGTGGGCCTCGAGTGGGAGCGCATCCTGGCGCCCCTATACATTAAAAGTGCGGTCTACGGAACGCGCTGTTCTTCTCTGGTAACCATCGACCACAGCGGGCGCCTCGATTTTTATGAACGCACCCACGGCCGCCGGAACGATCCAGCCGGACCGGCCCCGACCCGCCGCATTACTTTTCAGACAAACGCGGACAACGGTTGAAAGAGCTTGGTTACCCTTCTCTCAGGGCGTCCATAATTTCCTCTAAAATGTCGTCGACACTGTCATACGGCACCTGGCAGGTGCCCACTTGCTTATGTCCGCCGCCGCCGTAACTGAGCACCAGGGCGCCCACATCTACCTGGGAGCTGCGATTGATGGTGGAGTGCCCGATGGAAATCATGGCAAACGCTTTGTTTTTGCCGTCGACCACTCGCACGGAAATGTTCTGCTGCGGAAAGAGGACATACTCCATAAATCGATTCCCGGTGGGAATCGGGTCCACGCCCCGTAGGTCGAGTAGAATAATATCCCCGTCGACCTGGACGTTTTCTTCTAGGAATTTCTTATAGACATCGGTTTGAGCCTGGTAATAATCGACCCGTTCCACGATATCGGGAAGCTGCATGATCTCTTCAATATCCTTGGTGCGTATCAGTTCGGGCAAAACATGCATCAACTCAAAATTGGACATCCGGAAATCCTGGTGGTACCCAAGGCCCGTGCGGGGGTCGGCCATAAACGCCAACATCATCCACCCACGTGGATCCAATATGTCGGCTTCGGTAAACTGCGCCGCATCCGCAATATCCACGATCATCAACAGCTCGTCAAACCGTTCCAGTTTGGCCGCGTGGGCCTCATCCTGGCTGTAATAGTTTGCAATCACCCGGGCGGCACTGGGCTCCGGTTGACTGGCGCCGTTAAAACTGCCCCCCAGACGCATACGCTCGTCTTCACTGGAGTGATGATCGAACCACAGGCCGCAGCCCTCGGCGAAAGGGACATTGGCCAGGACATCGTTTTCATTCACCGGCACTTTCTCATCCTGAACATCCTTGGGATGTACATAGAGGATTTCGTCAACAATACCGAGCTCCTCAAGCAATACCGCGCATACCAGGCCGTCAAAATCGGAACGTGTGATCAAGCGCATGTCGCCCTCCTGTAGGAAAGGTGATGGATCGGAATGACCCGATGGATGCTATGCTGTTTTTCATTCGTTTTCCAAGTTTTGGGTAGTATAGGGCTCAAGGATTCAAGGGGACAAGGATTTATTGTCAGGGCTCGTGTTGTTTATTCATGCGCCTAACAAGTATCTTTTCCCTCTCTGCAGTATCCGTCAAGTTCCATTTTGAGCTTTGGGTTTTCACTGGAACCCGGGGCCCCGGGGCCCCTTGATCCCATATACACAAACGCAATTGTTGGAAATGAAAGGCCCCTTTATTGCTCTGGGTCCCTTTTTTGCACTGATTTTTTTATTATTTGTCGCCATTTTTCCAAGCGTTTCTTTACTGTCTTTTCAAAACCCCGGTCGGTCGGCTGATAAAAGCGGGTGCCTTCAAGCTGTTCCGGCAGATAGGTCTGGTCGACCACTGCTTCCTGATAATCGTGGGCGTACTTGTAGTCCCGGCCGTAGCCCAATTCTTTCATTAACCCGGTGGGCGCATTACGGATATGCAGGGGCACCGGCAGGGCCCCGGTATCGGCAACGGTTTTCTGGGCAGTTTTATGAGCCCGATAAAGACTGTTGCTCTTGGGAGCGGTCGCCAGATAGGCCGCTGCCTGAATGAGGGCCAGGTCCCCTTCGGGATGCCCCAGAAACCGGAAGGCCTCCATGGCATTCATGGTGATCGTCAACGCAAATGGATCGGCATTGCCCACGTCCTCGGAGGCAAACCGCACCATGCGCCGGGCAACATAGAAAGGGTCTTCCCCGGCTTCGAGCATGCGCGTCAGCCAATAGATGGCCGCATCAGGATCACTGCCCCGCAGGCTTTTGTGCAGGGCTGAAATGAGGTTGTAGTGCTGCTCTCCAGATTTGTCGTAGAGCAGGGCCTTTTTTTGCAGGGCTTTTTCCACCATCTCCAGCGTAACCAGGTGCTTGTCCGGGTCCTGTTCCGCTGCCCGTTTGGCGAGTATGCTGCCAACGATCTCCAGGGCATTCAAGCCCACCCTTACATCGCCGTCCGCAATGGCCACCAGATGTTCCTTGGCCTCCGGTTCAAGCCGCACATCCAGAGTGCCGAACCCATTTTCCCTGTCGGCCAGGGCCCGATCGATCACGATGCGCATATCGTCTGCGGCCAGCGCATCCAGGGTCACCACCCGGCAGCGGGACAACAGGGCGGGTATGACTTCAAACGACGGATTTTCGGTGGTCGCCCCGATCAGGGTAATGAGGCCATTTTCAACATGTTGCAAGAAAGCATCCTGCTGGGCTTTATTGAAGCGGTGGATTTCATCCACGAACAATATGGTGCGCCGGTGATGCAGGTTCAACTGGGTCTGGGCAGAGCTGATCACCGCCCGGATATCCTTAACACCGGAAAGGACAGCTGAAAATTCAACGAAATAGGAATCGGTTTCGGTGGCCACGATGCGGGCCAGGGTGGTTTTACCGCATCCGGGCGGTCCCCAGAGAATCATGGAGAAGATACGGTCATCCTCAATGGCACTGCGAATCAGGGTCCCCGGCCCGGTAACCCGCTCCTGGCCGACCACCGCATCGAGGGTTTGCGGCCGCATCCGTTCCGCCAGGGGTCTGGTGGGGGCGGTGGCTTTCCGGGAACTGTATTCGAAAAGATCCATTATTTACTTTTCCGGCCCTTTTTCGAGCGCCGGTCAGCCTTCTTTTTACGGCTCCCGAAATCAATGGCCCCCGTACGTTGACGGAACATCACTTTTACCGGGGTGATGTCCAGCCCGGCGCCTTCTCTGATCTGGTTGGTCAGATAGCGACGGTACGAAAAGTGGACTGCTTCGGGATAGTTTACAAATAACACGAACGTCGGCGGTTTGGTCACCACCTGGGTAGCGAAATAAAATTTGAGCCGTTTGCCCTTGTGCAGCGAAGGCTCATTGCGCTGGACCGCCCGTTCTATAATTTTGTTCAAGGGCCCGGTACTGATACGCGTGGCGTATTGCGCATAGACGGCATCCACCAGCTTGAAGATCCGGTTGAGGCGCTGCCCCGTAACGGCCGAAATGGTGACGGCCGGGGCAAATTGGAGAAACTTGGCTTCCATGCGCAGGCGCTCATAATAGCGCTTGACCGTGCTGTTGTCTTTCTCGACCAGGTCCCATTTGTTCAGCAAGAACACGCAACCGCAACCCCGGTCGTGGGCGTAACCAGCCACGCTGATATCCTGGTCGGTAATGCCCTCTTCGGCATCGATGACAATCAGGGCCACGTCGCAGCGGTCCAAACTTCTGAGCGCTTTGATAATGGAAAATTTTTCTATTTTCTTGGATACCTTGCCTTTACGCCGGATGCCGGCGGTGTCGATAAGCAAGTATGGTTTACCGTCAAACCGGCACACACTGTCAATGGCGTCACGGGTTGTGCCGGGCACATCACTGACGACGAGTCGATCTTCGCCCAAAAGCCGGTTGATCAGTGACGACTTACCGGCGTTGGGTCTCCCGGCTACGGCCACCTTGACCATATCGGCCGCTTCCGGTGACGCCTGGGCAGGGAAGGTCGCCACCAGAGCATCCAGAAAATCAGGCACCCCATATTTATGCTCAGCAGAAAGCGGATACAATTTTTCTACTCCCAGGGAGTAAAATTCAAACAGGTTTTCTTCCTGCTCAACGCTGTCTATTTTATTGACGGTATAAAAAACAGGCTTTGCAACGGTTCTGAGAATATGGGCCATTTCACGATCGTAGGGTGAGATCCCGCCTTTGCCGTCCAGAACGAAAATGACCGCATCCGCGTCTTCGATCGCTTGGAGGACCTGCTCCCTTATTTTGAGAGCAAATGCGTCTTCATCCAGTTCCACAAACCCGCCGGTATCAACCAGTGTGAATTCTACCTCGTTCCAACTGGCATCCCTATAATGCCGGTCCCTTGTGACCCCCGGCGCATCGCCGACCAGTGCCTCTCTGGTTCGGGTAATGCGATTAAAAAGAGTGGATTTGCCGACATTGGGTCTGCCGACGATGGCTATTATCGGTTTCATGTATACTTATCCGGCCCTGATGATGCATGCGACGTTTTACGAAGTCATCAATGATCTCTACAGTTCAATCATCTGTGTGGTTAGTTCAATCTTGTTTCCAATCAACCCAATTGTGTCAAGTCTGGTATGTTTCCCGTGGGGGGGCAGGGGCACAATCCGCCTTCCAACGTATCCGTCAGTATCCTGACAGGCAGATGGCTTCTATTAGAACCTAGCTCAAAAAAGTCTTTTGGCCCAAACTCGGTGTTGGGTGCTAAATTCAAATCCTCGAAATACTACAGTATTCCTCCGGTTCGAATGTAGCGCCCGCCTTGACCTTGAACCAAAATCCGTTTTTTGAGATTGGTTCTAGTCGAGAATCTGGCTGAGAAAAAGTTTTGTTCGATCGTGTTGCGGGTTGTCGAAAAATTCAACGGGCGTATTGCTCTCGACAATTTTCCCATAATCCATGAACATAACCCGGTGCGCAACGCTTTTTGCGAATCCCATCTCATGGGAAACAACCAACATGGTCATGCCTTCCTGAGCAAGACTGATCATAACATCCAGAACCTCTTTGACCATCTCCGGGTCAAGTGCGGATGTAGGCTCGTCAAAGAGCATGACATTTGGTTTCATGCAGAGGCTTCTGGCAATGGCAACCCGCTGTTGCTGGCCGCCGGAGAGTTGACCGGGATACTTTTGGGCCTGCTCGGCAATATGCACTTTCTCAAGGTAGTACATGGCCGTCTCTTCGGCTTCTTTTTTAGGCGTTTTCCTGACCCATATCGGCCCCAGGGTCAGATTCTCAACAATGGTTAGATGCGGAAACAGGTTGAAATGCTGGAACACCATACCCACTTCCGCCCGTATTTTTTCAATGTTTTTTAAATCGTTGGTCAGTTCGGTGCCATCGACAATGATCTTGCCGCGCTGGTGTTCCTCAAGTCTGTTAATACATCTGATCAATGTGGATTTTCCAGAACCGGACGGCCCGCAGATAACAATGCGCTCACCCCTGGCGACTTCAAGGTTTATGTCCTGTAAAACATGAAAGTCTCCAAACCATTTATGCATATCGATGATTTCAATGATCGGCGCCTCACCGGCTGCGGCGTGGGTGTTTTCCGAATTTTCCTGATTCATGGCCTGCTCTCTTTATTGCGTGTTTTACGTCTCAGGAGTTAGGTTTTAAGAAAAAGCGGCACGCTTGTTCCAAAACCAAACTCCTGAAACCTAAAATTATAGTATTTCTTGTCTTATTATAGGCTTGTATCCAACTCCCTTTCCAGTCGCCGGCTGTAATTGGACATGAAAAAACAGCAGACGAAATAAACAATCGCCAGAAAGATATACGATTCCGCCGAGTACCCCATCCATTTTGGATCGGACAGCACCGACTGCGTTGTCTTCAGAATGTCGTACAAAGCGATAATGACCACCAGCGAGGTATCCTTGAAAGCCGAAATGAGCACGCTGACGGTGGGCGGAATGACGATCTTCAATGCCTGGGGGAGAATCACCAGGCGCATGGTCTGGTAATAATTCAGACCCAGAGATTCGGCTGCTTCATACTGCCCTTTGCCAATGCCCTGCAATCCCCCGCGCACAACTTCGGCCACATAGGCGGCAGTGAACAGAATAATGGCCACTTGAGCCCTGAGGATCTTGTCCACCGTAATCCCTTCCGGCAGGAAAAGCGGAAAAACAACCGATGACATGAACAGAAGACTGATCAGCGGTACCCCCCGGATCATCTCAATGTAAATGACGCAGAGTGTTTTAACCACGGGCATCTTGGATTGGCGCCCCAAGGCCAGCACCACCCCCAGCGGATAGGCGGCCGTTAAACCGAACACGGAAAGCAGGAGCGTCAGCGGCAGGCCGCCCCATTGTGAACTCTCCACCGACTCAAGTCCGAACAGACCACCTTTCATCAGCAGTCCCATGATAAACAGGCCGATAAGCCAGGCCCAGGCCAGGTAGCGGTTCCAGCGGGTACGGTCCTGGCTGTAGAAAAGCAGGCTCACAAGCAGGATCATTGCGACCAGCGGCCGCCACTGCTGCTCATGCGGGAAAAAGCCAAACGTAATGAAACGGATATTGCTGGTCACCACCGACCAGCAGGCACCCGAGGATTCCCGGCACGCTTCGCTGCCGGCAAACCAGGAACTTTCCAGAAAGGCCCACTGGATAAAAGGCGGAACGGTTTTCCAGAGCAGAAACAAGGTCAGCAGGGTCAGCACGGAGTTGAACCAGCCATTGAATAGATTCGTCCGCACCCAGCCGATCACCCCTACCTCTATGACCGGGGGTTTGATCTCTTTTCCAGGAGTCGGATCCGATATTTGGCTCGTTGCGCTCATAGTGTTCGTTCAATCGCCGGAGCGAGTTTACCGCTCCACCAGCTTCATCTTCTTGTTGTACCAGTTCATAAAGGCGGACGTTGCCAGACTGAAGCAAAGATACACGGCCATAATCAGAGCGACGCCTTCCATGGCCTGCCCGGTCTGGTTGATCGTCGTCCCGGCCACGGAGACGAAATCCGGGTATCCGATGGCCACCGCCAGGCTGCTGTTCTTGGTCAGGTTGAGCATCTGGCTGGTCAAGGGCGGGATAATCACCCGCAGGGCCTGGGGCAGGATGACCAGGTTCAACACCTGTCCCGGCCTCAAACCGATGGCCATCGCCGCTTCGGATTGACCATGGCTTACGGATTGAATGCCGGCCCGGACAACTTCGGCCACGAACGCCGCTGTATACAGCACCAGCCCCAGCAGCAGCGCGCTGAACTCAGGGCTGACACTGAGCCCGCCCTTGAAGTTGAAGCCTTTTAGAACCGGTACACTCATCGCCGTGGGCATCCCGGCCAGCAGCCACGTCATCAGTGGCAGCCCGATCAATAAGCCTACCCCGAAGCTGAACACGGGGAAGGATTTACCGGTCAGGGCCTGCCTTTTACGGGCCCAGCGCCGCATGAAGAAAACCAGGACACAGCCGGCCAGGAAAGCAATTCCCATATATTTAAAAGCCGGATGGTACTCGGGTATCGCGAAGATCATCCCGCGATTACACAAGAACAGCCCCGTAAACGGATTCAAGGCCTGGCGGGGGGACGGCAGCATTTCATAAAAAAAGGCGTACCAGAAAAAAAGCTGCAGCAGGACCGGTATGTCCTGGAAAACTTCGATATACGCTGCGGCCAGTTTGGAAACCAGCCAGTTGGTGGACAGGCGGGCGATACCGATAAAAGTCCCCAGGATCACCGTCAAACTGATGCCGATAAACGACACCAGCAGGGTATTAAGGGCACCGACCAGCAGCGCCTTGCCATAGGTGTCGGCCGCGGAATAGGAAATCAGGGTCTCGCCGATCTCAAAGGCGGATTCCTTTTCAACGAAACCGAATCCAGTGGCAATAGCCTGCCGTTCCAGATTGGCCAGTGTATTGGAGATAAGATAGTACCCCAGCAGGGCAACCATCGCGGCTACACCGATCTGATACAGAATGGCCCGTTTGTCGGGATCGTTCAGAAAGGGAACTTTTTCCGGTGTGGTAGCGCTCATCCTATGTATTCAACTTCCTGGCCGGTGGGAAAAAACGGGCGCGCGCCGATAGGATCTCCCGGCGCGCGCAACCTGCGATTATTATTAACCGAACTTATTTAAACGGCGGAGAGTAAAGCAGACCGCCATTGGTCCACAGAGCATTCAACCCACGCTCGATGCCCAGAGAGGTATTCACGCCAACGTTGCGTTCAAAGATTTCGCCGTAGTTACCAACCTGTTTGATAATGTTGTAAGCGAACTTCTCATCGATGCCCAACGCTTTGCCGTTACCGGCGGTTACACCCAGAAAACGTTTGACTTTCGGGTCTTTGCTCTTAAGCATTTTGTCTACGTTCTTTGAGGTGATCCCCATCTCTTCGGCGTTAATCAGGACCAAAACTGAATAGTTGACGATATCCTTCCACTTGTTGTCGCCGTGGCGGACAGCTGGGGCCAGGGGTTCCTTTGAGATAATTTCCGGCAGAATAATGTAATCTTTCGGGTTGGGAGCTACCGCGCGGGTACCCGCCAGCTGGGAAGCGTCGGAGGTCAGGACGTCGCACCGGCCGGCAAAGAAGGCTTTGGCCAGTTCAGCGGTATTTTCGATAACAACCGGATTCATCTTCATACCGTTGGCACGGAAGTAGTCGGCCACGTTGAGCTCGGTGGTCGTTCCGGGCAATACGCATACAGCGGCGCCATCCAGTTCCTTGGCACTCTTGACACCCAGTTTCTTGGGAATCAAAAAGACCTGCCCGTCATAATAATTGACCTGTACGAAATCCAGTCCCAAGGCAGTATCGCGGCCCAGGGTCTGGGTGCAGTTCCGGGTCAGTACATCAATCTCGCCGGACTGGAGAGCCGTAAAACGAGTTTTGGCTGTCAGGGGGGTGTACTTTACTTTACCCTTATAGGTACCGAACACCGCCACGGCGATTGCCCGGGCAGTATCCACATCCAAGCCTCTCCAAACACCCTTCTCGTCCGGTTTGCCAAAACCGTAAAGATCGCCGTTCACGCCGGCCTGTATAAAGCCCTTGGCTCTGACATCTTCCAATGTGCCGGCCGTCGCAATCCCGGATACGACGAAAACAGCTACAATGACTGCAACCATCCCAAGTTTGAAAAGCTTCATCTGTAAACCCTCCTTTTATGTTGGCAGAATTTTGTGTGGACTGCAACGCCGCAACCCATCATCTGGTGTGTCCGGTTTCGGCTCTAAAGGCAGCAATCTGCGTGAATGGCCCGAAACCAGAGCGGCTCGGGGTTCAGGAGTCCCGAGCGCCAATCTAACAATACAGAAACAATTACCCTACAGCCCTGTTTTTTGCAAGGGCAAATCACGGCTGCCCCTTGACTTGCCACTACTGAAAACGGTAGTGTGCGAGGGTAGTTGCCGCTGCCTATCAATAGTTAACACTACCCAAACCAAAAAGCGTGGAGGAACCCCAAATGATACTTTCCAGAGCTTTGACCCGAGTCCTTACACTGCCCCTCATCACCTTGCTGCTGGCGGCCGGGTGCGCCTCCACCTCCTACATTGAAGTTACCTATCAACTGCCGCCACCTGCGCACACCATTGGGACGAAATCCGTGTTCCTCGAGGTGGTGGACCTGCGAACCACGGCAACCATTGCCGGCCCGAATGCCCAAAAAGAGCTGGAATATTTCACGGGCCTGTTTTCGCTGTATATCGGCCGGACAGAACAAAAACCGGTCCTGATCGGCGCCTTTGATCTGGTGGCGCTTTTTAAAGAGGCCTTGAAACAGCGCCTGGAATCGGAAGGTGTTACCGTCCTGGACAAGAGAGCCGCCGACCAACCGATCCTGGAAATACAGCTTCAACAATTTGTTCTAGACCGGGACGGTAAAAACTGGAAAGCCGACCTAGCTTATAAAGCGGTCACCAGTAAAGCCGACCGTGTGCTGACCAACCAGAACGTATCCGGCAGTGCCGAGCGCCTCAAAATCGTGGGCACCCGCGATGCTGAAAAACTCCTGGGAGAAATCTTTTCAGACATGGTCAATAAGCTGGATCCTGAAAAACTGTTTAATCACCCGGATCTATAGATGACCACGTTCCACCGCATACAGTTTGATGATTCACGCCAGCTTGTCAACGTAGATACGGAATGCGTCGACCTGGTGGTGACCTCTCCGCCCTACCCCATGATCGCCATATGGGACGAGATGTTCGGCGAGCTGAATCTCGACATTGCCGCGGCCCTGGCCGAGTTGGATGCGGACCGAGCCTTTGAATTGATGCATCGGGAGCTGGATCAAACCTGGCACCAGGTCTTCCGGGTTTTAAAACCAGGGGGAATGGCGTGCATCAATATTGGTGATGCGGTGCGAACCAACAACGACCGCTTCGCCCCTCTCAAATAAAGTCTTTTGGTTCAAACTCGACATTGGGCTATCGGATTAACTCCTCGAAATACCTGAGTATTTACTAGGGTAAACATTGGCTGCGCCGGCACCTCCGGTTTACGAACCACAGCCAGGTAATAAGAATTAGCGAGAAGTCCCGCAACGCGGGGATCCTCACGGTCGCCTTGATTTTGTCGAAGATCCCGCGCTCTTTATCGGGGAACCAAAGCCCGTTTTTTGAGATAGGTTCTAGAGAAATGGATAACCTATGATCATACCGGAAAAGAAAAATTCGCCCAAAAAGGACTCTGCACGAAAGGCCGCGCTCCTGACCCGCTTCCCGGAGGAGAGCAAGAACCCCGTGGTGCGCGTGGGTGGTGACGGCACGTTGCTCTACATGAACCGGGCCGCGGAATCCGTCATGCGCAAATGGGGGCTGGGGGTTGGCATTAAACTGCCGGTGGAATTCATGGAGCAACTCAACGAATGCTTGGAAGACGAGACCTGCATCAAAAAAGGGATGGAATACGAGATCAAGGATCAGCATCTGGTCTTCATCCCCGTGCTGATCAACGGTACCGATTCGCTGTTACTGTACGGTCAGGATGCCGACCGGTGGCGCAAATACGGAGAGCAACTGAATCTCCTTTCTAATGTTTTCGAAAACGTCATCGAGAGCATCATCATTACGGATGCAGATGGCTATATCGAGCAAGTCAACCCGGCGTTCACGGCCATCACCGGATACGAGCCGGAAGAGGTCATCGGCAAGACACCCCGCATCCTCAGGTCCGACAAACACGGACCGGAATTCTACAAGTGGATGTGGAGCGAGATCGAACATAAAGGCGTCTGGAAAGGCAACATCTGGAATCGACGCAAAAGCGGTGAAATCTACCCTGCCCTGCTCTCCATCGCGGCCATCAAGAATGAAGATGGCCGCACGACCCATTACTGCAGCATCTGCCACGACGTCACCGAAAAGAAGTATAACGAGGACCGGCTGTGGTTTGAGGCCTACCACGATGTCCTGACCGGGCTGCCCAGCAAGCAGCTCTTTTACGATCGACTGGAAAGGGCATTCACGCGTGCCGAACGGGAAGAGACCTTGCTGGCCATTTTGCTGATCGGCCTGGACAGATTCGGAGAGCTGAACGACCAGTTGGGTTACAAGACGGGTGATCTCATTCTCCAGGCGGTCGCCACGCGCCTTAAAGGGAGTATTACCGGCGACGACACCATTGCCCGCTATATGGGTGATGAGTTTACCATGCTCATCAGCGCCAGCGGGGACGACGCTGCGTTTGCCGAAATTCGCGCCGAGCACATCATCAAATCCCTATCCGTACCCCTCCACGTTCAGGAAAATGAAGTCCAGGTCAACGCCAGTATCGGCATCTCCGTTTATCCGCGCGATGCCCGGGACATGCACTCACTGCTGGACAATGCCCAGCAGGCGCTGCGAACAGCCAAAAGCCGGGGGGGCGGGCTATATGTCTTGAACCACTGAGCACTACCTGGTGTCCCCATCGAAACATCCATTCTCTCTGCATTTGCCAACCAATGACCCTATCTAAAGTCTAACGTAAAAAAGCCGATAGATACGTTAAGAATCCTGGCCCATAGAACCAGGCTTTGGCTTGCCCATTGCAGGGGCGTACATCCAGAAAACACATCCATGGCGTGGCCGGATTCAGGCTGATAGGCTGTAGGCGTTTAGGTCGTAGGAAGATCTCGGGGTATAGCTTATAGCGATTAGCGATTCGTTTTTGCATTTAAGCTAAAAGCCAAAAGCCGACAGCTAACAGCTCTCATCCATGATTTCCAATCATGAAGAGGCACTAACTAACAGTCTTCAGCCTACAGCCTAAACAACCTGGGTTCGTATACCCGGCATAGCCAACGAGCTCTGACCAGGCTCTGAGGACTAGGTTTTTAATGACAGAATAAACAAATAGCAGTAACTCAGCCGAGGACGGGCACATGGACAAGCGCGACTATATCTCGAATATCAAGTTCTTTTTCCTGATCTTTATTCCGCTGGCGTTGTTTTTTGGGTGCATCACCGGGCTTTTTCTGTACCAGGAGGTGAACAAGCAAACCTCCCTGCTGCATTCCAATGAGATGCAAACCATCGAAAAATTGCGCCGGGTAGCCAACGAGAGTATCCGGTCGGTCGTCTCGGACCTGTTTCTGCTTTCCGCCGACCCGACCATGTACCGGATGATTGCGGACGAAAACGTCGCCACCCGGCAGGAACTGGCCCGGCTCTTTAAAAAGCTCAGCCGCCGTACCGGCCTCTACGATCAGATCCGCTTTTTAGACGCTACCGGCATGGAACGGGTCCGCATCAATTACAACCAGGGCATTCCTGTGCAGGTGCCCGTGGGCAGACTCCAGAACAAAGGTAAACGCTATTATTTCCAGGACACCTTCAAACTGGAACCCGGCAGGATATTCGTCTCGCCCTTCGACCTGAACGTTGAGCAAGGCAAGGTCGAAGTCCCGCTGAAACCCATGATTCGATTCGGCACGCCGGTCATCGACCCCAAGGGCGTCAAACGCGGAATTGTCCTGCTCAACTACTTCGGGAAAGAACTGCTTACAAACCTTGAGCGGGCCGCGTTCGATTCGGCCGGAAAACTCATGCTCCTCAATAACCGGGGTTACTGGCTCAAGGGCCTGGAAAAAAACGATGAATGGGGTTTCATGTTTCCGCAGCGCAACAATCTGGCCCTGGCGCAGCGCCACCCGGAGACCTGGAAAATCATCTCCGCCGGCGAAGAGGGGCAGTTCCGCAATGACCAGGGCACTTACACCTTCACCACGATCCGACCGCTGGATCGCAATATGCAGAGCAGCACCGGCAGCACCGCCGCCGACCAGGCCAGCGCCGCGGCCCTTTCCAACCGGGAGTTTACCTGGAAAATTGTGACCCTGGTGACCAGCCAAACGCTCCAAAAGCGCAGGGGAGCGATTTTATACGGCTGGCTGCCTTATCTTGGCCTGGCAGTCGCGTTTCTGGCCATCGTATCTTGGGCAATCTCCCTGACATCGACCCTGCGCAAGCAAACCCAGGCGGAAAGGATGCACCGGGAGCGGCTCCAGGGTGTCCTGGAGATGGCAGGTGCCGTCTGCCACGAGATTAACCAGCCCCTGATGAGCATATCCGGCTACTCGGAATTGCTCCTGCTGGATACGGAACCCGGCTCGCCCGCGCGTGAAAAAGCGGAAAAAATAAAATCCCAGGCGGACCGCATGGGCATTATCACCAAGAAACTGATGCGCATTACCAAGTACGAAACCAAGGGATATCTCCAAGGCAGTATCGTCGATATCGACAAGGCGGTTGATGATGGCGCGAACATGGGCAGATCGGCGCCGCATGGATAATTTCAAGGCAGGCCAGGGCGCCGAAACAGACCACTTACCGGAAGCGGGTCGGTTAGACGGCGCCTACGTTGTTTTTAGAGGTGGTTAAGAACATGAGGATATCAGAAAATAGGGATTCGCTGACAACCGACACCCGGCGCAAAATAAAATTTTTACAACTGACCTTCTGCATGGGGATAGGGATAAGCCTGATCTTTGCAACCAGCGCTACCTTTGAGCAGCGCTACATCTTGTCAGGCATTGGGTATTTCCTGGCCCTTTCGTTCGCCATCTCCCTGCTGCACATCCACTATACGCAAAATCCCTTCATGACCTCCTATTTTATCATATTCACTATCAGCACTGTCATTTTCTACATGACTTTCAAACAGGGCATTAATCACTCTCCCTGGGGGTTGGTCCTGCCGGGGGTCATCATGTTCCTGCTGGGCTGCCGTAAAGGGGCCGCCTGGTTGGCGTTTTATTTCGGTCTGCTGGTAATCAGCAGTTTCAATGCCGTGGCCTGGAACTTGTACCCGTATTCACCGGCCTACCAGGCCCGCTACCTGGCGGCCTTTTTCTCCGTCGCAGTGATCACCTTTTTTTACGAAAAGACCCGGCAAGCCGCCCATGAAAAATCAATCGCCCTGCTGGATGAACTCTCGGAAAAAAACAAGATCCTGTCGGAGATCGCCAACCGGGACGGGCTGACCGGGCTGCTCAACCACAGGGCCCTGCATGAGCAGCTCCAAGTGGCATTCGCCGAGGCTTCCCGCTATCAATATCCTTTGAGCCTGATCATGCTCGATATCGATAATTTCAAAACCATCAACGACCGCTGGGGGCATCCGGTTGGCGACAAAGTCATAAAGCAGGTGTCCGCTGTATTGAATAGCACCTTGCGCGGTTCGGATGTCAGGATTCGGTTCTCGGAGGACCCGGCCGGCGATCCCTCGCAGGCCGGGGCATTCCAGGCCGCCGCCCGGTACGGGGGCGACGAGTTTGTCTTGTTATTGCTGCATTGCAGCGACCAGCACGTACTCAATGTCGCCCATCGCATTTTGAATAACATCCGGCTCATCCGCCTTCAGGACTGCGATGGCATTAAAGTGACCGCCAGCATCGGCATCAGTTTCTTCGATGGCCATGATGTCACGCTCGACCCCCAGCAACTGATAGAGCACGCCGACCAGGCACTCTACATGGTCAAGGAGCAGGGCCGCGACAACGTGCATCTCAATTACCCTCCGCTGGCTAATTAGGCGCTATTCCACACAAGAGATCGCCCCATTGAAACTAACCAAAGAAGGCGGGCAGCCTCTGGGCCGACCCGCCTATGACAATGCCCGGTTGCCTGGGCTTTCTATTTGTAAAACTGAATTCCGATCCCGTTCGGTTCGATACGGGCAATCCGGCCGCGCACCAGTATCGTTTTGGCATCCTTCGACCGTTTCATCCGGATAGCAACCTCCTGGCCGTTCGCAAAATCGTCGCTGGTTTCGATAAAGCAGCCGCCGCTGCTCAGATCCAACACAATGCCCTTGTACTCATCACTGCCTATGGTGAACGCCGTCTCCGTATACAGGCTGATCCGTTTTTCTCTTTCTTGCTCTTCGGAATGACGCCGCTGCAGTGCGTCCAGCAATTTCTCCTGTTCAGCATCGGTCATTTTGCTGATGAGCTCCACCAACTGGTCAAACACAGGCACATCTTCGTAATCGTCTTTGTCGATGGGCGGCATGGGTACCTCCTTTTCTGAAAATCGCGAATGCCAATTCGGGCAAATCAATTATACCGGGTATACGATCGGATGCGAATCAAGATAGGGTGCATTACCGGCATGCAGGATCTGTATACCATAAAACCAATGTTATATAAAGTAGTTATATGATCTATAGGCTGGCAGGTCTATCCGGTGGGAAGTGATTCAGAGCGTCTACAGATTCTCGAAGTTTCTAAAAATTGGGCATAATTAAGGCGGGTTAGCAATTTAGCTGCCCCGCCTCGTGAATATGCCGCTCTAGCCCGCAGCGGCCATTTCCCGGCTGTCCCCTCAGACAAAACGAATGGTCAACTTGGTCTTGTCCGATTTCTCCTTTAGCTCAAAGTTTAGATCGACACTGCTGTCTCTTACCCCAAGGGCCATTCGCGTTTTGCCGTGGGATTTGTCAAAGTGTGAAATTTCCCTAACCGTGTCGAATATCGTGTCGGCCACAGCGGAGTTCATCACCGGAAGATCTTTTTCCCGATATTCAGCCGTCACTTTCACCCGGCCGTTTTTATTGCGGCTGATGGAAATTTTCTCAGCATATTCGTTAATACCATGCAGCGCGGCCAGTGATAGCCACTTCAGGGCTGCATCTTGTCCGTCGCTTTCATTGTCTATTTTTGCCATTTCGGTCAGAAAATCGGTGGTCGCATAGCAATCCACGAATTCCTGCACTTTCAAATGTTTGTTCTGGGTATCTTTCATGGGTGGTCTCCCTGTTTTTTGATTCTAGTAGGTTGCGATGCTACCGATGACTGTATTCTTTGGTAGGTCCAAGATTAGACGAGACAGGCTTGCCAAACCCGGTTGCCTGCACAGGGTGGTACCTGGATTCCAGCAGCACCTAATTATAGCTAAGTACACTTAGCCTTAGTGTCAATGCGGATCGGCCTAAGCGAAAATCAGGTTAAGTTTAAGACAAAGAAAGCCCGGCAAAACCAAACATGCCCAGCGGGTTCTGATGAAAATACCCAATCAGCAATATACCCCAAATGATCCAGATATCCGCTGAGTTCGACTTTCCGTATTTCCTATCGGTAGAAAAAGCACGACTTTTCAGCCCACACTTGCAATGTCTGAAGTAGTAACCGATGCAGGGTGAATGAACCAGGGCAAATCACGCTTTAAAACCATGCATTCGCCACTGATAAGGCGCACGAGGACCCAGGTGTGCGATTTTTTGCCTGCTGGTTTTGGACAATCTCCTGATCTGTTAATCGCGATACATTCTTTCATGGTAACTTCTCCCTAAATTAAACAGCTACCGTTCAATCATTTAATGAATAGATACTATCTTTTCCCGGGGGATTGGCATCATATTCTGAGTGATGCCGTAAAGATTCTGAATTGTAATAGTATTAGGCACTTTTTAAGATGAGTTAAAATGCGATCGCATTGGTGCGACCGAGGATTTGAAGCCACTTGATGTAGGGATGTTCAGCGCTGCGAGACGCGAGTTCACCAGCTACGGGTGGCTGTATAGATTTATCGGACGATACATCCAGAGTTGAGATTCGAAGGCCGGCAATATTACTCGCCTGCGTATCCGGTTCTGGCTATCCTTTCATTCGCCTCGGAAAGATGTCGATTTTCGGTTGCACCAAATCAGATAAATTTGTAATATACGCAAATCCCTCCAAGGCAAATGAAATCGGGCAGATACCAAATACCAGATGATGCGGAGTTTTATATAACTTATTGATATTATTGATCGGAACCTGCAAATGACAAGGAGGCTGCATGTTTTTAAAGCGTACAATTACCTATTTTCTTATCCTCACCGTTTCGCTCATATTCATTGCCTGTGAAAAAAAGCCGGTTCAGCCATTAAGCGGTAACGTAAACTATGAAAACACGGAAGAAATTCAAGAGTACCGGGCCGGTTTGATAAAGGAATTGCAGACGCATTTTACCGGCATAATCAAGATAGTTGATGATGGTATAATCTATTTTCCATCTGCCGCTTGGAATAAAACAGTAAAGTCAGCGCAAGGATTGGGCCCGGGGAAAATGGATGAATATACAAATTTCCTTTCTGAAGGTATGCAGACATCCAGCAACCCGATGGATGGATGCCTCATCTATCTGTACAAGAAAGAATACCCGGATCGCCTCTGGTCTATCCAGGCCGTCAATTCAAAAAATTGCCTTAGGGCAGGGCAGTTATTACAGGAAATTGTTAAAATCGATAATGCGATCAAGGAATAATTTATAGGTGCCATGCTCAGGGAGTATCGCGGATAATCCCTTTCTATCCCTACATTTGATAGCATTGATTTGTTAGCGCCATAATATACTGTTATCTTTTTTTAATTATAAGGTCATTACGACATCCAAATTTGTCGTGATGGCCTTTGAGGTTTAAAAAACCTTTCCCATGTCCTTGTTTCTGAAACTTGGGTTGCACTGCAAACCTTTGCCTAGGATGACGTATAAAATTTTTCGCACATTTGAGGCGGTGGCCTCGATATGGTTAAATAAAGGTTGCGAGACCAAACATTTAGCCAGGGAAGGAGGCCACCATGTCCGACAGTGTATCGAAAA
>Ga0126332_10000019_pt1 | contig 77018 bp, 57 predicted proteins | sample InaspJWI42metaG_FD_94482 | JGI IMG/M metagenome (GOLD analysis project Ga0126332, IMG submission 94482) | Marine gutless worms symbiont microbial communities from Oahu, Hawaii - Inanidrilus sp. 2 OAHU.JWI-42 metaG | ecosystem: Host-associated > Annelida > Digestive system > Unclassified...
AGGAGGGCGAATAGCAAGCTATTTAACCGACGAGCAACGCCGCCAGGCGGGATGGATCGGCTCACTAAAATGTGAATTTATTTTTGAGCGAGCCCCTAATCAGGTCTCAAACCGTTTCGAATAGATGCCGCAAATAAGCTCCAGACAACATTTCGGGCAGCCAGTTCTACCAGGCTTCAACCCTATACTTTTCCAGAACATCATCGGGCAGCATGTCGATAAACCGGGAAGGGCTTCCGTATACCAGACCAATGCCTCTTTCGAACACCTGACTTGGATAGGTGATAAACAGTTTTTCTTTGGCCCTGGTCGCCGCGACATACATCAAACGCAGTTCTTCTTCAAGATCGTCAGGGTCGTCCAGCGCGTGTATCGAGGGAAACCGCCCGTCGAGCGCCCAGATAATGAAAACGGTATGCCATTCCAGGCCTTTGGCAGAGTGAATTGTGGAAAGAACCAGTCGATCATTTTGATGTTCACCGGCTGATAAAGTGTCGCCGATACTGGAACCGGGGGGTTCCAAGGCCATATCGATCAAAAAGCTGTCGAGGCTGCGGTATCTTTCCATAATTATCAGTAGCTGCTCCAGATCCTTGATACGCTTCGGATGATCGTCATATTTACTGCCGAGTATCGGTTGATAGTAATTCAATACCGCTGCCCCCATCTCGACCACTGAAAGAGGAGGCCCGGAATCAATTTTTGCGAAGAGCTCACTCAGCCGTGTCAGGCCCGCATGTTTTTTATTCTTTTTGTCGATGGTAAAAATACCTGCGTATCCGGCCCTTTCGTTTGCGATCGCCTCATAGAGGTCATGGGCCGTTTTCGGTCCGACTTTGTCCAAAAGCAGCAGCAGGCGAAACCAGCTGAGCCGATCGTGGGGATTGACGATGACTTTCAGGTGGGCCAGGACGTCTTTGATGTGAGCCGATTCCATAAATTTGAAGCCACCGACTTTGATGAAAGGAATCTGCTCACGGGTCAGCTCGATTTCAAGATCAAAGGAATGGAAGCTGGCCCTGAACAAGACGGCGATTTGATTCAGCGGCACTCCCTCGCGCGCGATCTCTTTTAGCCGGGCGGTGATAAATTGCGATTGATTATTTTCGTTTCCGGTATCCACCAGCAAAGGAGGAGTATTGCCGGTCTTGCGGGTGAAAAGTTTTTTTTCGTATTTTTCAGCCGCCCTTGCGATAATCGCATTTGTCAGCGTTAATATCGGCTGTACGCTTCGATAATTCTCCTCCAATCCGATAATGGTAGTACCGGTGAAAATCCTGGGAAAATCCATTATATTCTTAAAATTTGCGCCTCTGAAAGCATATATACTTTGGGAATCGTCACCCACAGCCATCACATTGTTATTGCGGCTTGCCAGCTGATATAAAATTTCAGCCTGCAGGTGATTGGTGTCCTGGTATTCATCGACCATGATGTACCTGTAAGCCGAAGATATCTTATCGCGAATTTGCGGCTGTTCTTTTAACAGCCGGAAAAGAAACACAAGCAGATCGTCATAGTCTAAAAAATTATGCTGCACCTTCCGCTGTTTGTACGCTTCAAACAAGGCCCGGATCGCATCCAGGTTTGAAAAGAAATGTGGAAAATCGTCATAGACAAGATCTTCAATGGATTTTGCCTTATTTATCGCCTTGCTGAAGATATTCGCCAGCGTTTGGTTTCTGGGAAATGCGTGTTTTTTTGACGTCAATCCCAGCTCTTTTTTGGCCATGCCGATAAGGCTTACGGTGTCTGCACGATCGAGTATAGAATAACCGGTACTGAAACCGATTGCCGCGGCATATCGGCGTAAAACGGAATTTGCATACGAATGAAAAGTACCACCGGAGACCTTGTCGCAGCGATTATCGAGCAGTCGACTTGCTCTGGAGAGCATTTCCGATGATGCTTTGCGGGTAAAGGTCAGCAGAAGAATAGCCGCTGGGGAAACGCCATCTTCCACAAGCCGCGCCACGCGGTAGGTTAGGGTTCTGGTCTTACCGCTTCCGGCCCCGGCGATGACCAGCAGAGGGCCGTCGTCGAACATCACCGCCTGCAGCTGAGGGGCGTTCAATGCTTCCGCATACGCAATCTGATATTGGCTTTGGTTTTTCAATGGTGTCTGGCCCGTATATTGGGTTATGATGAAAAATAAAGCTGGCCACATGGAAGATATTGCCTATAGCATAAAAAGCGATAGCATGACAATAGGCGGCCGGTAACTCTTGGACAAAACCGGCTGGCATGATTTATCAGCGCAGTGATCGTTAGAGCGGCGGCGGGATCCGCTTTGATACTTCGTCCACCCGCAGCGGGACTGAGGGCAGATAGATTGGATTCCGGCTGATGAGGGTTGAGGTTTGATTGAAGAGAACCCGTACAAATCGTTCATACCGGCGCGGGCAATTCTGTTTTTATATGGTATTTTATTTCCGTTTTTCTATTTACTGCCCTGTTAGCCGATGAACCCTTTTTTATAGTTGACATTTTGGAAAGTATATATATACTACCTATAGCAAAATTTCTATTTTTGCGTGGCTTATTCGATTAAACAGGGAGGAATGTAAAGATGAAGAAAGTAAAGGATCAGTTGAAAGCAATCTCAAAGAATCTCGTATCGCTCTCCAAGCAGGTCGACCGGCTTACCAAACAGGTAGACAAACTGCAACCTGCGAAAAAAGCAGCAGTGAAAAAAACCGCTGTCAAAAAAGCGGCTCCTAAAAAGAAAGCCGCCGCCAGGGGGAGAAAACCCGCCAAGGGGTCTACCGTTTTGGATACCGTCTTCGACCTGATTAAAAGGAGTAAAAAAGGGGTTGCTATCGCCACACTCAAAGATAAAAGCGGACTGGATGCCAGACAGCTGAGCAACGCGCTTTACAAATTGTCCAAAAAAGGGACCATCAAAACCGTATCCCGTGGTGTTTATGTCAAAAAATAGGATCGCGCGACTGAATCGGCCCTTTGATACCGCGCGATAGACTTGGTGTGATATCATCCGGGCCGAACAACCAGAGCTTCAAACAGACATCATTGCGCGATTTCGAACAGATGCATGCTTGCCACCGGCGTTGTCATCCGCCCGGCGGTCGGATGTTGCTGGCCGTGATAGTAGGATCCTATTTGCAAACTGAATCTGCCCGAACCGATCGACGGCAAAATCGAAGGGTGCACACGGTCGTATAAATGAATCCGTTTATCCGCCCGCAGGGGTGAGTTACTCAGCAGCGGATATGCACTGCCAAGATCTAAATAGACGGCAGTCGCGATAATCGAATCTTTAAAAAGTCTTCAGTATGTTGTTAAGATCCAATAACAACAGCTGAAGACTTTTTTTATTTGCACATCGACGGCTTACTGCAGGCAGCTGTCTGTCGATACGAGCGGTTATAATCTGTTGCGCTCATAAAAATGTTCTGCTATTAAAAAGGTTTTTTGATCAAACAAGGTGACCTTTTTCGGGTGCACGAAGCAATAATTTTACATTTCCCAAAAACAAGTACATTTACCCCGGTAGAATATTAGCGGACAGCAGGCCTGAATTTGAAGCGCCTGGAAAGGATTGGCAATGAAAAACAAGGAGATCTCCAACGATCCCCTGAACAGAATATGGAAATTTTTTGCGTCGGTCAAACTAACAATCGTATTGCTGCTGACGCTGGCTGCAACATCGATAATCGGAACTCTCATACCCCAGAACGAAAGCCCCGCAAGGTATGTCCAGGCTTTCGGCGAACCCTTGTACAGGCTGTTCGATATCCTCGATCTGTTTGACATGTATCACTCCTGGTGGTTCCAGCTGCTGGTGCTTTTATTGACGCTGAATGTGGTTATCTGTTCGCTGGATCGACTTTCAGCTACGTGGAAAATTGTATTCGTAAAAAATCCCCGGTTCAATCTGACGCGGTTCAGAGGCCTAAAGAATAAAGTGCAATTGAATCATCCTCAAACGGCAGATACGGTCATACATCTTGTCGAGCCGATACTCGCTAGAAGTTTCGGTTACCGCCGGCAGGAAAACACCGACAACGGATTTGTTTTCTTTGCCGAAAAGTGGCGCTGGACCCGGCTCGGTGTTTACATTGTGCATACAAGTGTTGTGCTCTTGCTGATCGGCAGTTTAATCGGATCTCTTTTCGGTTTTGAAGGGTATGTCAATATCGCTGAAGGCGAAGCTACCGGCACGATTCAACTGAGAAATAACAACAGGCCTTTTCCACTGGAATTTGAAATACGCTGCGATGATTTTAATGTCAGTTTTTACAGGTCCGGGATGCCCAAAGAATTTCGCAGTTCACTGACAATCATCGAACAGGGGCAGCCGGTAATTAAAAAAGATATCATCGTAAACGATCCGTTGCGCTACCGGGGAATCAATATATTTCAATCCAGCTACGGTGAGCTGCCGCCGGCCGTCCGCAATGAGGCGGTGCCCGATGAAATTACGCTGGTGTTTGTCAGCAAAGACACCGGGAAGGAATACAGCCAAAAAGCGCGTATCGACCAGGAAATTCAACTTCCGGAAGATCTCGGTCGGTTCGTGCTGAAAGAATTCAGAACGAATTTTAACTTCCGAGGCAGAGAACTCGGGGCCGCTCTGGTCGGAATGTTGACCCAGAAAAACGGCGCTGCCGTGGAGGTAATACTGCCTGTGCGGTTTCCCAGTTTCGACCGGATGAACCCGATGTTCAACCCCCAGAGAAACGATGCCGTCTTTATCTCTGTCTCTGATTTTCAATCTTCAGCCGAGAGTGTCGGCAAACGTTACTATACCGGCCTGCAGGTGACCAAAGATCCCGGTGTATGGGTCGTTTATTCCGGATTTATACTCATGCTTATCGGCTGTATGATTACTTTTTTCATGTCCCATCAACGCATCTGCATTGAAGTCATCCAAAGCGGGGAAAAATGCCGTATCATGGTGTCCGCAACGGCCAATAAAAACAAGCTGGGAATGCAATGCAAGGTTCAGCGTATCGCCGACAAACTGGCCGAAAGAGGCAAGGTTGGATAGCCGCCGGCCCTGCAGATATACCCCCGGCAGAATGAAGATGTGAAACGCCTAAAAACCAGAGAGTAATATGAATCAACTAAAACAACATACGGCGATGCCGGAAAAGATGAAAGAGGAAACAGAATGAACAGTTCCATTACGCTGTCGGTTACGACATTTATCTACGGTTTTGCAGCATTTTTATATATCATGGCCTGGGTATTTAAAAAACCGGGCCCCGGTGTGCTGGCGACCTGGGTGGCGGCTGTAGGGTTTGTCGGCAATACCGCCGGCATCGTGTTGCGCTGGGTGGAGTCCTACAACCTCGGGGTCGGCCATGCGCCGTTGTCGAATCTGTATGAATCGCTCGTCTTTTTTTCCTGGTCGATTGTGCTGATATATCTGGTCATCGAGCGTAAAGTCGGCAATCGCATCATCGGCGCATTTACAGCACCCATCGCGTTTCTTGTGATGGCCTATGCTTCCCTGTCGCCTGGTATCAGCGACCGTATCCAGCCCCTGTTGCCGGCATTAAAAAGCAACTGGCTGATTGCACACGTTATTACCTGTTTTATCGGTTATGCCGCCTTTGCCATCGCCTTCGGCCTCAGCATCATGTACCTGATACGGCAAGGGGATGAGACCAGCCAGAGCGGCTTGCTCGAGCGTTTTCCTAATCCGAATGTCATTGACGAACTGACCCAGCAGATGGTGATGTTCGGATTTTTATTCCTGTCGGCCGGCATCATCACCGGAGCGGTTTGGGCCAATTCCGCCTGGGGCAGATACTGGGGCTGGGACCCCAAGGAGACCTGGTCTCTGATCACCTGGTTTATTTATGCCACCCTTTTACATGCCAAATTGATGCGGGGATGGCATGGCCGCCGGATCGCCTATCTGTCCGTAATTGGATTTTTAGCCGTTATGTTTACCTATTTCGGCGTTAATTATTTGCCGGGTCTGCATAGCTATGGGGCGCAGTGATCATGATTTTCGCTTGACAAATACAGTGTCTCAGGGTACACAACCAAAAATTTTTTATCCGGGGCGTGTGATGCGCACTGCAGACAGAACCAACCCTGCAGGTACGCCCGAGGGCGGGCCAAAACCTTGCCTGATTTTAAGGAGCGGGGTTCATTTCAGGGCGCTGTTTCTGCAATGCGGTGAAACCATCAATCACAGACAGACGGAGTGTCCATGAGTACAGCAGAAGATCAATCCAAAGCGGTATCGGAAAGTGAAGCCGGCGAGATTCCGGAAACAGCAAGCCCGGGAATTGAGGAGAAAGAACAGGATGGATCAAACGCAACGATCATCCTGTTTTTTATTTTGGGGTTTATCGCCAGCCTGGCAGTCGGCTGGGTCATTTTTCCCAAACTGCTTTATTCCCAGAAACAGCAACCGGTTGCCTTCAACCACGCGCTTCACAACGAAGAGGTCGATGAAGGCTGTGAGAGCTGCCACTTTTTTAGAGAGGACGGCAGCTATTCCGGTGTTCCCAAGCTGGAACAGTGCATTGACTGCCATGAAGAGGTCCAGGGGGACAGTGAGGAAGAGGAATATTTCGTTGCCGAGTATGTCCAGAAGGAGCGGGAAGTGCCCTGGCTGATCTATTCCAAACAGCCGCCGTGCGTGTTTTTCTCCCATGTGGCCCACGTAAAAAAAGGCGGTATGGATTGTGTCACCTGTCACGGCCATATCGGCGAGTCCGAAAGCCTGAAGGTTTACGAAGAAAATCGCATCAGCGGTTACAGCCGTGATATCTGGGGTCGGAACATATCCGGTTTGGCTAGAAATTCATGGGATCGCATGAAGATGAACGACTGTTCTAGATGCCACCAAAGAGAGAACGTCAATCAGGGCAGTGTTCAAACTGAAAGGGGCGGGTGTTTCGTGTGTCACAAATAACCGCAATGATACCTTTTTCCGGAATTATATGTAGCTGATATTCTTAGCTGTTTGTTCAGGTATAAGGGGAAGCATCGATGAAAATAGATAGAAGAAGTTTCTTGTCATTTGTGATTGGCGGCGCTGCGGGAACGGCGCTTACACCGCTGCCCTGGAAACTGACGGATGATATCTCAATATGGTCACAAATGTGGCCGTGGACACCGGTACCTGAAAGGGGTGAGGTTACCTACGTGAGTTCCGCCTGTACCCTGTGTCCCGGAGGCTGCGGAATAAACGTTCGCCTGGTGGACCAGCGGGTGGTAAAGATAGAAGGCCTGGAAGGCCATCCGGTCAATGACGGCAGCCTGTGCAACCTGGGCCTGTCCGGTGCGCAATTACTTTACGGACCGCGCCGTGTCAAAGCGCCTATGAAAAAGACCAATGGAAGATTCAGGGAAATTTCATGGGAACAGGCCGTTGCCGAAGTGGCTGAGAAACTCGGTGAACTGCGGTCAAAAGGGCAGGCCCATACGCTCGCCTGTATTGCCGGATCGGATCGCGGAACCGTACCTGAATTGTTATACCGCCTGCTGCGGGTCTACGGGTCGCAGAATTTAATTCGGATGCCGTCTATTCAGGACTCATATGAACTGACCCTTTTTTTGATGAATGGCGTCCGCGCCACGGCCGGTTTTGATTTGCACAATTCCGATTATGTGCTCAGTTTCGGAAGCGGACTGCTGGAGGGTTGGAATTCTCCGGTAAACATGTTCAAAGGCCACAGTCGACTGCTCAAACGCGGTGGGAAACTGATTCAATTCGAACCGCGTCTTTCCAACACAGCTGCGAAATCTGAAGACTGGATTCCCATTAATCCCGGTACCGAAGGTGCTCTGGCGTTGGGCCTGGCCCACGTTATCGTCAAAGAATCTTTGTATAATGTAGATTTCATAAACAATTACGCTTCCGGATTTCTTGAGTGGAGGCAATTACTGGATAGTTACACACCCGAAATTGTCGCCAGTGAAACCGGGGTCGATGCTTTAGATATCAAAATCCTGGCCCGCAATTTTGCCCGGGCAAGGCGCCCACTGGCTATCTGTGGTCGCGGCCAGGGATCGACGCCCGGCAGCCTCAAGGAATTTATGGCGATTCAGGCGCTCAACGCCCTGGTCGGCAGCATCGGCAAGGAAGGTGGTTTTTGGCCCGTACCTGAACCGGAATATATTGATTGGCCCGAGTTGGAGATGGACCAGACCGCTTCTGCCGGCAGTCAGCAGGGGCGGATCGACGGTGCCGGGAGCAAGCTGTATCCGCATGCCAGGTTTTTGCTCAACCGGCTGCCCGAAGCTTTTAACAAAAGCACAGCTTATCCACCGGTACAGGTGCTTTTTGTCTCAGGTGCCAATCCGGTTTACTCGATGCCGGACACCGCCAGCGTAAAAGAGATTTTCGAAAAAATACCGATGGTGGTCAGTTTTTCATCTTATATGGATGAAACCGCAGAAATGGCCGACCTGATCTTACCGAACCATATTTATCTCGAGCGTTATGAAGACGTGCCGGCAGCAGCCGGCTACCTGCAGCCGATCATCAGCCTTGCCAAACCGGTTGTCGAGCCCCAGTTCAACACAATGCATACCGGTGATGTTGTCATCCAGCTGGCCCAAGCGCTTGGAGGCACGGTTGCCGCGGCTTTTCCGTGGGACAGCTATGATACCTGTCTTGAAGAAACCTTTGGCGACACCTGGGATACGCTGGTGGATCAAGGATACTGGACGGACGCTGATTTCACGCCGCCGCAGTGGTCGGAGGCATTTGATACCGCCTCTGAAAAATTTGAATTTACCAATAAAGAGATTAACGCAATTGCGCGCTACTCGCCGGTTAAACCAGAAGGCGATGAAGCTGCCTTTCCGCTGGTTCTCATCCCTTTTGATTCCATGCGACTTTGGGGGGGATACGTCGCCAGTCCGCCGTTTGTCGTTAAAACCGTCGAGGATACGATATTGAAGAAAAACGATGTGCTGGTGGAAATAAACCCGGCTACGGCCAAGTCGCTCGGACTCAAAGACGGAAGTTTCGCCAGCCTGGCAACACCCAAAGGCAATGCTCGGGTGAGAGTATATCTTTTCGATGGAATTATGCCGGGCCTGGTGGCGCTGCCCAGAGGATTGGGGCACACGGCCAACGATCGATTCCTGGCCGGCAGAGGCGTCAATTATAACACAATGGCCGGGCCGACGGAGGATGCGGCCAGCGGACACGATGCCGCCTGGGGGATCCGAGCTAAGCTTACGAAGGCATAAAATAGACTCACAGGGTTGTATCTGGGCGAGTGTTTCCCCGCAATTCAGATAGGCGATGAGGTACAGATGAAACAAGAAAAAGCCAAAAAGTTTGGGATGGTGATCGATCTGGACAAATGCACCGGATGTGGTTCCTGTATGGTAGCCTGTTCGGCTGAGAACAATGTACCGTTTCGTGAAGATGAAACCGACAAACTGCTCAGCGTTGCGTGGATGCGCGTTTACAAAATTACAAACGGAAAACCTTTTCCGGACACCGATGTTGGTTATCTTCCCAGACCCTGCCAGCACTGCGAGGGGCACCATGGACATTCGCCCTGTGTCTCCGTGTGTCCTGCAACGGCTACGGATTATGACACTAACACCGGCATCGTCAGCCAGATTTATACTCGCTGTTTCGGCTGCCGGTATTGCATGGCCGCCTGCCCGTATCATGTCCGTGTATTCAACTGGTGGGATCCGGTCTGGCCCGAGGGTATGGAAAAATCCCTCAGCCCGGATGTCTCGGTCCGCATGCGCGGGGTGGTCGAAAAATGCAGCTTCTGCTTTCATCGCCACCAGCTGGCCATGGATAAAGCCTATATGGAGGGTCGCAGAGATATCGAAGAAGATGAATATCAAACCGCCTGTACCCAGGCCTGCCCGGCGGAAGCTATTACTTTCGGTGATCTGAACAACACCCATCACAAAGTATACCAGATGGCGAAGCCGGATAACCGGCATGAGGGCAAACCTAGAAATCCAAAGGCTTTCCGGCTGCTGGAGCGCCTGGGGACCAACACCAAGGTTTATTATCTGACCAGCCGTGAATGGATCAGGCGACAAGGCGACAACTATCAGTCACAGAAGCAAAATCACTAACACACTCAGGAGCATGGAACTTATGGACGCTGCATTAATACCCAAAGGAGTTAAACGCTGTCCGTTACCGCAATTTCTTGGCGGTATCGCCGTTGTGAACGCTGTTTTGTTATGGGGCGTATTTGCCATGTTGCTTTGCTGGTTGAAGGGATTGAACCAAACCAATATGAATAATGCATATGGATTTGCCTTGTGGATCTGGGCGGACTTGGCGGTAATTGCTTTGGGCGGCGGGGCCTTTTTCACCGGTTTGTTGAAATATATTTTCGGCAAGGACGAATTGAAAAATATTATCAATTATGCCGTGCTCATTGGATTCATCTGTTACAGTTCGGCCCTGTTGATCCTCGGCATCGACGTCGGACAGCCGCTGCGGGGATGGTTTATTTTCTGGCATGCCAATGTTCATTCCATGCTGACCGAAGTGGCCTTCTGCCTAACCTGTTATTTCTTTGTGCTTTGTATCGAATACCTGCCGCTAACGCTTGAAAACCGTCAAATCGACAAGGTGCCCTTCTTTCACAACCTCTCGCACAACATGCACGAGATTATGGCCATATTCGCCGCCACGGGTGCTTTTTTATCCTTCTTCCATCAGGGTTCTCTGGGCGGTGTCGCCGGTGTACTTTTCGCACGTCCTTTTGGTTTCCGCGAGCACATATTAATCTGGCCGTTTACCTTTTTCCTGTTTACCTGGTCGGCGGCAGCCAGCGGTCCCTGCTTTACCATATTGATTACAAAAATTACCGAGGTTTTTGCCCGCAAAAAACTGGTCAAGGACAACGTTATCTGGCTGCTGGCCAAGATCGCCGGCTGGATGATGCTGACCTATATCATTGTCAAGACGATCGACACTATTTACTGGGCTATCGTGACCGCACCGGGCAAAGGATTTGTTCTGGCTCATTTTTACACCCAAAATTCATTCTACGGTTACTGGATACTGTTTCTGGAGCTTGTTATCTGCGGATGGATACCAGCGTTTATTCTCGTTTTTAGAAAAACGCGTGAAAACAATGTATTGCTCTGGCTGGCGGTGAGCCTGGCCGTACTTGGCGCAATGGTGAACCGCTGGGTCATGGTCCTGCAAGTGCTGGCAGTTCCGGTACTGCCGTTCGAAGATTGGGCCCTTTACCTGCCCAGCTGGCAGGAAGTGGCGACCACCATCTTGCCGGTGGCGTACGGCATTATTCTGATCATGATTTCATACCGCTATCTGCCGATTTTTCCTCAGGAACAGGAATTAAATCCCATTGAACCACCGGCCCCGGTGCAAACGGATACTGCTGCCGGACCTGAAGACGAGAAAGCACCGGCAGATGATCAAACTGCAGAAGACGCCCAGCAAGGCGATTTACAACCGGCTGAAGCGTAAACCGATATCAGGAGGAAAATATGCTTCCATTTAGCTTTGAATGGATCTGGGATATGGGTCACATGGTATTTCACGGTGCGCTCTGGTATGCGCTCAGCGTCATCGGCATGGGAATGACATATTGTATCATCAAGGCGGCCTACGATACCGCTAAAGGAAAAGGCAGCCATCATCACTGATCCTTTTTGCCTGGGAATCTAAAGCGCCCGCTGCTGTGAATAGGTTAATTCATAGGAGCTCGGCGCTTTATTGATTTGAATAAAATTTTCAAGGAAAATTTTATATGGATAAAATCGTGGTAGCCGGCGGAAGGCGCCTGAAAGGCGAGGTTAAGATCAGCGGTTCCAAAAATGCGGCTCTGCCGATCCTGGTATCGGCACTGCTGTGTGATGGCTGGAACACCTATACCAACGTGCCGCAGCTGATGGATATCAATAGCACAACGTTGCTCATGCGTCAGCTGGGTGCACAGGTTGAAGTAGATGGTGAAACGATCCGAATCAATGCCGGTGGACTGGATAATCCTGAAGCGCCGTATGATCTTGTTCGCAAAATGCGAGCATCCGTGCTAGTTTTAGGGCCGCTTGTAGCCAGGCTGAAAAAGGCGCGAGTATCCCTTCCGGGCGGCTGTGCCATTGGTGCCCGACCGATTAATCTGCACCTAAAAGGGCTGGCACTCCTCGGCGCTTCGGTCGACATCAGACACGGGTATGTAGAAGCATCGGCCGACCGGTTGAAAGGCGCCGATATTTATTTTGACATACCGACAGTAACCGGTACCGAAAATTTAATGATGGCGGCTGTCCTGGCTGACGGTAAAACCACGCTCAGGAATGCGGCGCGGGAACCGGAAGTTGTCGCTCTGGCAGACGTGTTGAATCAAATGGGGGCCGATATCGAGGATGCCGGCACATCGGTGATAACCATCCGGGGAGTCGATGCCCTGCGACCCGCATCCTTCAAGATTATTCCGGATCGGATTGAAGCCGGTACATTCATGGTAGCGGCGGCTTTGACAAAGGGTCATGTGACCCTGACCGGGTGCGAGCCCAACCACCTGAGAGCATCCATAAACAAGCTGCAGCAGGTTGGCGCCCGCATCGACCTAAAAGGCGAGCGCATCACCGTTACCGGTGCGGATGAGATTACCAGTGTCGACGTTAAGACCCAACCCTATCCGGGTTTTCCCACCGACATGCAGGCCCAGTTCATGGTACTGATGTCGGTTGCCAGTGGTATCAGCGTCATCTCGGAGACGATCTTTGAAAATCGCTTTATCCATGTCGGTGAACTGCGGCGAATGGGCGCCGATATCCGTGTTTCAGGCAATTCGGCGGTAGTGCGGGGGGTACCGACGCTGTTCAGTGCACCGGTTATGGCCACCGACCTCAGGGCCAGTGCCTCTTTGATACTGGCGGGTCTGGTTGCCCAGGGAGAGACGGTGGTCAATCGCGTATATCACCTGGATAGGGGGTATTATGCCATCGAGAATAAGTTTGCCGGCCTCGGGGCCGCCATCAAGCGAGTCCGCAGTACATAAACAATGAACGAAACTCCGTTTTCGTTTCGCGTCTTATGCAAATAAGGAATGCGAAACTTGAGAATCCGTAAGCGTTCAGCCACTAAGGCACTAAGCCACAAAGGTTATAATATTATTCTATAGATTTCTCTCTTTTTGAAAAAATATACACTTCCCATTCCTTCTTTGTGCCTTCGTGTCTTTGTGGCTGAATTTTTACGATAATCCCTATCCAGTGCTCGGATCATGACCGATAATATCTACGCGCGCCCGCTCATCCCGATTCTTCTTGCCACGATCACCGGCATCATCTGCGGTGTTGAGCTGCCGGGCTACCGCGTATGGGCATATGCGGCGCTGATAATATCTGCCGGGCGGATCGTGTGGTGCATTGTTCGGCGCAAGGCAGATGTCTGTTTTGCTTTTGTATTATTCCTCAGTCTTGGATACCTTTCCATCCAGCCTTGGATAGATCCCAAATTTCCTGCCAATCACATCGTCCATTTCACAGATACGCACAAATGGCGCATCGTCGGCGTCATTGACGGCCACCCGGTCAAAAAGGACCATCGCACCAGTTTTATCCTCACGGTCCTGTCCCTTGGCGAAGATAATGCGTTCACCCCGGCAACGGGCAAAATCCGTGTGACGGTTGCCGGAGAAGATGCTGACCTTACGCGGGGTGACCGCATTAACTTTAGCAGCAAGATCAGGTCCATCCGCAGTTTTAAAAACCCGGGCGGATTCAATTACAGAAGATATATGGCTTTTAAGCGCGTCTGGGGGGCGGCTTACACCAGAGAAGATAAGATTCTTGTCCTGGACAGGGCCTCCGGCGGCTGGCTCAAGAAAAGCATAGATGCGGTGCGCCGTAAAATTTCACTGCTTATCGAAAAGACAGGGGAGGGCGAACATCGCGACGTCTTGAAAGCGTTAATTCTGGGAGAACGCAGCCGGTTATCGCCGCACCTGCGCGAAGCATTTCATCGCGCCGGCATCGGGCATCTTCTGGCCATATCCGGTCTCCACATCGGGATTGTCGCCTCGGCGGCATTTTTCCTTTTTGCCTGGTTTTTTTCACGGTTTGAATATTTTCTGTGGAAAGCCTGGACTCGCAAAGGTGCCGCAATATTTTCTTTTATCCCCGCTTTGCTGTATGCGGTGCTGGCCGGAATGTCTCCTTCCACCCAGAGAGCGCTGATCATGGTCGGCATGTTTCTGTTAACATTCCTGCTCGAAAGAGAGCAGGATCTGATAACGACCCTAGCTGCGGCGGCAATGTTGATTATCATGCTCTATCCGCCCGCACTCTATACGATTTCCTTTCAACTTTCTTTCGTGGCATTATTTTCAATAGTCTATGGTACATCGCGGATAGTCCTACCCGAGGTTTCCAACCGCCAGCGCTTCAGAGGGATACTGTTCAGAAAGATGGCCGCCTTTTTTATTGTCTCGGTCGTTGCAACGCTGGGTACGCTTCCGCTGGTGATGTTTTATTTTAACAGAGTTTCCCTGGTCGGGGTTATCGCAAACTATATCCTGGTCCCAATCATTGGATTTGCGGTTGTTCCGGTAGGTCTTCTGGCGGTATTTATTTTGCCAATCACCGAGACCGTATCGATCGGGTGTATGCAGTTTGCTGCCGATATTCTCCAAGTCGCCCTGAAGGTGGTTGTTTTCTTTTCGAATTTGCCTTTTGCGGCATTGCATACAATTACCCCTTCCATTTTTGAAATTCTTTGCTATTACATACTGGCCTGGGCCGCGCTGAATTTGACTGCATCCGGCCCTGGCGCGGTGCCAAATACAAGAACAGTTCGCGCTTCGCAGACCGATTCTGGACAACCCCGGCATTGCATTGCGAGTTTCAAACGTACAAGGCTGGCTCGATCAGCTCTGGTGCTGGTTTTGCTGGCGATGATCATCGATGTCGGTTACTGGTCTTATCAGCGGTTCTGGAGAAATAACCTGCGCGTAACGATCATTGATGTGGGGCACGGCAACGCCGGTCTGCTGGAATTGCCCGGCGGGTACTGCATCCTTGTGGATGGCGGGGGTTTTTCCGATAATGCGGTTTTCGACGTCGGGGCACGAGTCATAGCACCTTTTCTGTGGCGCAAGAAAATCAGAACGGTTGAAACACTCATTCTGTCACATCCAAACAGTGATCACCTCAATGGCTTGATTTTCATTGCAGAGCATTTCCGGGTGAGAGACATCTGGACCAATGGTGAAAAAAGGCAAACGCTGGGCTATCATCGCCTGGCGCAGACTATCGCCAAGAGAAAAATCCTCCACCTGCAATATCGCGACTTGCCGAAACAAAAGCAAATTAACGGGGTCGATTTTCAAATCCTCTACCCACCTGAGGATTTTCTGGAAAGAAGGAAAAAAGAGCGCTGGCGAAGTGTCAACAATAACTCACTTGTCGTAAAAGCGACCCACGGCAAAATATCTTTTCTATTTACCGGGGACATTCTGTCCGGTGCTGAAAAAGATTTGACGGCGATGGTCGGCGGCGAGCTGAAATCAACCGTACTCATAGTGCCGCATCACGGCAGCAAGACCTCGAGTTCTACCGGTTTTATCGATGCCGTGCAACCGCGTATCGGAATCATATCAGCGGGTTGGCAGAATCGTTTTAACTTGCCCAGCTTTTCGGTGCTCAAAAGCTATCAGCAGCGAGGCATTCATATCCTGCGCACGGATTCGACCGGTGCCGTCATATGTGTTTCGGATGGTAAGCATCTTAATGTGTCCAGTCGGCTCAAGGACCGATCAAACGGCTTGACCGGTCCGAAAATAGTTGATTCTCAATTGTAAATGAAGTACTATTAAATTTTTAAAATCATTTCCCAACCCGGATAAACCGGGAAGAATAGCCACAAAGGCACCAGGACACAAAAAAATAAATGTTAATTAAAATTAAACTTCGTGTTTTGGCGGCGAAAATATTTTGTTAAATATATCCTTCGCAAACATGATGTGATTTCAATAAATGGGGCCTAAAGTGGCTATGAACTTTCGCAGAGATCGCATCTCGAAAGTGCAGGTACAGTCGGACAGTGAGGCTAATCAGAAAGAAAAAGAGCACGGTTGCCGATAATGATCATTTCGTAAGCCTTGTGCAACTGATGCAAGATGATTCCAGCTTGCGTGATACGTTGCTACCGCTTCTGACCCTTGATTCATTCAACCGCAAATCCGCCCTCAACAGCTGGTTGGAAGAGTTAAAACTACAAAGAGCCCCCACAGAGATCATATCAGCATTGGCATGCCTGGTTGATGACGCGGTTGCTGCGAAAATTCTGGAAATCAGCGGGGAATGAGGGGAGCAACAGGTGCAAAATCGGCTCGATAGATACCGCAGTATTGCAAAGCACGTCATCGATGGGACAATTACCATCGATTCAGTGTCTGAATTTGAGGGCATGCTCCATATTTTCCCCGAAAATCCGGCGCTGCATGCCGCATTTGGGGATCTGCTGCATATGAAAGAAATTAAGGATACGGCTGCAAAATCTTACGGTAAAGCCGCGGAACTTTATAAAAATGACCACATGATGCTCTCGGCCTTTCTGGCTAAAATTATGCAATGGCGTATCATCCAACCGTCGAATCAGGAATCCCGCGCATTTTTTTCAGCCATGCGCAAAGCAAACTTTCCGGACAGCCCCCTCAGAAATTTTTTTAACAGCCTGCCTTATACGGAACTGGTCGCATTTACCAATATCATGACACGGGTCCGCCTGCCATCCGGACATGTCATGAAAAAAATGGGTGATGCGGAAAATGATCTTTACTTTATCGCTACCGGCTCTGTTAGAGATACCATTTACAAACCTTTAAAATCCGATGAGAAGACCCGGCAGAAATATGCGATCTATCTTACCGTAAATGATATTTTTGGCGATATTTATCCGTTTACGGACGAAAAATTTTCGCAGTCTCATATGGAAACCGTTTCCGGTGTAGAACTGGCCAGGATATCCAAACAGCGGCTGATAGAAGTTTGTGGAAAATTTCCGGATGTTCACAAGGCACTGGGCGTCCTTTTTGAGGCCAGTTCGAAAATCACGAATGCTGATCCCAAGCGAGGTGTTCGCAGCACCAATAGATATCCGCTGCCCATGAAAATGAATCTGGAATTTTTTCCTGGTGATTCGGATGACACACCTGTCGTTCTCCAAGGCCACTCGCGGGATATATCCGTGGGTGGGGTATGCATCGTTTTGGACGCAAAATATGCGAATACAATGAGCATGATCAACTCACTCAAGAATACCGAAATTCAGGTCTGTTTTCCGGGAGAATCACTGCGGTTGAATGTATCGGGAAATGTTGTTTGGAGCAAAAAGGTTTTTTTTGAAGGGGATTCTACGGTGGCGCTGGGCATACAGTTCAAAGAGATGACACCTAAAATGAGTGGCATGCTGGTCGTTTTTGCAGATATGATTTACAACACCTGACTTCGGGTCGGGCATTGCGGACTGTTTCCATCCGCTATAATGTGCGTTTTACGCTTATATCGAACTACTCCTCCTCATATTCGAATCGGTATTCCAGTTTTTCCTTTCGCATTTCGCCGAGCATGCCCATTTCCACCAGAAGATCGCCGATTCCGGCTTCGCGCAACAAATCTATGCGCATGATATTTTTCGGGTCCCTATCGGTTACATTGTAAAAAGTATATTCGAAGGTCAGATAGGATTTCTTTAACGTACGAAATTCCCTTTCGTTGATAATGATGTGGCGGCTGGCAAAAAAATATCCGATCAGCAAAAAAATGCCCGTGATTATTAACTTAATAATTCTATTTTGCACTGACGTTCTCCCTCGTTTCGATCCAGTCCGGTAGTTTAGAGCATACGATATACTTTCTATGCCGATATCTTTTTTATTTTATCATTTTAATGGGTTATGGTCAACCCTCGTCACGCTTGCACCACCGCTGAAAATGCGCTGATCTTTCCTGGATCGCAGCTGCGGCGTTGATTCTGAAAGGCGGCGGTGCCCAAAAGGATTTGATCGTGACAATCGACAATTGAAATGATAAAATTACAACTTATGCGGAGTCTGTTACGGATAAACGAATATCCTGCCAAATTGGCCGTCAAAGATGTTACACGCTGTTATCTAGCTTAGACCGAGGCGCGGAATGAAAAATATATTTAAGTACCGGGTGAGTGTCGCCGATTCAATGCTCCTGATCGGCATTGGGCTGGCGGCATCGTACTGGGTGCTCGAATCCATTTTAAATATTTTTACCACCCATAACGTTAGTTTCATCAAGCAACTGCTCGGGCCCGACATCGACGAGGTGTGGCCGCGTATCATCGTGTTTTGCCTTTTCCTTTTCTTTGGTTCCCACGTCCAGTATACCATTAACAACCGGAAAAAGGCCGAAGAAGACTTGAAAGTCAGCGAAGAAAAATACCGGACCATCCTTGAGAGTATTGAAGAAGGGTATTATGAACTCGATCTGTCCGGCAATATCACCTTCTTTAATGATTCCACCTGCAAAATGCTCGGCTATTCGCGGGATGAACTGCTTCAGATGAATCATCGAGATTTCACGACGCTGGAGACAACGCGACAAGCCGATCGGGCTTTTGAGGAAGTTTTGGCAACCGGTAAGTCGTTGACCCTTACGGAATCTGAAGTAATTCACAAGGACGGCAGCACCCGCATACTGGAACTTTCCGTCTCCCTGCGCAAGGACCGTGAAGACAAGCCGATCGGCTATCGAAGTGTTATCAGGGATGTAACCGAGCGGCTAAAAGACGAAAGAGAGAGAATGCGGCTGGCGGTCCAACTGCAAGAGGCCCGCTCTGCGACCATTTTAGGTCTCGCAAAATTGGCCGAATACAGGGACGAAGGGACCGGTAAACATCTGGAAAGAATCCGAGAGTACAGTCGATTGATTGCCGAGAAAATATCCGCTATGCCGCAGTATGAAGGCTACGTTTCAGAAAAGTATATCGAAGACATATTCCGCTCTTCCATTCTTCACGATATCGGCAAAGTCGGAATCCCTGACGCGATACTTCTAAAACCGGGTAAACTGACCGAAGGGGAATTTGAAGTTATTAAAACCCATACGGTTCTCGGTGGGGATGCCCTAAATGCCATTGACGCTCAGACCGAGGGCAAATCCTTTCTGACACTCGGCAAGGAGATTGCATATTATCACCATGAAAAGTGGGACGGCAGCGGATATCCAAAAGGGCTCGAACAAGAGGAAATTCCCCTGTCAGCCCGGATAGTAGCGCTGGCCGACGTTTATGATGCGCTGACATCGAAGCGGTTTTACAAGGAAGCCTATTCACATGCCAGAACGCGCGATATGATTATCAGTTTAAAGGAAACGCATTTTGACCCGGATGTTGTCGATGTGTTTCTGGCCGCCGAAGAACAGTTTGACCGGATTCGCCGTGAATTGCATGAAGACCAAGACATTGAGATGATACCTTCGAAAAAGACGGCCTTGAATTAATCCATGCTTGTCGCTTCTTTATCCGGTCTTTTCCTGCCGTTTGACGCCCCCGGCTGTTACGTGTCCGACATCCGCCGCTCGCATTGCAATAGAACACCGATATTTCCCGACAATGAATTATTATTCATTGTATAAAAAATGCCGCGGATAGATCGTTTAATCCACTAATGTATACAGTTCCTTGACACACTTTTGATAAGCAACTAATATGTATAATAAATATTAAAGATTTTAGATCCGCCGTCTTGAAGCTTTTTTCCTTGACAGACGAAACCGGCCTTTGTTAAGTGAATGAATATTCATTCATAAATTTGGAGACATGTTCCAGGAGGTAATTATGGTTAGAAAGATCAGAAAAGCTGCGGTGATCGGATCAGGCGTAATGGGAGGCGGAATCGCCGCCCTGCTTGCCAGTGCCGGTGTAAAGACCATTATGCTCGATATCCTGCCGCCTGATTTAACCAATGAAGCCAAGAGCAATCCGGACGCCAGAAACAGAATCGCCAAGGCGGGCCTGGATACCATCCTTTCGTCGAGTCCGGCCTTGATTATGCACCCGAAGGATGCTGACCGCATTTCTATCGGTAACCTAGAAGACGATTTTGAGAAGATCACCGATTGTGACTGGATTATCGAAGTGGTGGTGGAGAACCTGAAAGTCAAACAGGATCTGCTAAAACGGATCGAACCGGTTCGGAAGAAAGGCGCCATTGTTACCACGAATACATCCGGTATACCGCTGATGGCCATGTCGGCGGGATTGAGCGCCGAGTTCAAACAACACTTTCTGGGGACCCACTTTTTTAATCCGGTTCGCTACATGCGACTTCTGGAAATTATTGCCGGCAAAGAGACCCTGCCCGAAGTGCTGGAATTCATAATCGATTTCGGGGAAAGAATCCTTGGGAAAGGTATCGTGCGGGCCAAAGACACCCCCAATTTTATCGGCAACCGGATCGGTATCCAGGGGATGGTTAAGGCCATGCAACTGATGCTGGAAGACGGATTATCGATTCCGGAGGTAGATGCAATATTCGGCCCGGTGATGGGACGTCCCAAAACTGCGATGTTCAAAACCGCTGATCTTGTGGGCCTGGATACTCTCGGACTTGTGGCCCGCAACACTTATGATCTGCTTCAGGATGACGAGGCTCGCGAAGATTTCGTCGTGCCAGATTTCGTAAATTCAATGATAAAAAAGGGGCTTCTCGGGAAAAAGGTCCGGAGCGGTTTTTATAAAACAGATCTGACACCGGAGTGGCAGGTCATTCGCAAGGTGATCGATCCGGCAACACTGGAATACCGTGACCTGGAAAAACCCGATTTTCCATGTCTCGATGCAGCCGGCAAAGCCAAAGATCTGTCGGGTAAGATGCGGGCAGTGGTGTATGGCGATGACAAGGCCGCCCGGTTCGCCTGGAAAACTCTGGTGCTAAACCTGATTTATTCCGCCAACCGGATACCTGAAATCGCGGATACCATCGTCGAAATCGACAATGCGATGAAATGGGGTTTCAACCTCGAGACGGGCCCGTTTGAAACCTGGGATGCCATCGGATTGACGGAATCGATAGATAAGATGCAGGCCGAAGGTTTTACCGTTCCTGATAAAATACGCAAAATGATTGCCGGCGGTCATTCGTCCTTTTACAAAACCGATAAAGGCACGCGGTTTTATTACGATTTTGCCACCGAAGCGTATCAGGAGATCAAGACCAGCAGCAACATCGTTTCCCTGCAGGCACTCAAGGGCGCCGGCAATATTATTAAAACCGGTGATTCGGCAACCCTGGTGGATCTGGGTGACGGCGTGGCCTGTCTCGAATTCCATACCAAGATGAACGCTTTGAATGTCGAGATTATCGATCTGCTGGTGGAATCCCTCGAATACGTCGACCAAAACGGTGTCGGTCTGGTGATCGGCAACCAGGCCGGTGGGATGCCCGGGGCGTTTTCGGCCGGCGCGGATTTGAATGGCATGCTCGCAGCTGCCATGCAAAAAAAATTTGCTGATATCGAAGCCCTGGTGAAGAAGCTGCAGTTTACCCTCCAGGATGTCAAATACGCACCATTTCCGGTGGTAACGGCGCCCTTCGGACTCGCCCTTGGGGGTGGCTGCGAAATCTGTCTGGCTTCCGACCGGATCGTCGGCTGTGCCGAGCTCTACACGGGTCTTGTGGAGATCGGCGTCGGATTGCTGCCGGCCGGAAGCGGCTGTTTGAATCTGTGGCGAAAATATCTGGCCTCGATTCCCGAGTCGGCGACAGAGGTTGATCTGGCACGATTTTTCGTTCCGGTTTTTATGAACATCGCCATGGCCAAGGTGTCCACATCCGCAGCCGATGCGCGCGCCAACGGTTTTCTCGGCCACCGGGACCGCATTGTGTTCAACCGGGATTATCTGATCGGTGAAGCCAAGAAAGAGGTGCTGAAATTGGCCGATGAGGGCTATGCGCCGCCGGTCAAGCGCAAAATCAAAGTGGTCGGCGAAGCGGCCCAGGGCATGATCGCCGCCGAGATATTCAACATGCACAGCGGGGGCTTTATCACCGACTACGATGCCTATCTGGCCAAACGCATCGCCTTTGTCATCAGCGGTGGTGAGGTGCGAGCCAACAGTGAGGTGGCCGAGGAGGTAATCCTCAGCCTGGAACGGCAGACTTTTGTCGATTTGCTGAAACAGGAAAAGACGATTGCCAGAATAAAACATCTTCTGGAAACAGGGAAACCGCTGAGGAATTAGACTAAGGAGGACCAAAATGCGTGATGCTTATATCGTTACGTCCGTGAGAACACCCGGATGCAAGCGCAACAAAGGCGCTTTTAAAGATACCCGACCGGAGGATTTAATGGCTTTTATTCTGTCGGATGCGGTGGATAAAACGCCGAATCTTGATAAAAAAGACGTGGAAGATATTATGATCGGGTGCAGCTTTCCCGAAGCCGAGCAGGGTCTCAACATCGGCCGGCTTGTGGCCCAGATTGCGGGCTTTCCGTATCAGGTCACCGGGGCAACAATCAATCGTTTCTGCTCCTCGGGCCTGGAAGCCATCGCCGGTTCAGCCTTAAGGGTAATGGCCGGTTGGGCCGGCATAACCATCGGCGGGGGGGTGGAATCGATGACTCACGTTCCCATGGGCGGCTTTATACCGCGACCCCATCCCGACTATTCGCGCAAACATGCCGATCTGTATGTTTCTATGGGAATCACCGCCGAAAATGTGGCCAAACGCTACAAAGTTGCGCGAGAAGAGCAGGACGAATTCGCCTACCAATCTCAAATGAAAGCCGCCGACGCCAGAAAAAACAAACGCTTCAGCGAACTGGTGCCGACGCCGGCTACCCGATTCGTGGAGCAAAAAGACGGAACCTATAAAAAGGAGACCTTTATCCAGGACTTCGATGACGGTATCCGGGATAGCACGACCCTCGAAGGACTGGCCAAACTAAATCCGGTATTTGCCGCCGGAGGCACCGTCACGGCCGGCAATGCTTCTCAGACCACCGACGGGGCTGCCGCCACGATCATCATGTCGGCGGAAAAGGTCAAGGAACTGGGGATCAAGCCGATTGCCAAACTGCGCTCCTACACCACCGTGGGCTGCAAACCCGACGAGATGGGGGTGGGGCCGCGATTTGCCATCCCCAAGCTGCTGGAGAGGGCCGGCGTGGATATCGATGCTGTCGGCCTGTTTGAAATCAACGAAGCTTTTGCGTCCCAGGCAATCTACTGCGTGCGGGAACTGGGGATCGACATGCAAAAGGTCAACGTAAATGGCGGCGCCATCGCTCTGGGACATCCGCTGGGCTGCACCGGCGCCAAGCTGTGTGCAACCCTGCTGGCCAACATGCAGGCCCGGGGCGTGCAGTACGGCGTCGAATCCATGTGCATCGGTGGTGGCATGGGCGCGGCAGCTCTTTTTGAGCTGTGCCAATGATTGCTTGAACCCAAACGCAGCTTATCGACTTTTCCGGCTGACACGATCCAGACTATTGTTTATAAGTCACCGTTAGGGCACAAGCAAAAGATCCGGAATAAAAAGGAATCGGGAACCTCCCGATTCCTTTTTTGTTTTAACTTGATAATCCCGGCTTGCAGCGCGGAGTGTTACTGCTATCTTGACTTTAATCAGCCCGGTCCTATCATCATAAAAGCCACTGACTTCCATCTTTGTTCGAACTCCACAGATTCGGCTTGCCGCCTGAAATAACAAATCTTTTGAACGAATTGCAGCAAATATCGATATTTTTAGATCAAAGGAGAATCGCAATGCAAAAGACAGCTGAAAATCGACGGCTGAATGAATATCGAAACCGCAAAGTCAACTGGAAAAAATGGGGACCCTATCTCAGTGAGCGCTCCTGGGGAACCGTGCGTGAGGATTATAGTGAAGATGGTGCAGCCTGGGAATACTTTCCCCATGATCACGCGCGCAGCAGGGCCTATCGCTGGGGTGAAGACGGCATTGCCGGTATTTCCGATCGCTATCAATACCTTTGTTTCGCTTTGGCGCTGTGGAACGGCAAAGACCCGATATTAAAGGAGCGGATGTTCGGACTGACCGGATCCGAGGGCAATCATGGTGAAGACGTCAAGGAGTATTACTTCTACCTGGACAGCACGCCGACTCACAGCTACATGAAAATGCTCTACAAATACCCGCAAAGCGAATTCCCCTACACCGATCTGGTGGTGGAAAATGGCCGACGCGGTTTTCGTGATTTTGAGCACGAACTGCTGGATACCGGTGCATTTGATGCAAACCGATACTTTGATGTGTTCGTCGAGTATGCCAAGTTCCACCCGGATGACATCCTGATAAAAATTACGGTGACCAATCGCGGGCCGCAATCCGCTGCTTGTCATGTCCTGCCTACGCTCTGGTTCCGCAATACCTGGAGCTGGGGCTATGAAAAGGGACCGATGCGCGATGTTCCGGGCAAACCGTATCTTCGCCGGATCCAGGCAACACCGGATGTCGCTGCAGTTCAAGCCCAGCACCCGGCAGCCGGAACATACTATCTGTACGCGGAATGTGCCGAAAACCTTCTTTTCACCGACAACGAAACCAATTTCAGCCGTTTATACGGTATTTCCAACGGCAACCCGTATGTCAAGGATGCCTTTCACCGCTATCTGATCAACGGAGAAACGGAAGCGATCAATCCGGCCCGAGAAGGCACCAAGGCCGCAGCCCTTTACACCGATGATATTGCAGCGGGCGAATCGCGGATTTTGCGGCTGCGCCTTGCCAACCAAACACGCCCATCCGCATTCGAAGACTTCGATACAATTTTTGATAAACGCCGGACGGAAGCTGATGAATTTTACACAGCAATTCAAAATCCCCATCTGAGTACCGATGAAAACCGGATACAGCATCAAGCGCTGGCCGGCATGCTCTGGACCAAGCAATTTTTCTATTACAATATCGAACAGTGGTTAAACGGCGATCCGGCCATGCCGCCGGTTCCGGAAGCCCGCCGCAAAGGGCGCAATCACGAATGGGAACATCTTAACAACTTCGATATTATCTCCATGCCCGACAAATGGGAGTACCCCTGGTATGCAGCCTGGGATCTGGCCTTTCATTGTATTCCGCTGGCCCTGGTCGATGCCGATTTCGCCAAACGTCAATTGGATTTGATGGCCCGTGAGTGGTACATGCACCCCAACGGCCAGCTACCGGCCTATGAGTGGAAGTTTGGCGATGTCAATCCGCCGGTGCATGCCTGGGCCGCCTGGCGGGTGTATAAGATCGACGCCAAACAACAGGGCCGGGCCGACACGGAGTTTTTAGAAGGGATCTTTCACAAGCTGCTGCTGAATTTTACCTGGTGGGTGAATAAAAAAGACGAAGAAGGCCGCAATGTCTTCCAGGGCGGTTTTCTCGGACTGGACAACATCAGTATATTCGACCGCAGCGCCCCACTGCCCACCGGAGGGCATCTTGATCAATCGGATGGAACCGCCTGGATGGGATTTTATTGTCTGGTGCTTCTTAAAATTGCTCTGGAACTGGCAAGAGAGAAACCCGTTTATCAGGAAACAGCCAGTAAATTCTTTGAACACTTTCTGCGCATCGCCCAGGCCATGACCGGTGATTACCGCAGTGGCCTGAGTCTTTGGAATGAGGATGACGGCTTTTTCTATGATGCGCTGCATGATCCCAACGGCCGCATCACTCCCCTCAAAGTTCGCTCCCTGGTGGGACTCATGCCGCTTCTGGCTGTTGAGACCCTCGAGCAGGATCTGGTTGAAAACCTGCCGGTCTTCAAACGCAGACTGAACTGGTTTTTTAAAAACCGGGTTTATCTGCGTGACAGCGGCAATGTCGCTTGCGTGAAATCACCGGGAGAACAATCACGACGACTGCTGTCGATCGTCAATCGTGATCGCCTGGAGAAGATATTGCAGCCTATGCTGGATGAAAAAGAGTTTTTATCTGAGTTCGGTATTCGGGCGGTATCCAAATATCACAAGTACAACCCTTATAACTTTTATGTGGATGGGAAGACCTATACGATTGACTACCAGCCGGCCGAATCCGAAAGTGGACTGTTCGGCGGCAATTCCAACTGGCGGGGCCCCATCTGGTTCCCGATCAACTTTTTGCTGATCGAATCCCTGCAAAAATTCAACCATTACTACGGAGATTCTCTCAAAGTGGCGTGCCCGACCGGATCAGGTCGGATGATGAATCTGGGTGAGGTAGCTACCGAACTGTCCCGGCGTTTGATCAAGATGTTTTTACGTAACGGCAACGGTGAACGGCCGATTTACGGCGGCCTGCGCATATTTCAGGATGATCCTCACTGGCGGGATCACATTCTGTTTAACGAGTATTTTCATGGTGACAACGGCGCGGGGTTGGGTGCCGCCCATCAGACGGGCTGGACAGGGCTTGTGGCCAAATTAATCCAGCAATCCGGCGGCAGGGAACAATAAAATTAAAATGCCGATCTCAATGACTGTATTTATATATTTCCATCAGGGCAAAGCCCCTGGATTCGACATATAAAGGAGATAAACCCATGAGTGAAGAACAATATCCCGACGTCGTGCTGCCGCAGTGTCCGGCGGAGAAAATTTTGAAAGGACAAAAGGCCCTGGTGACCGGTGCCAATTCGGGTATCGGCAAAGCGGTCGCCATCAGCCTTGGACAGGCCGGCGCCGATGTGGTGGTTAATTATGTTCGCGGCGACGGCGAGGCCAACGAAGTGGTTGGAGAAATACGCAAAAGCGGCAGCCAGGCCTATGCCCACATGGCCGACGTGTCTAAGGAAGATCAGGTCCAGACCATGTTTCAGAAAATGTTCAGCGAATTTGGAACCATCGACATCCTGGTCAACAATGCAGGTTTGCAAAAGGATGCGCCATTTACCGAAATGTCCCTGGATGACTGGAACCTGGTGATCAACGTCAATCTTACCGGGCAGTTTCTTTGCGCCCGAGAGGCCGTACGCGAATTCAAGCGCCGTGGGGTGGTGAAGGAAATTTCCTGTTCGGCCGGCAAAATCATTCATATGAGCTCCGTACACGAAGTTATCCCCTGGGCCGGCCATGTGAACTATGCCGCCTCCAAGGGAGGTGTGATGCTCATGATGAAAAGCGTTGCCCAGGAGGTGGCGCCTTACCGCATCCGGATCAACGCAATTGCACCGGGAGCCATCCGCACGCCCATCAACACGGCTGCCTGGGAAACACCGGAAGCATATAATTCATTAATGGAGCTGGTACCCTATAAGCGTATCGGCGAGCCGGAAGATATTGCCCGGGCTGCGGTATGGCTGGCATCCGACTACGCCGACTACGTGAATGGTATCAGTCTGTTTGTGGATGGCGGCATGACCTTGTATCCCGGATTTGAAACCGGTGGTTGAATTGAAAAGATAAAACTTGAACCGCGGCAGAGAAATTTGGCTTGGGTTAAGGCCATGGCCGACCAGATAACCGTGGTTGATTTTATTGATACGGCCGTGTAGGAAGTACAGATCGCCAGGGCCATTTACCTGTTCCCGGCTCTGAAACACGCTATGGTCTCAGTGGCAAGGCGGCGGGTCGAATAAACCCGTTACGACAGTGAGGCAACCCTAATCAACCGAGGTTTCATATGGCGAGTTACACCCAAATCGACCTGGACGATATAAAGAGAATCGTTTCAAGATACGATCTCGGCGAAGTCAGCGCCTTCGAAAATCTGATAGGCGGTCAAGCCAATTCGAGTTTTAAACTGACGACCGCCACCGGCTTTTTTATCCTGTCCATCTGCGATGAAAAGAGCTTTACTGAAGTCGGGCAGCTGGCTGTTCTTCTCAGGCACCTGGAAGAGCAGGGTTTTCCAACCACTCCGGTCATCAATGCCGCCGACGGCCGTCTGGTGATCGAACACCAGGGCAAGCCGGTCCTCATCAAACGGTATATGGAAGGTACTGTCCCGGAAGAGATGAAGCCGAAAATGCTTTATCGGCTTGGACGGGAAATTGCACGACTGCACCAGATCGAAGCCCCAATGGGCCTGCCGAACCGGTTCGCCTACGGCTTGAAATCCTTTGACGAAGTGATTTTCTCCCCGGCCGATGACGCCTATCGGACCTGGCTGAAAAAGAAAAAGGCGCACCTGGAACAGACCATCAGGCCGGATCTGCCCCGGTGCCTTATCCATGGCGACATATTTTACGACAACACCTTGTTTAGGGATGATGCGTTGGTGGCCATAATCGACTTCGAAGAGGCCTGCCGCTACTACAGGGTTTTTGACCTGGGTATGTGTGCGGTAGGTGCCTGCAATACGAAGGGGTTGGCGGATCTCAAAAAGACGCGGATCCTGGTGGATGGTTACCGGAGCCTCAGGCGACTTGAACCGGCCGAAAAAGAACAACTGCAGACTTTCGTAATATATGGCGCGGTGGCCACTTCTTTCTGGCGGTTTCGTCGATATAACCTGATTCTGCCGGACAGTGCGAATTCAAGGACCTACCTAAAGATGAACACCATCGCCGATCAGATCCACCAAATGCCCCCGGAGAAATTTTACATGGGAGTCTTTTAACTGCGGTAAACCATAAAAATGTTTTCAGTCATAATCCGCCCGCAAAATGCCTTCGGTCGCCCCGGTTGAAAACGTCATTTTTCTGCAGGTTGAAAGAATTATAAATAATAGCTATATTGAAGCAGGTAAAAACCTTTCAACATCAGTACCACCGGAAGTCAAAATATTACTATCCTAAGAAAAGTGAAGAAGAAATGAAAGTCGAGATCAATCTTTACGCAACCCTGGCGCGCTATCTGCCCAAGGATGTCCGGCAAGGAGACCGCATGGTGGAAGTACGAGATGGCCTCACCATCAATCAACTGCTGCAGGAGTTGAACATTCCATCCGACCAGATCAAACTGGTATTTTTAAATGGTGAGCATGTCGACCCGGATGCGGTTCTTGAAGAGGGGAGCAGGGTAGGGGTTTTTCCGCCGGTGGGCGGTGGATAAAGGATAGCGCATAGTTGATCGACGATGGCTCAAAGGAATGAATCCTTTTTTATATTTCTTTGATTTGAAGATAAGCGCTATCTGATTTTTCAACCATCGCCGAGAGCTCATCCAGTGTGACGGAACTTTTATTCAAAGTGACTTTCTTGCACCCTCGCCGGAAACCGTCGGCAAACAGGGTCAGTACATGCTGGAGGTCAGCGGAAGATAGATGGATACCGTATTTTAACAGCACCGGACCGATTTCTCTCACCGTCAGATTAAACAGTTTAATGGTGACGGTGCCCTCGGGGTCACAGGCGGTTGAATATTCGCCGCCGTGTGTGATTTCTCTGCGCATGGCGGCAAAGTGTCCGCCTCTTCGCATTATCGCTCCCACCAGTCCCGGCATGGCGGCGGACAGGGCCAGCATCGATCCGTCTCTGATGATCGCTGTATTGTAATCGTCCACCGGCTTGCCATCCAGGAAAATAGTTTGAACTCTATTCTCAAGATAGCTTTCTTCAATTCCCAACTGACCACAGATCAATTCCCGGATACTGACGTTTAGACAGGCTTTGACATCGACACCTTTTGAAAAAACCGGTGCGAAGCGGGAATGCAGGTCTTTTTCAAGTTCCAGGATGATGTGATTTTTTTGCCGTGTGTTCATGGATACAATATTAAGGGGAGTCCCGCTTGCGGACTCCCCTTCCTGTGATTCAGACCGCCAATAAATTAGAAGTTAAACACCTGATCCAGGTCTTCATCCGTAACCTTGAACGTAATGTTGTGCGGGGGCAGCTCTTCGGTCTTGAAGTAATCGGGCAGGCGGTCATCCTGTTTGGTGAAACCGGCCCGGGCGTTAAAATCTCTCTCAAAAGAGAGGACTTTTTTACCGAGTGCTACGACATCGTCGCCCGTCAGGCTCAATCCGTAGAAGGTGTTGATCAAATCGATCAGCGCCTGGAAGGTGTCTTCCTGGTCCATAATGGCAAATGCGATAAACAGGCACATTCCAGTGGAGTCAATGGCGGCTGTGGCAATCTGCAGATTACGCGAGAGCTCTACCTGTCCTTCGGCTGACAGGGGATCCACACTGCCGCCCACGCCGAGAATGTTTGTCGCCACGGCATAGCCGGAGGTATGGTCGGCACCCTGGGTACTTGTGGCATAGGTTACGCCGATACCCTGCACCCCGCGCGGGTCATAAGCCGGCATTGCCTGTCCTTTGACCACCGGGATACGCTCCACACCGAACACCTTGCCGGTAACGGCTGCACCGCTTCCGAGGATACGTCCCAGATCCGTGCCTTTACCGACCTCCTTGACCAGCTTAATTGCCGCTTCGGCATCACCAAACTCCGCTACGCCGGCTTCCATGGCAACCGCGATGGTGGCGCCCATTTCAATGGTGTCCAACCCGTAGTCATCATCCAGACGATCCATCATGGCGATGGCATCCAGATCATCGATTCCGCAGTTTCCGCCATGGGCCCATACGGTTTCATACTCCGGTTGCTTGGTCAGAAATTGGCCGTCTTTGTTCATATAGGTGCCCGAGCAGCGGATGATACAACCCCGATGACAACCGTGGGTGGCGGCCCCTTTTCCACCGCGTTCTTCTTCTGTTTCGGCCTGGGTCTCACCGCTGATTTTTGAGCAGGTGTCAAAGCGGCCCCACATGAAGTTCTTGGTGGGATAGGCACCGGCCTCGTTGATCACGTTGGTCAACACGTTGGTGCCATAAGCGGGCAGCCCCTCTCCGGTGACCGGATGTTTTCTGAGGCCTGCTACAAATTTCTGGTTGGCTTCTTTAAACGCATCCGGATCTTTGGGCTTGCGCATTGACATACCGGCATCATCGAGCACGATAGCCTTAACGCCCTTGGCGCCCATAACAGCCCCGACTCCGCCGCGGCCGGCATGGCGCGTGGGACGCTGCTCCATATCCGAAAAGGCGACCGAAGCAGAGGCCATTTTCATTTCGCCGGCCGGACCAATGGAAATGCAAGCGACCTTGCCCCCGAACTCGTCTTTCATCTTATCCACCAGGTCGTAGTTGCCGAGCATGCACAGGCTGTTGTCCGCGGTTACATTGACGCCGTCCTTGTTGATGTGAACCTTGTACAGTGTGTCGTCTTTGGGTTTGCCTTCCAGAACGATGGCGGCGTACCCCAGTCGGGCCAGCACCTGTGCGCCCTGTCCGCCGGCATTGGACTCTTTGATGCCGCCGGTCAGCGGACTCTTGCAGCCGACGGACATCCGTCCGGACATTGCCGCCGTTGTACCGCTGAGCATTCCCGGCGCGATCACCAGCTTGTTGTCCCCACTCAGGGGATGGCACGTCGGCGGGACTTCCTTTGCTACGATGGCCGATGTGAGCGCCCGCCCGGCCAGGCCGGCATAATCTCCCAGCGAATCTTCCTTGACTTGAGGACCGCCGTCAGCACCCACGTTAATACGTAAAATCTTGTCCATATGGCACCTCCCTTTTTGTAAAGGTGTTAAATTGAACCCAAACCTGTCAGTGCAGGAAGCTTCAAACCTGATTCGATAAAATTAAACGAATATGCCTTCGTCTGTCATTATTCGTATTTATCGGTAATGTCAAGTAAAACCAAAAGCGCCCTTAGCCTTTGTGGTTTTCGAAATGCTTCATGAAGGCGATGAGCGCATCAACGGCTGCCAGGGACGTCGCATTGTAAATCGAGGCCCGGCATCCGCCGACGGATCGATGGCCTTTCAGCCCCTCTATTTGGCTGGCTTGGGCTGCCTGCACAAAGGGTTTTTCCAGCGACTCATCGGCCAGGCGGAAGGTGACATTCATCATCGAGCGGCTGTCCGGCTGAGCCGTCGGCCTGTAAAAGTCACTGGAATCCAGAAACCGGTACAGCCGGTCGGCCTTTTGACGATTTATATCCTCCATTTTTTTTAGACCGCCGATGGTCTCCTCCAGCCACTTGAGGACCAGCTGAACCGTGTAGACAGCAAAACAGGGAGGCGTATTGTACATCGAGTTACTGGAAGCAAAGGTCGTATATCGGAGCATGGTCGGTATCGTATCCGGTACGCGGTCCAGCATGTCTTCGCGGATGATCACCAGGCATACCCCTGCCGGTCCGATGTTTTTCTGGGCCCCTGCATATATCAGGCCGAAGGGTGACACATCAAACGGGCGGCTCATGATGTCCGAAGACATGTCGGCGATCAAAGGAATACCTTCAGTGTCCGGGAACTCCGGCCACTGGGTTCCTTTAATGGTGTTGTTGGAGGTGATGTGAACATAGCGGGCATCGCGGGTGAATGAGAAGTCCCGCGGAATGTAGGCGTAATTCTTATCGGCCGAAGATGCAGCGATGTTTACCGTTTTACCCAGTATCTGAGCTTCTTTGATTGCTTTTGTGGACCACGTGTCGGTATCCACATAGTCTGCCGATTGGTGGTCGGCAATAAGATTCATCGGAACCATGCAAAACTGTAAGCTTGCACCGCCTTGCAGGAACAATACCTTGTATCGGTCACTGATATTCAACAGACGTCTTGTTCTTGCGATGGCATCGTTGATGATGTCATCAAACCACGGGGAGCGATGGCTGATCTCGGTAGCAGACATGCCGCTGCCGTTGAAATCTAAAAAATTGTTTTGAATTTCTTCGAGAACGCTGTCCGGAAGTACGGCCGGACCGGGATTGAAATTATGAATTCTGTTCGCATTCATTAAGAGCCTCTACACAAAAAAGAAGTATTTAAAGCTGAAGATTGCGGCATCTTTCAAATTGGGCTCATATTTGTACAGATCGCCAAACAGTTGTCAACCGGTATTTTATGGAGTTGTTCATCGGTCAATGTTATTGAAAATGCTGAACTTGACAAAAGGCGTTTGAGAGACTAGAAACGGTGCCAATGAAGCATTAAAATGCAAAAAAATTACAACCAAGATACGATAGAAAGACAACATCATGAAAATCTACACTTACCCCTCCAAATCTGCCGCTAAAAGGGTGGAAACCATTGCCAATCGAAACCTGGGCTTTAAGAAAAAAGACACCCTCCAAGTTGCGCGCATCCTGGAAGATGTCCGCAAGGGCGGAGACCGGGCGCTTGTCAAATATGCAAACCGGTTCGATTCTCCGGGCTTGAAGATAGATGCCTTAAAAGTGGCGCAAAAAGAGTTTAAAAGCGCCGCTCAGAGTGTGGAGAAAGTGTTCGTGCGATCGCTGAGTCGGGCGGCTGCCCAGATCGAGTCGTTTCACACGATGCAGTACCCCAAATCCTGGTTTCACACGCAGAGACCGGGGACCCTGCTGGGGCAGATGGTCAATCCGGTTGACGCCGCAGGTGTGTATGTTCCCGGCGGCAGGGGGGGGGAGACACCGCTGGTTTCTTCGGTTCTGATGGGTGTTATTCCTGCCAAAATCGCCGGCGTGAAGCACATTACGATGGTGACGCCCCCGACCCGGCAGGGCCATGTTAATCCCTATTTGCTCGTAGCTGCCAGGAAAGTCGGTGTCGACGCGGTGTACAAGGTCGGCAGCGCCTGGGCTATTGCTGCTCTGGCCTACGGCACCGAAACGATTCCCAAAGTCGACGTCATCGTCGGCCCCGGTAATATCTATGTCACTCTGGCCAAAAAAATTGTCGCCGGCACGGTCGGAATCGACATGGTCGCCGGTCCCAGTGAGATCCTGGTGATTGCGGACAAGTCTGCAAATCCCGAATTTCTGGCCGCCGATCTTCTTTCCCAGGCCGAACATGATGTTCGGGCATCAGCGATTTTTGTCACCGACAGCCGGGAGACCGCTGCCGATGTGGCCGATGCAATCAAGCGTCAGATCGCCGTGCTCTCCCGTCGCGAAATCGCCGCAGAATCAATTTCGCGTTACGGCGCAATCCTGGTTGTGCCGGATATAACAACGGCCGTTGACCTTGCCAACCGCATTGCTCCGGAACATTTAGAACTTCAATTAAAAGATCCGTTTGCCGTCATCGGTTTAATTCGCAATGCCGGTGCCGTATTTTTAGGACACTTTACCCCGGAACCTGTAGGGGATTACATCGCCGGTCCCAACCACGTCTTGCCGACCGCCGGGACAGCCCGTTTCTCCTCGGCTCTTTCGGTCGAAAATTTTGTAAAAAAGACCAGCATCGTGCAGTATTCAAAGCAGGCCTTTAAGAAAGAAGCCAGGGATATCATGCGCCTGGCTGAAATCGAGGGGCTGACCGCCCACGTGAATGCCGTAAAAATTCGATTGAAATGAAATCCTAGGAGCATAGTAAATTTTTTTCACCACAAAGACACAAAGGACACCAGGGTTAATTCAAACATAGAAAACCTGGTCCTCTGGGCCAATCGAAGATTCCGCCATCGGGGATCAGAGGCAATCCTCCCAAAGCGGATGCCGAAGATAAATGCCATGGAATGATGGAATTCTGGAATGTTGGAATAATGGGTTCATAAGGATGAGATCTTATTTGGATACAACCTCCAAATCAGAGATTAATCCGCCTGCGGCGGACCGCTTTTTATACCCAATATTTCATTATTCCAGAATTCCATCATTCCATTTGACGTCTAAAGGTAAACTCCACACCTCAGGGGTGAAATCAAAGCCGGGCATTCTGGACCAGGATTCTATACTTCTTCTATCTCTTTGTGTCCTTTGTGTCTTTGTGGTTAGAATTAACCGGCATCTCTGATATTTTACCTGCAGTTTGATGTCGACTGAAACCGCAACAAGAGCTGTTCTATGGTGGCCGTTGCTTGCTGTCGGCCTTTTTCCCTTGACTTGTGAGTTATTTATATTAAACTTCCACTGAAGTGCAAGAGCATAAAGATCATGAATGTCAAAAGAAAACCTTGCGACCGAAAAGTTGATTGTTGATCTGGACCAGCGTTGCTTTCGACAGACAGGGCAGTAATCGGGAGGAGATAAAATGGGCGCATGCAAATACTGCGGTCGCGTTCACAAAGTCGGCTTTGTTTCAACCCGTCTGGCCGGAACAGACGGTGTCTCTCTGGAAACAGATAAATGGGCGGATGTATTCGAACAGGAAGGCTTTACCTGTTATTACTTCGGCGGTAAGCTCGACAGCCCCCCGGAGCGTTCCTATCTGGTGAAAGAAGCGCATTTTACCCATCGTGCCATCAAAAATATTTACCACAATTGCTTCGGGGTGCGTGTGCGCCCGTCTTCGACAACAGAGAAGATACATAAACTATCGCGGTTGTTGAAGGAGAACCTGTACAAGTTTATTGATAAATTCGGCATTGAGCTGCTGGTTCCTCAAAATGCGCTGACCATACCGTTAAACATTCCGTTGGGCGTCGCCCTGACCCAATTGATATCCGAAACCGGTATACCGGCCATCGCGCACCATCATGATTTTTTCTGGGAGCGGCAGCATTTTATGACAAACGCCGTCTGGGAATACCTGAACATGGCCTTCCCGCCGCATGTGCCACACATCCATCACGTGGTTATCAACTCTTCCGGAGACAACCAACTCAGCCTGAGAACCGGCATCTCAGCCACCGTTATTCCCAATGTTATGGATTTTGACAGCCCGCCGCCGCCACCGGATGAATATACGTCCGATGTACGCAAAAGCTTTGGCATTGAAGATGATGAACTGTTTATTCTGCAACCGACCCGGGTTGTGAAACGTAAAGGAATCGAACACGCCATCGAACTGGTGCATCGGCTGGGGTTGAAGGCCAAACTGGTTATTTCTCACGCTTCCGGCGACGAGGGGTACGATTATGAACGGCGCGTTCGCGAATATTCAAAGCTCATGAAAGTGGACACGCTATTTGTCTCCAATATAATCAATGAGCAGCGGGGGACCACCAAAAACGGGCGGAAGATATACACTTTGGAGGACATCTATCCGCATGCAGATCTGGTCACCTATCCCTCCAATTTCGAAGGCTTCGGTAATGCTTTTCTGGAAGCGATTTATTTTCGCAAACCGATCGTCGTCAATACCTATTCCATCTATACGATGGATATTCAACCCAAAGGGTTTGACGTGGTTGAGATTGACGGCTATGTAACCGAAGAGGCCGTATTAAAGGCGAGAGAGGTTCTTGGCAGCAGTAAACGGCGTGAGGAGATGGTGGCGAATAATTACGAGATCGCCAAACGCTGCTACTCGTATAATACATTGCGCCAGAAACTCAGACCGCTCATTCACGATAGCATTCCATGTAATCCCGGCGCTTCTCTGCCTTGAAGCCGCATCTCTTGACTGACCCGGATTCTCCTGCTTAGGGCTCACTCAAAAATAAATTCACATTTTATACGCCGATGCATCACGACAATTTATACGCCGATGCATCACGACAATTTATACGCCGATGCATCCCGTCTGGCTACGTTGCGAAAACTCGGAATATCTCGATATTCCTGCGTTTTCGCGCCGTGAAAAACCACTCAATAAAATGAATGAATCTTCAATATGAATACCGGAAATCTCATTTCGAAAAAAAACCTCCTGCACCGCAGTATATCTTTAAGTGATAGAAATTAAACTAATTTTACATCTTTAGCAAGTTGGGCCCTTTTTAAGATTTAGGCTTGACATCATACCGAAGCGCGTGTAAAATGAATGAACATTCATTCATAATGGGCGTTTAAAACCAGGAGGCAGAAAATCGGTACCAAAGAAAAAAACGATAAGTACCAGCGGATATTAGAGGCTGCTATCAAGGTATTCGCCCGCCAGGGATATTTTCAATCGACCGTTTCGCAGATCGCAAAAGAGGCCGGTGTCGCCGACGGCACTATTTATCTCTATTTTAAAAACAAAGACGACATTCTGGTTCAATTTTTCAACTACAAGACCAAGCAGGTTTTTGAGCGTTTTCGCAAAAATGTCGAGCGGGCCGACAGTGCCACTGATAAGCTCAAAATTCTGATTCACCATCACCTCGAAGAGTTCCAACGCGACCGGAACATGGCGATTGTTTACCAGACCGAAACCCACCAGATTAGCCGTCCGGCCGAAGCGCAGATCAAAGAAATGTCAAAGCTTTACACGGATATCATTGCGGAAATCGTCGAGCACGGCCAGCAGGAGGGCTGTATTCGCAAAGACCTGTATCTGGGGCTGGTGAAACGTTTTATCATCGGCGCGGTGGATGAGGTGATCAATACCTGGCTGCACTCCGGCGGGCAGTATGACCTGGTCTCGATGGCTGAACCTCTGGTGGATCTTATTATCCGCGGAATCGGCAGCCGGATTGAAACGTTGAAAATGCAGGCGGCAGATCAGGGGTAAGCCGCCCTTGAGGAAATTTATCGCAACTTAAGGAGAAGTCCGATCATGGCACAGCTTTTATCAGACCGACGGGATGTTGATTTCCTCCTCCATGAGATGTTTCAGGTCGAGGAAATGAGCCAGCACGAAAAATTTGCGGAGTTTAACAAAAAAACAGTCAATCTGATCGTATCCGAAGCGCGTAATTTGGCGCTAAAAGAGATGCTACCCACCGAGGCTATAGGTGACCGGGAAGGCGTGATTTTTGAAAACGGAACCGTAACGCTTCCGGCGGCTTTTAAAAATCTCTATAAGATATACAAGGAAGGCGAGTGGGTTGCTCTGACCGAAGATATCGATTGGGGCGGGCAGGGGATGCCGCGCACGGTTGCGCTGGCTGCGAGCGAATATTTCATCGGCGCCAATCTGGCATTTATGATTTATTCGGGGCTTACCCACGGCGCCGGCAAGTTGGTTGAGGCTTTCGGAACCGAAAAACAAAAAGAGCTTTTTTTGCGCAAACTGTATACGGGAGAGTGGGCCGGAACCATGCTGCTCACCGAACCCGAGGCCGGATCGGATGTGGGCGCCCTGACCACAACGGCGGTTAAAAACGATGACGGCACCTATTCGATCTCCGGCAACAAAATATTCATCTCCGGCGGGGAGCACGATCTGACGGAGAACATCATTCACCCGGTGCTGGCCCGTATTGAGGGCGCCCCGGAAGGAACCAAGGGCATCTCTTTGTTTCTGGTCCCTAAGATATGGGTCAACGATGACGGCAGCCTGGGTGACTTCAACGATGTGGTCTGCACCGGTGTTGAGGAAAAAATGGGAATTCACGGCAATGCCACCTGTTCGCTGGCCTTGGGCGGCAAGGGCAAATGCCGGGGCATGCTCCTGGGCGAAGAGAACAAAGGGATGCGCGCCATGTTCCTGATGATGAATGAAGCACGTCTGCTGGTCGGAATGCAGGGGTTTTGCTGTGCCAGCGCGGCCTATTTGTATGCCCTGAATTATGCGCGTCAAAGGGTTCAGGGCAAACATCTGCTGCAGGTGATGAATAAAGACGCCGCTGCAGTGCCCATTATCCAGCATCCGGATGTACGCCGCCAGCTGCTGACGATGAAAGCCTATGTCGAAGGCATGCGCAGTCTGCTGTATTACATCGGGATTTGTGACGACAGGCGTATGCTGGCCGATGATCCCGAGCAAAAGGCCCGCTATCAGGGTATCATCGATCTTCTAATACCGATTGCCAAAGGGTACGTTACCGACCATTCGTTTGAGGTCTGCAGCCAGGGTCTTCAGGTTTACGGCGGCTATGGTTACGTCAAAGAATATCCGATGGAACAGCTGCTGCGCGATTGCCGCATCACCATGATCTATGAAGGGACCAACGGCATACAGGCGATGGATTTGCTGGGCCGGAAGCTGGGACTGAAGCAGGGTAAACCGATTATGGATCTGCTGGGTGAAATACAGAATACCCTGGCCCAAGCCAAGGCAATCGACCCATTGAAAGATGAGGCTGCCAAGGTTGAAGAAGCGGTTAACAAACTGGGCGAAGTCGCACTGCATATGGGTAAAACCGCCATGTCCGAGAAGGTTATGCAGGCCTTTGCGTTTGCGCACCCGTTCATGGATGTTTGCGGGGATGTGATACTGGCCTGGATGCTGCTGTGGCGCGCGACCCTGGCTTCAGCCGCGCTGGAAAAAGGCGCCCGTAAAAAAGACGAGGCGTTTTACCGGGGACAGCTCAAGAGCGCTGAATTCTTTGTCCATACCGTTATGCCGGTCACCCTCGGCAAGATGAACGCCATTTTAGACACCAGCGCAGCCGCGGTAGAGATTGAAGAAGCGTCGTTTGGTGGCTAACCTTTAGAAGGATTCAGAAATGAAGGCAATTTTATAAACTTCCACCGTTTGAAAAAAGCAATGTTGCGCGTTGCGGGTTACGAGTTGCGTGTTCGGAATATGAGTAGACATAAACTCGCAACTCGCAACCCGTAAAGCGACCAGTTTACTCCCCTCTTTTCTCCATATCTTCGGCCCGCAGGTCTTTTTTCAGCACTTTGCCGACATTGGATTTGGGCAGTTCAGCCCTGAATTCAATTTCGGTCGGCCATTTGTATTTGGCGAGTTTCTCCTGGCAGAACGCAACCAAATCTTCCTGGGTACACGTTTCACCTTCTTTAAGAACAACAAACACTTTTACGGCTTCACCGCGGTGGGCGTGGGGTATGCCGATGGCCGAGGCTTCCTGCACCTTGGGATGCTCAAAGAAAACTTCCTCGATATCCCGCGGATAGACATTGTATCCCCCGGATATGATCATGTCTTTTTTGCGGTCGACGATGTAAAAATAGCCTTCCGCGTCCATCTTGGCAATATCACCGGTGTACAACCAGCCATCAATGATGGTTTCAGCCGTGGCATCCGGCTTGTTCCAGTAGCCTTGCATCACTTGCGGACCTTTGACAATCAATTCACCGATTTCACCGACCGGCAGGTCGGTGCGGCCATCATCCAGATCGACGATGCGACAGTCCGTGTCCGGCACCGGCACGCCGATACTGCCGATTTTGCGTTTGCCGCCGGCATAGGGATTGATATGCGTTACCGGCGAACTTTCCGTCAGACCGTAGCCTTCGACAATGACGGCGCCGGTTCGATTCTCAAAATCTCTGATCAATTCGACCGGCAGCGGTGCGCTGCCCGAAAAGCAGCCTTTGAGGGAAGTCATCGGCGTCTTATCGATAGTGGGATCGTTGAGCATACCGATGTACATTGTCGGCACCAGCGGTGCAAACGTCGGTTGAAATTTTCCGATGGTTTCCAGAAGGGGTTCGGGTTGCGGCCTGGGGACGAGTACGTCCCCCCAGCCCATATGGATGGCAAAGTTCATTGCCGTCGTCAGCCCGAACACATGGAAGAACGGAAGGGCGCCGAGCATTATTTCTTCACCCTCTTTGAAAGATGGAAACCAGGCGCGCACTTGCTGCACATTTTTGCTCAGGTTGGCATGGGTCAGGATCACCCCTTTGGACACGCCGGTGGTTCCGCCGGTATATTGATACATTGCCGGTTCTTCAAATGACAGTGTAACTTCCGGCGGTTTGGGGGAATGGCTCGCCAGAACCTGCTTCCAGCGGTGCAGATTATCGGCCGGTTTGACAGCCGCCGCCAGTTTTTTCTTTTTGGCGACAAGCGGGAACAGAAGATTTTTGGGAAAGGGCAGGTAGTCTCCGATGGACGTATAGATGATCTGTTTGATTCCGGTCCTGGGCCGCAGATCGATCATGCGGTTGCCGAGAAGATCAAGGGTGATGAGCAGTTTGGACCCTGAATCGTTGAACTGGTGTTCGAGTTCGCGATCGGAATACAAAGGATTGTTCATTACTGCAATCGCACCGATCCGAAGCACGGCGTAGTATGCGACAACACAGGGTATCAGGTTCGGCAAGAGGATGGCGACGCGATCGTTTTTTTCGACCCCAAAACCGTTCAGGGCGGTTGCAAAGCGGTCCACCATTTCTTGCAGCTGTCGGTAAGTGACCTGGTAGCCCTGGAAATTCAGAGCCATTTTGTCCGGAAAACGCTGGGCGGTCCGTGTCAGGAAATCCGGCAGGCACACTTGTTCGTAGGCGATATCTCCCGCGACGCCCGTTTCGTAACTCGGCAGCCATGGTCTTGACTCATATGCATTTTCACTCATCACGCTTACCTCCTTTTTAATTGTTAAATATACCCAGGCGTGCTATGTTTTCTTCTTTATACTGCAGGATTGGATTTTTATAAAGCCGGCCTCATTTTCTTATAATGGATTTAAAATTTTATCAATATGCGAATTAATTTGTTTCAAAGATCAGGACATTTTTCCTGAGGCCACCCATTGACACCATCAATTCCTCGCTAAACCGGTTCACCGAATTTCCTACAGCAGCGCCATCCCGTCTTTAGGGAGTAAGGGTCCGCTGCATTCCTTTTTTACTTGACACGTGGGGCAGGTACCTGTAATACTGAATGAGCATTCATTCATTTTTCTGCTCTGTCTGAATATCATCTGAAAGGAAGAACAAGCCCGAAAATGGAATCTGCCCTGGTTTCACCTGCGAAAGCGATCTATTTCGGCCTGCCCGCCGTTTGGTTCTTTATCGTCATTCCCCTGGTTGGAATCGGTATTTTTACCTATATTATTATCCGGCGCGTCATACCATTGCGCAAAGCATCCCCGGATCCGCGTTTTAACCGCCTGGCCGAGCGCCTTGTCAATGTTTTCAAATTCTGGCTCGGGCAGTATCGTCATCCGCGGTATCTGTTCCCGGGTATCATGCATATTTTCCTGTTTTCCGGGTTTTTAATCTTGTCCATCCGGTCTCTGACACTGATATTCGTCGGCCTTATCGACGGCTTCGTGCTGCCCGGATTCGGGGGAGCCCCGGGGCATGTCTACGGTGTGATAAAAGACATTGCCACGTCCTATGTTTTGGTAGTTGTCGTTATCCTAATGGTTCGACGCGGGATATTCAAGCCGGTGCGTTATGCAGTACCGCCGCACTACGGCAAAGAGCACACCTGGGAAGCCATCCTGGTGCTGGGTTTGATAGCCGGTTTGGTGATCTGTGACATGGTTTTTGAGGGCAGCCTGGCGGCAGCCCAGGTTCGCAGCGGGTTGCCGCCGGAGTTTTTAACCCCGGCCAGCGGCGCCTGGGTTGCCGCAGGTCTATTCCGGGTGATACCGATCGAAACTCTGCAGCGTTTGCATCTGGGCGCTTATTTCCTGCACGAGTTGATATTTTTCTTCTTCCTGTGTTTTCTGCCGTTGGGCAAGCACTTTCATGTCGTCACCTCCCTTTTTAATGTATTTTTCATGAAGCTGGACAAAGGTACGGTCAAGCCGGTTCGCTGGGGTGTGGCCGATGAACAGCTTGATGACGTGGAATCCTTCGGCGTGAAAGTGTACGAAGACTTTACCTGGAAGCACATGCTCGATTTTTATTCCTGTGTCGATTGCGGACGATGTTCCGACAACTGTCCAGCCAATGCCGCCGGCCGTCCGCTTTCTCCGCGCTTTATTTCGATCAAATGCCGCAACCACGCTTACAAAAAATACACGCTGCTGGGCATTCCGACAGCGACCGATAAACAGTTGCTCGGCAGCGTGCTCGCGGAGGACGAAATCTGGTCCTGCACCACCTGCGGTGCCTGCGAACAGGAGTGCCCGGTTCTGATCGAGTACATCGATAAAATTGTAGATGTCCGTCGCGGCCTGGTGGATGAAGGCAACGTGCCGCAATCGCTACAGAAGCCGCTGCGTGCCCTTGAAAAGCGCGGGAATCCCTGGGGAAAAATGGAGAGAAAACGGGCTGACTGGACCCAGACCGAAGATTTCAGTCAAGACTGCCCGGTGAAGATCCTCAGCCGCAAAGAAACGGCTGAAACCCTTTATTTCGTGGACAGCATTTCATCATTCGATGACCGCATGCAGGAGATCGCCCGCGCTACCGCCAGGGTTCTTTTGGCCGCCGGTATCGATTTTGGAATTCTGGGTAAAGCCGAAAAAGACAGCGGCCACGAAGCCCGGCGGTTCGGGGAAGAGATGCTGTTTCAGGATTTGAAGGATCATAATACAGAGGCGATTCTGGCTGCCGGCGTCGCGCGCATCGTGACGGCCGACCCGCATGCATTTAATGCGCTCATGAAGGATTACCAGGGAATTGCACCGGTTGAACACATCAGCCGCATGATGCTCGCCAGCATCAAATCCGGCAGCCTTCAGCTCAAACCCGCTGATAACGGCCACAAGGTTTACACGTATCATGATCCCTGCTATCTGGGACGTCACAACGACCTTTACGACGACCCCCGAAAAGTTTTGGATGCGATTCCAGGCTTGCGGCGGGTCGAGATGCCGCGCAGTCGCGATCGCTCTTTCTGTTGCGGAGGCGGGGGTCTGATGCTCTTTTACGAACCCGAAGAGGAAGAGCAGCGGATGGGGGTCATCCGGGTTCGAATGGCCCAGGATGCCGGTGCCGATGTCATTGTCACCGCCTGTCCTTTCTGTCTGGTTAACATCGAAGACGCGATCAAGGTTGCCGGATTGGAAGCACAGATGGAAGCCATTGACCTGACGGAGCTGGTCAGCAGGCAGATAGAAAAGACGAGCGGCTCTGCGGGCCTTGAGGAGCAGACCCGCTAGCGTGCGTCCTTGAGGATCGTCGTGCTGCGCACGACTAGAGGTGCACTTCGCCTGCAGCTCGCTTGAGGCAAAAGAGAAAGCCTAACGGCCCGAAGGGCCGATCATTAATTTTTTGGAAAAAAATTTATTCGGGGAGGAGTCTATGGAAATTTTGGTATGTGTCAAAAGGGTTCCCGATACCGCCGAAAATGAGATTGAAGTCAACCGGGACGGTTCGGATATCGAGCGCGACGATCTGGTCTATTCGGTCAACGAATGGGACAATTATGCCGTAGAAGAGGCGATTCAAATTCGCGACAAGGTCGGCGGCAGTGTGACCGTGATGACCGTGGGGGATGAGGAATCCGAAGAGGTGTTAAGACGAGAAATGGCGATGGGTGCCGACAAGGGGATCCTCCTTTCGGATGATGCTTTTGAAGGATCCGACGGAAGGGGCATTGCCGGTATCCTGAAGGCGGTCGTTGAAAAAGAAAATTACGACCTGATACTCACCGGTGCTCTGGCGGATGACGGTGCCGGCCAGATCGGCGGGATGCTGGCAGCGATGCTCGATATACCCTATGCATCCATTGTAAATTCCATTGAAGTTCTGGACGCTGACAAAATCAAGGTTGGGCGTGAAATCGAAGGCGGCAACCAGGAAATTAACGAAATTGAGCTGCCGTGTGTGCTTTCCATTCAGACCGGTATCAATGAACCGCGTTATGTCGGCATCCGCGGTATTCGAAAGGTGGCGTCACTCGACATTCCTGTTTACAGTGCTACGGATCTCGCCATCGCGACTGATACCGTCGGTGAAACAGACGCCAAAGTAAAGCGGGTTGATTATTTTGTACCCGAACTTGGTGAAGGTGCTGAAATACTAGAAGGCAGCACGGAAGAGATTATCGACAAACTGATAGAATTTCTCAAAGCCAAAGGAGGACTGAAATAATGGCCGGACAGCTTTTTGCATATATCGTACATAAAAACGGGATGGCGGATGATACGGCCCTGGAATTGCACACGGCGGCCGGAAAAATCGATCCCCAGGCGCCGGTAACGGCACTTGTAACCGGATCGGGCCCTGATCTGGAGGCAGTCTGCAACGCGTTGACTGCTGCTTATCAAGAAGTCTGGAAGATTGAAAATGAGGCGCTGGCATACCCCAATGCGGAAATCATCCGCAAATTGTTGACCGACTTACTGCCTCCGGGTGCCGTCGTGCTTTTACCCCACGACACGTTTGGAATGGATCTCGGGCCCGGGTTATCCGTCAAGCTCGACAGCGCCTATGTTGCCGATGTGGCGGATTTTGAAGGGGCTGAAGGAGACCAGCTTAAAATCGTGCGGCAGGAATACAGCGGAATGGTCAGCACCCATGTCCTGTGCGATATTTCAGACGGTGCGGTGCTCACCTGCCGGCCGGGCGCCTTTCAACCGGGTGAAAGTACACCCGGTGGTGGACAGGTGGTCGATAAATCTTCGGAAGTCAGCGACCTCTCCGTGAAACGGCGCTTCATTGAAATCGTCGAGGCCGAAGCAGGGGATGTGGATATCACCAAAGAAGACGTTCTGGTCTCCGTCGGCCGCGGTATTGAAGATGAAGAAAACATAGAAATCGCCGCAGAGCTTGCCGAAGCCATGGGGGCGGTGGTTTCATGTTCCCGCCCGATCGTAGATGCCAAATGGTTGGAAAAATCCCGCCAGGTCGGGACCTCCGGTCAAACGGTCAAACCCAAAGTCTACCTGGCGCTGGGCATCAGCGGTTCCTTTCAGCACCTGGGCGGGCTCAAGGGCTCACCTTTTATTGTGGCAATCAACAAGAATCCTAAGGCCCCTATTTTCCAGGTCGCCGAAGTTGGCATTGTTGACGATCTGCTTGATTTCGTTCCGGAGCTTACTGAAAAAATAAAAGAATTAAAATAATTCCGGCGAATTATTCGAATGGAAAGCCGGCTGCCTGCAGGCAGCCGGCTTTTATTTTTTGACTGTAAGATAGATTGAAATCATCAATCCGACATCCGGCATCCGGAATGCGGAATTCGGCCTCTGGTATCTGGCACCTGGCATCCGGCATCCAGCATCAAACAGCTGGGCCGGTCTGTCATATCGCCCACCACCTGCATCTTACAGGCGGCGATTATCTCTTTTTGCGGCTCTCAAAACCGCCCATGGCTTCTTTTCTTTTTTTGGCCGAAGCGCAGGCCAGCCAAGCCTCGATTTCATAATCCATCAGTGCTTCTAGGCTCGCTTCGCCTCGGGCCATGAGCAGCCCTTTTTTAATCATTTTAATCGAGAATGCCGAATTGGCGGCTATTTTTGTGGCCATTTTTCGGGATTCATCCATCAGGCGCTTCAGGGGGACGGCTCTGTTAACCAGGCCTATCCGCTCTGCTTGCCTTCCGTCAATATACTCGCCGGTGAAAAGAAGTTCTCGGGTTTTGGCCGGTCCGATCAGATTCTGAATCAGCCGCATGGCACCTCCGGAGACCGAAGAAGATACTTTGGCTTGGGGGGTTCCGATTTGCGACTCCTCGGCAGCCAGACGGATGTCACATGCCAGCGCCAGCTCACATCCGCTGCCCAGAGCGTATCCGTTAATGGCTGCAATCGTCGGCTTTTCAAAGCGAATGATCTGCCGGAATGTCTCCTGAAGCTCGACCAGATATTCGCGATGGTCCTCCGGGCTCCGATTCTTGGATTCTTTCAAGTCTGCCCCGGTAGAGAACGCATTGCCCGCACCGGTAATAATCACGACTTTGACATCCGGATCGCTTTTTATATCTTCAAACGCAGCTTTCATTTCGAGCCACATATGTTGATTCATGGCATTTAGTACTTTGGGCCGGTTCAATTTGATGGTAGCGATTCTTTCTTCCTGCTCACAAATGATGCATTCAAATTCCATTCAAATTCTCTCCATGTCTAAACTGGATGCTGTACCCAACCGAATTGGGGCATCACTCATTTTTATCAAACATCGAAATCCTGGTCCTCTAGGCCAGGTCAGAGGCAACTGGCTATGCCGTAGACAAATGTCTTGGAATGATGGAATACTGGAATGTTGGAATAGTGGGTTCATAAGGATGAGATCTTTTTTGGATCCATTTTCTAAATAAGAGGTTAATCCGCCTGCGGCGGACCGTTTTTAAACCCAATATTCCATTATTCCACCATTCCATCATTCCATTGGACGTCTAAAGTTAAACTCCACCCCTCTGGGGTGAAATCAAAACCAGGTCCTCTGGGCCCGGATTCTTTACTATTATTACAAAAACCCGACCGTCAGCCGATATGGGGCATCAGCGTCCATTTAACATACCAGTTCTTTGTCTGCGTGTCCTCATCCAGGCAAAGGATGCCGCCGTTTTGAAATTTGAACACCAGGTTTTCAGTCGATCCTGTCGTCAGATAGGATGTCATGCGCTCCATAAAGGGCAGATGACCGACAAGCATCAGATTGTCTTTGCTGCGAACAGCTGCGGCAAAAGCAGCGACGTCATCCAGCGGTTTTAAACCCGATCGCTCTTCGACACGGTCTTGCACATCTAAAGCGGATGCAAATATTTCTGCGGTTTGCAGGGCGCGTTTTTTTCCGCTGTGGACAATTCCGCTGACCTTAACGCTGTAGCCTTTTGCAACAGATGCAATTCGTTCAGCTTCTGCTCTGCCTTCCTCGGAAAGCCCCTGCTGCGGATCAATATCTTTCGGTAAACTCTTGCCGTGCTGAACAAGATAAAGGGCCATGATCCGTTTCCTCCTGAAAAGTTATTGCCATTGTCTTCGTAAAAATATATATTAATCTTACATTGTGTGAATATGACCGGCCTTCATCAAGGAGCTCAAGCGCTTTCTGTAACAATTGCGTTGTGCGTTGAAGGCATATCATACCACGAAACGCGGATTACTGTAAGGCGAAATCTATTCATCCAAATGTGTTTAGCATGCCGGAGTGGCTATCATGCGAATCGTAACCAGACCCGATTTTGACGGTGTTATTTGCGCGGTACTTTTGTATGAAGCGGAAGATATCGTGGAACCGGTGCAATGGGTGGAACCGAGCGATATGCAAAAAGGTCTGGTTGATGTTCACCCGGGCGATATTATCGCCAATTTGCCCTACAATGAAAAGTGTACCCTATGGTTTGATCATCACTATACGAATAAAATTGACTCGCCTTTTAAGGGTGCTTTTAAAGATACACCCTCGGCCGCAAGAATCATTTATGAATATTTCGACGGCAAATGGAGCAGAAATTACAGCTCACTTGTGGATGCGGCCGATAAAATCGACGCGGCGGATCTGTCGCTGGACGAGGTGCTGCATCCTGAAAAGTATGAATATGTTTTGCTGGCGTTGACGGTTTCAAACCAGGACGATCCGGACGAAGCTTACTGGAACAGGCTGGTTGCGCTTTTGCGGCAAAACGATATTCAGGCGGTCGTGAATGATCCCGTGGTAAAAGAACGCTGCCGGGCGAGTGTTGAGGAGAACAGGAAATACGAGACGTTCTTAAAAGGTTATACGCGGATGAAAGGCCCGGTGGCCGTTACCGACTTTCGATCTTTTGAAAAGGCGCCCTCCGGCAACCGTTTCCTGGTCTACTCCCTGTTTCCGGAAGCAGTTGTGCACGCGCGAATTCGATTCGATGCAAAGGACAACCAGCGGGTCGTCGTCAACGTAGGGCACAGCATCTTCAACCGTCGTTGCAATGTGAATGTCGGTCTGTTGCTGTCCCAGTTTGAAGGCGGCGGACATCCCGGTGCCGGGTCCTGCAGATTTCACGTCAGCAAGACTGATGAATATTTGCCTCGCATCATCGATGTGCTTGTACGCAACGAAGCTTTAAGTTAGAACACCTCTGCTGCGCGGTAATGATCCCGTCATTTAAAGCGGCGAAGCCGCGTTCCATAAAATCGTATCACGATTTTATCATCATCTTCCTGAGAAATTCCACCGTCTCACTCGGTTCGGGGCGCTCGGTGTAATCTGCATTCACATCATATGAGCGAATGACTGAATCCTGATCGATAACGTAGCGTGAAGGCATGCATAAGCGCCAGTTACCGTCGGCGTTGAACCTTTCAAGGTCGATATTGGCAGATTTGTATAGCTTGCGCAGGTCATCCGATAGATCATAGGTCAAACCGAATTTTTTGGCCAGCTCGTTACCCGGATCGCTGAGGATATCGAAGGTCAGGTGATGCTTTTTAATAATTGCGCGATTGAATTTTTCGACCTGTGGTGTAATGGCGACCAGTGTGGCGCCCAGCGCGACGATATCACTGACCGCTTCCTGTAGAGCTTCCAGCTCCAGGTTGCAGTACGGTCACCAGGCGCCGCGATAAAAAGTCAACACCATCGGCCCTTTTTTCAGAATATCCGCAGAATTCACCGCGACACCTTCGGCGTTTTGCAGCTCAAATTGCGGTGCGCGGTCATCGGTTTTGAGAGCACGGTCCAAGATCCCGGAATTTTTAAGTGATGCAACTGCGTTGCCGATGACTTTCAGAGCTTCAGGGGGCATTTTTTTGGCCGAAGCCGCCTTCAAGGCCTCAACCTTTTCTTTCAGGCTCATTTTTTTCTCCAATTTTTAAAAGTTTGTAATCAATGTCATTAACTTAAAGATTGGTGTTATCTCTGTGAGAGCGGCTTCGACTCGACTGAGCTCGTCGCAGGCCAGCCGCGATTACTTCAATCTATTCACCCGATTCGCGCCAGGGCGGGCTTGGTGCCTTCGTGTCTTAGTGGCTGAACCTTTAAGATAGGTCTTTATTTTCGATTTTCAAATACCGCTTCAACCGTTGATAATCTTTTGTCAATCACGGTGGGGTGTGGGTTGCACCCAGCGATTGGTGCTGCCGTCGTAAAACCACTTGTCCGGAAATCCACGGCGATTTACAAAGGTGGGGCTATCGGCCCAGCCGGCAAGTTCTTTATAAGCCTGGTGTATTTTGCGGAATGCGGCGCTGTCGCCTCCACGGTCGGGATGGTGTTTCATGGCCTGTCGGCGATAGGCGGATTTGATAATGCGATGCAGTTCGGAAGATTCCAGGATGGACTTGCCGAGTTTTAAACGGATCAAGGATTTGCCTTTTACACTCGGTATCTTTATTTCCAGCGGCTCGACGGTATCGGCGGATGAACCGTTGCGCTGGGCCTGTTCAAAAACGAATTGAGATGCAATGTATTTGCGGTTGGTTCGTTTTCTTTCCGCCCACCAGGCATTGCCGAGCAAATTGGCCATCCGGCAGAAATCATCAACCGGTTTTCGCCCGACGGAGCGTGGATAAATAAAGCTGAATATATCTCGGGCACCGTAAGGCAGGACGTCCATGATGATTGTGTCGGCCGTAAAGTAAAAAGTGGCAAAACGCGTATTGAGCGCTTTGAGCAAGCCGGTCCTGATATTCAGGGTGCGGCGCAGTTTTTGCCGACATTCTATGGAACAGTACTTACGACGCCCCATGTTCCGGCTGGTACCGCACGATAAACAACCGTTTGATAAATCTTCGATCACTGTAACTTTACTATTGCGTGTTGTTTTGCCCATGGCATGCGGATGCGGACAGGTGCCGGTTCATGAAAATGCGTGGTGAAAAGATCCATGGAACCTGATCCTTATTTAGATGATTGTGTTCATGCACTTCCAGCAACGTGCCGAAACAGTATCCTATATGATATGTCCGGCCAGCAAATATCTCAACCCCTAACCCGGACAAGCCGGATGACTATTGACTATTGAAGATTGAAGATTGAAAATTTGTGGATGTCGCTTTGCTCCGTCATTTTTTAATAGGTCTTTTTAAAATTGATTCGCCGGAGGCGTACCTCAAATTTTCAATTTTCAGTCTTCAATCTTCAATTATATTGTGGTCTGTTTTCGTTCAACCTATCATTTGTTACATATACAGGTGGCAGGGGTACAATCAAGCAAAAATACATTCAAAAGAACATTTACCTTGGACGCTTGCGATGGGGTGACTGACGGGAATGGTTTTTAGGGTTGATGTAACGCGGGAATTTCATTATGAACAGACCTGGTGCACCACGGTTCGACAAAGGCTTATCCGGTGTCGTGTTTACAGCGATGAAAAGATCCGTTCCGGCGGTTTACAAACAACATCTTTGGAAACATTTGGTCGATTCGGATTTGTGACTTACCATCTATAGGAGATTGACATGAAGATCGATTGGTTCCTGGGCTTGATTTGTCTCGTATTGATTGGGAGCTTTCCCGCAGCGGCTATTGGTGAGGATATCCCCGTATCTGAAGCAACTGCCGAGTGTCTCGATTGCCACGCTTCGGTACATCCGGGCGTTGTTAAGGACTGGCAAAGCAGCCGTCATGCGGCGACCACGCCGAATCAGGCGATGGCCGTCAAGGGTGCGGCGCGCAAAATTTCCAGCGCTGCGGTTCCGGAAAACCTTCAGACGGTTGCTGTGGGCTGCGCAGAATGCCACACCTTGAGGGCTAAAGAGCACGCAGATACTCTCGAACACAACGGCTACGATGTCCATATTGTTGTAAGTCCCAAAGATTGTGCCAGCTGTCACAGTGAGGAAGTTGAGCAGTATGACCAAAATCTTATGTCCAACGCTCACGGCAATCTTGCCGAGAACAAAGTCTACCAGGCTTTGCAGGTCAGCATTATCGGCCAAAGCCGCAGAAACAAGGGACAGCTGACCCTTGAACCGGCCAATGCGCTGACCAAAGCCGACGCCTGTTACTATTGCCACGGCACACGACTGGCGGTAACCGGCAAAGAAATTCGCGATACGGAACTGGCCGGCGAACTCGAATTCCCGGTAATCAGCGGCTGGCCGAACCAGGGTGTCGGTCGTATCAATCTGGACGGCAGTCGCGGATCCTGCACCGCCTGCCACACCCGCCACGCTTTTTCCCTCGAAATGGCCCGCAAACCCGATACTTGCAAAGAATGCCACGTTGGTCCCGACGTGCCGGCTTTTCCGATTTATGCGGCCAGCAAGCATGGCAATATTTTTTCATCCCGCAACCGGGATTGGAATTTTAACACCGTTCCCTGGACCGTCGGTAAAGATTTCAGCGCTCCCACGTGCGCGACCTGTCACGTCAGCCTGCTGGTAAATACCGATGAGGAAGTCTTGGCCCCAAGGACGCACCGCATGAACGATCGCCTGCCTTGGCGAATTTACGGTTTGATATATGCTCATCCGCATCCGCAATCGGCCGATACGACTATCATCCGTAATAAAGACGGCCTGCCGCTGCCGACCGATTTTAATGGTGCTCCGGCATCCAAGTATCTGATCGACGAAAAGGAAATGAAGGCACGCACTGAAAGTATGCAGAAGATTTGCTTGGGTTGTCATGCCACGTCATGGGTGCAGGGTCACTGGGAAAAATTCGAAAATACGATTCAACAAACAAACAATGAAGTCCGTACCGCAACCGTCTTGATGCAGGATGTCTGGAAGTATGGCTTCGCCGCCGGGTTGGATCGCGGCAGCAATCCTTTTGACGAAGCCGTCGAGAAAAAATGGCATTTGATCTGGCTGTTTTATGCCAATTCCATCCGTTTCGCTTCGGCCATGGCTGGCGGCGGGGATTACGGGGTGTTTGCTGGCGGGCGATATCAGATGTCCCTGTCAATCGCAGAACTCCAGGAATGGTACAGTCTCCGGCAGCAGCTTCAGAAAAGTAATTAAATGAGTACATTCATCGGTCTTGGTGCCTCTTTCTGCTTTTTGGGCGTAATGGCAGGCGCGCTGGGTTCCCATGGACTCAAAGATCTGATCATCCGGATGGGCGGGGTGAATAATTTCAACCTCGCAACCGATTACATGTTTTACCATGGATTGGCCCTGATAGCCGTGGGAATGTTGAAGCACTGGTTTCCGAAAACTCCTTTCCAGTATGCCGGCTGGCTGTTTGTTAGCGGTACGGTTTTATTCCAGGGTAATTTATATTTGATTGCCATCGGCGGTATTCGCGCAATGCAGGCGTTAACACCGGTCGGTGGCATATGTTTGATGCTGGGTTGGATTGTCCTCATAATATTGGCAGCTCGGATCAAGGTTAAAGCCCGGTAATGGTTGCAGCCTGTTCCATTAAATAACTTGTTAATCCGATTCCTTTCAAATGATGCCCAGTGAAGCGTCACATAATCCAATTATCCAGGCAAGTGGTTTAACCCGCCTTTATTCCCTGGGAAAGACCGATGTCATCGGCATTAGCCGAGTGGACCTGAACATCGCTCAGGGTGAACTTGTCGTGCTCAAAGGTAACAGCGGTTCCGGGAAAAGTACCCTGCTGTCTCTGCTGGCAGGCCTGGACCGTCCAACCCGCGGGCAACTGACCGTCGCCGGTCACGACTTGACGCTCTCTTCTGAAGCGGCGCTCACGCTGTTTCGCCGGGAAACAGTCGGTATGGTTTTTCAATCCTTCAATTTACTTCCGACCCTCAGCGTAATTGAAAATGCCGTCCTGCCGGCGCTGCTGGCCGGCGCGCCGTATGGTGATGTTGAAACCAAGGTCTTGGCACTGCTAAAGTGGCTTAACCTTGATCACCGGCGGACACACCTGCCGTCCCAGCTGTCCGGAGGCGAAATGCAGCGCACGGCGATTGCCAGAGCCCTGATCAACGATCCGCAAATTATCCTGGCCGATGAACCCACGGGTAATCTCGACAGCCGCAACGGTGCGGCGGTAATTGAATTGCTGGCCGATTTGAACCGGAAATGGCAGCGGACCGTGGTCATTGCGACCCACAGCAGTCTTGCAGATTCATACGCCTCCATGAAGATCCATCTCAAAGACGGAGAAATTGCCGGCCGCCCATGAAAGACGTTCTTCTTTTTTCTCGCCTATTTTTATGGTTCAGTGTGCGTTATCTGATGATGCACCGCATGCGCGCGTTGGCCGTCATTGTGGGCATTGCACTTGGTGCGGCGGTGTTTACCAGCGTTCGTCTATCCGTGCACGCTGCTATCGAATCTTTTTCAAACAGTATGGACCTGATTACCGGCCGGGCCGACCTGGTTCTCGTTCGTCCCGGCGGGCGCCTGCCCGAAGGTATCACGGCAACAATTTTAAAACATCCCGATGTTGCCGGTGCCTCAGCCGTGCTGACCGCCTATGTCAAACCGGCTCCGGACAGCTCCGAGCCCTTTCTTCTTATCGGTTTCGATCCGGTGATCGATCGCAGCTTCCGGGACTGGCGCCTGCGTCACCTAAAAAAATCCGTGACCGGGCAATGGGTTGATCTTCTGGCAAAACCGTACACTTTCATACCGACCGACAAGCTGGCGCAAAAATACGGCTGGAAAACCGGCGATGAGATAAACCTGATTCATGCTAGGCAAACGGCAAGGCTGCGTATGCTGGCTGTTTTAGAGCCCGAGGGTCTTGCCATGGCGGAAGGCGGGCGTCTGGCAATTACGGATATAGCGACCTTCCAGGAATTTACCGGTACGCTCGGACAAGTGGACCGCATCGATATCAGATTGACTCCGGCTGCAGCCACCGATATCAATTTCGCTGGCCGGCGTATTCTAGCAGCCCTTCCCGACGGTGTCCGCATCGAATTGCCCTCGGATACCAAAGAATCCGGACGCCTGATGATTCGCTCCTATCAGTTGAATCTGTCGGTCTTGAGCTTCGTTTCACTTTTTGTCGGCATGTTTTTAGTCTACAGCCTGGTTGCTTTAAACGCCGCAACCCGGCGCCACGAGTTGGCCGTATTGCGTTCAACCGGTGCCTCATCCAAGCTGCTCTTTCTTCTATTTTTGGCGGAAGGCGCGCTGTTCGGAATGCTTGGCTGGACAGTCGCAATTCCGATGAGCAGTTTTCTGGTGAAATACCTGTTGCACGGCGTGAGCCGCACCATTTCCACCCTCTTTGTCCAGGTACATGTGGAACACCTCACCTTGGATTTGTGGGAGCTGGTGCTCTCTTTTGGTGTAACGGTGTTCATCTCAGTTTTGGCAGCGCTGCAGCCGGCCCGTGAAGCCATGCTGGTTTCACCCCATGAAGCGCTGACCCTGTCGCGTGAACAGCAAACCCGGCAACGGACCGCCCGAAAACTTGCCGTTGTGAGTATTTTGCTGGTAATCCTTGTCTGGCCGCTGTCGCGGTTTCCGGCGTTTGCCGGATTGCCGCTCGCCGGTTATACGGCGATTCTGTGTTTATTCGTCGGGTTTGCTCTGCTGGCGCCATGGGGGCTGCAGAAATTGGGCGGGGCATTTTCACCATTGCTCAACCGCCTGGCCGGTATACCCGCCTATCTGGCCGGGTGTTATGTGCGCGACAGCGGCACGCGTACGGCTGTCTCCGTCGGGGCTTTGATAACGGCGGTGGCGCTTTTTACGGCGCTGGTCATCATGATCAACAGTTTCCGCGGAACCGTGGCGCTGTGGGTGCACCAGACCGTGGGCGGCGATCTGTTTGTATCCGCAAAGATGTCGGCTCTAAACCGATTTCACGACCCACTGCCCCTATCATTGGTAAACGGGTTGCGCCAACTGGAGGCGCCTGTGGACATCGTGCCGAGCAGGCGATTTAGGTTGAAACACGCAAAATTTGTCTACGATCTGGATGTGATAGACCTGGAAGCGTTTTTGCGTTTTGGTAATTTTGTCTGGGTTGCAGGTGATCCGCTGCAGGTTCGGCCACGTCTGATACGCGGTGAAGGCGTCCTTGTTTCGGAAGTATTTTCCAACCGCACCGGTCTGAACCTGGGAGATATATTTCAGACTCAAATCAAAACAACCCGCTTAAAATTGCCGGTTCTGGGCATTGTCCGGGATTATCGCACCCATGGTGGTGTCGTTTTTTGCCACCTGCCGGCGTTTAACAAACGTTTTTTCGATCCAGGCTGGAGTGGTGTACGGCTGTTTTTCCGTCAGCGCCCGGATGATCCGCAAACAGCCATTGCCAACCTGCGACAGGAAGTGATCGATCGATGCGGCAGCCACCTGGACATGTTCAACGGGGCTGAACTGCGGCAGGCCATACTGCGAATTTTTGATGAAACCTTTGCCGTTACGACAGTGCTCCTCCTGATTGCCCTGATCATCGCGGCTTTGGGCATCACCATCACCCTCGCGGTGCAGGTTCTTGAGCGGTCCCGCCAGCTCAACACCCTGTTTGCCGTCGGTGCCAGTTTCGGCCAGATTCGCACAATGATTTTTTGGGAAGCGGCCCTGCTGATTGTCGCCGGTGAAGGAGCCGGTTTGCTGTGTGGTTTTGTTCTTTCTTATCTGCTGATATACGTGATCAACGTTCAGTCCTTTGGCTGGTCGTTCCTCTACCAAATCGACTGGCAGACCCTGGGAATGTCTTTGCCGTTGATTATTACGGCAGCGTTGCTGGCCGCCGTGCCGGCAATTAAGTTAATATTTAAAGAACCGCCGGCTGTGCTTTTAAGGGAGCCCTACGCTGAATAAAAAAGGCGTGCCGATCTGCTCGGCACGCCCTTTTTCTAATTAGTTTAATTACCTAAACGACAGTGACATTTACCGCTGCTGGTCCTTTGCGTCCCTGTTCAATGTCGAAGGTGACCCGGTCGCCTTCTTGGAGAGTCTTGAATCCCGCTCCGTTGATGCCGGAATGATGTACGAATACATCCGGGCCATCTTCCTGAGCGATAAAACCATACCCTTTCTTTTCGCTGAACCATTTGACAGTACCCTCGGCCATAGTGGAAACCCCCTTTCTTTAAGCATTTCATTGTTCCAAACTTCGGATCACCACTCTGTCAAATGGATCTCCCTCTGAATGAAACCGGCCATCAACCAGACCCCGGCCACTAATGATAGCCTGAATGTTAAACATTTTTCTGTAAAAATCAATCAAATTCTGCGGTTGAGGACTCAATTTTGAATCTAATCCGCCGGAGGCGGACAAAAGTTTGATTCCCCGCCCCTTGGGGCGATTATAAATATCCCGCTTGATACACCGTTGCTTGCAGCAGGATAGTTCATTGAAAAATTTGTCTCCAGGCAGAAATCGATTGTTTCCGATTTGAATTTGGTATAATGCAATAAAGCTTCAGTGCTTATTTCTTTCTGAGGTGATTAACTCGATGGCCCCATTAGAGACACAGGTCTTGATTATCGGCGGCGGGGCGACCGGCACAGGAATCGCGCGCGATCTTGCTCTGCGCGGCGTACAATGCATCCTTGCAGAACAGTATGACATCAACGCCGGGGCTTCCGGCGCCAATCACGGACTGCTGCACAGCGGCGGGCGCTATGTTTATACCGATCCCGGCAGCGCCAAAGAATGCCGGGAAGAAGCCGAACTCCTGAAGCAGCTCGCCCCTCACTGCATAGAAGATACCGGTGGCCTGTTTGTGGCGGTTGAGGGCGACGACGAAAAGTATGCCGCGGATTTTCCCCGGTTATGCACCCAATGCACGATACCTGTGCAGGACTTGGACATCAAAGAAGCGCGTGAAATTGAGCCCGCCCTTTCTGAAAAACTCATTGCGGCCTATCTCGTGGAAGATGCGTCAATCGATCCGTTCAAGCTTTCCATGGAAAATCTGGCCCAGGCGCAAAACTTGGGCACCCGATTGCTATCCTTCAGCAAGGTCATTGGATTTGAAAAACGCCGCAATAAGATTCTGGCCACCCGCCTGCAAAACACTTTGACCGGGCAAGAATTTTTGATTGAAGCCGAACAGATTGTAAATGCCACCGGGTCCTGGGCCGGCATCGTGGCTGCTTTGGCCGGAGCGGACATTCATATCCTTTATTCCAAGGGCAGCCTGTTGATCACCCATAGTCGGATCACCCAGCATGTCGTAAATCGCCTGCGTCCCTCGGCAAATGCGGATATTCTTGTTCCGGGCGGTACGGTTTCCATCCTGGGTACCACTTCGATCCGGATAGAGGATCCCGACAAAGTGTTTCCCACCATTGAAGAGGTAGATTCAATGCTGGATGAGGCGACAGCGATGATTCCGGCTTTGGAAAATGCCCGCTACATCCGTGCCTATGCCGGGGTCAGGCCTTTGGTCAGTTCAGGGAGTTCCGGCGATGGTCGCAGTGTCAGCCGGGGATTTGCACTTTTGGACCACGCGGAGCAAAATCTTGAGAACTTTGTGACCATTAGCGGCGGGAAACTAACCACCTACCGTTTGATGGCCGAAAAAACAGCCGATCTGATCTGTCGTCGGCTGGGGGTATCCCAGCCGTGTGTGACCCGAACCGAACCGCTGCCCTCGACCCAGCCGGCCAAATGGACCGAACCGGCATTGGCTCCCAGATTGTGGCTCAAACAGCATGAACCGGAAGATATCCTCCTGTGTGAATGTGAAATGGTTCCCAAAAGCGCCGTGGATGCGATTATTGGCTCCCTGCGCCAACAGGATGGCCATGCGGACCTCAATGCACTCGGATTGCGCAGCCGGATCGGCAAAGGTCCCTGTCAGGGTACTTTTTGTGGACCGCGCGTTACGACGTATATGTTTGATAAAGGAGAGCTGACGGTGGATCAGTGTCGGAACGGTCTTCGACAGTTTTTGCGCAAGCGCTGGAAAGGACAACATCCGATCCTGTGGGACGCGCAGCTCATTCAGGCCGAATTCCTGGAGGCGATGCATTGTGGCCTGTTCGGCCTGGAACTGTGACAGGTCTGTAACAGGCCACTTTTACATGGATTCGGGGATTTTGTACATGCATTTATAAATACGATGACATATTACAATTTCATCTTTTTTCGAAACGACTCAATGGCTGCAAAACATGCAATAGCCACAACAAGTATTAACTGCAATTAAGATGGGCGCTTCGGATGCCATAAAATGTGATCTAACTGTTATCGGAGCCGGTATGGCGGGTATGACGGCCACGCTGTTTGCGGCGAACAGGGGTTTGACCGTGGCGCAGGTGGGCAGTACCAGCGAGATCGGATTTGCCAGCGGCTTATTCGATTTAATGGGTGTCCACCCCGTCGCTGAAAGCCGTCGCTGGGACGATCCCTGGGACGCGATCGAGGCGGTGGTGAGGGATATTCCCGATCACCCCTATGCGCGGCTGAAATCGGAAGAAATCCAGGCGGCCTTTGAAGAGCTGCTTGTCTTTTTGGAAGATGCGGGTCTGGCCTATTCACGGCATTTGAATCGCAACGTAAGTGTCGTCACCCCTCTTGGCACCATCAAAACGACCCACTGTGTGCCCCGGACCATGTGGGGCGGTGTGACGGCCCTGGAGCAAAAACCGTCCTGCCTGTTGGTGGATTTTAATGGGCTCAAGGGATTCAGTGCCGGGCTGATTGCCGAAACGCTGCGCAACGACTGGCCCGACCTGCACACCGCCCGAATTTCTTTTCCGGGAACAGGCCATACCGGTGAAGTACTTGCGGAGCACATGGCCAATTTTCTGGTCATAACCCGCAATCGCGATATACTGGCGCACCTGATACAACCGTATGTCAAAGATGTCCGGGCAGTCGGGATGCCGGCAATTTTAGGATTGTATAAATCCCAGGAAGTGGCTGCTGATTTAACGCAATTGATCGGCGTTCCGGTTTTCGAAATGCCGACCATGCCGCCCTCGATCCCGGGATTGCGCTTAAAGGAGGCCTTTGAACGGGGCTTACGCGAAAAAAGACCCTATTATTTTTCTCAAGGGAAGGTTTTCGAAGCCAAACAACATGCAGATAAGGAATTTGAAGTCAGTGTCGGCAGCGCAGCCGCAGGGCAAACGATTTTATCCAAAGGCGTCATTCTGGCATCCGGGCGATTTATCGGCGGGGGGCTCTGTGCCGGCCGCAAGCACATCCGTGAAACGGTTTTTAATCTGCCAGTGGCCCAGCCCGAAACCAGAGACAGCTGGCACCGGGAAGATTTTCTGGATAGACAGGGACACTTAATCAACCGGGCCGGACTGGAGACCGATGATCACTTTCGTCCCCTGGACAAAAATGGCAATCCGGCTTTCAAAAATTTATTTGCAGCGGGTTCGATTCTGGCGCATCAGGACTGGAAGCGGATGAAATGCGGCGTCGGGCTTGCCGTTGCAACGGCCTTTGGCGCAGTCAATGGTTTTATTGCATCACTAGGGCTCAATCACGCTGAATGAGGATTGTGTATATTGTGGAAATCTTAATCGGCCAGTTTGGCCATCTTATAACGATTGAAGATTGAAGATTTGTGGATGTCGCTTTGCTCCGCCTTTTTAATAACGATCGTTCGACCCGGTCATTAGACCCTGTCGTTAGATCCTGAGGCTCTCGAAGGGAGGTCCTCGAAGGGAGGCTCTCGACGGGCAGAATACCTTTCCGCCTCCGGCGGATCAATCTTCAAATCTTCAATCTTCAATTTTCCGCCGGCGGATTCGGGGTAGGTAAAACCCAATAAAAATAAACTGAGAACTATGACTCAAAAAACATTGTATCCGGATTATCAATTTCTGGAAGAACTGGAAAGATCAGGACCGTTTCAGGCGCAGGCTTGTTTTCAGTGTCGCAAATGCACCAACGGCTGCCCGGTCACCTTTGCCATGGACCTGCTGCCGGACGAAGTCATTCGAATGGTGATTCTAGGTCAGCGCCAAAGGGTATTAAGCTGCCGGACAATTTGGGTCTGCGCGGCATGCGAAACCTGTACCACCCGCTGTCCCAATACGGTCAAAATCGCCGAGCTCATGGATCGTCTCAAAACACTGGCGATTGAAGCCGAGATCCCTTGTCCCCAGCCCCAGATCTTAAGCCTGCATGAAACTTTTTTAAAAAATGTCAGCAAACACGGACGCGTGTTTGAGGCGTCCTTTCTGGCGACCTATCTGTTTCGAAGCGGCGAACTCGTGCGTAAATTGAAGGATGGTACCTGGCAGCCGGAAGTTAAAATGGGATGGGAGATGATGGCCAAAGGAAGAGTGCCGCTATTGCCCGGCAAGAGCAAGGGACAAAAAGAAGTGCGCCAGATTCTGAGCGGTTCCGGAAAGAGAAAAAAAGTATCATGAAGGTCGCTTATTACCCGGGGTGTTCGTTGGAAGGATCGGCAATAGACTATGCCGAGTCGATTCAAGGGATCTGCCATGCCCTGAACGTTGAATTGGAAGAAGTTTCGCAGTGGACCTGTTGCGGTGCCACGGCGGCGCACAGCATCGATCACCGGGCGAGTATCGAGCTTGCCGGCCGCAACCTGAATTTAGCGGCCCGGATGCCCCATTCCGATATGCTCGTACCTTGCCCGATGTGTTTCAACCGATTGAAAACGGCGTCCAGCGCGTTGCAGGGCGATCAGCAAAGTCGCTATCAAATCAAATTGCCGGCATCCGTACCGAAGATCACGGACCTGGCCAACTTTTTTGCCACCGCGCAGATGCTGGATAAAACGGCAAAGCGTATCCAAAAACGCTTGGAGGGATTAAAGGTGGTTTGTTATTACGGTTGTATGGCCAACCGGCCGCCGGAGATAACCGAAGCCGCTGATTTCGAGGATCCACAAGCTATGGATCGCATCATCGCCAATCTTGGCGGCACGGCTGTCGACTGGCCCTATAAAACCGATTGTTGCGGTGCCACTCAGGTGCTTTCCCGCCAGGATATCGTATCCAGACTGGTGGGCAAACTCTTTGATATGGCACGGCGCGTCGGCGCGCAAGCAGTTGTGGTTTCATGCCAAATGTGTCAGGCCAACCTGGATATGTTTCAAGCCCGAGCCGGCAGCGATCCGGGTAAACCTTCGGCCCTGCCGGTTTACTATTTTTCCGAGTTGATCGGCCTGGCCCTGGATCTGAAGGGAGTGGGAAAATGGTTTTCAAGACATATCACAGACCCTTTTCCACTCCTGCGTCAACTGGGACTTTGGGGGCAGAGATGACAACTTGCAAGCAGATGTGGCGAACTTGTGGGTGTTACGAACACGTCAAGGATGTTTAAATAAAACTGTGCAAATTACCGGTCCAATTCAATTTGCCGGCAGAATTTCAGGTGAGTGATGCGCCTGATCCGGAAATGCGTTTAATGCAAATATAAGGAGAATTTGTTGAATAAGGTTTCCAATAAGATCGGCTCCGTTGCGGTGATTGGCGGCGGGATTGCGGGCATCCAGGCGGCCCTGGATCTTGCCGGCTGCGGGTTCAAGGTGCACCTGGTGGAGGAGAAACCGAGCATTGGGGGTGTGATGGCCCAGCTGGACAAAACGTTTCCCACCAATGACTGCTCAGCATGTATGCTGGGCCCCAAACTGGTGGAACTGTCCAACCACCCCGATATTGAAATATTAGCTTATACGGATGTCCTGGACCTGGAAGGAACGGCGGGTCAATTTAACCTGACCCTCAAAAAGAAGGCCCGGGCGATTGATCAGGAAAAATGCGTGGGATGCGGCATTTGTGCCGAGAAGTGTCCGGTGAAAATATCGGATCCGTTCAATTTAGATTTGAACAATCGCAAAGCCGCATACATTCCCTATCCCCAGGCGGTTCCGCTGGTTTACACCATTGACAAGAAAAAATGCCTCTATTTTACCAAAGGCAAATGCCGTATCTGTGAAAAATTTTGTGACAGCCGGGCTGTCATTTATGACCAGCAGGATGAAATCATTCGACTGAAGGCCGGCGCCGTGATTGTGGCCGGAGGATTTGAACCCTTTGATGCATCCCTGAAGGGCGAATATGGCTATGGTCGCTGGCCCAATGTGGTTACCAGTCTGCAGTATGAAAGAATCCTGTCGGCCGCCGGTCCCTTTGAAGGGCACATCCGGCGTATTTCCGATGGGCAACGACCGCAGCGCATTGCCTGGATTCAGTGCGTGGGATCCCGCGACAGCCACATCGATCAGGATTATTGTTCTTCGGTGTGCTGCATGGTTGCCGCCAAGCAGGCCATGATCACCAAGGAACATGACCCGAATATTGAAACCACTATTTTCCATATCGACATCAGAGCCCACGGCAAGGGGTTTGACCGATTCTATGAAAGGTCCAAAACCCAAAACAATGTCCGCTATGTGCGATCGATGATTTCCCGCATCGTCCCCAACCCCGAAGACGAAACACTGCAGATCGCTTATGCCGCCCCCGGGCAACAGCCTGCGGAAGAGACCTTCGATATGATCGTGCTTGCGATCGGTCTATGTTCCAATCCAGCCACAAAAGAGTTGGCCGCCGGGGCGGGGCTTCAGTTGGACCCTCACGGCTTTTGCGCATCCGATCCGCTGGATATCGTCGACTCCTCCAAAAAAGGGATTTACCTTTGCGGCGCGGCCCAGGGCCCCAAAGATATTCCCGATTCGGTCCAGCAGGGAAGCAGCGCGGCGGCGCGCGCCATGTCGCTGCTTGCGGATGCGCGCGGCACTTTAATTGCTGCAGCCGAGGAGCCGACCGAGAAAGATGTGTCGCAGGAACAGCCGCGGATCGGCGTTTTTATCTGCCACTGTGGCATCAACATCGCCGGCGTGGTCGACGTAGAGGCGGTGGCCGAATATGCAGGTTCACTGCCGGATGTGGTTTTTGCAACCCACACGATGTTTGCATGCTCCACCGATCAGCAGGGAGAAATAAAAAAAGCCATCGCAGACCACGAACTCAACCGGGTCGTGGTGGCCTCCTGCTCGCCGCGAACCCACGAGCCGCTTTTTCGACAGACCCTACGCCAGGCACAACTCAATCCGTACCTATTTGAACTTGCTAATATCCGTGAACACGATTCCTGGGTCCACCGGGCCGAGCCGGAAGCAGCCACGGATAAAGCCCGGGATTTGGTGCGCATGTCGATATCCCGCGCCCGGCTTCTGAAACCCCTGCACGATACCATGTTCGACGTGGTTCAAAGCGCTTTGGTGATCGGCGGAGGCGTGGCGGGACTCACGGCCGCACTTATGATTGCGCAGCAGGGATACCAAGCGATAATCGTAGAGCGTGAGGCAGAACTGGGGGGAAATGCCCGCACCCTTTACTACACGGAAGACGGGTCCAATCCGGCCGACTACGTGCAGGCGCTCATCCGTAAAGTCGAAAGCGAGCCGCTTATCTGCGTGTACACCCAGGCAGAGCTGGCTGCTACAACCGGGGCTTGCGGTCATTTCACATCGGTGGTCAGGCATCAGGATCAGTCCAAAGAAATCGCACATGGTGTTACGATTGTTGCCACCGGCGGGCAGGAATATGAATCCGATGAATATCTGTATGGAAAGCACCCGCGTGTGATCAGTCACAAAGAGTTTGAATCCATGTTGGCTTTAAAACCCGAGCAGGCTATAAAATTCCAGCGGGTGGTAATGATCCAATGCGTTGGATCGCGGGAACCCGAGTCGCTCTACTGCAGCCGGGTATGCTGCACCGCAGCGGTAAAAAACAGCCTTAGACTCAAGTCGCTGAATCCGGATGCCGAGGTATCGATCCTGTATCGGGATATCCGCACCTTTGGTTTGCGGGAATCCTATTACCGGCAGGCACGCCAGCAAGGTGTCCGTTTTTTCCGATTTAAAAGGGATCAAAAACCGGAAGTGACACCTGAAGACGATGCGCTTGGCATATCCGTCTTTGATCAACACCTGCAGCAGTCTGTTCATCTGTCATCCGATCTGCTGGTGTTAAGTACGGCCATTCGTCCCCGCGCCGAAAGTCAACAGCTGGCCGAACTATTGCGACTTCCATTGGATGAAGACGGTTTTTTCATGGAAGCCCATCCCAAACTCAGACCTCTTGATTTTGGAAAGGCAGGCTTTTATCTGTGCGGCCTGGCGCAGGGACCTAAGTTTGCCGCAGAATCCATCGCCCAGGCACGCGGGGCTGCCGCCAGGGCAATGACGGTGCTTTCTAAAAAACGGATCGTGGCGGACGGTATGATCACCCACGTCGACGGCGACCTTTGCCGTGCCTGCGGCGAATGTGAACGCGCCTGTCTGTTTGAAGCCGTTAAAGTAAAGCAAGAGGCACAAGACCGAAAAGCGGCGGTTGTTACCGAAAGCATGTGTACGGGCTGCGGGGCATGCAATGCAGCCTGTCCAACCGGTGCAGCATCATTAGCCCATTTTCAAGACGATCAGGTAAATTCGATGATAAAATCGTTCAGCAAATAAAGAAATGGAATCAGATTTGGAATTCTCAAAGTCTTCTGGCCCGCAACCTGAAATTATCGCTTTCGTATGCCACTGGTGCGTTTATGCCGGTGCCGACCTGGCAGGCGTTTCGCGCCTGCAGTATCCAACCAACGTACGCCTGATTCGGCTGATGTGTACGGGACGCATCCATGCGGGGTTTTTACTCAACGCTTTTTACCAGGGTGCGGACGGCGTCCTGGTGTCCGGGTGACATATCGGCGATTGCCATTACCTGGAGGGTAATGTTCAATGCCAAAAAGTGGTGGAAGATACCCGGGGCATCCTCCAACTTTTGGGACTCGATCAGCGGCGTTTACGATTAAAATGGATTTCTGCCTCCGAGGGTGCTGACTTCGCAAAGGAAATCCACACCTTCGTTCAAGTCCTCAAAGAGCTTGGAGAAAATCCGCTTGCAGATCCGCGCAAACCGGAACAGGCAAATCCACTGGTGCCGGCCGATGCAGCGTCTGAAAAAACGGGGCAGCTGCTGACCGATGAGCAGGTTGAATATTGCATGGAATGCAGCATCTGTACCGGAACCTGTCCTGTGAGCCGTGAAAATCCGCGCTTTGCGCCCAAGCAGATCATTAAACAGGCGACGATGAAGCTGGATGAGGATTTGCTTCAAAGTCGCGAAATCTGGGCCTGTTTGAGCTGCGCCCATTGCAACACACGCTGTCCGGCCATCATCGATTTCCCGGAGTTAAACCGGCATCATCGCCGGCAAGCCCGCAAGATCGGAAATCTGCCGGTTGAAAGCCACCATGGCATTCATCAGCTCATCTCCCGCCTCCAAACCCATTCCCTCCAACAAAGCCGTATCGGTTGGGCCGGGGAAACGGGAAGATTCAGGCAGTCCGGGGAGCATTTCTATTTTGTCGGATGTTTGCCCTATTATGATGTGACGTTTCGCTATCTGAATTTGTCACCGCTGAACAGCGCCCGCAGCGTGCTCCGGCTGCTGAACCGAATCGGAATAGAGCCAGTGATCAGCAACGATGAGCGCTGCTGCGGGCACGATGCCTTTTGGAGCGGCGACGAGAAAACCTTCCGTGAACTGGCCCTGTGGAACATCGAAACAATAAAAGCCACCGGTGCCAAGACCGTCTTTTTCAGCTGCCCCGAGGGTTATGTAACGTTTAAAAATTATTATCCTAAATATTTTGGGGAGCTGCCCTTTGAGGCAGTCCATCTGACCGAATTCCTGGCCCGTGAGCTGCCCCGGGCCGGGCTCGAGCTGCAGCCATCTGCCGGTGGTGCGGTCACCTACCAGGACCCTTGCCGGTTGGGGCGCTGGGCCGGCATTTATGATTCACCCCGGCAACTGTTAAATCTTGTTCCGGGAACCGAACTGATCGAAATGGAGCGCAGCAGAGAAAATGCCCTGTGCTGCGGGACCACGGCCTGGATGGAATGTTCGCGCTGTTCAAAGGCCATTCAAACCGAACGCCTGCTGGAAGCCGCGCAAACCGGTGCCAAAGAACTCATCACCGTTTGCCCCAAATGCCAGATGCATCTGACATGTGCCCAAAGTGGCGAAAATATTGGTATTCGGGTGCAGGATCTCTATACCTATTTAGCCGAGCGGATGGGTGACTAGGCGCTTAACAACTTCATATCGACAAATTTTTGTTGATCTCAGACAGTTTTTTGTTTTTACCTTGAAAGATGATGTTTCGAGTTACGAGTCACGAGTTACGGGTTGCGCGTTGCGCGTTAAAAAAAAGGAAACCATCCTATTGAAGACCCGTAACCCGTAACGCGAAACACGCAACTTTTTGAGAAACGATGAATCGATAGCACAATTGTCGCTTGACAAACAGATAAATTTATTCTTTTAAGAGAAGTCTGTGTAATTAACCAAAAGCTGCCTGCAAATTACCAATGCTATTTTAACCTCTTTACGTGTTTCACATTTCAAACCGCCACCCCTGCTATAGTCCGGTGACGAGGAAAAGGTGCTGCCTGATGGGCATTTCATTGCACAATATTGACAAGATCGTCGGCCGGGAAATCCATCTCAATGACGTCAGCCTTGCCTTTGAGTCCGGCTCTCGTAATGTGCTTCTCGGCCGCACCTTGGCCGGCAAAACCTCGCTCATGCGGATTATGGCCGGAATCGATCGACCCACTCGCGGCAAGGTTCAGATCGATGGCCGGGATGTTACCGGCGTATCGGTGCGCAAACGCAGTGTGGCCATGGTCTACCAGCAGTTCATCAATTACCCCTCTCTGACCGTTTATAAAAACATCGCCTCCCCCCTTAGAGTCAGCGGTGTGCCCAAAGCAGAAATCGACCGGCGGGTTCGCGAAACAGCCGAAATGCTGCATCTTGAAGATATGCTTGATCGGCTGCCGGCCGAGCTCAGCGGCGGGCAGCAGCAGCGCATTGCCATCGCCCGTGCCCTGGTGAAAGAGGCCCAGCTGCTCCTGTTGGATGAACCCCTGGTCAATCTGGATTATAAACTGCGCGAAGAACTGCGGATTGAGCTTCAGGAAATTTTCGAACAGCGCGAGGCGATCGTCGTTTACAGCACCACGGAACCGACCGAGGCGTTAATGCTGGGGGGCAATGTTGTGGTTATTGACGAGGGTCGGATCATGCAAACCGGTCTCACGCCCGACGTCTATCACAATCCTGCGACCACCAAAGTGGCGGAAGTATTCAGCGATCCCCCCATTAACTATCTTCCCTGCACCGTCCAGGATCGTACGGCACGGTTGGGTAAAGATATCGAGTTTCCGTTGACCAATCATCTGCAGTCCTTGTCTGCCGCCCAATACATTTTCGGTGTCCGCTCCAATCACCTTACACTCAATCGCACAAGTGCCGAGGACACCGAAATTCACACGAAAGTAGACCTGGCGGAAATTAATGGATCGGAAACCTTCATTCATGTCAACTATGAAAGTTCAAAACTGGTGGTGCAGGAGGACGGCGTACATCCCCATCGGATGGGCAAAGGAATATCGATTTATGTTAATCCGCGTAGTTTTTTTGTCTTCGATGAGGCGGGTGTTCTGGTGGCATCACCCGCCCTGAATGCCCTTGAAAAGCGGTTAAGATAGGAGACCCATATGGCGCGCATCGAATTAAATGAGATCGCCCACAGCTATTTTAAAAAACCCAAAGACGAGTCGGATTATGCCCTCAAACATATCCATAACGAATGGGACGACGGTGGTGCTTATGCCTTACTCGGCCCTTCCGGATGTGGCAAAACCACCCTGCTCAATGTTATTTCCGGATTATTGACACCCAGCAAGGGACGGGTGTTGTATGACGGCATGGATGTCACCGATCTGCCGCCCGAAAAGCGCAATATTGCCCAGGTATTTCAGTTCCCCGTTCTTTACGATACGATGTCGGTTTTCAATAATCTGGCATTTCCGTTGCGTAATCGCGGGATTGAAGAAACCGAGGTTAAAAAGCGGGTCCTGGAGGTTGCCGAAATTCTCGACTTGACACCGTTTCTCAACAAGAGAGCCGCCGGATTGGCGGCTGATGCCAAACAAAAAATCTCATTGGGCCGGGGATTGGTCAGAAGCGACGTGGCGGCAATTTTATTCGACGAACCGCTGACGGTGATCGATCCCCACCTCAAGTGGCACCTCAGGCGCAAACTCAAGGAAGTCCACGATCAACTGAAATTGACTCTGATTTACGTTACGCATGATCAGGTGGAGGCCCTGACGTTTGCCGACCAGGTCATGGTCATGTACGAAGGTGAACTCGTCCAGATCGGCACGCCCCAGGAGCTTTTTGAAAACCCCAAACATAAATTCGTCGGCTTTTTCATCGGCAGCCCCGGGATGAATTTTGTAGCCTGCACCGTGGATGGCAATACCGCACAGGTGGATGGGGCCGGGATCGTGCTGGATGACGAAACCGCCGCATTGGCCCAAAAAGCGCAGGGAAAAATGGAGATCGGCATTCGCCCCATGTACCTGGAGACCCACGCTGAGTCCGTTAAAGGCGGTATACCGGCCACGGTCAAATCGGTGGAAGACCAGGGCAGTTTCAAAATCCTTACCGTAAACATGGCCGGCCATACGTTGCGCGCCCGTTTGCCCGAGGATCAAGCCGTGCCGTCAAATGAAGCCTGGCTGCGCTTTCCACCCCAATGGACTAAATTATTTGCCGATGAACGGCTGGTGTGTAAATAGCCCACCCGGAGTGGACGGCTAGAAGGATTGAAGATTGAAGATTGAATATTCAAGGAATTCTATCTTTTTTAAGAGTCTATAACGACAGGATTCCACCATTCTTAAATCTTCAATCTTCAATTTTCAATCGCTGGGGATAGAGAAAATATTTGAGTATAACTATTTTGCCTAATTAAGCACAAAACAAATGAATAATCCCCTGGAGTCTTTCTATGGATAAATGGGAAAACAACAAAGCCTGGTTTCTGGTTCTCCCGGTTTTTATCATCGTCGCCTTCAGCTCCATCCTCCCGATCATGACGGTGGTTAATTATTCGATCCAGGACATCTGGGGGCCCGGGCAGAGCGTCTTCGTCGGCACCGAGTGGTACAAAGAGATGTTGACCGACCATCGCCTGCACGACGCCTTGTGGCGTCAATTTCTGTTCTCCGGACTCGTGCTGCTGATCGAGATGCCGCTGGGCATACTCCTGGCCCTGGCAATGCCGAAACGCGGTTGGGGCGTCTCCGCCTGTCTGGTTACCATGTCGCTGCCGCTGCTCATTCCCTGGAATACGATCGGGACGATTTGGATCATTTTTACCCGGCCGGATATCGGTCTGTTCGGTGCGGCCGTCAATCAATTCGTAGAATTCGATCATACAGCCCGGCCACTCGATGCCTGGGTCACCCTGATGTTGATGGAGGTCTGGCATTGGACTCCGCTGGTTACCCTGCTGGCCTATGCCGGGCTGCGCGCGATCCCCGAGGCCTATTACCAGGCAGCCAGGATTGACGGTGCCTCGGCCTGGTCGACATTCTGGTACATCCAGCTGCCGAAGATGCGCGGCGTGCTCACCATCGCTTTTTTGCTGCGCTTCATGGACAGCTTTTTGATCTACGCCGAGCCCTTCGTGCTGACCGGCGGCGGTCCCGGCAATTCGACCACGTTCCTTTCCATTTATCTGGTCAAGATTGCCCTATTACAATTCGACCTGGGGCCGGGCGGGGCTTTCTCGCTCATCTACTTTGTCATCGTTCTGCTGTTCAGTTATATGTTTTACCAGGCACTTCAGAGAGTCGGACGAGGAGAAAAAGTATGAAAGTAAAGAAAAAAACGATCGGCTTGCTCATTTATTTCGGATTGCTGTTGATGCCGATCTATTGGATGCTCAACATGTCCTTGCGAACCAATGCCGACATCCTCGGGTACTTCGCCCTGTACCCCAAAGATATAACCTTTGTCAATTACATGAAAATTTTCACAGACAAATCCTGGTACTCAGGATATATTAATTCCATCATTTACGTCAGTATCAACACGGCGATCTCATTGATGACGGCCCTGCCGGCTGCCTATGCTTTTTCACGCTACCGGTTTCTCGGAGACAAGCACATGTTTTTCTGGTTGCTCACCAATCGCATGGCGCCGGCGGCGGTTTTCGCGCTGCCCTTTTTCCAGCTGTATTCTTCAGTCGGCCTGATGGATACCCATATCGCGGTGGCTCTGGCACATTGCCTGTTCAATGTACCCCTGGCGGTTTGGATATTGGAAGGCTTCATGTCCGGGATTCCCAAGGAAATTGATGAAACCGCCTTTATCGACGGCTACAGCTTTCCGCGCTTCTTCATAACCATCTTTATCCCGCTGATCAGGGCCGGGGTCGGCGTGACGGCCTTTTTCTGTTTTATGTTCAGCTGGGTCGAGCTGTTGATTGCCCGAACACTGACGGTAACGGATGCCAAACCCATCGCGGCAATCATGACACGCACAATTAGCGCCACCGGTCTTGACTACGGTTTGCTGGCTGCGGCCGGTATGCTCACAATCGTACCGGGTATGCTGGTGATCTGGTTTGCACGCAATCATATGGCCAAGGGCTTTGCATTGGGCAGAGTGTGAAATATATTGAAGATTGAAGACTGAAGATTGAAGAATTAAGGTATGCATACAATTGAAGACTGAAGACTGAAGATTGAAGAATTATGGAATTTTATAATTCTATTTGTTGGTTATCTATGCGAAGTTCCATAAGATTTGGTCCGTGAGCATGAAACGTGAGGAGTTAACTGAAAGAACTAAAAAGTTTGCACATCGCTGCGTTAAGCTGGCGACGGCACTGCCGGAAACTCCTTTAGGAAAGCATATACAGGGGCAGCTTATCAGGAGTTCGACTTCCGTTGCTGCTAACTACCGAGCAACCTGCCTTTCGCAATCAAAGGCAAGTTTCATAGCGAAGTTAAGCATCGTTCTGGAAGAAGCCGATGAGGCTGCATTCTGGCTGGAATTTATTATTGATGAAAATCTTTTGAAAAAAAACATAGTTGAACCATTGCAAAATGAAGCAGAAGAGCTGACTAAAATTTTCGCATCTTCCAGAAAGACGGCCAGCATAAAAAATAAAAACGACAGAATTCCATAATTCTTCAATCTTCAATCTTAAATATTCAATCTTCAATCAATTGGTGGCACTATGACACTGACTCTGGAGTGGATGGAATGGACGCTTCCGACGGCAATTTTCTTCAGCACCATTTTTCTGATCCTGGTTGCTATGACGATATGGCAAACAGTATCACCTTCCATCGAACGCCGCGGTTTCCTGCCGATTCCGACCACACCGGGGGATCGGCTCTTTATAGGGTTGTTAGGCAGTGGCTACATCTTTCTCGCATGGCTCGGATTGACCGATTTTACCCTTTGGATCATGCTTCCCATTGCCCTTTGCTGGATGATTGTTGTGATGCGGTGGGGGTGATGGGGATTGAAGATTTTCGATTGAAGATTGAAGATTTAAGATCCTATTATCTCTTAGATGGTGGCCTTTCTTCAGTTTTCAAGGAAAGGTTTTCAACCCTGAATGTGTTATTTTTCGGGGAGGCTTAATAAAAACAGGTCCTATTTAGTGCGGCGTTAACGGCCTTCTCGCCGGCAATATAGACCTTAAACCCAAATGAAGGCCGACGTTTGGAGGTGTCCCTATGAGAGGAATTATATCTAGGAAGAGGAACAGGATGATGCTTCTGGCGGGTGTAATCACGGTATTGTTCGCGTTTTTTGCAGGTACTGCAAGCGCGGACATGGCAGCCGCCAAAAAGTGGGTGGACGAGGAATTTCAACCGTCGACGTTGACCAAAGATGAACAGATGAAAGAAATGGAATGGTTCATCAATGCCTCCAAGCCCTTCAGGGGTATGGAGATCAAAGTCGTCTCCGAGACCATCCCGACCCACGAATATGAGTCGAAAGTGCTGACCAAGGCGTTCGAAGAGATCACCGGAATAAAAGTCACCCATGACCTGATCCAGGAAGGTGATGTCATCGAAAAGCTGCAGACGCAGTGGGCGTCCGGTAAGAATGTCTATGACGCCTATATTAACGACTCCGACTTGATCGGCACCCACATGCGTTACGGGTTTGTGGTTCCCCTGGACGACTTTATGAAGGGTGAGGGCAAGGACGTGACCCTGCCCACGCTCGACGTGGACGATTTCATGGGCCGATCCTTCACCACCGGCCCGGACGGCAAGCTTTACCAGCTTCCGGATCAGCAGTTCGCCAACCTCTACTGGTTTCGCTACGATTGGTTCAAGCGTCCGGACTTTAAAAGCAAGTTCAAGGAAATCTATGGCTACGAGTTAGGTGTGCCGGTTAACTGGTCGGCCTACGAGGACATTGCCGAGTTTTTCAGCGAGCATATCAAGGAAATCGACGGTAAGGCCATTTACGGTCACAACGATTACGGCAAGAAGGCCCCGGACCTGGGCTGGCGTTTTACCGATGCCTGGCTGTCCATGGCCGGTGCCGGTGACAAAGGAATTCCCAACGGCAAACCGGTTGATGAATGGGGTATCCGGGTCGAAGGCTGCCGCCCGGTAGGGGCGAGCGTGGCGCGCGGCGGCGCTGCCAATGGACCGGCCGCCAAATATTCGCTCAGCAAATACATGGAATGGCTCCGCAAATACGCGCCTCCGGGGGCTCTCGGGATGGATTTTTACACGTACCTGCCGGTTCTGGCCAAGGGACATGTAGCCCAGCAGATTTTCTGGTACACGGCCTTTGTCCCGACCATGGTTGCGCCCGGCCCGACGGTCAACGCGGACGGCACACCGAAATGGCGTATGGCCCCGTCACCCCACGGACCCTACTGGGAAGAGGGGATGAAGCTGGGCTATCAGGATTGCGGTTCCTGGACCCTGATGACGAGCACGCCGCTCGAGCGCCGCAAGGCTGCCTGGCTCTTCGCACAGTTCTGCGTGGCCAAGACCACATCTCTGAAGAAGTCCCACGTGGGTCTGACACCCATCCGCGACAGCGATATCAATCACGAGTCATTCACCGAGCGGGCACCCAAGCTCGGCGGGCTGGTGGAATTTTATCGCAGCCCGGCACGCGTCGCCTGGACACCCACCGGAACCAATGTGCCCGATTATCCGAAGCTGGCACAGCTGTGGTGGCAAAATGTCGGAGAGGCGGTTTCCGGTGAAGTAACCGTAAGCAGGGCGATGGATAATCTGGCCCGCGAGCAAGACCGTGTACTGCAGCGTATCGAGCGCTCGGGTACCCAGGGCGATTGCGGACCGAAGCTGAACCCCAAAAGAGACGAGTCCTACTGGCTGGACAAGCCCGGCTCGCCCAAGGCCAAGGTCAATGAGAAACCGCAAGGTGAGACGGTCGACTACGACGGTCTCCTTCAGGCCTGGCGCGAGGGTCGCGTGAAATAAGCAATGCGCTACGGGCAGAATTCTAATCGATTTTTCATAGTGCGTGAATACTTGCCCGGCGCACTTTAATAGACGTTTAACCTAGAGGGGTTAGAGCCGATGCTTTAGCCCCTCAACTTTTTGAAATAATAACCATACCATCATGTTGGATAGAATACCTTACACTCGCGTTCATAATATATTACTCATCATCGGTGTCCATTATTAACTGCCGCGAAATGCCAGCGGCGTAATCTTATTCACTTCCAAGTTTGCTGAATCCACCTTTTGAAAAAAAGGTCTACTATCTCATAGCTTCCATTGGCCCGCTGGATCAATTCCATGCTAATCAGCTTCTTAGCCGCCTTTTGAAGCGATGAAGGGGCTCCTAAACCATGCTTTTCAAGAAATCGCATACTGTAGATCTCGGGATCTTGTTCCAGCATCAAAGCAGCTAATAATTTTTTTTGTTTGGCCGTCAGACTTTCCCATATGGCCATGTAAGCGCTCGACTCCCTTGAAAGGAGAATTTTAACCGCCTCTTTAATGTGGCTGAGTTTAACAGCTTTGTCATCGATCGCGATTTCCCACAGAACGTGGCAGAGCATCTGAAAATAGTATGGATGACACTCCGTAACCTCTAAAATTTCTTTCAATTCATGTTCGGCAATTTTTATGCGGGTAGTTTCGAATTTTCTTGCAGCGAAATTTTCCAGTTCGTTGGAATCGATCTTTCCCAGGGGAAAGTGCTTTCCACTCTTGTAAAAAGGGCGGTTAGGATTGTTGAAGATATCGCGCATCAGGTGCGTTTTACTCCCCATGAAAATATAGGAAACATTGCGGTGATGCTGAAAAACTGAACGCATCTTTCTTTCAATTTCCTGATCATCGAAGTGTGCGATCTCCTGGAATTCATCGAAAACAACCACAGCGTTTTTATTATGCTGGTCTGCAGCTTTTTTACAGGCTTCCAGAAGATCGTCTACGTGGGGGGATAAACTTTCTCTACGATCGAATCCAAATTCAAAATAGACAGACTGATCGTCCATAACAACCTTGGGTATGATCCGCGGTAGATATTCCTTCAATTTTTTGACGATTCTGGGAGTCTTTCCGGTAAGTCCGGAGGATATCGCTCGGGCATATATTTCGATGAACTTTTGCTTGTTGACGGCCGGATAAAGGTCGACGTAAAAAGAAAGAATGCCTTTTTGTCTGACGATTTCCAAAACCTGGTTGATCAATGAGGTTTTACCGTAACGTCTAGGTGAAAAAATAATGACATTCGTGCCATTTTTAATATCATTCACAAGCTCGCTTATTTCCTGTATTCTGTTACAAAAATTTTCCCCGGTGACCGTTTCTCCGTATACAAATGGGTTCTTCATCTCCAATAATCCTCGGTCAAAGATACTAAACCAATTTTTAAAGCGGGTAACAACGCCCCAATATGCTATGGGCATTACGCCGATGGCGTAATCTAACCCAATTAGGATAGTTAAATCAAGCGTTAAATTGAATCTATGGAAGTTGTAGAGAAAGGTTTTCGAGTGGACGCCCGCCAATTGCAGCTGAATTTGCCGGTGTTTGAAGAATCTGTTTGCTCTTATGGAATGGTCTGTAAATAAAGCGGTGGATTTTGGTAAACCGAGGCCCTTTCATATTCTTTAATTCCGTGGTAATTATGATGTCCTCTCATGACTTAAACAGTAACAAACAAAAGGAGACCAAATCATGGCCAAATATGTGGGTGCACTGGATCAGGGTACTACCAGCAACCGGTTCATCATTTTTGACCACAGCGGGCAAATTGTAGCCCTTGATCAAAAAGAACATGAACAGATATTTCCCAAGCCGGGCTGGGTGGAACATAATCCCCTTGAAATCTGGGATAACACCCAGGAAGTTATCCGCGGCGCTCTTGCCAAGGCGAATCTTAACAGCCTGGATTTGGCCGCTATCGGCATCACCAACCAGCGTGAAACCTCGGTGGTCTGGGACCGCGAGACCGGACAACCGTTCATGAACGCCATTGTCTGGCAGTGCACCCGCACCGACAAGATCTGTAAAGAATTGACCCGGGAGCAGGGACAAAACCGTTTTCGGGACAAAACCGGTCTGCCCATCGCCACCTACTTTTCGGGACCGAAAATCAAATGGATTCTGGACAGCGTTCCCCAGGCCCGTGCCGCGGCAGATAAAGGCCAGGCCCTGTTCGGGACCATGGAAACCTGGATCATCTGGTGGCTCACCGGCGGGCCGGACGGCGGCGCCCACGTCACCGATGTCACCAATGCCAGCCGTACCCTGCTCATGGATTTGAATACCCTGCAATGGGACGAAAAGATTCTGCAGGTGCTGGGGATACCGCCGCAAATTCTTCCCCGGATCGTACCTTCCAGCGACACCGCCACCTGGGGGCTTACCTTGAAGGACGGACCATTCAAAGCGCAGATACCGGTCTGCGGAGCCCTCGGTGACCAGCAGGCCGCCCTGGTGGGACAAACGTGCTTCAGTATGGGGGAGGCCAAAAATACATATGGGACAGGTTGCTTTCTGCTTTTAAACACCGGTCCCACACCGGTACCTTCGCGCCAGGGGCTGCTCACAACGCTCGGTTATCAAATGGATGGTCAACGCCCGGTGTACTGCCTGGAAGGTTCCATCGCCATTACCGGCGCTTTGGTGCAGTGGCTGCGGGACAACCTGGGCCTTATCTCCAGCGCACCGGAAATCGAAGACCTGGCCAAGTCGGTCGACGATAACGGCGGTGCGTATTTTGTCCCGGCCTTCTCAGGCCTGTTTGCGCCCTACTGGCGTTCGGATGCACGCGGGGTAATTGCCGGGCTGACCCGCTATGTAAACAAGGGCCACATCGCCCGGGCGGTGCTGGAAGCCAGTGCCTATCAAACCCGCGACATCGTGGAGGCCATGAACAAGGATTCGGGCGTAGCGCTGAGCAAACTCAAGGTGGATGGGGGCATGGTGGGCAACGAACTGCTGATGCAGTTTCAGTCCGACATTCTCAACGTTCCGGTTGTGCGCCCCAAAGTGTCCGAAACTACAGCACTTGGCGCCGCCTACGCTGCCGGATTGGCGGTCGGCTTCTGGGAGGGAATCGAAGAGCTGCGCCGGAATTGGGCCGAAGATAAAACCTGGCAGCCAACCATGGCCCCCGAGATCAGTGATAAAAACTACGCTGAATGGAAAAAGGCCGTCGAGAAAACATTCAACTGGGTGGAATGACGCAACTGAAATGCGCAATTGAATTAGGTTTTCAAATTTTCACTGCAGCCGGCGAGAATAAAGCGGCTGAAGAACTAGAATATCGTCTGAAAATCTGTTGACCAAAGGTTCCTGTTATAATCAGGTACACCCTGATATCCTGCTGTTTTCCCCGTGCTCAACCGTAATGGGGAGGTCGTCGATCCGAAGACGATCAAATGGTCACGCTACAATGCCCGCAATTTTCCCTACATCCTGCGCCAGGATCCCGGCCCCAACAATGCGCTCGGCAGGGTGAAAATCATCTTTCCCAACCGGTATTTTATCTACATTCACGACACGCCCAGTAGAAGCCTTTTTAAACGCTCGGAAAGAGCTTTCAGTTCCGGTTGCATTCGTGTGGAAAGACCGTTTGAATTGACCAGGTTCAGGAAACTTGATCTCCTTAAATTGCAATTAGGTATTAGAACCGTCAATAAATCATAATAATTCAAATAGTTGAGGTATTTTTTGTGAGATAATAAAAGTTATTGCAAGCGGAAAATG
>Ga0126332_10000028_pt1 | contig 67903 bp, 54 predicted proteins | sample InaspJWI42metaG_FD_94482 | JGI IMG/M metagenome (GOLD analysis project Ga0126332, IMG submission 94482) | Marine gutless worms symbiont microbial communities from Oahu, Hawaii - Inanidrilus sp. 2 OAHU.JWI-42 metaG | ecosystem: Host-associated > Annelida > Digestive system > Unclassified...
AAGCCCTACGGCCTGGGTCAGCTATTTGCCCTGCAATGGCGCGATATCGCTGGAATCTGTCTCACCCTGGGCAAGAATACGGCTTACCATCCAGCTGAAATCATCGGCTGAGCAGCAATAAAACCCAATTCAGAATATATGATGCATTCACCGAAGTTTATGATCTCAAAATATCGATTCAGGCAACAACCCGTCAAGATTAAGATAATTTCCTTTTTTAAACCCAATATTCCATTCTTCCGCCATTCCATCATTCCATTCGATGTCTTAAGCCAAACTCCGCCCCTCTGGGATGAAATCAAGACCTGGTCCTCTGGGCCTGTATTCTTTATTTGACAAGTCCCCCAAGTTTCATGGCTTTTGCAACGTTTTCATTTTGCACTGCCAGATACTCGGCGAAGTCTGCACTTCCCAAATAGCTAATGTTAAACCCCTTTTTGTTGGAGATATTTTTAAAATCCTTGTCCTGGGATCCCTGTTTAAAGGCATTCTCAAGTTTGCGGACAATATCCCCGGGGGTACCTTTCGGCAAGCTGATGCCCCGGAACAGTTCCATCACAATCGGATAGCCCTCCTCGGTTAATGAGGGAACATCCGGGAACTTGGCATCCCTTTTGGCGGTGGAAACGGCCAGCAGGCGGATCTGTCCGGCCAACACCTGGGGTGCGGCTTCCGGCAGCGGTACGCAGATCGCTTCGACTTCGCCGCCCAGCAGGCTGGGAACCCGTCGTTTGGCGCCCAGCGGTACATGGATGACCTTTGTGCCGGTTTCTTTTTCAACCAGGACCGCCGTCAGATGGGTGGCGCTGCCGGTACCGGCGTTACCGATCTTTATTTTTCCCGGGTTTTTCTTGGCATAACTGACAAGCTCTTTAAACGTTTTCCAGGGAGCGTCGGCCCGCACCGCAATCGGCATGGCCGTAAATCCAATCCGGCAAACCGCTTCAAAGGCATCGTACTTAAACGGTACGTTGCCGATATTGGTCGAAGTCAGAATTGAAGTCGAGTTCCAGCCCACCGTATATCCGTCCGCTTTGGCGCTTTTCAAGGCTGTATACATGATACCCCCGCCGGCACCCGGTCGATTAATCGGTACAATCGGCTGGCCGAGATAACCCTTGGTCCCGTTTGCCAGGGCTCTGCCCATCAGGTCCGCAGATCCGCCGACGCCAAATGGAATCAAAAAGTTAACCGGCTTTGCAGGATACTCCGCCAGACTTTGACCGGGTATAAATTCCAGAATGCATACCACCGTCAGTGCAATAATCAGCAGGTAACTCCGTTTGGTTCTTTTCATCAGTGCCCTCCTTTGTAAATATGGTTATTATTATGAATCCAAACTACTTTCCCGCTGCAGCAGGAGAATTATAGCCTTTTGAATAGCTTTTTTTCTGTATACTACATGGAATGATGGAATAGTGGAATGTTGGAATACTGGGTATGAAAAGCGGAAGACGCCATTTTATTCAAATAATGTTAAATCGCCATCTTTTGATGATGTGCGTCAGACATCCATATTCTGCTTTTCATACCGGAAATCCTTCCTTGTAAAGAGAAAATCAATGCAATGATATGCGCTTTTATTCTTTATCTGCTTAAACCCATCATTCCATTATCCTCTCCGAGTCGGGGCCCAGAACCCAATATTCCACTATTCCAGCATTCCATCATTCCAATTTGGGCCAAGGCCCTAACTTGCATATCCGTCATGGATGTACCACGACTTTCAGTGCATCACCGCTCCTTTCAGCGAAGGTTGTCAGCGCCGCGTTAATTTCCTCCAGTGGAAATGTATGGGTGATCAGCGCGCTTCCGTTAATTTTTCCTTCTTGCATCAGGGACAGGGCCCGGTGAACGCTCAGGCGTCCTTCCCCCCTGACGGTGAAGATATTGATCCCGTTTTTAACCGCCAGTCCGATGTCCGTCATTACCGGTTCATCAAAATGCGCCAGCACCGTGATGTCCCCGCCTTTGCGAGTCATCTCCAGCGCTTGCTGCAGACTGGTTTGATTTCCGGACGCGACCAGAACAAGATCGGCCCCGATGCCGCCGGTCAGCTCTTTTATCTTTTGCACCGGATCGGAATTATTGACGTTTACAGCCGCATCCGCACCGAGTTTTTTTCCCAGTTCGAGTCGGCTGTCCCTGGTGCCGGTCAGCACCACTTTGCCGGCACCCAGGGCTTTGCAGCACTGAACGGCCATCAGTCCTATCGATCCGGGCCCCAGCACGACCACCGTGTCACCGGGAATATAGCCGCCGGCCATATCGATGCCATACAGCGAGGTCCCGGCAGTCGTAATCGTGGTTGCTTCATCCATGGAAATACTATCCGGAAGTTTACTGAGAGTGTTGACATGGTTGACGGCGTATTGGGCAAAGCCGCCGTTGGTTGTAAAACCGTTGGCCCGATGTCCCTTGGCTGAATCTCCGTAATTGAGGCACACCGTGTACTTTCCCATCAGGCAGTTGCGACAGCGGCCGCAACCTTTGTGTACTTCCACGGCGACTCTATCGCCGATTTTAAATTCATCAATCGTGTCTCCCAGGGCGACGATTGTACCGGCATATTCATGGCCGATGATAAATTCTCCCATCGGCGGTTGCCGGGGCATGCCTTGGGTGATGATTTTGATGTCTCCGGCACACACCCCGCAGGCTTCGATTTTCACCAGCGCTTCCGCCGGTCCCGGTGACGGCACCTCGCGTTCCGCGATTCTTACATCATTAAAGCCGAACAATACGGCTGCTTTCATTCTCAGGGGTAAGTCCATGTTCTTCTTCCTGTTTTTTTCGGTTCACTAGCGTCACGGATATCAACATAACCAATCCGATCAAATCGGAATAGATGCTCGGCGTAAACAAGCAGATGGAAGCAAATCCCAGCAACACCCGCTCGAAGACGTTTGTTGGTCTGACCCAATAACCTTGCATCATCCCTGCAAAAGCGATGATACCGATCACCGAACTCACCATCGTCTCGATGACTTCCGGTAGGGGGCCGTTGAGCAGGATGGGCGTATACACGAATAAAAAAGGAGCGATAAACAAAGGCGATGCCAATCTAACAGCGGCTATTCCGGCTTTATAGGGATTACAGCGGGCAATGGAGGCCGCCGCAAAAGCAACTAAGGCTACGGGTGGGGTAACACCGCCGGTTTCACAAAACCAGAAAGCCACTAAATGGGCCGTAATCAGTGGGATCCCCAGCTGCATCAGTGCGGGAACGGCAAGAACGGAAAGCAGTATATATGTGGCTGTAATCGTGACCCCCATCCCTAGGAGATAACCGGCGATACCCACAAAAATTATCGTCAACGGAAGAAAGCCGCCGGACAAAGAAATAACCACTGAAGAAAATTTGATGCCGAGACCGGTCATGGTCACAACCCCCATGATAATTCCGATCACACCGGCTGTAGCGCCAACGGCCAATGAGTTTCTGGCACCCGAGATAAGGGCATCGATTATTTTGCGCGGCCCCATGCAGGTATCTTTTCGCAGATAACTCAACAATACGGTAAAAACAATGGCCACCACCGCCGCCATCTGAGCCGAATAGCCGGCAATCAATACGGCCAGTATCATGATAATTGGAAGCAGCATGTATCCCCGTTGCACAATGATGCGCTTTATATCGGGCAGCTGTTCTTTGGGCAAACCCTTTATGCCTTCTCTGGCAGCGATAAAATGGACCATCATTCCGACGCCTAAAAAATATAGGATCGCCGGAAAGGTTGCGATTTTAATAATCTCAAGATAAGGGGTTTCGGTAAAGGCGGCAATAAGAAATGCCGCCGCGCCCATTATGGGCGGCATGAATTGGCCGCCGGTCGATGCGGCCGCTTCTACCGCAGCTGCGGTATGGGGCTTATACCCGGTCTTAATCATGAGGGGAATTGTGTAAGATCCGGTCACTACGGCATTTGCAGCCGACGATCCGGTTACGGAGCCGATGAAGCCGCTTGAAACAACGGCGATTTTGGCCGGTCCCCCGCGTGTGCTGCCGGCCAGGGCTCTGGAAATCTCCTCGATCGCCAATCCACCGCCGGCTGCCTGAAGAAAGGAAGCAAAAATGATAAAGGGGAATATGAACGTGGCATAGGTATTGGTAACAATGCCGTATATACCGCCCATACTGACCGCCGTATATTCTACAATCCGCTGAACACCAAAGCCGTAGTGCCCCAGGATTCCGGGCACATACGGACCCAAATAGGCATACAGCAGAGCAATGATCGCCAGCACCGGCAATACCCATCCAACCACACGCCGGGCAACCTCGATGGAAAGGACGATAACAATCGCGCCCATAATGATATCGGTTTGGTTAGGATCGCCTATCCGCTGGGCATAGGATGGATATTCCAGGATCCAGTAGCCGAAGGAAATGAGGGTCAGGGCCTGTAAAGCCCAGTCGAGGGGCGTAATCGGCTTGCCGGTTGAACCTTTACTGAAGGGGTAGAGCATGAAACAAAGCAGGAATGTAAAAATAAGGTAACCCCCGCGATGGAGCTCGCTCGAAATCAGACCAAAGGCGCAGGTGTAAATAAAGAGCAGTGAAAATCCAATGGCAATAGTTCGATTGACGGCGGCCACTTTTCCTTCCAATGACCGCATTTTCTCACTTGTTTTTTTCGTATCCCGCTTAATCATCGTGTGATTCCATTAACGGCGAACAGGTCAAAAAAGAATCAACAGGATACCGCCCCGAACTTTCTGCCGATTTATCCATCAGGTGCCGGGCGATATCCTGTCGTCTAAGCTGGGTTGTTTACATCTCCGGTGGAATAAGCTCCGCTGGAATATCAAGTCCTTGTTCTTTCCAAAACCTCACCGCACCAGGGTGCAGGGGAATTCCCAGGGATGTCATTCCATCGAAGGAAGCACTCAACGATTTTAAATGTTTATGAATTTTGCCGATTTGTTTGGCATGCTTGGGATCAAAAGCGACTTTCAGCATTTCATAAACGGAATCCGCATCGGCATCTTTGCTGCCGGCCCAGTAAACCTGAAATGCGATGCAGGGCGAATCTTTTTTTAACGCTTTATAAGTTCCCGCCGGGATCTTGCTTTTTTTATAGGACGGATACTTTTTCAAAACCGTTTTGAATTCTGCGTCCGTAAGCTCGAGCAGACGGATTTCATGCATTGCTTCAGCCGTTACGATGGACGGAGCCGGTGCGCTGCTGACCCCGAAGGCCTCCACTTGGCCATCCGTCAACGCTCTTCCTCCGGCGCTCCAGGTTAAGTATTGCGGTGTGATGGAATCCCAGACACCGATTGCCCTCAGAATATTCTCCGAGTTCACCGCCCCGCCGCTGCCGGCCGATCCCACGACCACCTTTTTCCCTGCCAGGTCGGCCATCTTTGTTACTTTGCTGTCGGCCAGTACAACGAAATGGTGATGATTTTCATACACCCCGCTCAGCAATCGTATCGATGTAAACGGTTTCTTGTCTTTAAAGATCCCCACCCCGTTCCAGTTGTCGTACGCGGTTAAAGAGTGGGTCAACCAGGTGTCCAGCTCCCCTTTTCTGGCCAGGCGGTTATTATCGACCGATCCTCCGGTGGCAATGGCCGTCACATTGAGATCTTTGAGCTGACCGCTCAAGTAGGCGGATAATCCCCCGACAATAACAAACCAGGAACCGCCGGGATTGCTGCCGCCGAATCTGACAAATTTCCGCGCGGCGTCGGCTTGACCGGAAGTTGCGCCGATCACCAGTGAAAGAACGATCAGTCCGATCAGCATCCCCCTACCGTTGAGACGTTTACTTTGGCCCTTCATCTTTACCTCCTTTGGTTGATGGTTCGCACCGAATTTCCTGAATCTTGCATATGTATTCATGCAAGATTCAGGAAAAAGTCATTTCTTGAAAACAAGACGATTGTCATTAGTACAGATTTCGTAATTTACTCTTAAAATGAGTAAACTTTTTTGGACACTATCTACGTCTATTTGCGCAAAATTAAGGGATTTAGGAATTTAGGGATTGAGGGATTAAAGGATAAAATGAATAAATTAAAATAGATAGAATTCCTTCAATTCCTGAATTCCTAAATCCCTCAATTCCTGAATTAGACCCATGTCCAATTCTCATGTAATTGTGCGACATTTAAAGGTTCACAGTCATTTTCCCCAGCTGAATGACGAGGTCTGTAGTAAGGTAAAATACTCACTAGTCGACCAACCATACCCATTCGGGATCACAGAATTCCGGCTGCTTTTAGCGCTTTTGGGATTGATTCCTTGCCTGCCTCCGGAATGGGAAGAAGCGGCAGTCGCGGGTCACCGCCATAGAGCCCGCCGAGTTGCATAGCGTATTTAACACCGGCGACACCGTAGCTTCCGGAAACGGCACGATTGAGCCGGAAGAGTTTAAAGTGCAGCCGGCGGGCGCCGTCAATGTCTCCGGCCATGAACTTTTCATACAACTCGCAGCAGGGCGCGGGAAAGGCGTTGGCCAGAGAGACAACGCCACCTTTGGCCCCGAGCACCATGGCATGGAAAAGCGTGCTCACGGTCCCGGAGAGGATATTGAAATTATCTGCCGCCACCGCCAGGTAGGCACTCATGTTCGCGGGAGACGTGTCTTTCATCCCCGCGATATTCGGATGCTGCGAGAGCTTTTCAATGACGGCGGGGGAAACGGTCATCCCGGTAAAGCCCGGGGCGTTATATACGAACACCGGAATGGAAATCGCATCGGCCACATCCGAATAATAGCGGACCATGACTTCGTCGGTGAGTCTTTTTTTAAAATACGATGGTGTGATGATGGAGACGAAATCGGCGCCCAGCTCGGCCGCTTTTTTACTGAACGCGATCGTCTGCCGGGTCGATTCATAGCCGGCCCCTGCCAGCACCAGTTGCTGGGAGTCCCGTTCACTGATTACGGTTTCAAGAACCGCCAGTTTTTCTTTTTCGGTCATGCTCTTGTTTTCACCGTTGCTACCCAGCACAAAATAGCCTGCAAGCGGCGAATTTTTATATGTACGCATGTTCTCCTTCAGGTGTGCGATCGACACCTCCTGGTCTACAAACGGTGTACAAATCGGTGCCAGAATTCCGGTTACTTTTTTTGCCATTCTATGATCCTCCGTTTATAATTTGATCGATCTTCGGGTCCTCACGGCTTGCAATCGGATTTTGAATGCAGCACGGGACATTGCCTAGATCGATTCGGAATCGAGGTGTTTCCATTTGGATGAAGCCAGCACCTGCTGGTTGGCGACGTTTGGCGGTATCCTCCCGTGAAAAACGTCCAAAACGCATTCGGCGGCCACCACGGCCATTCGCACCACGCATTCTTTTGTGAGGGCGGCTGAATGCGGGGTTAAAATTATATTGTCCAGACCCAGCAAGGGATTGTCCCGGGCAACCGGCTCCCGGTTAAAAACGTCCAGACCGGCACCGGCGATTTTACCACTTTGCAAAGCGTTGTGCAGGGCGGATTCGTCTACAACCGGCCCCCTTGCTGTATTGATCAACAGCGCATCGGATTTCATCCGGTCCAGCTCCACCGTTCCCACGGCATGGTAGGTTTCATCGGTCAGGGGCACATGGATCGACAGCACATCGGATTGGGCAAACAATTCCTCGCGGGTTACAAATGCGACCTTATCTTTGTAGCTCGCCTTGACCGAATCAGGTACAAACGGATCATGACTGATGATGCGCATGTTAAACAGCTGTCGGCAGCAGCGCCCGAGTTCGGATCCGATCCGTCCGAACCCCAGCAATCCGAGGGTTTTAGCGTTCAGGTCCCGGGGCAGGTTTTGGTAGCGAATTTTGAAATCTTCGCTGCGCACTGCGCGGTCCATGACCGGAATCTGCTTTGCCAGCGCCAGCATCAGGGCCAGCGCATGTTCGACCACACTGCTTGTGTTGACCCCTAAGTTCGATGTGACGATGACATTGTTTTTCGTGGCGGCCTTTACGTCCACATTATCCAGACCGCCCCCGGTGCGGGAGATGATCCAAAGGTCATCGGCCGCGTCGATCAGATCGCGGGTTATCTTAATTCCGGTTCGCAGAACAAGACCCTGTACACCTTTCATCAGCGGCCGGACGGTTTCCGGTTTTGGGTTATCGGCCAGTACGATCTTGACCCCGGCACGCTGCAAAACAGCGGTCGCCTCAGGTTCAACCGGTTGCGGAAGCAACACGCTTTTGGGTGTTTCCACTTAATACTCCTTTCAGGTAGGTTAGCCGGTTTGCCCGTTAGCCGGTTAGCCCGTTTGCCTGACGGCCCTTCGGGCCTGGTTTGCCCGTTAGGCCGTTGGCCCGTTTGCCGGTTGGAACGTTGGGGTCGTTATGCAGTCGTGCCGGTTGGACACTTCAATTCGATAATTAAAAGTAAAGTCCTGGTAAGCGGGATTGCTCTCTGGGAAATAAACCGTCAAAAGTCTTTTCGGTGACGAAATCCCGTATACGGCACTCAATGCTATTAGTAAGATCATTTTTTCTTAAGCAAGACTTAGCGGGTCAATCATCTAAACCGGTCTAACCTAATAACCGGCTAACGGGCCAACGGGCTAACCGGCAAACCGGGCCCAAAGGGCCCTCCACTACCGCAGATAGCGCCCCCCGGCGACATCGATCGTGATTCCGGTAATATAGCTTGATTCTTCACTGGCCAGAAACACAACCACCGAGGCAATTTCCGCCGGCGTTGCCAGCCGGCCCAGCGGTATGGCGGACAGGACCTTTTTCTTTTCTTCTTCGCTTTTTTTGTCCCATAGGCCTTTGACCCGATCTCCGGTCAAAGTTACCGTGGGCGCAACGGCATTGACGCGTATTCCGGCTTTTCCCCAGTCATAGGCCAGTTGGCGGGTCAGACCTTCTACGCCGGCTTTGGCCGCCGTATACTGCACTCCGGCCAGGGAAGCCCGCCAGTGGGCCGCAAGGGCGGAAATGTTGACAATGGCCCCCCCGCCCTGCTCTTCCATCTCCGGGATCACCGCCTGGCTCAATAGGAAAGCGCCTTTCAGGTTCACGTCAACCACAAGATTCCAGTGTTTCTCCTCGATCTCATCCAGGATGTGAGGGGTGAACAACGCGCCGCCGGCATTGTTGACCAGGATGTCAATGCTCCCCCAGCGCGCTTTTACCTCCTGCACCATGGTGTGAATTTGAGCTTTATCGGTGACATCGACATTTCTGCCTGTGACGCGGCCGGTGTCTGCATCCAGTGATTTAGCAGCCGAGGCAACGGCATCGGCATCAATGTCGGAAATGACCACTTTTGCACCTTCATCGAAGAGCGCCTTGGCGATGGCAAATCCCATGCCCCGCGCTGCTCCGGTTACGATGGCGGTTTTGTTCTTCAAACGATTGCACATTTTCAACTCCTGAATAGTTGATTCTACGGATTTATCATCGCTAAAAACGCTGCGACCACTGGATCGATAAATTCAGGGTCATTAATATGGGCATCCAGTTCAATCAATGGTATCGACGATTTCAGATTGGCTTTTACTGCGTCGATGAAAGCCTGGTTTCCCTCTGGTTCCCAATGGGGCAGGTTTTCCCTGTCCGGAAAGGAAAAGCCCCGCAAAGGCACAAAAAACCGGGTTGGACCTTTTGACCGGTTGAGTTTTTCGGCTACCAGTTTTCCGACACTGTTCAGCTCATCCGGGTTCAGGCGCACCAGGGTCAGGTAGGAATTGTGAATGATGAGTTTGCGGGATTTCATTTGCAGACTCAAGCTGTCGTAGGGACCCACAACCATGTAGTTGATACTTCCGGGGGCCAGCACCTGGGGAATGGCCATCTCACCGGCGGCTACCAGCCGGTCCTCGCGGATAGCGCCGTGCAGGCCACCTGCGAATCGATCCCCGATCTCGTGCAAATTCAGATCCAGAACCCCTTTGAAAGCACCACTGCGGATCATATCTTCCATAGCGATTCCGCCGGTTCCGTTTTGATGAAAGGTCACCACCTCCAACTCTTGCTTCTCCATGATTTTTTTGGCATGCAGCGCGCCCGGCGTGGTGGTGCCCAGCATGGACAATGCGATTGAAACACTTTCCGGCTGCAGGATCTGGGTTGCACTGCCATGCACCATTCCGCAGATTGCACCGGCGGCGTTGTCCAGAATTTTGCGGGTCAAGAAATTCAAGCCCTGCATATCGGCCACCGAGTGCATCATGGTGATATCTTTGGTTCCGACGAAAGGGCCGAAAGTGGCCCGTCCCGAGGCGACAGTGGAAACCATCAATTTGGGCACCCCGGTGGGAAGACTGCGCATCGCGGCACAGCCGATATCGGTACCCTGTCCGCCGCCGATACCGACAACCCCTTCAAAGCGGCCCTGCTCGTAGAGTTCTGTGGTAAGAATTTCTACGCCCCGGATCATATTGAATATGCAGGCACCTTTATCGCCGACGGCCAGCAGATCCTTGAGCGATTTACCGCCGCGAGCGGCCACTTCATCTTGATTTATGTCCACTGAAACCGGGGGTGAAGACAGAATCCCGGCATCCAGGGTGAGCACCTTGAAGCCCCGGGATTCGATCCGCTCTTTTAAAAATAAAGCTTCGTCCTGTTTCGTGTCGAAAGTGGCGATCAGCAATATCGTTTTTTTGGTTCCTTCCAAAGTTTCAGCCTCTTTTCATCTAATTAGTACCTATCCGGATATTAAACCGGGCACGTATTAGTTTCCAATCTGGAAACTAATCATTTTTGCTTTTCCTGTTTCAAAATGGTGTACATTTCCGTCTCAATGTCCAGGATGTGCTCCGACATGGACTTATTCGCCCGCTCGGGCAGACCGTCTTCGATAGCCCTGAAAATCTTCCAGTGATAATCGAGGGAGCGCGGGTGTATATTTTTGCTTTTTTGCAGGATATGTTCCTGGGTCCGCCGCAGAACGTGCTGAATGCCGAGCATGATCTCTATCAGGATCTGGTTTTTTGATGCCTGGGCGATATGTAAATGAAAATGATAATCATGAATCAGAAAGGCGTCGATAACCGTCAGTGTGTTGTCCATCGCCTCGACATCTTTTAGCAGCAGCTGCAAATCGCCGGGCTCACAACGGGTTGCGGCTAAACTTGCAATACCCGGTTCTATCAATTTTCGTACCTCGATCATCTCCAGAAGGCTGCGCTGTTTCTTGAATCGTTCAACTATACTTTGGGGATCTAATCCGCCTTTTAATCGATCTGAAATAATCGCTACTTTATTTTTTCTTTCAATGAAACCCAGATGAATCAGAACCTTGAGAGCCTCTCTGATCGTGCTGCGCCCCACATTCATCTGTTGCGCCAGTTTTATTTCGGATGCCAGTCGGTCGCCGGGTTTTAAGGTGCCGTCTAAAATAAGATTTTTGATTTGGTCAATGATTTCATCCGAAACCAGAACGCGCCGCATCGGTTTTAATAGAAGAATTTTCTCGTTCAATTTGCCCTTCCTTATATATTGCGCCCCTTATTTCCAGCATGATTGTCTGACAATAAGACTTTTTTTTATCCTTAAGAGAGGCCCAGGTAATTGTCAAGCTAAAAAGGTTGCTTTGGCAATTCGGAGAAATTGATTAATAGATGGGCAAACGAGCGACTATTTGAAACCGATGAAGGGCAAAATTTGAATGTGTTTGGGTATTGAACGCTGCTTAATCCATCCCCATTTCAGTCTCGAGCCTGCGGATGTCTTCTTCAACTCTGCGGCGTTCCTCTTCGGTGAGATCGGCATCTTTCAGGCGTTGGTTGAGTCCCAAAAGGGTCATCTCTTCCCTGTATTCACGGCAGGTATATCGGTGGTTAGGTGGCATTTTTAAGGATGCAGCCTGTTTCAAGCTTGGCTTGGTCGAGTTTTTACAGTTTTTCAATATCATAACCGGCCGTAGCCGGAGATGCAGCAATAAAGAGAGTCGCAATCGCCGGCAGCGGTTGTCAGGCCTTGCCGACTTCTTTGAGTGTTTCGTTGAAAATCCTGTAAAAAAATTCGTTGTCGGTCAGCCCCCGCTGAATCACCTTTTCGATATCATCAACATTTTTAGTATTGACAACAATGTTGGCACTGTATCGAAAGGCCATCATCTGGTCCATGGTGCGGAATTTGTTGCTGAGCATAACGACAAACATATTGCGCCGTACGATCATATTCAATCGTTCAAGATACATCAGCACCATATTCGAATCGGGCCCTTCGCAGTTGAAGGATTCGTTGACGACTATCAGATCGTATTGATGGTAGCGCATCTTTTTCAGTGCATCACGACCGCTGTCCGTTACCGTAACATGATATTCCAGGATGTTCAGATTATTGACGATTTTTTTAATGTTTGTGGCATCTGATTCACAGACCAGAGCGGTTTGGCCTTCCTCTTCAATAAAGTCGAACGGTTTTTCGGAGGCATCGTAATTGCTCGAAGCCATATCTGCGAAAACGGAATCAGCGGATTTGTTTCGAGGGCCTATCGTGAGTTTATTTTTGCACTTGGGGCAAGGCAGAGATGCGGATCGGTCGGTGGGAACTTTTTGATCCGGAATATTGAACGTGCTCCGGCAGTTTTGACATACAATTTCCATGATAAGTGTATTTATCTCCTTTGGCCGTCAGAAATCGAAAGCGCTCTGACATCAGGCGGTGTTGCGGTATTCACGATCGATTTCGAGTTTGTCTATATCCGTGGTGGTCTCACCGCGCGCACTTTTCAACGAATCGATGCCACGTCCGACAATGCCCTTGCGTGAAGCAAATGCCAGGGCAGTTTCTTGCGTTATGAGCCCCTGCTCGTAAAGGCTGATGATATTTTCATCAAAGGTCGTCATTCCGAATGCCTGACCGGCCTGCATCATTTCATAGAACGTCTTGCCTTCCGATTCCCCGTTTAGGATCGCATCTTTGACACGCAGGTTGGCGCCGAGAATTTCAAATGTTGCCACCCGACCGCCACCCTTTTTCGGCAGCAGTCGCTGACAGACCACCCAGCGAACCGCATCGGCCATGCGAATGCGGATCTGATGCTCTTCCTCGGTACTGAACATACCCACGAGACGGTTAATGGTTGAACCGGCGTCGATGGTATGCAGGGTAGTAAGAACCAGATGGCCGGTTTCAGCAGCGCTCAGGCCGACTTCAACGGTTTCGCGGTCACGCATTTCCCCCACGAGTATCACTTTGGGTGCCTGACGCAGCGCGGCTCTCAGGCCGTTGACATACCGATCGAAATCAACGCCCAGCTCCCGTTGATTGAAAGTGGATTTTTTATGGGGATGCTGGTATTCAACCGGGTCCTCCAGTGTAACCACATGTACGGAACGGTCTTCGTTAATCTCATTCAGGATGGTGGCCAGCGATGTTGTTTTCCCCGATCCGGTGGCCCCGGTGACAAATACGATGCCGTTTTTTTCCATGGCAATCTTGTGCATGGCATCCGGCAGATTTAGCTCTTGGATGGTCGGTATCTTTGCTTCCAGTTTGCGCAGGACGATGGAGTAGTATGCGGATTGTGAAAATACGTTGACCCTGAAGCGTGCTTTGCCCGGCAGGGTGTAGGAAAGGTCGCAGGAACCTTCTCCCAATAAAGCCCGCGTGAGGCGACGGTCCTGGTTGATCAGGTTCATGGCAAAAATTTCGGTTTGAAACGGGGTGAGCTCTTTGAAGCGGGGGCGCATATCCACAGCGACCAGTTCCCCGTCGCTTTCAACCTGAAACGGTTTGCCGACAGTCAGATTTAAGTCAGACACGTTTTTCTGGGAATCGAGCATGCGTGTCAGAATATGGTCTACTTCCTGTTTTTTCATTGTTTTCCCCTCATAGCGGCATATTTTTTTCTACTGCCTTTGGGGTGCAGTGGTTAGTGATCAAAATAGCTCCGGATTATTTAATCGGCGCGATATGAGCCTATCTTTATCCGTAGCCATGCAGTCCGTGGTTGAAAATCTTCTTAAAGCCTCCGGTTATCAGATCATACTTCGGTAAAATCGGCGGGCGGTGCAGTCAGCAGCGGTCGGAATTTTGCCTTTTCATTGGACTTCATGTAGGCTTCATCCGCACTGATCCATCCCTTGTTATACAGGTCCATGATAGCATCATCCAGCAGTTGCATGCCGTATTTTTTCCCGGTCTGGATCATCGAGGGCAGTTGATGGGTTTTACCTTCGCGGATCAAATTTCGCACCGCTGAATTGGCAATCAAGATTTCCAGGGCCACACAGCGGGCTCTCTTGTCGATACGTTTAAACAACACCTGGGCAATGACAGCCCTGATTCCGTCGGCTAGCGTTGATCGAATCTGGGCCTGTTGCTCTGCCGGGAAAACCTCGATGACGCGGTCAACGGTCTTTACGGCACTGGAGGTATGCAGGGTGGCAAAGACCAGATGGCCTGTGGATGCCGCCTCTATGGCCAGAGAAATGGTTTCAAGGTCCCGCATCTCACCGACCAGGATAATATCCGGGTCTTCACGCAGGGCACCCCGCAGGGCAGCGGAAAAACTCCTGGTGTGGATGCCGACTTCCCGGTGATTGACGATACACCCCTGGCTCTGGTGCACAAACTCGATCGGGTCTTCGACCGTAATGATATGGTCTTTGCGCAACCGGTTGGCAACATCAATGATCGAAGCCAACGACGTTGATTTGCCGCTGCCGGTCGGCCCCGTTACCAGCACAAGGCCTCTTGGCAGGGTCGCCAGTTTAGATATAACCGGCGGCAGGCCAAGCTGCTCGGCGGTCGTGATGGTGCTGGGTATTTCCCTGAAAACAGCACCGACCCCATTTTTCTGCATGAAAAAATTGGCTCGGTAACGGGCAAGGCCCGGTATCTCGTAGCCGAAGTCGATATCGCCGGTTTCTTCGAAGACCTTTATCTTCTCCTCGGGCGATATTTCATAGAGCATGCCGCGCAAGTCGTCATTATCCAGAACTTTATATTTGATTCTTTCGATGTCCCCACGGATCCGAAGTGCAGGCGGTTGTCCAGCGACCAAATGAAGGTCTGAAGCACCCTGTTCGTTCATTAATTTAAAAAAAGCATCTATTTTCGCCATTAACTGCTCCCGCTGTGACCGACCATATTTCGCTAAAACAGCATGAATTCAACTGGATATCGATCTGAGAGATGGATCACCGAAGAAGGCTATTTGGACTGCTGCAACAGTTTTAGTTTGGAATCTTCTTCATCCATCGCTTTCATTCCCTCCTTGCTGATTTCAAGGAGTTTGGTGTGCGATTCGATTACCGATCCGATTTGGACTTCAATCTGCATGCGCTGCCGTTTCAGCTCTGCAATGTCCTCATGCAGTTGGGCGAGCCGATTATGGGCTTTGTTCAGGATTTTCTCCGCTTTGACCTCGGCCTCGGCGATAATGAGCTCCGCGGATTTTTGCGCATTTTCTTTCATCTGCTCAATCACTTTCTGGGAATTGAGCAGTGCGCGTTTAAACGCATCCTCACGATTTTTAAAACCCTGGATTTCTGCCTGGAGCCGGCGTATTTCCTCTGCTAGGTTTTCGTTCTCCTTCAGCAGGGCTTCAAAGGCATCGGCCATCTGGTCCAGAAACAGGTCGACTTCCTGAATGTCGAACCCTCTAAATTTTGTTCTAAACTGTTGCTGTTGAATATCAAGGGGTGTTAGATTCGCCATATATCACCTCATCGTGTCTCCGCTTATAAAAGCGAATGTGAAAATCTTTCGAGACTTTGAACCACAAAAATCTGCAGAAAATAAATCAATAAAATCACTATAATCGGCGAAAAATCGATTCCTCCGAAACTTACCGGAATTTTCGTTCGAATTTTATACATCACCGGTTCGGTAACGTTATGGATAAAGCGAACAATCGGGTTATATGGATCAGGACTTACCCAGGAGAGTACTGCCCGGGCGATGATGATCCACATATAGAGCCATAAAGCGATATTCAGAACGTTTGCAACAGCCTTAAGAAAAAAACCGACAACGTACATGCACCTCACCTCTCCGCATTTTAATGGCGGTTAAGACTGATTAAAAATTACTGCCGAGAAAGTGATTTTAATTTTTGGAAATAATTGATTTTTATGAATCAAGCCGAGTTAATTACGGTAAATTAATGCCATACGGCTTGAGCGAATGTTTGTAAATATTCCCAAGCCTTGCGCCTCTTTACGAAAGTACAATACTATAGCATATATTCAGAAACTTGTCCAAAGGTAAAAGGGCAACTCAACGATGCCCAGGATACAGGGATTTGCTTTTGAACGTTGCCTGAAGTTATGAAATCACTTCCAACAAGTTTGTCAATATGCAGATATGCGAGCGGATTGAATTATAATTAAGTTTTGCCGGCTTTCTCATTATTGGAAAAGTTTTTGATCATGATTTCCCCCAATTCCTGTGAACGGATGGTCGCAGCTTCCACGGCATTGATGAGCGTTGTTCGGAGTCCACCCTTTTCGAGGGTATGCAAACCGGCGATGGCGGTCCCACCGGGTGAAGTGACCATATCCTTTAATTCACCGGGGTGCGCTTTTGTTTCCAGCAGCATCCTTGCAGATCCCAAAACCGTCTGGATAGAAAGAGCAAGCGCAATGCGTCTTGAAAGACCCACCTTAACGCCGGCGTCGGCCAGGGCATCGACGATGAGAAAAAGATAGGCCGGACCGCTGCCACTCAGACCCGTAACGGCATCCATGAGATAATTTTCCCCCAGGAAAACGCTTGCGCCCACTGAGTTGAAAATGGCCATGGCCAGCTGGATGTCTTCTTTGCGGGCATGTGCACCGGCCGCAACGGCTGAGGCTCCCTCCTTGACCGCAACGGCGACATTGGGCATCACCCGGATCAAACGCAGATCCTTGTTGAGGCACGATTCGATGGCGGCCATCGGTACGCCGGCGGCAACAGATATGATGAGTTTTGACATGTCGAGACTGTCTGCCGTTTGTCTGAGCACGGCAGCCATGATCTGCGGCTTGACGCTATAGACGATAATATCGGATGCGGCCACGACTTTCAGATTATCGGTGGTCGTGACGATCCCGTAGGTGTCTTTTATGAACTCAAGCCGCTCCTCTCTGACATCCGAGCAGATGATATTCTTCGTAAGGGCCGAGCCGGAGCTGATGAGCCCGCTGATGAGCGCTTCGCCCATGTTTCCGGATCCGATGATACCGATTTTTTTACTGTTCAACATGAGGTTCTTTCTCCTTAACGTATTTGATGGTCTTCTAGTGCGCTCTTCAAATTTTCTTTTGCACGAATGTTTAGAATTAGGTGCTTTGCAGTTAGCAGTTTAACTAGCTTTTAAACCTAATTGTTTAAAACAAAAGCCCGGCTTCAAAACACTGGGCAATGGATGAATTCGATTTTTTTAAATCAGTCAAACTATGACAAACAATTTTATTAATCAAGAAAAAAACATTCATGATTCTGCCTGTGAAAAACAGTTCAGCCTGGATTTTTAATTGAGGGCCACCTGCTAATTTCAATCTATGAAACACTTTCCGGTGCCGGTGTGCGCCGGATGATTTACCGATTTGGTCTCCTCAGCCGGGCTTATTCGATCCGCAGTTGCCGCTTCATTGATTTTATAATTATACTGCTCCATCAACCCCAGTTTTTTTACAAGTTCAACGCCCTGTCGCAATGCCTCGCCGGTCATATTTATATAGGGCTTGCGCAAACTGCCGGCCGGCAGCCCCAGGGCTTTTGCAAGGGATTTAACCGGGACCGGATTGACCCGGGAATAATTGAATTGGATCAGGGGCAGCAACGTCAGGTAGGTTTCCCGAAATTTAACAGCATCCGCATAGGTCTCCCAAGGTTTGGAAATAATTGCCATCTCCCGGGGGGAGATGTTACCGGACATGTTGGCCGTCCCGTGTCCTCCCAGGGATAACACTGCCGGAACAAGACCCAGGTTGGGTGAATCACAGCACATCAAGGACATATCCGTGTTGGCTGCCAGGATTTGGGCAATCTGGCCCGGGCGGGCCATGGCCTCTTTATCGATGATGATGTTGGGATGTTCGGCCAGTTGAATGATCGCTTCAGCCGGCAAGTCAGTGCCCACACGTACCGGATTATTGTAAATGCCGACAGGAATGGGACTGGCGTCGGCAACTTCCAGAAAATACCGCACTGCAGCCTCAACCGGTGCATAGATGTAAGAAGGTACAGTGATGATGGCACCGTCCGCATCTTTCCCAGCCGCATACTCAACCATGTTGATGGTTTCTTGCGTGTTGTTGCCGGTACAGCCGTAAAAAATAGGTTTGCCGGGTTTTTTGAAATGAACCGTTTCAGATATGATTTCTTGTCTTTCTGCCTTTGTCAGTAGCGAGACTTCGCCGGTCGAGCCCATGATCAATAGAGCACTGGTGCCGTTGGACCATTGGAAATCAATCAGTTGGCGAAAACCGTCGAAGTCCACCGATCCGTCATCCTTAAACGGCGTGATCAGAGCCACAAAGGAACCTTTAAGTATTGTTTTATGCATATTTTCCCTCCTGGATCCGCCGGAGGCGGAGAATTGAAGATTGACGGTTGAAGATTGAATATTTAGCGACTAACTTATGATGCTTGGTGTTGCCGGTCAAGAGTAAGTCCGCCCAGGGCTGGTGCTGCCCAAAAAAAACCGGGAGCATCCGCAGATCACGGCCGACGGTTATTATCTGATGCACGCTCGCCGCTTCACGCTGCGTGTTTATTAACAATATTATTGACGAGCACTTAACGGTTTTTTATGGTAGATTCCGTTCACAGGGCAATCGTTAATTTCACAGCGGTCGAAGAAAAGCCGCATGATAGGTTTGGTTTGCTGTTGCTGTACCCGATACTGAAAGTGCATGCTTTAAGACCGCTTCTCTGGAAGCGAGCGATAACCGTCTGGGAAACAAAATGAATAAAAGAGCAGACAATGCAGTTATCTGATAAAGACCGGGCAATGCTCTCCGGCGAGCAGGGTGATGCCAAACGTATCGCGCTGGAAGGTCTCGTACAGCTTGGTGAAGCCTTCGGCGCCGAAGATATGGTCGACATCGGCTATGCGCATATCCACGCCGGCATGGCGCTGTACCTCCACGATGTTCAGCTCATGGAGGAACTCGCTTCCAAAGGTGCCAAGATGGCCGTTCCGGCTTCGTCCAACATCGCTAACACCGACATGCTAAACTGGCGCCAAACTGGGGCGCCTGAGAATCTGGTACAATTGCAGCGGCGTGCCGAGTCGGCCCACAAAAGGATGGGCAGCAGCTGCAGCTTCACCTGTACACCATACTGGTGTGGGTACTGGCCGACCTGGAACATGCACATGGCATCCATCGAGTCCGGCGTGACCGTGCTGTGTAATTCCGTGTTCGGTGCGCGTTCCAACCGCGACGGTTTTTTTGCGGTCTATGCCGCCATGACTGGTCGCTACCCCAGGTTCGGCCTGCATCTCGACCGAAATCGACGCGGCACGCACCGGGTGACCGTCGAGGCCTGTCCGGAAGACACAACCGATTTCACGTCGCTGGGATACCATATCGGCCGCATTGTTCAAGATGGTATTCCTGTCTTCGAAGGCTTTGACCGGCTTCCGGATTTGGACATGCTCGACGGGCTGGGGGTCGGCCTGGCGACCTCGGGCGGCGTCGCTATGTTTATCTTACCCGGGGTTACACCACCAGTTGCAAGCCTTGCACAGGTGTTTGATGGCCGGCGGGCATCTGTGCATATCAGCGTGGGCGACACCGAAATCGCCGCGGTCTATGACGAGCTAACCACCGGTGCCGGGGATTTCGATATTGTCCATCTCGACTGCCCCCACGCTTCGTTGGAGGAGATGAAATCCTATGCCGAGCTCCTGGGAGGCAAGCGGGTCAACGACGGCGCAGAACTGTGGATCACCACCAGCCGCTGGGTGCGGCATATGGCCCAGGAAGCCGGTATCCTGACAGTTCTCGAGCAGGCCGGCGCAAAAGTCATCTCCGATACCTGCCCCATTTCTTGCCATTTTGCCCGAACAACCTCTCCCGACCCGCAGCTTGGGCTCCGGCCGCCGCGACTGAGCGGCATGGTGGTCGACTCGGCCAAGCAGGCAAAGTATGTGCGCGATATGATCGGGTGCGATACGCTCTTGACCGGCACGGCGCGTGCCATCGAGACCGCCGTCACCGGAAGATTTATCCCACGCTATTGAGGTGCGCCATGAAATCTGTACGCAAGATAAGATGCCGGGGTCTGGTCAAGGGTCGCGCTCGCGGACCGGCGCTGGTGGCTCGTGAACCAATTTCCTTTCTGGGTGATCTGGAGATAGAGACAGGCAGGATCGTAGGGGAACTGCCCAGCCTGAAAGGCGCAACAGTCGGCGGCAAAATTTTGGTCATGCCGGGAAGCAGTGGCTCGGCCGGAGCTTGGCGATTCTTATATCAGATGTACAAGCATCACACCCATCCGTTGGCGCTCGTCTCGCTAAATCTGCCGGATCCTTCCGTAGTCCAGGGGGCGATTCTGGCCGGCATACCTGTTGTATGTGAGCCCGACGAAGACGTCATCCAGACGATCGAAGGCGGTGACATGATCGAAGTCGACGGTGAGGGCACTCTCATGGTTTTCCGCGATGATACAGTAAAAGCCCAGGATGCTTAAAGTGTTTAGTGTTTGGTGTTTTGTATTTCGTTTGAAATAAAGACATTATATTAGACAACCAAACACTAAACACCAAATACAAGACACTCTCGCAAAAAGTCGTTTTCCTGATTTTTCACGAGACCATCTATCTTCTTTATCGGGTAGCATCCAGCGGCATTACTTTTCGTTGATGTTGGCAAAGGTTGCCTTTCTTGCCTTTAGCTGGAGCAGGTATAAATCCTTTGAATGGCTGAAGTGCTTTTCGGCAAGCTCATCCAAAAGCAACCCATCTTTATTCTCCAGTGCTTGGATGTACTGCCCGTGCTCTTTTAGAATACACTCGACAATATCCGGCGATGACCAGGCAAAGGTGTTAAAGATGTGGAAACGAACTTTTAACTGGTTAATCATTTGAATGAGTGTAGTGTTTTGGGAGAGCTCGGTAATATAATCATGAAATTGGGCATTGGCCGTGATCATTTCCCTAAAATTGTTTTTTTTGTAGCTGTCCTTGATCCGAGCTGCAATTTTTTGCAATGCATTAGCGTCTGATTTTTTAAAATTTTCACAGGCCAGGTGGTTGGCTAACTTTTCGAGCACAACCCGCACTTGAAAAATCTCATTGATTTCCTGTTCATCCAGATCTCTTACCATCGCGCCTCTATAAGGGACAGTTTTGACCAACCCTCTGCTTTCTAAAATTTTTAACGCATCACGCACCCAGTTGCGTCTGACGTCCAATTTCTGAGCCAGATCATTTTCAACAAGCCTTTCACGGGGCTGAAACATTCCAATCAAAATCATGTTCTCAAGTTTCGTGAGTAGTTGCTGAAAGCCTTCTTTTAAATTTCTATTCGGCACGGCCATAGGTATACTCCGCAAACTATTATTTAAATTTTTATAAATATATCAGACGATTGAACCCGTAAGGCGCGTGTATTTTATTTATTAATTATACTATTTTACTGGAACAGTCAACAATTTGGTTGATAAAATGTAATTAAATTGTAACAATTTGATTAAAATATTTTAAAAAAATTGTTGCAATTTAATTGATATGATGTTACGGGGATAGTCAAAAAGTGGGTAAATTTTTGTAAGCCCTTGACAGCTGGAGATCTACAAAGATTCTAAACATAATCTTGCTCCACCAGACTTTCGAAGATTGATTCTTCACTGAGTAAAAATCATTCAATTTTGAGGAGATGATATGCTGAAAGCAACCGGGGGAAAAAATATTTTCGGGTTTTCCATGGGCATCTTAATGCTGGAATCAAAATTTCCGAGAATTCCAGGTGATATGGGCAATGCCACGACCTGGGATTTTCCTGTGCTTTACAAGGTGGTTAAAGATGCATCGCCCGATGCGGTCGTTAGAAAAGGTGACAGAGGTTTGTTGGCGTCGTTCATCACCGGTGCCAGAGAGCTAGAGAAAGAGGGCGTCAGAGCCATTACCACCAATTGCGGCTTTCTGGCAATGTTCCACAACGAGATGGCTTCAGCGGTTAATGTGCCGCTATTCACTTCCAGCTTGATGCAGGTACCGCTGGTGTATGCCATGCTGCAGCCGACCCCGATCAACGCCAAAACGCTAAGCCAAAAGCATCTGGCCGCCGTGGGGGCTGATAAGATCCCGCATGTTATTTTGGGTACTGAAGACGAAGAGGAGTTTTCCAGGGTCATCCTTGACAATGAAATGCAGCTCGACGTTGCGAAATCAGAGGCTGAACTCGTCAAGATTGCGACCAGATTGATTTCCGACCACCCGGACGTGGGCGCGGTTGTGCTTGAATGTACGAATATGACACCTTACGCGGCCGCAATTCAGGAAAAAATCGGATTGCCGGTATTTGACATATACACCCTTGTTAACATGGTACATCAGGCCGTTGTTCGAAAAGGCTTTTGCGGCTACATGTAGTTTTATCGGCAGGGCGAAAATATTCATAGCAAGATTGAGACCCGGGAGAGGTGACGTGTCAAATCTATCCGTTACAAATGTCGGAGACGCTGTAAAACAGGTGGTTGCCTTTGTCAAAGACCTGAAGATCGAGGATTTGCCCCAGGCGGTTATCGAACACACAAAACTCGTCTTGCTCGATACTATCGGCGCCATGCTGGCCGCGTCAGATGCCAAATATCAGGCCGGCAGAATACTGACTGATTTTGTGAAAAGCATTGGCGGCACACCGGAGGCAACACTCATCGGTCAGGGCTATCGGTCCTCCTGTATAAATGCGGCGATCGTAAACGGCACCTTGGGATATTATTGCGATATCGAAGCACATCACCCGGCAGCGGTTGTTCACCCGGCTGCCACGATGGTTCCCACCTGTCTGGCCGTCGCCGAACGGGAAAAAGCCAATGGGCCGGAACTGCTCATGGCTTTTATTCTGGGGACGGAGTTCGACTGCCGGGTTAGTATGGCCCTGGATCCCCGGGTGCTTTACGATCAAGGTTTCCATCCCTCTGCCATTGCCGGGACGATCGGGGCTGCATTGGCGGCCGGCCGTCTTCTCGGTTTGAATACCAAACAATTTCATGCGTCCCTGGGGTTGGCTGGTCAGCAGACCTCGGGTCTGTTGGCCTGGAAGGAGGATTTTTCCGAAAATTCGCGGCCATTCAATCACGGTATTGCGGCCCGCAACGGTATCACGGCGGCACTTTTGGCCCAATCTGGCTTTGGTGCGCCACCGGATATTTTTCAGGGCCGCTACAACATTTTCAGAGCCTTCGCCAAAGGGAACCTGGACAATCTGGCGCTGCTGACCGGAGATTCGGGTCGGCGGTTTGCGATCATGGATATGGCATTCAAACAATATTCGTGTTGTGCCTTTTTACATCCCGGTCTGGATGCGCTTATCGGCATTATGGCGGACAATCATATAAAAAGTGCGGATATTGAAAAAATCATTCTACGCTTTCCCAAAAACGGAACCGAATTAGTCGATGGGACCGAGTTGCTGTCGCATTCAGCCCAATACATTTTACCGGTCGGTGCAATTGAAGGACAGGTGATGATCGACGACATTTTGACCGATCGACGATCTGAGCCGGAAATCAAACGACTGGTCGCCAACACGACCATTGAAGGGGATTCGGCGCTGGATGCCGAATATCCGCAAAAATATGCCTCCGTTGTCGAGATAAGAGCAACCGACGGCCGGCAATTCTCCAGACGGGTCGATTATGCCGCCGGCACCCCTGAAAACCCTTTCAGCCCTGATGACATCAAACACAAGTTTTTCAAGTTGAGCAGGCCGATTATAGACGAATCCACGGCCAAAAAAATTTTAGCGTATATAGAACAGATTGAATTTCAGGAAGATATAAACAGTCTGGGTCGACTTCTACTAAACCAGATTGGGAGATCCACAAAAAAATTTTAATCAAACATAATAACTTGGTCCACTGGGCCCGGATTCTTTACTCTGTCAAATTCGAAGATGAACAATCGATTCTGCAAAGGAGAATACAATGCGTGGTAAAGAAGCAATCGTAAAGCTACTTGAGCAGGCAGGGGTCGAAGTGGTTTTCGGTCTATGTGGCGATACCAGTCTTCCTTACTATGAGGCTTTTTACGATCTCAAGCCGAATATCAGGCATGTGCTGACCAGAGATGAACGCTCGGCCGGTTACATGGCGGACGCCTACGCACGTCTGAGCGGTCGGGTCGGCGTTTGCGAAGGCCCCAGCGGTGGGGGGGCAACCTATATCATACCCGGCGTGGCCGAAGCCAATCAATCGTCGATTCCCCTGGTTTGTCTGACTTCGGATATCGATTCCAGGCAGCGCTGGCGGGGGACGCTGACCGAAATTGACCAGGACGCGCTGTTTGAGCCAATCACGGTCTGGACCAAAACGCCGACGGCTGGCATAGAGCTTGCCAGAGCATTCCGGGATGCGTTTCAACGGTCGACAACCGGCAGCCTTGGCGCAACCCACATTGGTTTGCCGTTGAATGTACAGGAGGCGGAAATACCGGATGAAGATGTGCATATCGACAGCCGCTATTCCCGGTACCCGGCCCATCGTGTGGCGCCGGACATCGAAGCCATTAAAAATGCGGCCCGGGCGATCGTCAATAGCCGCTTTCCGGTGATTGTCGCCGGGGCCGGTGTTATCCGCTCCGAAGCATGGCAGGAGCTAAAAAGCCTCGTTGATCTGGTCAAGTGTCCTGTGGCCACGTCGATCAGCGGCAAGGGCGCTATCGCCGAAACCGAACCGTATGCTTTGGGCGTGATCGGAAGCAACGGCGGCTTGCCCTATCGCCATGATTTAGTGAACCAGGCGGATTTGATTTTTTATATCGGTTGCAGCTGTGGATCGGTTACGACCAACAAATGGACGGTACCCGTCAACCGGGATACAACTATCATCCAGATGGACATCAATCCTGCGGTTATCGGTCTGAATTATGAGGTGGCCCATGTCATCGTATCAGACGCCAAAATGGGACTCAACGCCATGGTCGAAGCGCTGACCGACCTGCTGGGCGGAAAACCGGCGGACAAATTCGACCCGCAAGAGATTTCTAAACTTCGCAATGATTACATGACCGCCATAGAAGAATTTCACTCAGACGCTGCGCCCATTCGACCCGAACGATTCATGACCGAGTTGAGCGCCGTGATGCCAGAAAACGGCATCATAATAACCGATCCCGGAACGCCGACACCTTACGTATCTGCCTACTACCGTCTTCCGCGCGCCGGCCGCTGGTTTGTGACCAACCGGGCCCACGGTGCTTTGGGATATTCCCTGCCGGCGTCGGTGGGTGCGCATTTCGCCCGACCCAACGATAAAGTGGTTGCCATCATGGGAGACGGCAGTTTCGGTTTTACTTCGGGAGAATTGGAAACCGTCAGCCGTTTGCAGGTTCCGGTGGTCTTGATCGTGATGGCCAATTCGATTTATGGATGGATAAAGGCCGGCCAGAGGGTCATGGGCGGAAAGTACTTTTCGGTTGATTTTTCGGCAACCGACCACTGTAAAATCGCTCAGGCCTACGGTCTGGACGCCCAGCGGGTAGAACACCCGGGTGATCTGAAGGCGGCGCTGCAGCGGGCACTGAACTTTGACGGACCGACCCTTTTGGATGTCGTTGTCCAGCCGCTGCATGAAGCCAAGGCGCCGGTCTCCAAGTGGATCGCCTAGTTTACGACTCGGGAATGGAAAAATAATGCTGCCGCGAAGAGCAGATGTTATCATCATCGGCGCCGGTGTCATCGGTGCATCCATTGCGTATTACCTCGTAAAAGAGGGTATCCACGCTGTTGTACTGGATAAAAAGCAGATAGCTTCGGGCAGCTCAGGCGCGTGTGAGGGGTTGCTGCTTTTGCAGTCTAAAAAGCCGGGTATTCATTTGGACATGGCGCTGGAGAGTCTGCGGCGGTTCTCGGCACTGGCCCGGGAACTGGATCCGCCGATTGAATATGAAAACAAGGGCGGTGTGGTGGTTATCGAATCCGAAGAAGAACTGGCCGCCATGCAGCTGTTCGTTGAAAAACAAAAAAAACACGATGTCGATGTTTCACTTTTAAGCACGAACCAGGCGCGTGAAAAGGAGCCGGCATTATCGGAAAATATCATCGGCGCCACGTTTTCACCGCTGGATAGCCAGGCGAATCCCATCATGCTAACCCTCGGGTTTTTGCGTTCGGCTCAAAAAGCCGGCGCAATGGTTTTTACCAACACAGCGGTGCGCGCCATAGAACTGATCCGCAACCATGTCACCGCCGTCATTACGGATAAAGGTAAAATCGAAACAAAAGTGGTTGTCAATGCGGCCGGGGTGTTTGCACCCACCATCGGTGAAATGGTGCGGCTAGCTATTCCCATAAAACCCCGGCGGGGTCAGATCCTGGTCACCGAATCCGCAGCGCCGCTGCTCAAGCGCTGCATTCTGTCCGCCATGTATATTGCTGCCAAGTTCAATCCTAAAATTGCCGAGGCCGGGGGCGTGGGCTTTGCCGTAGAGCAAACGGCCAACGGCAACATTCTAATCGGTTCTACCAGGGAGTTTGTGGGATTTGACAAGCGCACCACGTATGAAGGGATTCATTCCATTGCCGGCAATATTCTGCGCGTAATTCCGGAAATTGGGAATTTACATGTTATCCGGGCCTTTGCCGGACTTCGGCCCTACACCCCGGACGGGCTTCCCATCCTGGGCGAGGTTGAAACCATACAAGGTTTTATAATGGCTGCCGGTCATGAAGGAGATGGCATCACCCTTGCACCGATCACCGGTGAAATGATTGCCAAACTGGTTGCCGGCGGATCGGAACCTTTTCCGATGGAGGATTTCCGGTTGGAACGGTTTTCAACGGTATAGGGTTCGCGAAGAAATAACTTTACATTTTCGGGAGTCGAGGCGCCCGCATGGCAAGGCGCGAGGAGGGCGAATAGCAAGCTATTTAACCGACGAGCAACGCAGCCAGGCGGGATGGATCGGCTCACTAAACTGTGAAGTTATTTTTGAGCGAGCCCATAACGGCCGGTTGCGAAGGACAACTTCGAAGCCACAGATGCTGACATGAAAAAAGAAGTAAAACTTGTATTAAACGGAAAAGAGGCCACCGCATGTCCAGGGGATACGGTGCTGGCCGTCTTAGTCGCTTGCGGATTCAAGGCTTTGAAAAAAAGCAGGAAAATAAATGAAAGCCGCGGCCTATTGTGTGGAATGGGTGTCTGTTACGAATGTCAGGTTTCCATCAATGGGGAGCCGAACCAACGCGCGTGTATGACCGAGGTTGCCGACAGGATGGAGATCGTCGTCGATGAGTCATAAAGTCATTGACATCGTGATTGTGGGCGGTGGATTTTCCGGCGTCCTGGCTGCCAGAATATTGGCAGAGCACGCTCTGAATGTCTTACTGGTTGATGAAAATATCAACCTGGGCGGTCAATTCTTGCGGTCCCATCCGAATCAATCCACCACCGAATCTCTCAGCCGTTTGAAACGTTTTGGCCTGCAGAGCATAAAGGCCCTGGATCAAAAACGCATCCGGATTATGACACGCGCCGAAGTGCTGGGGATCACCACTGAAAGAGAAATGCTCATAAGGCACGTCGGCCAAAAGCTTTTCACGGTCAGACCGCAGGCCGTGCTGCTCGCCACGGGTGCCAGAGAAAAATTTGTCCCCTTTAAAGGCTGGACCTTGCCGGGAGTGGTATCCACGGGAGCAACCCAGATTCTGCTCAAAGGTTCCGGTGTTTTGCCTTCAAACAAGATTTTAATCGGGGGAGCGGGCATTTTTCCCTTTGCCGTTGCATCCGAAATTCTTGTGAAAAACGGCCGGGTCATGGGCATCCTGGATCAAAACCGCTTGGCTGAAAAGATGGCATTTGCTGCAGGCCTTTTCCATGAAAAATCCAAGATCGGCGAGGGGAATCGCTGTCTGGCCAAACTGATTGTGCATCGCACGCCGATCAGATTCGGTGTGCGAATCATGGAAGCCCGCGGGGAAAAGAGTTTGGAAGAAGTTCTGACCGTAAAGGTTGACCGCAACGGCCGCAGTCTGCCGGGCAGTGAAAGGATGTATCCCTGCGACTGTCTTGCCGTCGGCTATGGATTTGTCGCCAACATTGAGCTGGCGCAGCTTGCGGGCTGCAGACTCGAGTATGACGCGTCTCGAGGCGGGTGGATCGTCGGTGTAACGGGGGATCTGGAGAGCTCTGTTGCCGGCATTTTTGCTGCCGGCGAAATTACAGGCATTGCCGGTGCTACCAAATCGATTACGGAAGGAAAATTAGCGGCCCTGGCAATCCTGTTGAAATTGGGCAAAATAAGCCGGGAAGCCTTTATCACCCAAGCGGCCCGATTGAAAAAGGCCCGTAAACGCCAATGTCGCTTCGGCAGCTACTTCAATAGACTGCATAAAACACCGCAAGAGATTATTCGATCGATTGCGGACGAAACCATTGTGTGCCGCTGCGAAGACATCACCATGGGGGAGATTAGAATGGCGGTTTCAAATGGATGTGCGACACCAGATGCGATAAAAAAGGCGGTCAGATCAGGCATGGGGATTTGTCAGGGAAGGACCTGCAGCTCCATGATACATGCAGTGATTGCTGCCAGCCTGGGGACACCGGCCGATCAACTGTCACCCCTTTCCGTGCGAACGCCGCTTAAAGCCGTTCCATTAAAGGAGTTGGCTGGGCCGATATCTGCCCTTTAACACCATTTTTGCGTACAGCCACGGAGGGTTAGTTTTACGACCCATTAACACGTTTCGGGTTTTATCAACAACAAAGAGAGGAGGCAAATTATGTCAAGGAAATTGAGAACTACAACAATGGTATTGGTCATCGGAGCATTTTTTATTCTATTTGCGGCACCCGCCACCTGGGCCGTCACCCTAAAGGCCGCAGCAGGGGGCGCCGGCGGTGGATGGTATCAGGCTTTTTCACAAATTGTGCAGCTGGTCAAAGAGAAGGAACCGTCCATCAATATTAAGGTCGTCCCAGGCTCGGGTCTTGCCAATCCTCCCCGTGTCAATTCCGGTGAAGTCCAGATGGGGTTTGCTTTTCCGCCCTTTATTAATGCGGCCTCCAACGGGAAGAAGCCGTATAAAAAAGCGTATCCCAACATCCGCACCATTGCGGTTGGCTTCGGTAAAAATCCGCTCCAATTCGTTGTCACTCAAGATAGCGGTATCAAAAGTGTCGAAGAAATCGTCCAGAATAAAATACCTTTGAAGCTGGCGGCTGACCGGGTCGGAACCACCGATGAATGGTGCACCAAAACGGTACTGGGCTTCTATAACGTCACCTACAAGGACATCAAAAAGTGGGGCGGCAGGGTTATGCACCTGGGATATGGGGATATCGAAACCCAGTTGAAAGACCGCAACGCGAACTCGACATTCGTTATCATTTCTCCCCCGGCGTCTATTCTGACATCAGTGGCTATTTCCCGACCCATTCGTCTGCTTGAGATGCCCCAGCCTCTCATGGATTTTCTCATTAACGACTGGTCATTTTCACCGTCCGTGATTGAAAAGGGCACCTACAAGGGACAGGATCAGGATATTCGTACGGCGCTGTTGTCCACGGCGATCATGGTTCGTAAAGATGTCCCCGAAGACGTTGTGTACAAGATTACCAAAGTGATTATGGAAAATCCCGAGCGCATTCGTAAAATTTCACCCACATTCAAGGACTTCACCCCGGCTAATGCGGTAAAGGGTACCGGTGCCGATCTTCATCCCGGGACAATGAAATACGCCAAGGAGAAAGGGTATATCAAATAACGTGACTATAGTGTTGTGTCTCATAAATAAATAATAGAGGTCGAACTAGGTATCCAATAATCGTTGAGTATTTGAATATAAAAAATTTCAAGCACCAATTTGAAATTTGGGAATTAGGCGATTTGATTCTGGAAAAAAAATTTTATTAGGTCGATCTGATCTTCTAAATAACATCTGGGGCACAACACCATTCTTAGTCTTCGAGGGGAGGGGAAAGTTGAACCCATGTCCAACTTTCTCCTTCCCGCAACAGTTTCTGATCAAACATAGAAATCTCCCGCCATCGGGGGTCAGAGGCAATCCGCCTGCGGCGGACCGTAGACAAATGTCTCGGGGTGATGGAATACTGGAATGTTGGAATAATGGGATCATAGGAATAAGATTTTTATTGAATCCAATTTTTAAATTAGAGGTTAATCCGCCTGCGGCGGACCGTTTTTTATACCCAGTATTCCATCATTCGATTCGACGTCTAAAGGAAAACTCCACCCCTCTGGGGTGAAATCAAACCCGGGTTCTCCAGGCCCGAATTTTTTACTCAGCTTAGGAGGCGCTTATGTCTTCAATCAAAGAGGTTGTGAAACGTTTGCTCTCCCAGAAGGTCGCAAAACCGCGCCCCCTGCGCGCAGGTTATGGTACCGTTATTACCGTGATAGCTGTGGGGGCGGCAGCGCTCCACCTTTTTTCAGTTTATCACGGTCTTTTCAATCCCCGCGTTCAGCGCTCCATGCATCTGATGTTTATGCTTCCGCTTGCATTTCTTCTTTTTCCGGCACGGGAGAATTCCCCGAAGAACAGACCTTCCATCCCGGATATCTTTCTGGCGTTGTTGTCCTTGGTGGTGGCATCGATGGGTATTTTGGAACTGGAGCGATTGGAAAATCGCTGGATTTTTGCCACGGACCTACTGCCCAGGGAATTGATTTTTGGCACGGTCAACGTGCTACTCATTGTCGAGGCTACTCGAAGAACCGTGAGCACTGTTCTTTCCTACCTGGCCATTGCCGCACTGCTCTATCTCCCTTTGGGACCCTTCCTGCCCGGTATCCTGACTCATGATGGGTTTCCGTTTCAGCGCATGGTTGAAATGATGTACCTTGATACGGATCAAGGCATTTACGGCATGCTCACCGGGGTGTCCGCGACGTACGTGATCCTGTTTGTAATATTTGGATCGTTTATCCTGCGCGCAGGGACAGGTCTGTTTTTTAGCAATTTTGCCACATGGGCGTCCGGCCAATCGCGAGGCGGACCGGCGAAAATTTCCGTAGTTTCCTCCGGGCTGTTCGGCACAATGACGGGAATCGCCGTTGCCAATGTCTATGCCACAGGAAGCGTAACCATACCGATGATGATACGGATCGGATACCGGCGACATTTTGCCGGTGCGGTTGAGGCGGCTGCATCCACCGGGGGACAATACATGCCGCCGGTGATGGGCGCTGCAGCTTTTGTCATGGCCGAAATTACAGGCATCGATTACCTGAAAATAGCGGTAGGCGCATCCATCAGTGCCGTTCTGTTTTTTGTTTCAGTGGCTGCGATGGTTCATTTTGAAGCGCTGCGAACCGGCCTGTCAGGTCTTCCCAAAGAGGATATCCCTTCATCTAAAATGGTATTTAAACAATCCTATTTGTTTATACCGGTGATAGCCATCATATATTTGCTGATCAAAGGGTATTCGCCGATGATGGCAGCTTTCTACGCCATACTGTGCTGCATTGTAACATCATTTTTAAACAGGGAAACCTGGATGACACCTCGGAAAATAATTGAAGCCATGAGCGAAGGGGCTCGCAATACCGTGATGGTTGCGATGGCCTGTGCCTGTGCGGGTATCCTCGTGGCAGTCATGACCCACACAGGACTGGGATTGTCTCTGAGCAGTGGGATCATCGCTTCTTCGGGCGGTATACTTCTAATAGCCCTCTTTTTGGTTATGGTGGTGTCATTAATTCTCGGCATCGGTTTGCCCACGACCGCGGCCTATGTTCTGACGGCAGCTCTTGCCGCACCGGCCCTGGAGCGTATGGGGGTCGATGTACTGGCGGCGCACCTTTTTTGTTTCTATTTCGCCATCATTGCCTGCGTTACGCCGCCGGTTTCGATTTGTGCTTATGCCGGAGCGGGTGTTGCTGACGCAGATCCGGTCAAAACGGGTTTTACCGCTGCAAAATTGGCGATTGTCGGATTTGTGATCCCCTACATGTTTGTGTACAATCCCGCCCTGATAACCCACGGTTCGGTTTTGAATATAATCTTTTCATCCATAACCGCGCTGTTGGGGGTGGTGTTTCTAGCTGCCGGTTTGCAGGGTTGGTTGTTTCGCAAGACGGATCCTATGGAGAAATGGCTCATCATTGTCGCCGGCTTTGCCTTGATCACGCCGCATCTTTGGGTGACGCTCTGCGGATTTTTACTTATGGCCTTTATTGTGGTAAAGCAGCGAATTTCACTGAAAACCGGTCAGAGCAACAAGGCACTTTCGCCTTGACACTGAAGCGATAAACAGAGAAAATCTTTTTATCGGTGATTTTTACTACAGCTATTATTAACTGAGGAAAGCAAACATGTCAGAACTGAACATCAAAGAGATCAAAACGCTGGACTATCAAAGACCGGACATTGACAAAGGCTATGCCAATCAATACCTGAGCATCGACCTTTCCGCCGCCTCAGTCGCCATCGAGCCTGTTAGCCAAAAGATGAAAGCGGTGTTTGTCGGCGGCCGCGGATTCGATCTGTGGCTGTTGTGGAATGCTGTTTCCGGCACGACCCGCTGGAATGACCCGGAAAACGCCGTTTGCATCGCATCAGGCCCTTTGGGAGGGACGCCGATTTATCCGGGTTCCGGAAAAAGCATCGTTACCACCATCTCGCCCACCACCGGATCGGTGATCGATTCCAATGTCGGCGGTTATTTCGGGCCCTATCTGAAATTCTCGGGATTCGACGCCCTTGAGGTTGTGGGAAAGACGGCGGGTGACACGGTTATTTTTATAGACGGGGTGGATCAGAAAATCCGGATCCTGGAAATCCCCGGACTCCCGGATGATTCATACGAGATGTCGCGGGTACTTACCGATCAGTTTTCACAGGGCAAGAAAACGGGTATTTCCGTGGTGTCCACCGGACCCGGCGCCAAACATACCTTGATCGGTTGTTTGAATTTTACCTGGTACGACACCAAACGCAAGCGTGTGCGCTACAAGCAGGCCGGCCGGGGAGGCCTCGGTACGGTTTTTGCCGATAAGGGCCTCAAGGCGATTGTGGTCCGTTGGGATTCGGTCTCCACCGGCACCAACAATCCGGCCGACAACGACGGCCTGAAAACCGTTGGAAGGCTTCACTCCCGCGAAATCACAGAGCTGGATCCCAAACAAAATGAAATGTCCAAAATCGGCACCACCCACCTGGTTCCGATCATGAATGATTTCGATCTGCTGCCGGTGCACAATTTTCGGTACGGTCAACACCCCGGTGCCGATCTGATCGGCGGCGGCGTCTATCGCAACCTGTTTGATCCCGGTTTTGACGGCTGCTGGAAAGGGTGCACCGTCGCCTGTTCCCACGGCGTTAAAGATTTTGTTCCGCTAACAGGCCCTTACAAGGGAAAAAAAGTTTTCGTGGACGGCCCGGAATACGAAACCATTGCCGGATGCGGTTCAAACCTGGGCATTTTTGATCCCTTCGCCATCATAGAGATGAATTTTTACTGTGACGCCTACGGCCTCGATACCATTTCGGTCGGCACCTGCATCGCCTTTGTCATGGAATGTTTCGAAATGGAATTGATCGATTCTTCTCACACCGGTGGCATGGATCTAAGTTTCGGAAACCGTTTAAATGCCTTGGAACTGGTCCATCAGATGGCCGCCGGCGAAGGCTTGGGTGCTGTCGTGGGCCAGGGCGTCCGCAGAATGAAGGGCATTTTTTCCAAAGAATACGGTGCGGATATCACCCTCATGGAAGACATCGGCATGGAGGCAAAGGGGCTTGAATTTTCCGAATACATGACCAAAGAATCCCTGGCCCAACAGGGCGGTTACGGTATGGCCCTGAAAGGTCCCCAGCACGATGAAGCCTGGCTGATTTTTCTGGACATGGTGCACAACTACATGCCGACGTTTGAGGATAAGGCCGAAGCCCTGCACTGGTTTCCAATGTTCCGCACGTGGTTCGGTCTGTGCGGCCTGTGCAAGCTGCCCTGGAACGATATCGTACCCGAAGACAACAAGGACTCGGCCGAGCCGGCCAAGGTGATGAAACACGTTCAATGGTATGCCGAATATTTTTCTGCGGTTACCGGGGTCAAGGCTACGCCGGATACCCTGATAACCGCCAGCGAGGCGGTGTATAATTTCCAGCGCATCTTTAATCTGAAGATGGGCTACGGCCGCAGAGAGCACGACCGCATCCCATACCGGGCGGTGGGACCTGTTACCGCCGAAGAATACGAATCCCGCCAAGAGCGCTATGACAAGCAGCTTGTTGAAAAATACGCCGTGGACATTACCGGTAAAAAGACAGCCGAAAAACTCGCCATCTTAAGAAAGATTAGAGAGCAGCAGTATGAAAAACTCCAGGATGCCGTCTACACACGCAGGGGCTGGACACCCAAGGGTATCCCCACTCTTGAAACAGCCCGGCGGCTGGGTATTGATTTTCCCGAAGTCCTGAAAGTTTTAAAGGCAAACGGCGTGCAGTCATGATCACCGTCGGTGAAGAAAAAATCCCCTGGCAAGAGGGGATGACCGTTGCCCAGGTGCTCGAAGCGATGCAGGATGAACATTTTTATGCGGTCGTACGGGTCAACGGGAAACTGGTTTCAAGGCCGAATTTCGAAAAAACTCCGGTTCCGGATCATGCCGAGATCATCCTTATTCCGATGATTGCCGGGGGATAGGCGCTTAATAACTTCATATCGACAATTTGGTGTCGATCTCAGACAGAATGTTGTTTTTGCTTTATTGGAGCGACTCATTTTTGTTTTGTCATATCACCCATGGTAGATATATTAGGCGCTTAGTCCCGCTGAAAGCGGGATTGTGGATTTAGTGGCAAAAAATTTTTTCGAGCTATTTTCTCTATCTTCAAATAATTGAATATTTTTAATTGAAGATTGAAGATTCAAGGTCCGCCTCCGGCGGATCAATTCTAAAAGGCCTATAAAAAAATGACGGAGCGATCCGCCTCGGCGGACCACAAATCTTAAACCTTCAATCTTCAATAGTAAATTCTCCAGGAGCCATCCGATGCAAAATCAGTTTCAGGCCAACTGCCACCCGATGCTGGTCGGCAGCCTCCCGCTGGAAGATCACAGTAAGGCCGCTGATCTGGTTTTTGAACACACACCGGCAATCCCCTCGTGGGTCCAATTGCCGGCTCGCAGGCAGGAACTGATGGTCCCGCAGTTTATGCCCGGCCTGCCGGGGCTGAAGAGCGAAAAAGACAAAATGTTTGTCGACACCGCCGCTTCGGACTACGACAACCAACTGCTGGTGTTTTACGAAGAATATATGGCCGTTATGGAAGGAGCCGCCAATTTGGACCAAACCCGTTTCGTACTCGACGACACTGTCGCCGGGGGATTCAGCACGTTATTAGCGCGGTTGAACAATAGTCCCCGGACGCCTGTCGCCGTTAAGGGTCAGGTTACCGGACCGGTTACTTTTTGCACCGGTGTGCACGATGAAAATAAAAATGCCATTTTTTACAATGATCAGCTGCGGGACGCGGCTGTAAAGCTGCTGGCCCTGAAGGCCGCCTGGCAGGCCCGGCAGCTGTCGAATTTCGATTGCCCGGTAATCATATTTTGTGACGAGCCGGCTTTGGCAGGTTATGGAACGTCTGAGTTCATCAGCATATCACGGGATGATATAATGACCTGCCTGGATGAAGTGATAGTGGCGATCCATTCCGAAGGCAGTCTGGCCGGCGTGCATGTCTGTGCCAACACTGACTGGTCGCTGGTTCTTGAATCAGCGGTGGATATCGTCAACTTTGATGCCTATTCATACTTTGATCGGTTTATCCTTTACCCGGACCAGATTAAAAAATTTTTGGATTCGGGCAAAATTCTGGCCTGGGGCATCATCCCGACCGGCAACACCGAGGATATCGAAAAAGAAACCGGCGAATCGTTGCTGGGGCAGTGGATTGAAAAATCCCGGATCATCGAGGAACTGGGGATTGCGCGGTCGACCATATTCGCCCAAACGCTGATTACACCCAGTTGCGGGGCGGGACCATTGCCCTTAGAGCTGGCAAATAAAGTTTTACGGCTGACAGCTGAAATATCGAATCAACTCAGAAGCGAGGTTATTAAGGATAATGAACGACAACGTAGATAAACAATTTACCGGTGCGACGCAGTATGTTCTTGATGATGAACTGGCCAGTATTGTGAATATTTCGATGGCGCTTGAAATGCCGCTGCTGCTCAAAGGCGAACCGGGAACCGGCAAGACGATGCTCGCCCATGCAATTGCCGAAAGCCTCAACATGCCGCTGATTGTGTTGAATGTTAAGTCAAGCATGAAGCTGGTTGATGCGCTCTATCAGTATGATACCTTGACGCGACTTAATGACAGCCGCTTTGGTGATTCCAGCCGGGATGTCAGCAATATTGAAGATTATATCCGGATGGGTAAAATCGGCCAGGCCTTTACCGCCAAAAATAGAACTGTATTGCTGATCGATGAAATCGACAAAGCCGACACCGATTTTCAGGATGACATGCTGGATGTGCTGGACCAGATGGAATTCGACATAATCGAAATCGACAAGACCGTTAAAGCCCGGCAGCGACCCGTTATCATTATCACTTCCAATGCCAAGAAAGACCTTTCGGATCCGTTTTTGGGGCGCTGCAATTTCCACCATATCGCGTTTCCGGACCCGAATATGATGCGCAGAATCCTGTCGGTCCATTTTCCGAATCTGGAGAAAGGGCTTATGGAAAATGCCGCCAAAGCTTTTTACCGACTGCGCGAACTGGAAGGCGTCGAAAAAAAGCCGGCAACCCGCGAGCTGATAAACTGGATTCGGGCCCTGAAAGCCGACCCGGACTTTAAGCCCGGAGAATTAGACCAAGACGGTTTGCCCTATCTGGGGGTACTGTTTAAAAAAAGCGAAGATCTACGAAGCGCAATGGCGTTTACGGAGCGGCGGCGACTATTTTGATCAAACATAGTAATCCTGGTCCTATGGGTCAGGTGAGAGGAAATTGGCTATGCCGTAGACAAATGTCCTGGGGTGCTGGAATACTGGAAAGTTGGAATAGTGGGTTCATAAGGATGAGATCTTTTTCAGATAAATTTTCTAAATAAGAGGTTAATCCGCCTGCGGCGGACCGTTTCTATACCCAATTTTCCATTATTCCACCATTCCATCATTCCATTGGACGTCTAAAGATAAACACCACCCCTCTGGGGTGAAATAAAAGGCGGGTCTTCTGGGCCTGGATTATTTGCTTTCTCAACCGAAGCGATCCTGTCATCGCGAATAAAGTGAGCCCATGTTTGTTGAGTTCTTCTATACCCTAAAGGATGTCGGGGTGCCGGTCAGTCCGACCTCGTTCTTGACGCTTCACAAAGCCCTGAGCGCCGGGTTGATAAACTCGCTGAATGATTTTTATACGGCATCGCGTACTATACTGGTAAAGAGTGAGCGTTATTTTGATCTGTATGATCAGGTGTTTGCCCATCATTTCCAGGGGGCGGAACTTCCGGATTTGACCGGGGTCGAGCTGGATGAAATGGCCAGGTCCATGCTGGAAGACTGGCTCAAAGATCCACGACAACTGGCCGATGCCCTGGGCATGGAGGAATCCGAACTCGCCCAGCTAACACCGGAAGAGCTGATTGAATATTTCAAAGAACGCCTTAAAGATCAGGACGGTGAGCATCATGGCGGCAGTCGCTGGATCGGCACTGGGGGTACTTCTCCGGTCGGGCATTCCGGTTCTCATCCGGGAGGAATGCGCGTCGGCGGGGTGTCGCGCGGTAAGTCGGCGGTGAAAGTCGCCATGGATCGGCGCTATAAGGACTATTCTCTGAGCGGCCCGCTGACTCAGGCGATGGTCGGTGAAGCCCTGAAACGGTTGCGCAACATGGTACCGGCCGGCCCCAAAGACCAGGTGAATATCGACGACACGATTTATCAGACCATGAAGAACGGCGGTGAAATCGAAATCGTTTTCGACCGCTGTTTAAAAGACCGTCTCAAGGTGATCCTGGCTGTCGATAACGGGGGCTATTCCATGGATCCCTATGTGATGGTGGTACAAACACTCTTCGATTACGCCCGGGCACAGTTTAAGGAGTTGAGGACCTACTTTTTTCACAATACAATTTACAGCAACCTCTGGAAAGACCCTTCACGCTACCGCAAGCCAAAACGGATTGAGCAATTCGCCGGACTTGACTCGCAAACCCGACTTTTCATTGTGGGCGATGCCAGTATGGCGCCTTATGAATTGATGGTTCCGGACGGATCGATCCACGTTGAAGAGCGCAGCGGCAAACCGAGCATTGAGTGCTTGAAATTTTTAGCCAAGACCTTTCCGCATGCCGTGTGGTTGAATCCCGTCTCTGCAAAAATGTGGAATTACACCCGCACGATCAGTGTTATCGGTGAGATATTCCCCATGTTCGAGCTCACTATCGATGGACTGGAAAAAGCCGTGGCCTATCTGATGGCCAAGTAATCCTTACTCTAAAGTTAATCCAATCCACCCTACAGGGTGTGAGGTTTACTCCGCAGCCACAGATTGGCAAATATAATATCTTCTGCCTACCAGATATATTTTTTAACGGAAGATATGCCTTTGGGGGCATAGATCATGACGAATATCAGCAGAGCGCCGTACATGACCAGGCGCCAGGCACCCAACGCCCGGAAGTACTCCTGAAATCCGATCAGCAGAAAAGCGGCGGCAATCGAACCCCACAGCGTGCCCCTGCCGCCCACATAGGCCACTGTTAAAACTTCGACGGTTCGGGGCACACCAAACTCTGTAGGATCCGGTGTAAGAATGCCGATGTAGTGAGCGTAAAAGGCCCCGATCTGCCCGGTGAAAAAGCAGGCCGTCGTAAAATTGATAAGCTTATATTTGGTGGCGCTGAGCCCCAGGGTTTCCGTAGCCAGCTGGTCCTCGCGGATGGCCTTGAATGATAGACCGATCCTTGAATTCACCATCAGAAACGCCAGTACAAAGATGATAATCACCAAAATCAAAAGCAGATAGTAATAGGGCAGCAGCTCGGCCCGTGAAAAGTTCAGGCCATACACGTCCGGCAGGGGTTTGACAGCCAGGCCCAGCATACCACGGGTGTAACCGGGTGTATTTGAGATGGTCAGTCGCAGCACCTCGGCCAGAAACCAGGTGGCCAGCCCTACAAAGATCCCTCTCAGTCTGAGGGTGACCACGCCCGTGAGAAATCCCAGAACTCCGGAAGCCACTGCTCCGATGAACATACAATACCAAGGATTTATCTCATAATGGTGTGCTGCCAGAGCAGATCCATAGGCGCCGGCACAGATAAATCCGGCAAACCCGAAATTGATGAGTCCGCCGTAGCCGATTTGAAGATCATACATGACCCCCCAGATGCCGAACATGAGGGCAGAAATAAAAATGGTCGTGATGAACCGATTCTCTCTCCAAATCCAGGGGGTGGCAATAAGAAAGGCCAGGACCAAAGCCACTTTAATGTAGCGGGAGGCATTCATTCCCTTATGAGGGCTTGCCAATAAGCTCATGGTCGCTCTCCCGCCGGGGCAAATAATCCTGCCGGTTTAAAGATCAGCACGGCGATGACAATGGAAAAGACGATCACATTCTGCCAGCCCCCTGCCAGAAAGAACAGGGCATAGGCCTCAAGGAGTCCCACCAGGATACCTGCCGCAATAGCCCCCTTGATGTTGCCCAGGCCACCAAGGATGACGACGACAAAGCTCTTTAGAACCGGCCCCATCCCTGCATTGGGATTGGCCGGAAAAAGCGTAATCAAAAGCGCACCGGAGATTCCTGCCAGGGCCGCCCCGATGCCAAAGGCAATGGCATACATCCGGCCGATATCGATGCCCAGCGTCTGGGCGGCCTCTGAATGCTGGGACGTGGCCCGGATGGCCTTGCCCAAGCTGGTGTATTTGACAAAATACCAGAGCAATCCAACTGTCAGCAGTGCCAGGCACAGGATCACCAGGTGGTCGTAGATAAAGACAACGTCCCCGAGCACGATCTGGCCGGCAACCAGATTGGGGATTCCGCGCTGGATGGACCCGAAAATGATCAGAGCCAGGTTTTGAAAGATCACCATTAGGCCGATGGTCAGCACAAATGAATCCATGAGCCATTCGCGACCTGCCTTTTTGCGGAGAGTGGAAATGAGGCTTTTCTCCAGAATAATCCCCACAATCAATAGCCCTATGCCGGAGGCCAAAACACCCAGCGGAAAGGGTAGTCCCAGCATGGCAGCCACAAAATACATGATGTAGCAACCGATCATGAAAAGCTCACCATGGGCAAAGTTGACAATCTCCATGATCCCGAAGATCAGGGAGAGGCCAACTCCCATCAACGCGTACATCGATCCTCTCACCAAACCAAGAACAATCAGTTGGATAAAAATACTAAGTTCCATAAGGATTCCATCTCTTGGGAATTTGGATATTGTTTGATATTTGTTAATTGGTTCTTGGAATTATCTCAATAAAAACTCAACTGGACCAACTTAGTTCGCTTCGCTCATCCGCCGGAGGCGGAGAATGTTGGAATGCTGGAATAGTGGAATCATGGGTTCTGACCTCCGGCTCGGAGAGAGCAATGGTATGATGGGTCTAAAGAAAAAAGAATCGAAACTCATAAAATTGTATTGATATTCTCGTAACATCGGCGTATTTTTTGGGCCAAAAGCAGAAAATGGATATCTGACGACTATCATTATAGAGGTTAGATTCAACATTTTTTATAGAATAGCTCTTTTTCCGCTTTTCATACCCAGTATTCCAACATTACACTATTCCATCATTCCATGTGGCTTACCAACGCGGGCGGCCACAAAAAACACTATATTTCTAACAAGTTGTAGAAATTCCGAGACGTTCCACATGAGATTATAGTATATTTCTGGAGCAGAACACTATATCCATTCCTTAATGATGTCTTCAATGGTGTCGACAAACTCCGCCTTGGGTCCATGGTGGCTGTTCTGGCCCAGACGAAGGACATAGATATAGTCGACCACATCCAGGCACTTGTGAACCTTCTGATCCACCATCAGGATGGTGTATCCCAATTCTTTCAATTTGACGATTTCCCCATAGACCGTGTCCACAAGCTTGGGCATCAACCCCACCGAGGGCTCATCGATCAGAATGGTGCGGGGATGTGTCATGGTCAGGCGCGCAATTTCAAGCGTCCGCTGCTCACCCCCGGAAAGCGCACCGGCCACCATTCTGCGCTTTTTCTTGAAAACCGGGTAGTGCTCATAAACCTCATCCAGGGCCTTGTCGAGGGCTTTGCGATCATTTTTGATGATCCAGCCCCCCAGTTCCAGGTTTTCCTCTACGGTCATGGCAGGGAAAACACTGTGCCCCTGAATGAGGTGCGCAATTCCGAGGCCCAGCATTTGATCAGGCTTGAGTCCCTTGATCGATTGTCCATCATGAAAAACGTCACCCCGGCTGGGGCGCAAATATCCGTAAATGGTCTTGAGAAGGGTGGACTTGCCCGCCCCGTTGGGCCCGATGATGCCTGTGAGGCTGCCTTTATTGGCAACAACATTTACATCCGTTAGAACGGGGACCTCTTTGATATAGCCCGAGGTAACGTTTTTAACCTCAAGAGTCATAATCAATGCCCCAGGTAAGCGTCGATGACCGCCGGGTCGCGGCGAACTTTTTCTGATTCACCTGCGGCAATGGTCGTTCCGGCCGAAAGGACGGTTAGATTTTTGCACAACTTCATCACCGAAGGGATATCATGGCTGATTAAAAGAAATGTCTTTCCCCGGGTTTGGTTCAGCTCAAAGGTGACCTCGATTAGCCGCTCGATCAACCCGGGATTGACCCCGGCAAAAGGCTCGTCCAACAATATCAACTCGGGATCCGCCATCATGGTTCGCACAAATTCCAGCAGCTTTTTTTGCCCACCGGAAATTTCCACACCCAATTGATTCCTAAGATGGGTAAGTCCGGCCATTTTCAAAAGCGCCGAGGCTTTTTTCTCACCTTCTTTCTTTGACACTCGTCTTGGAATAAGGGGAACCAGCATATTCTCCATCAGGGTCATCTCATTAAAGACCCGGGCGACCTGAAAGGTTCGGCCAATGCCCAGGGAGGCGATTTGATTGGGTTTGAGCCCGGTGATCTCACGATCTTTGAAAACGACTTTACCTTGGTCGGGACTGTAAACCCCGTTGATCACGTTGAACATCGTAGTTTTACCTGCCCCGTTGGGACCGATCACTCCGTGGATTTTACCCTTCTCCACCTGAAGTGAAACGCCTTGCAGGGCCGGGATGCCGCCAAAATATTTATGTACCTGACTGACTTGCAGAAATTCCATTATGCATCTTGAAAAATCCGCAAACCCCCTTTAGAGAGCTTGCGGACTAAAAAAGTGAGGAGCACTTTTCCCAGTGAGCATCAAGAACGGCGCCTATACCCACGGAGGGGCCTTGAATTGGCCTTCTGCCAGATCAAGTGGCCACAGAATTTTGGGCTTGCCACCGAACATCTGGACCAACGGGAAAAAGAACCCTTCCATAAAATTACCCGTACGGACGTCATTTCTGGAAAGCTGATGCAAGGTACCTTCCTCGGAGAAGTCTTTCCAGAAGTCGTTGTAGGTGGCAAAATCGTACTTCTGCCAGACTCCCTTATATTTTACCTTCTCCCGGATGTGCTCCACCAGCTTCTCGAATTTGAGGGTTCCTGCATCGTTGAGGGCATTGATGGCCAGGCGAGTATGGTCATAGGGTTGACCGGAAGGCGCGATTCCTGCATCAATGCCGTATTTGGCCTTAAACCGTTTCATCCAGTCTTTCTGTTCCAGGGACACGGGATAGGGAGAATCCATACAAAGTGCGAAGTCTGAAGGCTTTCCGGTGTTTTGATACCATTCCCCGGTCCAGGTGAGTCCGTGAGCAAGTAACAGGGCCTTGAGGCCCATCGCGTTAACCTGTTTGACGAAGTTGTACATCGGCACGCCGCCGGTCTGCGTGACGGCCACCACCGACACTTTGGCGGCTTTGTACTTGGTGATGATGGGTGTGAATTCTGTTTCATCAATGGCGTTCACATCATAGGGCATCACATCAAAGCCGGCCGTTCTCAGGCTAACCACCAATGCTTCGCCCCACCCGCGGCCGTAATCGGTGTCCTCGACGATAACGGCTGCTTTTTTATTGGCCGGTTTCCATAGGCCTTGTTTCATGAAATGTACAAGCGGAGGGCCATAGAGTCCAGCAAATACCGGGGGAGATGCCCACCCCTTGAACCATCCTCGGTATTTTTCAGGATGGTCGTTGATTTTGAAATTGATGTACTGGGATTCGCCCTGATGGCCAATGTGAACGATCTTGAGTGGAGATTCGGCATCCATGCAAGCCATGGCCACGGAAGAATGCCAGCCCGTTACCATCATTTTTACCCCTCGATTAACGGCGTCCGTCACGGCCTTAACTGCCTTTTCAGGGCTCGACTGGCTGTCCACCCATATAGGCTCGATATCCATGGTGTTGCCGTCGACTTTAACGGGGATCTCTCCGGCCTTTTTGGCGTCTTCCAGGGCCATCTCAATGCCTCTTTTGAACTGATCCCCCGTACGGCTGGCAGGACCCGTGAAAGGACCCATAAAACCGATCTTCAGCGATCTGGCCGCATGCGCCTCTTTCGGAAGACCCATGGTAAGGGCACTTCCCACTACTGCGGCCGCACCCACAGTTTGCACAAACTCACGGCGTGTCATTCCTTTCTCTTTTTTTTGTTCTGTCATGGTGTTCCTCCTTTTGTTCAAGTCACCCCATTTCATTAAATTTTCTTCAATTTTTCTTATTCCTTTTATACACCTCCCTTGCTGTGAAAGATTCGCTGAACTCAGGTTTACCTAAATAAACTTAACACGTGTTGTCAACGATTTTTCCAAGAATATTGTCAAGCTGATCTTTGACAGTCGAATTTTAAAAAATTAATAATTTCAGGGCACTACGAGACCACAAAATGTCTTTGGCACTACCGTCGGCTTTTGGAGATGTCGGTCATTCCTCTCTTATCGTCGGGGGCACTGCAACCCCTATAGCCTGGAAGACTTTGCCGCAGACCCCTTTGCACTTGGTTCTGATGGCCAAATAATCCTTACTCAAGTTTGACAGTCTCGTAAAAAGTCCGAACACCTTTAAAGCGTCATTCTGGCGAAGGCCAGAATCCAGTGATTTCATTATGTTCTGGATACCGGATCCGTCATCCCGGACTTGATTCGGGACCGGCATGACGAATTCGGGCTTTTTACGGCACCATCAAGTTTTGCACGCCATGGGTGCATCCGCCTGGTTATGCTAAAAGGTGTTACTTCCAGTGCGCTTGCATGCGATCCAGTTCTTTGACGACGTCTTTGGGTAAGGGAGCCGGTTGGTGGGCCATGGCTTCTTTGGTCAGATCGCGCAGCCGTTCTTCAAAGCGTTTGGCGCCGGCCTCTTTCCACTGGTCGTAGACCATACGTTCAAAAAGCTTTGAATACCTTACTTTGCGGAAATGCCGCAAGGTGTGATCCTCTTGCAGATAATGCCCGCCCGGTCCCACCTGATCGATCACATCCAGAGCCAGGGTTTCGGCAGTGACCGGCAAGCCATTCATGAACTGATTAACATTCTCGAGGATTTCGTTGGCCAATACCATAAAGGCCGGAGAAACAAGTGATCCGTGGTCCATCCAGCTGCTGCAGTCATGCACCAGGCCTGAGCCGATGGCGGCGGCACTGAGACATTGAAAGGTCACTTCGGCGGCCGCCTGGGCATCGCAGAATTTGGCATCAGTGCAGCCGGCGGTGCCGAAGAAGGGCAACTGGTAATACTGCGCCATCTGGGCCAAGGCGCCGACCATCAGGCTCATTTCCGGTGCGCCGTATGAAAAAATCGACGTTTGCATGTCCATGATGGTCGTAAAGGCGCCGTAAATGAACGGGGCCCCCGGCCGGGCCACCTGAGCCAGCACCAGACCACTTAAGGATTCGGCACTTCCCTGCACGATCGCACCGGCAAAGGTCGCCGGGGCCGATCCGCAGGCCTGGGGGGCTGGAAAGTTAATCAGGGGGATGCCGTGTTCGACCGTAAAAAGCATCTTTTCCACGGCCGGATCATAGTACTCCAGCGGGGAGATCGGCTCGGAATATTGAACGATGCACGGGGCTTTTTTAAAGTTTTCTTGACCCCCGCAGATAAGCAGGGCCATTTCATAGATGTCGCGCTCACTGCCGACGTCCTTGCAGCAGAAGACCAGCGGTTTTTCACAGTAGGTTAGGGCTTGGCGCACAATGACGCGATCGGCAATATTCGGCGGCTGGTCATCGGCCATGCCGATGATCATAGACCAGTTAAAATTGGGCAAGGCATCTGCTAGGGTGGCGGTGATGCGGCAATGCTCGCTGGTGAAACGTGAGCGTTCATCCGTGATGGGGTCCAGGTAGTCAATGCAGTCCAAACTCGGACCGAACCAGGATGTATCGCCCTCCAGTATCACCGACCGACGGTTGTTGCGATCTCCCAATACGACCCGGGACGGTGCTTTGCGGATAGCATCCTCCACCAGCCAGGCTGGGATGCGCACCCGGTCGCCGTCCACCCGCGCCCCGGCCCCGTCTAGCAACGCCAACCCGCGGGGATGGGTCATTTTAACGCCGGTACGTTCCAATACCTCCAGGGTGGCCAGGTGAATTTGTTTGATTTGATCGTCATTGATCACGCACAGTTTTGGCTTGAAATACAACTCTGGTTGTTGCATGCCCATCGGTGATTCCTCCCGTATCGATCACCACCTATCGCGAGGTGTTTTTTCCGAGCTCCTACTCGAGGTGTCTGTCGCCGGAATCAAACAACGAATTATCGCGAACTCTTCACTTTTGAGCCGCGGCTTTCTGGGCCTCGCGCTCTTCGGCCGCCTGCAGGATCTCGGCGATTTTCTGCTGGGCTTCTTTCGGTACCTTTGAAATCGGACCTTCAAAGTTGGCAATGAGGTCACGGGTCTTTTCGATTACGCGGTCACGCATGGTTTTTTTGCCGTCCGCGGCCCAGTCCTCGTAAGGCCGGCGATCCATGAGTGTGGGCTGCCAGTTGGCGGCTGCGTGCTTTTGGGTATGCGCGCTGTCGTGGAAGCTGCCGCCGGGACCTGCCAGGCAGATTTCCTCGACGGCCAGGGTCTCTTCGTTGACCTCGATGCCCTTGGCCACCACATGGCTCATGCCGATTTGTTCGTCAGCCATCACGAGCTGAAGCACGGAGCCGGTCATGCCGGACTCGAAGTATCCGACATCGTGAATGAAATTTGCTCCGCACAGCATCGCCGAATGCACGGAAGTAGCAGCTTCGATGGCGCCCTGGGGATCCAAGACTTTAGTATCGGTGCAGCCGGCAGTGGAGAACATGGGAAGTCCGACATATTGTGCCATCTCGGTGAGCGCCGCGCTTAAAAGGCTCAGCTCCGGCGCTCCGTAGGCGTAAACCGAGTATTGCATGTCCATGATCGACTGAACACCACCCATGATGACGCATGTGCCGGGGTTGATCAGCTGAGAAACCACCACTCCCAGCATCGATTCGGAAAAGGCGCAGATCAGCTGCCCGGCGTGGGTGGCCGGCACGGTTGCCCCGCCAATGCAGCACGGCGTATAGACCTGAGGAATGCGGTGCTCGGCGTTGTACATGAGCTTGTCCATGGCATGAAAATCGCTCAGCAGCGGTGATATCGGTTCTCCGTAAAAAACGTAATTCGGGCATTGATTGAAGGCTTGTTCGCCGCCGGCCATGGCCATGGCAATCTGATGAATGTCACTGCAGGTATCGCGAGTATATGACCAGGATAAAATGGGTTTGGTCGTGTTCTGGATCATCTCCGCAAATTCATACACGTCTGCCAGAGTAACTGTGACGTCACTGATGGTCCCCAGCGACTGCACAAATCCGATGTTCGGCAGAGCTTCGCAGATACGAGCCACAATCTCGGCGTCTTTGCGGACATACTTACGGCGCTCGAGGGTATCCGGATCGGTAAAATTCGGCGGGGTGGGGCCGGGGCCGAATAAGACCTGATTTTTTTCGATCCGCGTCTTGCGGCTGCCGTCCCAGCTCTGAACGACGGTTACCGGCGGAACGGTGGCCAGCGCATCCAAAACTAAATTTTGCGGAATTCTGACCGAAACTCCGTCAATTAAAGCTCCGTGCTCCTGGAGCAGGGCGCGAGCCTGTTCGTGGTGCAAATGGACGCCCGTGTTACGCAGCGTTTCAATCATGCCTTCAAATATTCGCATTTTCTGGTCTTCCGATAAAACGGTAAACCGCGCGGTTTGATTGACTGTCTGATTCGTTCGCGTACTCATTATCAATCCTCCTTTTTGTCCGCCAGGTCGACGATCTTTTTCATCTCCTGTATGACGCTTTCGTCCAGTGGCTCGGGTTCGTGGGTCTCCAGGATACGGTCAGTTTCGGGTTCCAGTCGGTCGTTGTAATTTTTGCTGCCCGCCTCGGTCCAGGATTCGTAGTTGGACCGATCGATTATGGTGGGCCGGAACCATTCCTTCCAGTGATCAAAGGTGTGGTCGTGAGTGAGAAATTCGCCGCCCGGTCCCACTTCCTTGAGAATGTCCAGTGCCAGCGTTTCATCGTCGACGCGAATACCCTTGCCGATCTGTTTGATCATCCCGATGATTTCATCGCACATCACCAAGCTCGCCAGGGATGCATTCTGACCGCCTTCGATAGCTCCTGCGTGGTGGATCAGGTTGATGCCGGCCATGAAGTTGTTGTAAATGCTCATCACGGCCTCCGAGGCCGCCTGTTCGTCTATAACTTTGGCGTCCGTGCATCCGCCCGGTGCGGCGCTCAACAGTCCGGCCCACTTGAAGATTTCGGCAATGGCTGCCGAGGCCAGATGAAGCTCGGGGGATCCGTAAGACAGCGCGACCTTATCTTTGGTGTTCATCGACTGAAGGCCGCCCAAAATTAACGGCGCACCGGGTTTGCGCAGGTAGCACAACACCACTGTCAGCAGGGCATCTGCCAGGGTCTGAACCAGCATTCCGGCGACCGTGGCCGGGGCCGTTTCTCCCAAAGCCGAACTGGGACTGAATATGGCGGGTATGCCCTTGTCCACCGCGAACAGAAGTTGGTCCACCGCCTCCTTGCTTCTTACCAGCGGTGAATCCGTAGCGATAAAAGCTGCAAACAACGGGCTTAAGCGGAACTCTTTTTCGCCGCCGGTTATCAGACAGGCCATTTCCCACTGATCCTTTAATCCGGCTGCATCCGCACCGACTACCACCAGCGGTTTGGAGCAGTTTTGGACCATGGCCATAAATTGGTGCCGGTCCTGCATTCGGGGGTTGGGTGCATCCGACACCCTGCCGTGGGCCATACAAAAATCAAGCCTTGGCAGGTAATCCACCAATTTGGCGGCGGCTGCCACGTCGGCGTAGGTGCAGCTGCGGCGTTTTCCACTTTTGCGATCCCAGACAAAGGCGGCATCCGCACCGCTTCCGAAAGCCACCTCGTTTTTTTGCAGTTTCACCGTTCGTTTGCCGCTGCGGCCCGTCAGAGCAGATTTGGAGGAGCAACTGTGCAGCGCCTGCTCGACCAGGGAGGCGGGCAGGCGTACCCGATTCGTATCGGTCAGCACGGCATCACTGTTGCCGAACAATGTCAGCGCCTCTTCATGAAAAATCCGGCCGCCTGACATTTCCAGAACATCCAAAGCTGCAAAAAAAATCTGTTCGATTTGATCATCGGTGAGAATCTGGAACATGGGAGTTCCGTGTACCTGTTGATTCATTTTAATCAGCATTGTTTTGTTTAGCATGGGTCTGTCTCCTATTTGTCGGATTTACAAAACAGCGTTACGAGGCTTAGAACTTTTCTTTGTAAAGATTAAACAGAATATCATTCTCTCGATAGGCCTGTTCGAGTTTTTCCTGATGATTTTTCAGCCGGTCACCATCGTGGCTGGCCAGTTCCAGAACCAGATAGGTGATGATGCAGGAAATCGTGGTCGGATTTCCGATAAAGGGGATGTTTTTCGATGGTGCCACAAGCGACAGGTGGGCGAATTGAATCAACGGGCAAAGAGAGCTATCCGCAATTACCAGCAGGGTCAATCCAAGTCGACGCACCATTTTACCCAACCGGATCAGTTCGTTCGGATATCGCGTGGTGGCGATGATTATCACCAGGCTTTCCGGCGCTGCGATGGTCAGCCAGTCGATCGATGTGCTGTCGCTGCCCTTGATAATATGAACGTTCTGGCGCACTTTTGTCAATGACCAGCCCAGGTAATAAGCAAAGGTGTACGACAGACGGGATCCGATGACATAGATAGACGCGCTTTTTTCAAGATAATCCACAACGCGGTTGAGCACATCCATATCGACGGTTTCATAGAACTGTCTGAGATTGTCCATCTCTTCAAACACCACCCGACGAAGGCGTTCGGTGCCCGGATCTTTCATGCCGGATATATCAGTGCGGTCCAGCAATGTCATTTCCGTATCCACAAAATCTCTCAACGCCTGTTGAAACAGACCGTAACCTTTGTAGCCGAGCTGGCTGACAAAACGCACCACCGTCGCTTCGCTGACGTCGCAGGTATTTGCCAGTTCTTTGGTGGTCATAAAGACTGCCTTGCGGGGGTTTTCGAGGATATAGTTTGCAAGGATCCGCGCCTTTGGCGTCAGCGACGGCTGCAGTTCGGCGATTCCTTTGATCGTGGGGTGGGATTGCTGTTCCAGCATGCTTTTCGGTTCCATCTATATCAATCAATCAAAAATGAAATGATTTCAATCAAATGGTTTAAATTCTTGTAGGTTGAATATACACTTGAATATCAAGCTATATCGGCTATATTTTTCAAATTGTCAACCCCTTTTGAAATAAATTATTTCATTTTTTCGTTTTTTTCTTGACATGATTTGTTTCATTTGCATATCTGTGACATCCGACTGTATCTATTTTCCTTTTGAAAAACCCAATTTCATAACCAAAGGGAAGCGCCTATGTTTGGGAGCAATAAACCTTTGTGGGGCAAAAAAACCCAGCTCAAGTCCACCTACGACGCGGTTATCATCGGCGGCGGTTTGCACGGTCTGGCCACTGCCTATTTCCTGGCACGAGACCATGGAATCACGGATGTGGCGGTTCTCGAGAAACGTTATATCGGTTTCGGCGGTGCGGGGCGCAATACCGCCATTGTGCGTGCCAACCAGCGAACCCAGGAAAATGTGCCGCTTTACAAGGAAGCCCTCGAGCTGTGGCCGGTCCTGACAAAAGAACTGGATTACAACCTGATGTTTTTCAACTGCGGCAACCTGAATCTGATGCACAGCGAAGCCGCCATGAATGCCGCCCGTATGAATGTAGCCACGGCGCAGTTTCACGGCGTTGAAAGTCATCTGATCGATGCCAGGCAGTGCAAGGAACTGGTGCCCGCATTAAATATCTCCGAGGACATTACCTATCCAATTATGGGGGCTATGTATCATCCGCCGGGGGGCATTGTGCGCCATGATGCGGTGGTCTGGGGTCTGGCCAAAGGTGCAGCGAAACGCGGGGTGCACATTCATCAGCAGACACCCGTTACCGGTATCGGTGTAGAAAACGGCAAAATCGCCGCGGTGGAGACCAGCCGCGGAAAAATAAACACGCCCCGGGTTTTGCTGTCGGCCGGGGGATATTCGGCCGGTATTTCCTATGAAATGCTGGGGATTAAATTGCCCATCAGTGTTTTGACGATCCAGGCCATGGTGACGCAACCGCTGAAACCGATATTAAACCATGTGATTTCATCCGGTACCTATCATGCTTACGCCAACCAGACCCTGAAGGGCGAAATCGCCACCGGCGCGCATATGGACCCCTGGCCGAATTACACCACCCAAACCACGGCTTATTACATCAAACATCAAGCTGAAGCCCTGGCTGAGATGGTACCCTGTTTGCGGGGTGTCAAATTCATGCGGCACTGGGCCGGCCTGGCCGATATGACACCGGATATGGCGCCGATCATGGACGGCAACGATTCCATCGAGGGTTATTACATGAACGTCGGCTGGGGGTATTTCGGCTTTAAATCCTGTGCCGCCGCCGGTAGAAACATGGCGCAGTTCATGGCAGACGGCAATTGTCCCGACAGGCTCAAGCCCTTTAACCTGCGCCGATTTGAGCAGCACCGGCTGATGGGGGAAACCGCGGCAGTTGTAAATTACACCCCCGACAATTAATATTGAAGATTGAAGAATGAAGAATGAAGAATGAAGATTGAAGAATGAAGATTGAAGTTTGAATATGGGTGGAAATTTACTTTTTTTATCCACAGATTTCGCAGATTACACAGATTACAATGAATGTGCGGTGGAGAATGCGAATTCTGCTGGGTTTAATTCCCCGCAGCTTGCTGCGTTAGGATAGAATGTATCATTCATAGATACCCCGTGGCTTGCCGCGGGGAAGTTCATTACAGCATTTTATTTTTAAAAGTGATTGAACGAAAATTCGTCTAATCGATTTGTTGGGGTTTGTCCCTTGAAATTATATCACATTAAATGCGTGATATTCGTAGGTTGGGTTGATCCGCCGGAGGCGGAGAAACCCAACATCGCAGATCTTTTCGTTCAGTCTATTTAAAAGGAGGCAAAGGCATGGCGGCGACCCTTACCTGCCCGATATGCGGTAAACGCAACGGTTATGAATTCCGTTACGGCGGTGTGGACAAAGGGCCAAGACCTGACGAAGAAGAACTCACTCCCGAAAGCTGGTGTGATTATGTCCATATGAACAAATCTGTGGCCGGTGTTCAAAAGGAGTGGTGGTTTCATCGGGATGGCTGCGGTGCCTGGTTCACCACATACCGAAACACGACAACCAACCTTGAAGTAGACCATCCGGAGGCAAGCTAATGGACCGGCTCAGCCAACTGCCGACGTTGCGTATCAACCCCGAGCAAAAAATTTCATTGAAATATCGTCGTAAAAGCTACTACGGGCTGGGCGGCGATACCATTGCGACCGCCCTGTATGCCAATGGCATCCGCATTTTTTCACGAAGCCTCAAATATCACCGTCCCCGGGGGTTGTACAGCCTGGATGGTGAGTGCAGCAATACCTATATGCAAGTCAACGGCATCCCCAACGTGTGCGCTGAAAAGACGCTTTTGAAAAGTGGGATGAAGGTAGCGGCGCAAAACGTAATCGGAAGCCCTGAAAAGGATCTTATGGGTTTCCTGGATAATCTGGATTGGGCCATGCCTGCCGGTTTCTACTACCGCACAATGCACAAGCCCGCTAAAGTTTGGCCGATCGCTCTAAAACAAGTGCGCAAGGCCGCCGGGCTCGGGAAGATTTCGCCGGATTTTCAGCAGCAGGGGACCTATGACGAAATCTATCCCCGGGCGGATGTGTGTGTTGTCGGTGGAGGGCCAGCCGGTATGTCGGCGGCCCTGGCCGCAGCCGGACAGGGGCTGCGCGTTATTCTTTTGGAATCTCGCCCCTGGCTGGGCGGGTTTTTTGACTACCGGGCAGCAAAATACAATGGCCGCCATTTGTTTGAAAGAGCCCGGGAACTAGCAAAATCGGTTGAAGAAACCCCCAACATTCGCACGTTGGTCCATTCAGCCATGGTGGGCGCCTACAACAACAATCTGATCACCGCTTTTCAAATAGGTAGTAAATCCGACCATTTCGATGAACGCTACCTTGAAATCCGGGCGCAAAGTGTTGTCGTGGCCACCGGGTGCATCGAGCGCCCGCTGCTTTTTGAAAACAACGAACGGCCCGGCGTCATGCAGATCGGCTGCGCCCATCGCTTGGCGCGGACCTACGGCTTGTTGGCCGGCAATAAGGCAGTCTTCAGCATCGGTCATGATCTGGGTTTGGAAGCCGCGTTGGATCTTCATGATCTGGGTCTTAAGATAGCCTATGTCGCCGACCTTCGCGAAGACGGACAGGATCCCGAACTGGTGGCGGCGCTTACTGCCAAAAACATACCGTTCGTGCGAGGATGGACGGCGGTATCAGCCCACGGCGACAAATCGGTCAACAAAGTGACGTTAAGCACTCTCCAGGGAACCCGCCGACGCGATGTCGATTGTAACCTTCTGGTGGTCTCGGCCGGGATGACACCGGTCACCGGTCCGCTTGCCCTGGGCGATGCGCAACTTGCGCATGACAACCATACCGGTTTCTTTTTGCCGACCAAACTGCCGGCCAAAATGCATGCAGCCGGTCGTGTGCTGGGTTTGAACGATCCTGCATCTGTCGAGGTTTCGGGAACTCTGGCCGGACTCGAGGCGGCAGCCGATTGCGGCGCCGGCGTCGAAACGGATGTCAATCAGGCCCGGGAGAAATTGAGTGATTTGCCCGGCCCGGTCAGGGGATCCAAACTGGTCCAGGCACCAGTGGCGGGGCGCAAAGTCTTTATCTGCTTCGATGAAGATACGACCATTAAAAACGTGGAACAGGCGCTGCAAATGGGATTTGATGCCACGGAATTAATCAAGCGCTTTACCACTGCCGGAACCGGACCCGGACAGGGGGGCATACCCGGACACAACCTGCCCCTGTTTGTGGCTCAGTATCAGGCAGACGCCGCGGTTGAAGCCCGGCCGACAACCGTCAGGGCTCCGCTGGTCCCCACATATATCGCAACCTATGCCGGCCGAAACCATGATATGTGCAAACGTACGCCGGTCCATGATTCACAAAAGGCTGCCGGCGGCATCATTCGACGGATCGGTGTCTGGAAACGGGCACGGTATTTTTCCCGGGACTTCAGCTGCAAAGAAGAAATTGAAAACGTACGCGACAATGTCGGTATGCTCGATGCGTCCACTCTCGGTAAATCCAGGATTTGGGGGCCGGATGCCTTAAAGGCTCTGCAGCGGGTTTATGTCGGCAACGTGGCCAAGATCGCCGACGGTAAGGTGAAGTATTCGGCCATGTGCAACGACGATGGATGTATCATTGATGACGGTGTGGTGGTCAAGCGGGCAGAAAACGACTATTACTTTACCACCTCCACCGGCCGGGCCGGCAGCACGGTGGAGTGGATCCGCTATCATACCCGTTACGACGGCTGGAATTTTCATATGGTCAATCTGACCGATGCTTTGGGAGTCATCAACCTTGCCGGACCCAATGCCCGCAAGATCCTCGAACAGCTTACCGATGCGGATGTCTCCAACCAAGCTTTTCCTTATGCCGGCTATCGCGAATTCACCATCAAAAATACGATATCGGTGCGCGTGATGCGTCTCGGTTTCGTTGGGGAACTCTCCTACGAGTTTCATGTGCCGTCATCCTACATGCAGACCCTCTGGGAATTGATTGCTCAAGCCGGCGAGCGGTTCAACATCCGGAATTTCGGATTGGAGGCCCAAAACGTGCTACGAATGGAAAAGGGCCACATCATCATCGGATCGGAATCCGAGCAGCGAACAACGCTGCACGATGTCGGTCTGGGCTTTTTGTGGGATCGTACCAAGGCAGAGGCCAAAACCGTGGGAGCCGTAGCCCTCAAGCACACCGAAAATCAGGAAGGGCGTTTGACCCTGGCCGGGTTTGAAATGGAAAACACCTCGCGCACACCCAAAGACGGATCTATTATCGTGGACAGCGCCATTCAGGGGTATGTGTGCATTGCCCGTCACAGTCTGGCGCTCAACAAGAGCGTCGGTCTGGCATTGGTGCAATCACCGCTGGCCAAGGAAGGGACGCGTTTGCAGATTTACGAAGACGAATGCGAGGGGCGGCATCTATATGCAAAGGTGGTGCCGATACCCTTTTATGATCCCGAAGGCAAACGATTGCGGATGTAATAGCGCTTACGCATCCAAGAAATTCTGAGGATAAACAAATGGAAACGCTTATCAGGCGATCTCCCGTGTCATTCGACAGCAAATATTCTAAAACGGAGATGCAAGATAATTGGACCGTGGTTCTCGAATATGAGGCTGAAGGCAGCGGGCCGCATTTGGTCGATTTGAGTCACCGGGCCAGATGGGATTTGCAGGACAGTGATATTGTCAACATTCAGCCCTGGGGAATTCAGATACCCGATTCCCCCGGCCAATGCATATTTCAAAATGGAATGCTCATCAATCGCATGAACCGCACCCAGGCGTCCATCTGGCATCTGTCCGGGGAAAAGCCGGACAATCCCGATGGTCCCGAGTTTAGCGACGTAACCGATGCAACCGTGTTCCTGGCGTTGTTCGGTAAAGATATTTTTGCAATAACAGAAAAACTAACATCGCTTGATTTTTTAGATCCTGCAAAACAACCGCCGTTTTTACTGCAAGGTCCGTTTTCCCATGTTCCCTGCCAGATGGTAACTTTGGAACAAACGACCGATAGTTCCGGCCTTGTGTTTACCTGTTCCCGGGGATATGCTCGGGATATGACCGCAGCGATTCTTGAAGCCGGAGAGGAATTCGGTCTGCATCCCGCCGGTGAAAATACTTTTGCTACTTGGTTTGGTCAGCTGTGGGGCTGACCCACCAGTGGATTGGGGGCGAATATGACATTGGAGGAAAGAATTGTACTTCTGCTGGAAGAAAACAAAATAGCCTATGAGGTTGTCGAGCATGAACCGGTATATACCAATCCCGCAATGGCCGAGGCGCTGAACGTCACCGAATCGGAAACGGTCAAATCCCTGGTATTAAAGACCAAAGAGGGAAAGCTGATTGTTCTGGTCCTGCCCGGCAACAAGAAGGTGGACTGGAAACAAGCCGCCGCCGGGGCAAAGACCAAAAAGGTCTCATTTGCCAAACCGGATGAGGTCAGCCGGTCCGTGGGTTGCGAGGTGGGTTGCGTACCGCCTTTCGGCCACCTGACAATGCTGCCGATCTATATGGATCCGGATTTGACCAAGAAAAAGGTGGTATATTTCAACCCGGGCGTCCATAACAAATCGTTTAAGATAAAAGCCTGGGACCTGAAGAAGCTCTGCAAACCGGCTTTTATTTGATTGCATTTTGACGCAATCAGTGCAATAGGCGCTCTATATGACAACGAATGCATCATGACAAAATAGTAAACAATATAAGGAGGTTTCGCAATGAACACAAAGTACGATGCCATTTTTATAGGTGCGGGTATCATCGGTGTACCCATCGCCTATGAGCTTACCAAAATGGGCTACAAAACCTTGAACATCGATAAGCTGTCCGATGCCGGTGAAGGGTCCACGGCTGCGTCTTGCGCCATTGTGCGGGCTCACTATTCGACGGAGGACGGTGTGGCCATGGCCTACGAGGGTTTCAAATACTGGCTGGACTGGGAAAATTATCTGGATCACGTCAAAGATGAAAAAGGCCTGGCCCGGTACATGAACACCGGCTCGCTTCTAGTTAAATCCCAGGGCCACGACTGGCGCAAGGTTAAAACACACTACGATGCGGTGGGCGTCAAGTACGAAGAATGGGACAACGACAAAATCAAGGAAATGGTACCGGTTTATGACATGCATGAATTCTGGCCGGTGCGCCGTCCCGAGGATACGGAATTCTTTGAGGAGCCGACCAAAATGCTCGAAGGCGGACTTTTTTGCCCCGAAGGCGGATATGTGAATGATCCGGCATTGTCCACCCACAACGTGATGCGGGCGGCCGAAGCCAAAGGCGCCAAGTTTATGTTTAACACCGAAGTCGTCGCCGTCCGCAGCCAAGGCAACCAGGTACTGGGAGTGGCCCTCAAGGACGGGACCGAGATCGATGCACCGATCGTGATCAATGTAGCCGGCCCCCACTCTTATAAAATCAATCAAATGGCCGAAGGCGTTTGGGAGGGCTGCAACATCAAAACCAAAGCGCTGCGACATGAGGTCATGCATTGTCCGTCTCCCGAAGAGTATGATTATCTGAATGACGGATACCACACCTCGGATGGGGACATTGCCTGTTACTACCGGCCGGAAGTCGGCAACACGTTTCTGATCGGCAGCGAAGACCCGGAATGTGACCCCCAGGAGTATGTGGACCCGGATGAATTTTATGCCGGTAAGGGCGGACATGGCAGGGACAATCAGCTCACGGAAGAACAGTGGAAAGCCCAGACCTACCGCTGCGCCAAGCGGGTGCCCAGCATGCAGATTCCGAACCAGCCCCGGGGGACGTGCGATCTGTATGACTGCTCCGATGATTGGATTCCGATCTATGATAAATCAGACATGAAGGGCTTTTACATGGCCATCGGCACCAGCGGCAACCGATACAAAAACGCCCTGGTGGTAGGCACCATGATGGCCGAATTAATCGACGCCTGCGAAAAGGGTCTGAATCACGACAAAGAACCCTTTCAGTTCAAAATGCGCTATACCGGGCGCTCCATCAATGTGGGCTTCTTTTCACGCAAACGCGAGATCAACTACGACAGCAGCTTCTCGGTCAACGGTTAGATCCTAAACTCGCAACTCGCAACTCGTAACAGGACGTGGGCATGAAAATCTGCGTTTGTGTCAAGCACGTGCCGGACTCCGCGGCTAAAATTACCATAATCGAGCCGAACCAGATTGATGAATCGATCACCTTCATAATGAATCCCTATGATGAACACGCCGTCGAAGAGGCTGTTCAGATTAAAAAACAGGCTGGCGATTGCGAAGTGGTTGCCGTCAGTGTCGGCAAGGAAAGCGCCGAAAATACCCTTCGCTCCGCTTTGGCCATGGGTGCTGATCGGGCAATCCTGATCAAAACCGACGGTCGCCTCGACAGCATTATGACATCCAGGGCACTTGCGGCCGCCATCGGGCAGGACGGCAAACCGGATCTGATATTTACCGGAAAAGAATCCATCGATAGTGAAGGGTTTCAAACCATGTACCGGCTGGCGGCCGCTTTGGAAATACCGGTTGCAACCAACGTGGTGGCGTTTTCATTTGCGCAGGAGCGGGTTTTGGTGGAGTGTGAGATGGAGGCCGGGGCCAGGGGCGTCATCGAAATGCCGCTGCCCTGCGTTATCGGAACGAGCAAGGGCTTGAACACGCCCACTTATCCCACCTTGCCGGCCATCATGAAGGCCAGAAAAAAGGAAGTCAGGATAATTGAATTGGATAGTTTGGCCGTTGAAAAACCGGAGAGCGGCATTGAGATACGTGAGTTAAAACCCGCGGTTGAGCAACGCAAGGCCAAAGAACTCAAGGGGCAGCCGCAAGGGGTGGCCCGGCAGATAGCCCAGATCCTGCGTGAAGAAGCAAAGGTGTTGCCATAGTCCGGATCCGCCAGGAGAATTGAAGATTGATCCGCCGGAGGCGGAGTGGATATCGCTCCGCTCCGTCCTTTCTAAAATGGGTTGTTAGACCAAGTCATTCGACCCTGAGGTCCTCGAAGGGAGGCTAGTGAATAACATACTGGATTGTAATCGGACTGTTGCGTGTTCCGCGTTACGGGGTACGGGTATTCAATAGGATGGTTTCCTTTTTTTCTAACGCGCAACCCGCAACCCGTAACATCATTTATCAATGCAAAACAACATTCTGTCTGAGATCGACAACAAATTGTTGATATGAAGTTATTAAGCGCCTAAGGAAATGGAAAAAATAGGAATTTTGATTGAGGCAAAAGACGGTCAGGTAAAAAAGACCAATTTCGGTGTCATCACGGCTGCTCGTGGTGACGGCCATGAGCTGTATGCCTTCCTGCTCGACGGCAATGGCGCCGCATACCGGTCCGAGTTGGGAAATTATGGGGTTCAAAAGATCGTTGATATTTCTTCAGCCAAAAGGGCTTTGACGTGGAATCCGGTTTCCTGGTCCATGGCGGTCATTGGTGCCATGCAGCACTTCGGCATCAGTACGCTGCTGGGCCTGACAAGCCTGCAGGGCAAGGAGTTGTTGCCGCGGATTGCAGCCCATCTGGATGCGCCGCTGGTAATGGATTGCATCGCTGTTAATCTGACCGCGCACACCGCAGCCAAACCCCAGTTTTCGGGAAAGACCATCGCGACCATGGACGTCAGCGGCAGTTTCTACTTGTACGGCATCCGGCCCAATGCGATTGAGGCCCAACCCGCACCATGTGAAGCAGAAGTGATTGCCTATCAGACCGATGTGGATAGTAAAAACCTGACCATAAAGGAGATAAAAGAAGCCGCCTCCGATAGTATCGATCTGACCGAGGCCGATGTCATTATATCCGGTGGCCGGGGTATGAAAAATTCGGAAAACTTTCGCGTTCTCTTCGAATGTGCCGATGTAATCGGAGCGGCCGTCGGCGCTTCCAGGGTGGCGGTGGATGCCGAATGGGTTCCATATGCCATGCAAGTGGGACAGACCGGCAAAACCGTGAGCCCCAAAGTCTATATTGCCTGCGGTATCTCAGGATCGGTGCAACATTTTGCCGGGATGAAAACGTCGGGTCTTATTATCGCAATCAACGAGGATGCCGAAGCAAGCATCATGAAAAATTGTGATTATTACGTTGTCGGGGATTTGCATGAGATTGTGCCGTTGCTGACCAGACAGCTGAAGGAGATCGTCGGAGGCACTTGACTGAAGGAAACAAAAAAGCGGTAAGTGCTTTCTAGCGCTAAGCTGCGACCGGACTTTCGGAACGCATTGGCGTTTATTCCCATCACCGCTTCTTTGATTGCGCTTTGCATCAGTCCTTTCAAAATGGGGACTCGATCCAAATGTTGTCAAGCGACACATCCAATCGAAGACCTGAAATAACCCCACCGGTACGTTTAACGGTGGGGTTAATTTTTTTTGTAGCGTTGGTGAAACTTGGCATCCAGATACTCTATTCACAATGGCCGGGATTTACGTGAGCCAAACAGCTCGCCCCAACCACGGTTCACCGCAGAAGTCACCCCTTGTTGTTAAATTATGAAACCCTACACTTAATTTCCGTGCGTTTGCAGAAATAAAAAGAGTTTTGGCCGACAATATCGGTAAGGATATGATCTTTCTACAAATTGAAGGTGCCAACACAAACCACACTTTGAGGATATCCATGAAAGGGGGGATACATGAATAATGATCGTTCTAAATTAACCATTAGAACAGGAATCGGCCTGCAAATTTGCCCGCCGGTTTTCTGGATTTCAACAATTCTTATCGTCGTATTTATCGTCTTAACCTTGATTAATGTCAAAACGGCCAGCATGGTGTTTAACGCGGCCAAGTTCTGGGTGTGTGAATACACTGGATGGTTCTTCGTCATTACCGTTAATCTGGTTTTGGCCTATGCGTTTTGGCTGCTTTTCAGCAAATACGGTCGTCTACGTATTGGGGGTCAGGACGCCAGACCGGAGTTTACGATGTTTGGATGGTTTTCCATGCTCTTTAGCGCCGGCATGGGGATCGGGCTTTTGTTCTACGGTGTGGCCGAGCCCATCTACCATTACATGGCACCGCCCGCAATGGGTGTGGAAGCCAAGACGATCGCGGCGGCCGAGCTTTCCATGGGCATCACTTTTTTTCACTGGGGGTTGCATGCCTGGGGCGTTTATGCGCTGCTGGGTCTGGGGCTGGCATTTTTTGCGTTTACCAGGGGACTTCCATTGACCATCCGGTCTATCTTTTATCCGGTATTGGGTGAAAAGATTTACGGGCCCATCGGACATGCCATCGACATTTTGGCGGCACTGGCGACGCTGTTCGGTCTGGCAACCTCTTTGGGATTGGGCGCCAACCAGATTGCGGCGGGGTTTAACTATGTCTTCGGACTTCCCAATACCCTTACAGTGCAAATCAGTTTGATCGTCATCATTACCGCCTGTGCGACCTTGTCCGTGGTGGCAGGCCTTGAAGCGGGTATCCAGCGGCTGAGTAAGATAAATTTCGCTCTGGCCGGTGCGCTGATGCTCTTTGTCTTTTTAGTGGGGCCCACATTGTTCATTCTGGATGCAATCCCTCAAAACATTGGCAATTACGTGAAACGCTTTGTTGATTTGGCTTTCTGGACCGAAACTTACACCCAATCAAAATGGCAAAATGGCTGGACGATCTTCTACTGGGCCTGGTGGATTGCGTGGGCGCCTTTTGTGGGCATGTTTATCGCGCGGATTTCCAAAGGACGGACCATCAAGGAATTTTTACTGGGCGTCTTATTTGTGCCGGCCTTGCTGACCTTTGTATGGCTGACCATTTTCGGCGGCTCGGCCCTGTATGTTGAGGTTTTCGGCGCCGGCGGGATTTCCGAAGCGGTCAACAAAAATGTTGCCACCGCCATGTATGCGCTGTTTGAAAACTTTCCTCTGGCCAAAATAGCATCCTTTATAGGGATTGCCGTTGTCTGGTTTTTTTTCGTGACATCATCCGATTCGGCATCGCTGGTGATAGACATTATTACGGCCGGCGGACATCAGGACCCGCCGACCAGTCAGCGGGTTTTCTGGGCGAGTGCCGAGGGAGCCTGTGCGGCAATACTGCTGCTAGGCGGCGGGCTGGCCGCTTTGCAAACGGCTTGTATCGTAACCGGTCTGCCCTTTGCGATGGTCTTGCTGTTGATGCTGTTCAGCATGAAAAAAGGCCTGGATGAAGAATATGAAAAAGTCTTTGGGAAGAAGTGATTTTAATCGGCCGGCAGATCAGGTTTCCGATCCTTTTTCCGCGACGATACAAGATACGCAATTGAGGCAGCCCTGACGGATTTATCCGTTATCCTGTAAAAGGAGGTAAAGGTTATGAAATTAAAATGTCTGGCGGCACTTATGGCCGCAACACTTTTTGTCTTGTTCGGCACGACCGCAACACTGGCCGAATCCAAAAAAATAACACTGGCAACTCTGGAGTGGGAACCCTATATCGGCTCGAAAATGCCCAGACGGGGGTTAACCGCCGAAATCGTGGTCGAGGCATTTAAACGCGTCGGATATACGGTTGAAATAAAGTTTTATCCCTGGACAGAAGCCATGAAACTCGGTGAAACCGGCGAAGTAGACGGCATTTTTCCGGCGTATCACTCGAAAAGCCGCGAGGAGCACTTTCTATTTTCCGAACCCTTTGCGGAAAGCCCCCTGGGATTTTATAAAAAATCGGCGGCTGTGGCAGGACCGAATATCTCTCAGTTGAAAAGGGCGGATGAAAATATCGTTTTCCCCGAGGATCCCAGAGTTGGTCAAACAGCAGTTTTAAATATGATGAAGCAGTACAAATTCGGGGTGGTGAAAGGCTATGTCAATACACCTGAATTTGATGCGGCGACATTTCTCAAGAAAGTGGAAGCGAAAAGCGATGAAGAAAATCTGAGGAACCTCATCAATGGTGTGGTGGACCTTATCTTCATCGATCGATATGTCGCCAAAAATATTATCGTTAAAACATTCCCCTGGCATTTGCAGGATTATGAATTTATGGTACCCGCTTTAGCCAATAAACCACTTTATGTCGGATTTTCCAAAAAAGTTGCCGACCATCAGCAAAAGTTGAAAGATTTCAACCGTGGGCTGGAGATCGCCAAAGAAGACGGGCTGTTGAAAAGGCTGACCGACAAATATGGGTTGAGAAGCAGATTTTAATTTTAACCCTCATTCGAGAGCCATGCCTATGAATAAGGATCTGCAATACCAAAAATCTATTTCCCACATGTTGAAAGGGAAAGAATCAACATTGCCCTATTGAAGCTCATTGAGAGCGGGGCATACCAGGAAATTGTCGATAAATGGTTCGGGACGTAACCGGACCCATAGAGGGAAGACCAAATTCTCAAATCCTTGTTTGGAATTTGGCGGTAAAATAAATCTACAAAATACTTGGAATAAGATTAAAGGAGATAGATTATGATCGATGTTAAGAAAATACTCGTTCCCACCGATTTTTCTAAATATTCCGACAAAGCGCTTTCAGAGGCGCTCGAAATTGCAGAAACATTTAATTCAAAAATTTATCTCGTGCATGTGATTCGTGGCGAAACCGGTTTTTCAATAATGGAGACATTTGATGAGGCGACTCAGAAAAAGGTCCACGAGCAATTGGAGAAAAAAACTGAAACGGCTTTTAAAAACCAGATAGAAAAGTTCCCGCTTAGTGATAAAATAGAGATTATAAAGGAGGTAGTCAAAGGGGTCCCTTACAAAGAGATTCTAGAATTCCAAGATAAACTTGACCCCGATGTGCTCGTCATTGGCGCCCATGGGCGATCCGGCTTTGAAGAATTCTTCTTCGGAAGTACATCCGAAAAAATCGTTAGAAGAGCAACTTGCTCGGTTCTCTTGGTTAAATAGAGATTATGATTAAGGCAATGATTCTGATCGGTTGGGTGGATCCGCCTCTGGTGGAGAAACCCAACCTTCCCAGAAAGGGCTTCGCACAACATGCTGAATTTCATTCCAGCAAATGCACCGCTGGTGCCGCTTTACGCCGATTCGTTAATTTACAGATCTCAAATCTGAGTAAAAACTCCTGATCAAGCTTATCGGTGTTGGGTTCCTGAAAGTCTCTCCATGGCAATGAGGATCTCATTAGCCAAATCGTCACCGGTATGGTAATGATCGCGGTCAGCCCAACTGTCCTTTAATTGATGCATCCAGTAAGCCGGTTGGGGCGGCGTTTTACCCCATACAAGATCCGCTTCATAAAACAAGTAAGCATCCCAGGCTACCTTACCGTTCCAGCCCAAGCAGTTTGCAATGACTTTACCTGAGTGCTTGTCTGAATCATAAAATTGGTGAACCCGAGGATCATTAAACATGCCGGCCGATTTTTTTGCAATCGCCTCAGTATCATCCGGAAGCATGGGGATCCAGACAATACTGATGATAATTTCCGTATTTGGAAATTTTTCGATAATTGACGCTTGTACCGCCCAGGCACCGACCTTTGCTCATCCAGGTCATGATGGTGAGAGCAAGGCAATAAATCGCATCTTGCTTTTATGTTCATTGAATCTGTTTATTAAGGGAGTCAGCGAATTTTCAAGTGAAATCAATTCTATATACTCTTTTGATTCCATTCGTCAGCCTTTTTCTTGAGCCCGATTGATTCGGTGTCAGATAATTGTCTAATAAATTTGACAATTTTTGGGCCAAACTTTCCGATTAGTAACACAACTATAATTCCAACCACGGGAACTATTATTGTGGACGGGGGTCACAATTCCCCTGTATTTATTGGAAACGTGCCAAACATGTCCATTTTATATCATCCTTTCAGAATAGGGATCAGCTGGTATCGTATATAATATATGTCTGTCCTTTCGGCAAGCGTGCATGAAATAATTTTACTCTTTGATTTCGATATCCTGGTTTTAATTTTTCTTTGCAACTATCGGTTTGACAAATAACATCTTGTATACTAAATTTTTAACATAATGTTACTAACTAATAATGTATTATTGTTACCCTTTAGTTTACTAACAAGAAAGCAAAAAAGCGTATTCTAACACTCAAAATCTCGTATTTTTTGAAGTAGGGAAAATCTCGAATATCAAGATTTCACGCTCGCCTTCTTACCCTAACACAACTTCGTAAATCCATGCGTCTATCCCATTGCAAATTTTCAACGGTTATTCTTTTCGTTTTTGCGTTAATGGCCTTTTCTATACCTTTGTCGGCGTATTCTGCGGCATTTTCTTTAGAATATTCAATCGGGTTTAATGGTCATTTTCAGCTGAATACCTGGGCACCGTTAACCGTTGTTCTCGAAAATAGGACCAACACTATGCGGGGCATCTTGGAAATCATCGTAACCTCCGGTAGTGAATACCGCCAGGATGTTTACCCGACCACCTATGCGATGGATGTTGAACTTCCACATAATTCAAAAAAACGATATGCCTTTACGGTTTTGATCAAATCCTTTACCCATGCGCTAATCATACGCTTAAAGCAAAATGATAATTTGCTGATTTCAAAATCTATAAATCTGCGGCCGCTTTTCACCGAAAAAAGTTTTGCCGTTGTCGCGGACAATTTTGTTTCCCCCGACATTTTGTCTGCCATGCCGGAGCATCTATTCCCTGTCACCGTGCGTCCTAAATTCCTTCCGGAAAGTTGGTACGGTTATGACAGTGTGACATTACTCATCTTGAAAGCCGAGACCATAAGACGTTTGAGGGAAAGACAGTTTCAGGCAATAACCGAGTGGATAAAACGAGGGGGCTATCTGTTAACGTCCGGAGGCTTAAATTACGGTTCCTTAACCCAGAAAAGGGTAAAATCCATTTTGCCTTTAAACGTGCTCGGGCATAAGCGGCTATTTGAAATTGGATCGTTTGCACATTTTTTTAAGCGGCCGCTTTTGGCAAACGAACCCTTTCTGGTGTTACATGTTCAAAGTGACGATGCCGATGTGCTGGTCAAAGAAAATGAAATTCCGATTATCATCCGAAAAAATCTTGGATCCGGCAAGATTATTTTTCTGTCTTTCGATTATAATACGCCGCCGTTTAGTCGCTGGGATGGGAGAAATATTTTTTGGGATACCATTTTGTCGATGCGGCCCTTGGTCGACCAGCCCGGGATTGTCACGGACAACCAAAAAATTTTAGATTCGATGTTAACCAGCATACCGGTTCGTTTTCAGAGTTTCCAATCCGCCGTTATATTTATTGGTGTCTATCTGGTTTTCCTGTGGTTTTTTCTGAGAAGGCTTCGAGAACCTGGGAAACGAAGATGGAAAAATAGCCTTGCGCTTTTAATGACGATTGCCATTTTTAGCGCTATGGGTGGTTGGTACTTTTTTTACCCCAGAAATATGCAAAAATTTACCTACAACAATTTTTGTCAATTGGACATATCCGGCCAAAATTCCGCTGCATCCGCCAAATATATCATTGGTCTATATGCGTTAAAAAAATCAGCGTACAGCTTAAACTTCGGATCACTGTCCCAGCCGGTTACCCACATTTTATCTAAACGCTCGAAAAGAAAAATCCCCAACCCTTTCGTATTGCATGAAAATCATACGGGGCAACAAATTGTGGGATCTATCAATAAATGGTCACACAGCTTTTACATGTTTCATTCAAAATTTGATGCGCCTTTCGTTGGCAAGGCCTTTCGGGATAACCAGCATTTAACCATCCGAGTTGAAAATAAGCTGCCCCACAAGATCGTTGATTGCCTGGTCTATTTTAAGAAGCGATTTTTATTTATTGATGATATTTTAGCGAATAATCAGCAGATAATAAAACTAAAACTATCGGATTTGAAAAATACAGAGATATTCAACAATTACGAAGCAGAACGGATCATCCAACGCCTTGATGTCAATGCTCGGCCATCATTTCTTAAAACAACGCAAAAGAAACTAACAAAGGATTTGTTGTTTGGGATTCATACCAAACATAAACTGAATACAAATAGGGTTTTTCTCATTGGGTGGGTGCAAGCAGGAGTGATTCATTCCAAATTTAAGCAAACCCGTCCATTGGGTGAGAACCTAACCTTAATCAATTGGGAACTTCCGGTGAAGATGTCATCATGAAATATTATTACTTAACCGACGATTCAGAAAAGTCCCTGGCCCCCTTTTTTTCCAAGATGGTGCTATCTGCCAGCTTCGTCAGTGTTGTGGGTGTTAGTGTATTATTGTTAATATTTTGGCCCCACCAACCGCTCTCCAATTTTATTATTTTAGATAAAATTCCGCTTGTATTTTTTCTGACTTTTTCGGCTACTCTGATTATTTATTCCTATGTGAATCTTTGCTGTGGATGCGGAGATATGATTCAAAAAGGCTACTTCATCATAAAGTATCGAACCGATATATCCACCTTTGAAAAGGAAATAGAATTTTTTCGGTATGGCCTGATAGAGTTTTTATTGCATACGTTAATATTGTTGCTACCTTTCCTGCCGCTTCTGATTCTGGCTGCATCCATTTCAGCAGCCGATTTCATCACATTTATTATGGCTGTGTTCATTTTATACTCCGCAGCACTTCTTTGCCGAATGTTTGGATTTATGCTGTATCTTTTTTGGGGAAGGTCAAGCACGGTCGGTTATTTTTTAGCAAGAGCATTTATGATCGTTTTTATTTTTGGCACATTAATTTTCACCCCTCTTATGAATCCGATACAGTATCTGTACTTGCTGAATGAAAGTCCAACCGCAATTGGATTGACTTTTGTTCTATATATGATGGCTGTGATTTTTGCGATCCTTGTTCTCATAGCCGCAAACCATATACTGGTCGGGCGTCATATAAACAAGGAGAAAATGACGTGAGTGTCGAGTCATTATTCTTAAATGAAATATCAAGACTAAAACGGCGTGTTTTCATCACGTCTTTACTCCGAATATTGCTGTGGGTCTGCTCAATCTTCATGTTTTTATGCCTAATCGTACTAGTACTTGAAAAGACAGGTTTTTCAATATATCGGTCATATCTTTCAGTTTATATTATTTTAGTTGGAATAATTCTATTTGTTGGTATTGTATTTGCCTTTGTGAGAAGAAGCGATTTCCTAAACGTTCTAATCGATATCGATAACCGCTTAAAACTCCAAGAAAGAGTTAGCACCGCCTACGAATATCAAAAATCCGGGGCTAAATCTGGTATTTCAGGTTTGTTGATGCAGGACGCAGCCGAAAAACTGCACCAGCTGAGCCACAAACAAATATTCCCTGCAAATTTCACAGTTCTCCATCTCGCGCTGATTCTTATGGTGATAACAAACGTGGCCTTGTATTCAAGCATTTATTTAACTTCCGGTTTCAAACCCACGGACATCGAAAAAGCCCGGACGTTGTTGCGAGATTACACCATGAGCCGAACTGGCGGTAATCAAGCCCCAAAAGTGAAACGCAATAATGTTTATTATAAAAAATTACTCAAGTTTCGCACCCCTGAAATGGTGCAAGCTCCGTTAAATTCTCGGTTAAAGCATCCAAATAATGCTGAAAATCTTCGTTAATTTTAAAAATATCAAAAATGGTTGAAAATGAAAC